>Ga0134127_10003197_pt1 | contig 11756 bp, 9 predicted proteins | sample KB31753_FD_96459 | JGI IMG/M metagenome (GOLD analysis project Ga0134127, IMG submission 96459) | Terrestrial soil microbial communities with excess Nitrogen fertilizer from Kellogg Biological Station, Michigan, USA - KB3-175-3 | ecosystem: Environmental > Terrestrial > Soil > Unclassified ...
CCGCGGATGGACAATCTCTGTCACACGCTGGTGGGGGCGGCGCTCGGCGAAGCCGGGCTCAAACGGCGCACGCGCTTCGGCAGCGTGACGTTGATGATCGCGTCGAACCTGCCGGACATCGACGTGCTGGTGTTCGCGACCGGCACGCCGTCCGTTGCCTTCCGGCGCGGCTGGACCCACGGCATCCTCGCGGATGCACTGCTGCCGCCGCTGCTCACTGCGGTCGTGATGTTCGTCGCGTCGCGACGTGCGGCCACCTCACCCCGAACTCCCGTCAGGCCGATGCAGCTCCTGTTGCTGTCGTACATCGGCGTGATCCTGCACGTCCTGATGGATCTTCTGAACACCTATGGTGTCCGGCTGCTGATGCCATTCAGCCAGCGCTGGTTCTATGGGGACGTGCTCTTCATCATCGACCCGTGGCTGTGGCTCGCGCTTGGAACAGGCGTCTCGCTCTCGGTTCGTCGTCGAGTGCCGAACTGGTCGCGCGCGTCGTTGGCGGTTGCGGCAGCGTATGTGCTCGCGATGCTTGTCGGCGCGCGTGCGGCGCGGGCCGACATGATCGATCGCTGGCAGCAAGTCGAGGGGCGGCCGCCGCGGGCGTTGATGGTTGGCCCTATTCCGGTGACGCCGTTGCAGCGGCAGCTGATCATCGACGCGGGCGATCGTTACGAAACGGGCATGTTCACCTGGCAGCCGCGCGACATCCGATTTGATTCGGACGATGTGCCGAAAAACGACGTCGATCCGCGCGTCGCTCTTGCACGCAGGGCACCGAACATCCGGGCCTTTCTGATCTGGTCGAGATTTCCGTTCTGGACCCTCGAGCCTGCTGACGGCGGAACGCGGGTGACCGTCGGCGACATGCGCTTCAGCGGAGGACGTGGCGTCGCCGGCCGCAACTTCACCCAGAGCACGATTGTTCGCGGACCTTAAAAGTCCGCGCCGCTCGTGGCCGATGTCCGCAAACGGCGAAGAGTTGCCAGGTTCTTCACATCGAGCGGGTCCGCGACGACGGCGCCTCGTTTCTCGACGCCGTGCGTCTTCTCGGTTTCGATCAATATCGGTAGTTCGGCGAATCGGGGGTCGGTCAGCAGTCGTCGAAACGGCTGCAGCCCGATGCACCCTTCACCGATGTGTTCGTGTCGGTCGACGCGGCTTCCGCACGGCCGCTTCGAATCGTTGCCGTGGAATACCTTCAGACGCTCGAGTCCGACAAGCCGATCGAACTCCTCGAATGTCTCGCGGTAGCCTCCGTCGGTCGTGATGTCATAGCCGGCCGCCACGAGATGGCAGGTATCGAGGCACACGCCGACCCTCCGCGAGCTGCGGAGGTGCTTGATCACCGTCGCCAGATGTTCGAAGCGATGGCCGAGCGTCCGTCCTTGCCCCGCCGTGTGCTCGAGCAGCACCATCGTCCTGCCGCGCGGCCGCGCTTTGAACGCCGAGCGAATCGCATCCGCAATGAGGCGTAATGCTTCCGTATCGGGTCCTGCGGTGCACGTACCCGGATGAATGACCACGCCGAGAAGCCCGAGCGCCTCGGCGCGATCGAGTTCGTCGATGAAAGCGGCGATCGATTGTTCGCGCAGGACGGGAAACGTCGTCGCCAGGTTGATCAGATAACTCGCGTGCGACACCACGGGCTCGATACCTGTGTGCTCGATGCGCTGCCGGAACAATGCGATCTCGGCGCGGTCGAGCGGTTTGCCGCGCCACTGATTGGCGTTTTTCGTGAAGATCTGCAGCGCCTCGCATCCGTGAACGACGGCGCGGTCGACGGCTTTGGAGACGCCGCCTGCCACGGACATGTGCGCGCCGATTCGCATGTTTCACTATACGGTCCGTCTAAAGGCGGACCCCACCGTTAAAGGCGAGACAGACGACCGGTGGGTTCCGGCTTCCGCCGGACCTATCCGATCAAGTCATAATCACTGGATGCGAGCTGTTTCTGTCGTGGTGCTATTGCTGCTGCTGGCGTCGCCGCGCCCCGCACATGCGTGGGGCTTTTCGGCGCACAAATTCGTGATGGATCGCGCCATCGCCCTGCTGCCGGCGGAGCTGCGACCCTTCTACGAGAAGCACCGGACGGAGGTGGTCGAACGGGCGATCGATCCCGACACCTGGATTATCGCGGGGTGGGAAGAGGAGCGGCCGCATCACTTCGTGGACATGGATTCGCCAGGCTTCGGACAATACCCGTTCAACGAGCTGCCGCGCGATTACACGGCGGCGCTCGCGAAGTTCGGCGCCGCGCGGATGCGTGACGCCGGCACTCTTCCCTGGACCGCTGAGGAGGTTTTCGGATCGCTACGCCGCGCGTTCGAAGCCTACCCGCGCCGCGGCGGCTTTGGTCCGAATGCGCACCTCGACGTGATTCTGTTCTCCGCCTGGCTCGCGCACTACACGTCGGATGGCCACGTGCCGCTGCACGGGGTCGCGAATTACGACGGACAACTCACGCAACAGTGGGGCCTACACGCCCGATGGGAAGCGATTCTCTTCGAGCGCTACGTCGATCGGTTGACGATTGCCCCGAAGGCGATTCCGGCCATCAGGGATCCGCGCACGTTCTTGTTCAACGCACTGCTTCAGGACACACAGCTCGTTCCCGCGCTGCTGAAGTCCGACCTCGATGCCATTGGCAACCGCGACGCGTATGACGATGCCTATTACGAGTCGTTTTTCGCGGCGAACCGGTCGGTGATGGAGCGACGGCTCAACGACGCCATCGCGGCGATTGCGGCGATGATCACCGGCGCGTGGGAAGCCGCAGGCAAACCGGCCATGGCGGTGAATCTGGGCTCCGTTCCTCCGCAGCGCCGCCGACGCCAGTAAGGCGAGACCGCAGATTTCTCTGCTATCGTCCTTGAATGGACGTGTTCGTGATTCCGATCGGGCCCGACCGGTACGAACTGTACTGCGAAGCGCCCGTCGAGGCTCCGCAGCCGGAGGCTGGCGCGAGCGGAATCATCGGTCGTATTCGCTACCGGTTCGCGGTGATGCTTCATCAGGCGGAAGAGCGTCGACGCGGCGGCAAGTCCTACCCGCGCGCTGTTACACGGCTCGGCCGGCTGCAGGAGTGGATCATGGCGTGGGTCGCGGAACGCATCGCGGAGCAGCGGCTGTTGTGGAACCTCAGGCGCGAGCGCGCGGTCGCGGCGTTCCATCCGCAGGATCTCAGCTTCGAACAGACGCTGACGTTGATCCATCGGATGTTACACCGCGATTACGAGCGACACCGTGTCTGGCTGGTCGTCGACACGTTGCTGCTGATGGGATCGATCGCGCTCATCCTACTGCCAGGTCCCAACATCATCGGCTACTACTTTGCGTTTCGGGTGATGGGGCACTGGCTGTCGATTCGCGGCGCGCTGCAGGGACTGCACAGCGTCACGTGGACGGGACAACCATGTGAACCGCTGACCAAGTTGCGCGAGGCCGCGCTGCTCAATGGCGACGCGCGCAGCCGGCGCGTCCGCGAGATCGAGCAGCAGCTGCGGCTGCAGCATCTCTCGACCTTCTTCGAACGGGTTGCCGTCCGAAGCGCGTGATATTCTCGGCTATCAACCACCAACCAAATGAAATTGCGGGAGCTGGCCGAACGGCTCTCCTGCCGCCTCGAAGGCGACGGTGAGATCGAGATCGTACGCGTCACGGGCATTGAAGATGCCCGCCCTGGCGATCTGACGTTTGTCGCCAACTCGAAGTACCTTCCCGCGCTCGCGACGACGCACGCGTCCGCAGTACTCCTTCGCGAGGATGCGGCGGCACCGCGGCTGGCCGTGCTTCGTACGGCCGATCCCTATCTCGCATTCGCGCGGGCCGTCGGTTTGTTCGCGCCTCACTGGAAGCCGCAGCCCGGCGTTCACGCGATGGCCGCGATCGCCGGTGACGCGACGCTGGGACGCGACGTCTCGATCGGCGCGTTTGTCGCAATTGGTGAGGGTGCTGCCGTCGGGGACCGCACCGTCGTCTTCCCAAACGTCACGATCGGTGCCGGCGTTCGAATTGGGGCCGACTGCGTCGTTCACTCCAACGTGTCGATCCGTGAGCGCGTCTCGATTGGCGACCGCGTCGTGCTCCAGAACGGCGTCGTCGTCGGCGGCGACGGCTACGGTTTCGTCCGGCGCGGAGACGGCACACACGAAAAAATTCCGCAGGTCGCCACGGTCGTCATCGAAGACGACGTGGAGCTTGGTGCCAACACCACGGTCGATCGGCCGGCAGTGGGCGAGACGCGCATCAAGGCGGGGACCAAGATCGATAACCTCGTCCAGATCGCGCACGGCGTGGTCATCGGGCGCAACGTGCTGATGGCGGCGCAGGTCGGCATCGCCGGCAGCACGCAAATCGATGACGACGTCATGTTCGGAGGTCAGGTCGGTGTCGGCGGCCATCTCACGATCGGAAGAGGTGTCGTCGCAGTCGGGCAGTCGGGTATTACCAATTCGGTCGATGCAGGGAAGATGGTCGCCGGTTATCCGGCCATCGACGCACGCGAGTGGAGGCGCTCGGCCGCCGTGTTCCGCCGGCTGCCCGAGTTGAAAAAGCGCATCGAGGAGCTCGAAGCGAAGCTCGCGCAGCTCGCGCCGCCGTCGCGCGACGAGCAGATGAAATGAGCGGCCGCTGTCTCGTCATTGCCGTCGTGCTGTGGGCCGTAGCCGCCCCCGCGGGCGCCGATGACGGCGAGCAGCCGGCGGCTCCGGTGCGCCTTCGGTTCATGCCGCGATACGACTTCCATATTTCAGCCGACCATCTCTCCACCGACGACGTGCGCTTCGTGTGGGATGCGAATTTCGGCGGCGAAGTGGACGTGGTTGATTACGGATTCGGGCGCGCGACGTTCACGGGCAACTTCGAAGCAGTCCTCGGAAACCAGTTCCGCAACTTCGATCCCAATCAGGGCAATTACCTGCTCGATAGTTCCTTGTCCTGGCGCCGACGCGGAACCGAACTCGCCGCGCTGTTTCATCACACCTCGCGGCACCTGAGCGATCGGTTCAACCGCAGCTCCGTCGCCTGGAACATGCTCGGCGTACGAGTGCAACACGATATTGCCGCCCGGAAAACGACGATACAGCTGCAGGGTGATCTGCTCGGAGCGCTCCTCAAGAACCACGTGGATTACAACTGGGAGACGGCCACCGATGTTCGCGTCGCGGTGCCGCTGCGGCCAGCCCTGAGCTTCATCACCGCCGGCCGCCTCCAACTGCTCGGGGTCGATGGCACCCAGCAGCGTGGGATGCAGACGGGCAGTCGTGCGGAAGCCGGGGTCCGTTTGACGGGGGAGAAGGGGGCGCTTGAACTGATCGTGGCCGCCGAGCGCCGCGTCGACCCGTATCCGCTCGAATTTTCCACCTTGAACTGGGTCAGCGCCGGATTCCGGTTCGTCAGCCGGTAAGAACCCCCTATCATAAGAAACGTGCGCCGTCTGGCAGTTGTCGTAATGGTCGCGGCCGTGGGCCTGCTGGTTGTTCCGCTGCACGCCTTCGTCCATCCGCCGAAACTCGATTACGAACTGACCACGCTGCCGAACGGGCTGCGGGTGATCCTCTCCGAGGATCACTCGACGCCGATCGTGCACCTGTCGGTGTGGTATCACGTCGGATCACGCGACGAGCGGCCGGGCCGCACCGGGTTCGCACACCTCTTCGAGCACATGATGTTCAAGGGCTCGAGGAACGTGCAGCCCGATTCGCACACGTCGATGATTGCCGCCATCGGCGGACGCAGCAATGCGTACACGCAGGAAGATGAAACGGTCTTCTGGGAGACGCTTCCATCCCACTATTTGCCGCTGGCACTCTGGCTCGAAGCGGATCGCATGGCCACGCTCCGCGTCGATCGCGACGCCTTTGAGAAGGAGCGCGAGGTCGTCAAGGAAGAGCGGCGGCTCCGCGTCGACAACCAGCCCTACGGCCGGCTGAACGAAATCCTGTTCGATCGGGCGTTCACGGCGCACCCCTACAAGCACGCCACCATCGGCAGCATGAAAGATCTCGAGGCGGCGTCCATTCAGGACGTCCGCGATTTCCACGACACGTACTACGTTCCCGAAAACGCAGTCGTGACGATCGTCGGCGATTTCGATTCAGCCGAGGCGATGCAGCTGGTCCGCCAGTACTTCGGCCGCGTGCCGAAAGCCGCGCGGCCGGTGCCACGCGACATCCCGAAGGAGCCGGAGCAGACGCAGGAGCGCCGCGCAACCGTCCCGGAAGAATGGCCGCTTCCAGCGGTGGTCATTGCCTATCACGTGACCTACGACGGTCATCCGGACTCATATCCGCTGCACCTGCTGTCGAAGATCCTCTTCGACGGCGAAAGCGCGAGGATGACGCGCGACCTGGTGTACGACAAGCGAATTGCGGTCGCCGCATTCGGCAGCGCGAACCTTCTGGAGGATCCGAACCTGTTTTACGCCGTGTCGATCGTGCAGGCAGGCCAGTCGCTTCCCGAGGTGGAACGCGACATGCTCGCGCAGTTCGAGAGCATCAAGAACGACGGCGTGACGCCGCACGAGCTCGAGCGCGCCAAGAACCAGTTCATGCGCGACTACATCGTTGGCCGCGAGACCGACGAACAGAAGGCGCTGCACCTGGCGCATGCGGCGGTTATCCACAACGACATTCGGACGGCCGACGCGGAAATCGACGTCTTCCTCAACCTGACGACGGCTGACATCCAGCGGGTGGCGAAAACGTACTTCACCGATACGAACCGCACCGTGCTTTACGTCACGCCGAAGACTGGCGGCGCGCGATGAAGAAATCCCAAATCCCAAATCCCAAGCTCCACATCCCAATCACTTTTCAAATCTCAATCGCTTGGGTTTTGGGATTTGGGATGTGGGTTTTGGGATTTACCGCGCACGCGGCTGCGCAGGCACGAGACTGGCCGTCCGAACAGCCGCCGCGTCCGCTGACGGCGCACGAAGTGACGTTCCCTCCGTACGAAGTCCGAACGCTCGGCAACGGCATGCGCGTCGTCGCGGTGCTCCACCACGAACAGCCGGCGGTCAGCATCCGTCTGCTCGTCGGCGCCGGCTCCGCGCAGGATCCCAAGGGGAAGGGCGGCGTTGCGAACCTGATGGCGTCTCTGCTCGATCAGGGGACGACGACGCGCAGCGCGCAGCAGATTGCGGATCAAATCGACTTCATTGGCGGCGATGTCGGGACGGGTGCTGCCACGGACCTCTCGTTCGTCAACGCGGTCGTGATGAAGGATTCGTTCCAGACCGGCATGGACCTGCTCGCCGATATCGCGCGCAATCCCGCATTCGCGCCTGAGGAAATTGCGCGACAGAAGGATCAGATTCTGTCGTCGCTTCGTGTCAATGCCGACGATCCGGGGTACATCGCCGATGTCGTCTTCGATCGATTGGTCTACGGATTCCATCCGTACGGGTTGCCTGGCACTGGCACCGAGGACTCACTGAGTTCGCTGACGCGCGAGGATCTGCAGGCGTTCCACCGGCAGTACTTCATCCCGAACAACATGATTCTCGGCATCGTCGGCGACGTGACGAGCGATGAAGCGTTCGCCGCGGCCGAGCGCGTCTTCGGCAGCTGGCCTCGGGGAACGGTGCCACCGGTCGCGCCAATCGACCCACCCGCATCGGCGCGGCGGATCGTCATCGTCGATAAACCCGATTCCGTGCAGACGAGCATCCGCGTGGGGCAGCTCGCGATCCCGCGAAAACATCCGGATTACATGACGTGGGACGTCACGGTCAAGATTCTCGGCGGCGAGGGGGCGAACCGGCTGCATCAAGTGCTGCGTTCGCAGTACGGGCTGACCTACGGCGCCGAAGCCAATGCGGAGGCACGAAAGGACGCCGGCGACTTCGTCGCGGAAACCGACACGCGCACCGATACCACTGGCCAGGCGCTCCGGCTGATGGTGGATGAGTTCTCGCGCCTCGTGCGTGAGCGCGTCGGGCAGCGCGAGCTCGCGGACGCACAGGCCTACCTCGCAGGCAGCTTCCCGCTGACGATTGAAACGCCGGACCAGATCGCCACGCAGGTGCTGAACGTGCTGTTTTACGACCTGCCGATCTCCGAAATCGGCACGTTCCGGGAACGCGTGCTCTCGGTCACCCCCGAGGACATCCAGCGCGTCGCGCGGCAATATGTGCGGCCGGATCGGCTGTCGATTGTGCTGGTCGGGAACGCGAGGGCATTTGCGTCGCAGTTGCTCGAGCTGGGGTTTGGCGCGTACGAAGTCATTCCGGTCGATCAACTGGATTTGATGGCGCCGAATTTCAAGCGCGAGCGTCGAGCGGCGCCGACGCTCAGGCGCGGAAGCGTCCCGTCCGCGCCCGCGGCGCAGCCCGTCGCTTTCTCGATGTCTTCCGCCTTCCAGAACGCTCCGAACGCGCAGAACGTTCCGAACGTTCCGAACGTCCCGAATGGTCCGAACGGTCCGAACGACCTGATTCAACGGATCGTCGCCGCGAAAGGCGGCCTCCAGGCGCTGAAGTCGATCCGAACCGTTATCGTCGACGCGGACATGACGGTCAATACGCTGCGCGGGCCGACGATCATTCCGACGAAAACCTACGTGGTTTATCCCGACAAGTTCCGCGTCGATGCGACATTTGCCGGTCAGCAGACAATTCAGGCGTACAACAGCGGCACCGCGTGGGTGAAGGATCCCGCAGGCGTTGCCGCCGCCCCGCCAGCGATGCGCAACGATTTCGCCGCAACGGTGCGCCGGGATACGTTTCCTCTTTTGATCGCAGCCGCGGAAGGCAGGCTCACCGTGCGGCAGCAGGCCGAAGAAGGCAGCGCCGGCGCCGTTCTGAAAGTGCTGGAGATAAGCGGTCCAGGACTCGATCCTCTGCGCCTCTACGTCGATCGCGACTATCGCATCGTCCGGCAGACGTATGCGACCCCCGGCCCGGATGGCAGGTCGACGAGGGCGGAGGAACTGTTTTCCGATTACCGGAAGGTGAACGGCATCGACGTTCCATTCAAAGCGTCGGTCCTTCGTGACGGTCAGAAAATTCTCGATCGCACGATCAAGAGCGTTACCTTCAATACCGCGGTCGACTTGATGCTTTTCCAGCAGCCGCTGTAGGTCGCGGACCTCAAGGTCCGCGCCGCATCCATTCATGCCAGCCGTTCGCGTGATGATCTCGTGTGGCGAGCCGTCCGGGGATCTGTACGCCGGCGCCCTCGCGGCCGAGATCCGGCGCAAAGAACCTGGCGCGGAGATCTTCGGCTTCGGCGGACCGCGGTTGGCCGCCGCGGGCGGACGCCTGATCGGCGACTTCCAAGGCTTTTCCGTGACAGGTTTGACCGAAGCGCTCCGCGTTCTGCCGCGATCGTTCGCGATGCTGCGGGTTCTCGCCGCGGCCGCTCGCGACCAGCGACCGGATGTCTTCGTGGCGATTGATTTCCCTGATTTCAATTTCCGTCTGATGGCGGCGGTCCATCGCCTTGGTATTCCGGTCGTCTACTACGTCAGCCCGCAGCTGTGGGCGTGGCGGCCGGGGCGCATGCAGACGATGAAGCGGTACGTCGATCGGGTGCTGGTGATCTTTCCGTTCGAGGAAGCGTTGTATCGCCGCGCAGACGTTCCGGTCGAATTCGTCGGCCACCCGCTCGTCGAACTGGTGCGCGTGCGCCAACCGCGCGCGGCCCTGCTGAGGGAGCACGGTCTGCAGCCAGATGCGCCGACGGTGGCGTTGCTGCCCGGCAGCCGTCCGAACGAGCTGCGGCGGATCGTCCCTGGCATCGCCGCTTCGCTCCCGCTGATCGCGTCGAGAGTGCCGGGCGTGCAGTTCATCGTGGCGGCGGCGCCCAATCTTCCGGATGCTCTCTTTGCGCCTTTGGCCGCCGGCATCCGACCTCGATCAACGGTCGGGTCCGGCTTCAGCCGGGCAGTCCCCATCGTGCACGAACGTACCGATGACGTACTCGCCGCGTCGGATGTCGTGATCACCGCATCGGGGACGGCAACGGTGCAGGCTGCGCTCCATGAGCGCCCGATGGTTGTCGTCTACAGACTGTCGCCGCTCACCTACCGGCTGGGAAAGCCCTTCGTTCAAGTCGACACATACGCGATGGCGAATCTCGTGGCGGGCAAGCGGATCGTCCCGGAACTTATCCAAGACGATTTCACGCCGGAAGGGGTCGCCGAAGAATGTGTGCGACTGCTGACCGACGAGCATTTGCGCCGGAGAACCGAGGATGAATTGCGCGGCGTGAAAGAGCGTCTCGGTGGTGCTGGTGCCAGCAGCCGTGCCGCGGAAGCCGTCCTCACGGTTGCGCGTTCGAAGCGGCGCAACCGTGAGGCGTGAGTATCAGTCGATGGCCGGCCCTCAGCGCTCCGACTGGAAGTCGTCGTCGCTCGAGCCGCGGCTCGGCACATCGAGCTGCTCCTCGTCCGGGCTCATGCCGCGGTTGGAGATGCCGCTGCGGTTCTTCTCGCCGTGGCCGCCCGTGCCGCGCTCTTGACCGCCCATGTTGCTTCGTGACTTGTCACGTGAGCCCTCGGCCTGGTCGCGCGTCGGCTGCGACTGCGTCTGCTCCTTGTCGCGCGGCCCTTGCTGCTGACCTGAGTGCTGCTGACCCTGATCCTGCTGACCCTGGGTGTTCTTCTTCTGATCCATGGGGGACACCTCCAACCCAAATGTCGCAAAGAAGGTGCCTTTCGCTCGTCGAGGTGTGCCCTCGAACTGATCAGCGAAGTATGATTCTGGATTGGTATGACAACGCGAAACAGTTTCGATACGTGCCTGGACATCCGCGCCGGCGGACAAACAGTCCAGATATATAGCCTCCCCGCGCTCGAGAAGGCTGGGTTCAGCGGAATCTCGCGACTGCCTTACTCGATGAAGATTCTGCTCGAGAACCTTCTGCGCCGCGAGGACAACGCATTCGTGAAATCCAACGACATCGAAGCGCTTGCACGATGGGATGCGAAGGCGAATATCGAGAAGGAAATCTCGTTCATGCCTGCACGCGTGCTGCTGCAGGACTTCACGGGTGTACCGTGCGTCGTGGATCTCGCGGCGATGCGCGACGCGATGGTCGATCTTCATGGCGATCCGAATCGCATCAATCCCTTGCAGCCCGTCGAGCTCGTCATCGATCACTCCGTCCAGGTCGACTATTTCGGACGGGCCGACGCGTTTTCTCTCAACGCCGAGCTCGAATTTTCCCGTAACCGTGAACGTTACGCGTTTCTGCGCTGGGGGCAGCGCGCGTTCCGCAACTTCGACGTCGTGCCTCCCGATACCGGCATCGTTCACCAGGTCAATATCGAACACCTCGCGCGCGTCATCTTTTCCGAGAACGCGAACGGGACCACGGTCGCCTATCCCGATACGGTGTTTGGGACCGATTCACACACGACCATGGTCAACGGCCTTGGGGTTGTCGGATGGGGCGTTGGAGGAATCGAAGCCGAGGCCGCAATGCTCGGCCAGCCGAGCTCGATGTTGATCCCGCAGGTACTGGGGGTACGGCTCACGGGCGCGCTGCCCAAGGGCGCGACGGCAACGGACCTGGTGCTCACCATCACAGAGCTGCTGCGCAAACAGGGTGTTGTCGGCAAGTTCGTGGAGTTCTTCGGTGAGGGGCTGAAGCACCTCACCATCGCGGATCGGGCGACGCTGGGCAACATGTGTCCCGAATACGGCGCGACTGTCGCCATCTTCCCGATCGACGAGATGACGCTCGACTACCTGCGGCTGACCGGACGCGACGAGTCGCGCGTGCGGCTGGTCGAGGAGTACGCGAGGGCAC
>Ga0134127_10003198_pt1 | contig 11754 bp, 10 predicted proteins | sample KB31753_FD_96459 | JGI IMG/M metagenome (GOLD analysis project Ga0134127, IMG submission 96459) | Terrestrial soil microbial communities with excess Nitrogen fertilizer from Kellogg Biological Station, Michigan, USA - KB3-175-3 | ecosystem: Environmental > Terrestrial > Soil > Unclassified ...
ATTAGGCGGATTGGCGGACTGCTTGATAGGTTTTGAAAATAGTCATTAGTCAGTAGCAATGATTAGAAGTCGATCGTTCTACTGACTACGGACTACTTCCCAAAAATCTTCTTCGCCATACTTCCGAGATCCGATTTCCAGATGCTTCCGCCTCCTGCCTTGCTTGCTTCACCGCCGGTTTCGCGGATTGCCACTCGATTGTCGGGATCCATCTTGAGCGCCTCCCGAAAGTACTGATCCGCTCTCTTGGTTAACCCAGCCTCTTTATACAACAGCCCAAGCTTTACACGAATTTGCGCATTGTATGGTTCCAACTGCGCAGCTCGTGACAGGTGATACTCGGCTTCGCGGCGAGTACGAGGATTTCGGATCAGCGCGATCCCCAGATGATAGTGATAAGGTGCACGATTGGAATCCAACTTAATCGCCTCGCGAAGCAGATGAACCGCCGCGTGATATTCTTTTCGTTCGAATCGGGCGCGACCCTGCTGGTAGTAAACCTCCGCCATTTGGGCCGGCGGGAGGTGGGGGGCGGCCTTTGGGACTGTCGGTTCAGCGACGGGCAAGTCATCTAATGATGGCGGTAAGGAATCGCTGTTGACCGACTGCCCATCCGAGGCATTGAGAGTGCTCACTACCGGTCGATCGGCATCCGCCGCGCGCGACTCCTTCGCAACCTGTTCCGGAACCACGAGAGGCGACGTCCTCAGAACTGAAGGGCCAAGAGAGCCCGATGCCTTTCTGATCCGTTCGTCATAACCGGCCCGCTGTGCCGGCTGGCTCAACGTGTCGTAAGCCTGAGTGATCATTGCAAAGAGTGTCTCGAGCTTGTTTCGCAGATCGCCGCTGTCTCGCTGGTGATAACGATCCGGATGATACTTCTTCGCCAGATGGTAATACGCCGTTTTGATTTCGGCAGTTGTAGCGTGTCTGGTGACCCCAAGCACATCATAGAAATCAGCCGAGGTCGAGTAGTGGAGTTTGCGGACTACGTCTTCACGCACCCGTTCGAGCGACTCGTCAGCCTCGTGGAGAGTTTCCTCGCCGGCGTCTCTTTGACGATCCTTGTCTCGATCGAGCACCTTCAAGAAGCCTGCTGCGACCAGCACACACACTGCTCGGTGCGCATCGTCGTCGCCAAGTCCGCTCATGGCCCCGATCTCGCTCGCAGCAATAGGTGATTCGATACGTGAGAGGATGTAGCTCTCTAGAGGAATCAACCTTGCCGTATCGGCCCTGTTTCCATTCGTTTTGGCTTGAAGGACCAATGAGCCTGGCGGAACCAGGACATCGGCTACCTCGCTGATAGCAGCTGCGTGGCGTGCGCCTTCCAGCAATACGTCTGAAGCGCCAAGATTTAGAGTAACCTCGTGAGCTGCGCGAATACGCTCATCAAAAGCATAGTCGCCCTGGGTCCATTCAAAGACAGATAGGATTATGTCCATCACCTGGTCGCAAACGAGCTTGCGCATCTGGCCGTCTTCCAGCGTGCCCATCTCGACCAGCGCGGGACCAAGTCGTTGAGTCTTGCCTGCGCGCTCCTTCGCACCCTCGATTTGGTCAGCCGTCACGATCCCTTGTTGAATTAGCCTGTAATCCAGCTGCTCGTTTGTAAGATTGCTGATGGCGAAGGTAGGAACGCCAGACTCGAAAAAGACCGCTTTGATCGCCTTCCCACGCGACAAACGAAGCAATCCGCTCGAGTTCTGTTGGGCTATGTCACGAATCAGATCGGGAACGAGTTTCTCGCCTAATTGTCCTTGCACCGGAGCTTCCTGTGAGGCAGTGGGCTACGCGAGGGTGTAGCCGAGGCGTACGGTATAAGGGGCACGTCGGGGGTGGTCGAAGCGAGGCCATTGTAGATTGAAAGAAGAGGCGGTGCAATAGTCTTCCAAAATAGACCAGGAGGCAAACCTTGACATGCCGCAGTTCTATCGGTTAGCCTCTTACGTTGCTTCGACTGAACAATTCGCAACAGGAGTAACCACGAACGTGAAGCCAGACATTCATCCCAAATACGTGAACGCGACCGTGCACTGCGCCTGCGGTGAAACGTGGCAGACTCGATCTACAAAGTCGGAAATCCGGCTTGAAATATGTTCCAATTGCCATCCGTTCTTCACCGGCAAGCAGAAGCTCATCGATACCGCCGGCCGCGTCGAACGATTTAATCGTAAGTACGGCCGTAAAACAGAAGCTTAGCTGATCAACAACGCAATAGTGGTTGCCGGGGCCGCCCGGTCGTGTCCGCCCGTTGGCTTCTTCACCAGGAAGCCGCGAACAGGCTGAGACGAGAAATAACAGCGGCACCCGGCAACCATTGTCTTTTTTCCGGTGCTTGAAGCGAGGCAGAAATGAGAGAAGATCAAATCATCGTTGGCGGGCAAGCGGTTATCGAAGGCGTCATGATGCGTGCGCCGCACTCCTATGCGGTCGCGGTTCGCCGGCCCGATGGCCAGATCGTCGCCAGGTCCGAGCGGCTGCCTGCTCTGTCGGAGAAATATCCGCTGCTCAAACTGCCGGTGCTTCGCGGCTCGGCGGTGCTGATTCAATCGATGTTTCTCGGAATCAAAGCGCTGAACTTTTCCGCCAGTGTCGCCTTCCACGAAGCTGAAAAAGACACGGCCCCGACGCCCGACTTTCAAACACCCGCATTGCCATCAGGAATAGTGACGAACGCGGGGACGGTCGCTGTTGCCACCGAAGTCAAGCCGGCAGTTCCCACAAAGAGCGCCGCCGGAGCTATCGGATCGATAATCTTCGCTATCTTTTTCAACGTGCTTCTGTTCATCGTGCTGCCGTTGCTGCTGACAAATATTCTCTTTGTATATTTCGGCGGCGGAGCAATTGATTCACATTCGGCAAGCGGCACCTGGTATGCAGATGCCTGGGCGTGGATTCGAGCCGGGCTCCATCCGATTCGACCTTCGGTAGCGTTCAATCTGGTCGATGGCCTGATTCGAATGACCTTTTTTCTGATAATGATCACCAGCTTCTCGATGCTGCGAGACATCCGGCGAGTTTTCGAGTATCACGGCGCCGAGCATAAGGTGGTATACACCTGGGAGGCGGACGAAGAATTGACGGTTGAAAACGCGCGGACCAAGCAGCGACAGCATCCGCGCTGCGGTACCAGTTTTCTGATGGTGGTAATGCTGGTCTCGATCGTCGCGTTCTCGGTGGTGAAATTCGACTCGCTGTTCCTCAATTTTCTCGTACGTCTGATGCTAATCCCGGTAGTGGCCGGCGTCTCATATGAAATAATCCGCGCCTCGGCGAAGTCACGAGCACAATGGTTCTTCTCGATTATCACCAGACCGGGACTGTGGCTTCAGAACATAACAACAAAAGAGCCGGACGATTCTCAGCTAGAAGTTGCGATCTATGCGCTGAAAGAATCTCTAAAGTTGGAGCCGGCCGTTCAGCAGTAAGATATGCTAGAGAGACTGGATACAATCGAAGAGAAGTACGAAGAGCTGACACGTCAGTTGAGCGATCACGAGCTGCTGGCGGATCAGTCTAAGTACACCAAAGTCGCCAAGCAGCACCGCGACCTCGAAGAGATCGTCGCCAAGTGCCGGGAGTTCAAAGCCCTCGATCGCGGTATCAGCGAGACCAAAGAACTGCTCGATTCAGAACAAGACGCAGAAATGGTGAGCCTTGCTCGCACGGAGCTCGCCGAACTTGAACTACGGCGCGAAGCGGTTGAGAACGAGCTCAGGGTTCTGCTACTTCCCAAAGATCCCAACGACGAAAAAAATGTTATTCTCGAAATCCGAGCCGGAACCGGCGGCGACGAAGCCTCGCTGTTCGCTGCCGAAATCATGCGCATGTACACGCGGTACGGCGAGCGCCAGGGCTGGCGCGTCCAGATACTTGATGCGTCGGAATCGGGTATCGGCGGAGTCAAGGAAGCCATTCTCCTCATAGAAGGCAACCGGGTTTATTCGAAGCTCAAACACGAATCGGGCGTACATCGCGTCCAACGGGTTCCCCAGACGGAAGCATCGGGCCGCATACATACCTCGGCGGTCACAGTGGCGGTGCTTCCCGAGGCGGAAGAAGTCGACATCAAGATCGACCCGAAGGACATTCGCATCGACACATTCTGTTCGTCGGGTCCCGGCGGCCAGTCGGTCAACACAACCTATTCGGCCGTTAGAATCACTCATCTTCCGACCAACACTGTTGTATCGATGCAAGACGAGAAGTCACAGATTAAGAACCGCGAGAAGGCGATGCGGGTCTTGCGCTCGCGAATCCTCGAAATGGAGCAGGAGAAACAACACCAGGCCATTGCGAGCGAACGCCGCTCGATGGTTGGGTCCGGTGACCGCTCCGAGAAGATCAGGACCTACAACTTCAAAGATAACCGCGTCAGCGATCATCGTATCGGCTACACATCACACCAGCTGAACCTCTTTATGGAGGGCGAGGTCGGCGATTTGATCGATGCATTGGTAGCGCATTACGAAGCGGAAAAGCTCAAGTCTGAACCCACGCATTGATGGTTTCAAATTTGTAGTTTCTGGTTTGTAGTTTCTTGTTTCTTGTTTGTAGTTTTCTGGTTCTGTAGGCGATTGTTTGCAACCAGAAACATAGAAACCACAAACTAGAAACCAGAAACCATGCCGACCATAACCCAGGCCATCACCGAAGGCGCGCAACGGCTGCAAGCGGCGGGCGTTGATCGCGAACGCCTAACCGCGGGGGTTCTGCTCGGTCACGTGCTGGACCTCGATCGCACTCAACTGCTAACGAGGTCCGAACAACAGGTCGAGCAGACGCGGCATAACCACTACCTTGCGCTGATCGAGCGGCGGGCGCATGGTGAGCCGCTGCAGTATCTCACCGGCCACCAGGAATTCTACGGTCTGGACTTCATCGTAACTCCGGACGTGCTCATTCCCAGACCCGAGACCGAGTTTTTGATTGAGCGCGTGCTGAAGGCGGTCGCCGAGCTGAAGCAGGATTCACCTCTAATCGTCGATGTCGGAACCGGATCAGGCTGCATCGCGGTTACGCTTGCCAAACAACTGCCGGGGGCTCGATTGATTGCCACCGATGTTTCATCGGCGGCGCTCGCCGTAGCCCGAACAAACGCCGAGAGGCACAGCATGCTTGCCCGCATCCAATTCCTCGAAGGGGATCTCCTCGCGCCTCTGGCAAAACGCGGGGTCGACGGCTGTGTTGATTTAGTGGTATCGAATCCACCGTATGTCACTGAAGACTGCCGTGAGGTGCTTCAGCGTGAGGTCCGCGATTGGGAACCGGGCGCGGCGCTGTTCGGCGGTGCTGACGGCATGGCCTTCTATCGCAGGCTCCTGGCCGATACCCCGCAAATCTTGAAGCTCGATGGCTACGTCGTTTTAGAAATCGGGTTCTCACAAATTGATTCAATCTCCGAAATGGTTAAGGACAGCGCGTTTCGGCTGCTCGACATAACTCGAGATCTCCAGAACATTCCTCGCACATTGTGTCTTCGAAGAACAGTGTAGGCTGTCGAAAAGGGGCGCCACCCAAGACACAAAGACACGAAGCTGAACTAAGTCTGTGAATTCAGAATGTTTTCGGCGTTGTGCTCCTTTGTGCCCTCGGTGCCTTAGTTTGATGGGTGTTTTTCAGCAGCCTGAAAGCTCATCCGAGCCTCCTGAAAAAAAAGACCACAATTTTTGAAGATTATAGCCGGATTTCGGATACGCTATTGTGAGGGCTCCGATGGATGATGGAAGCGCGATACTAGCGTGCAGAGCGGGCGACCGGCAGGCATTTCGCCATCTGGTCGAGAGGTATCAAGCTCAGGCAATAGGTCACGCGATCGGAATCCTCGGCAACCGCGAAGATGCCCGCGACGCGGTCCAGGACGCGTTTATCGATGCATTTCAGGCACTGAAGAGGTTCGACGCGTCGCGCAGTTTTTATCCCTGGTTTTACGTTATTCTGCGAAACCGCTGTTACAAGTCCGCGTCGGCTCGATCCAGGGAAAATACGAAGAGTATCGAGGAAACGGAAATCCTCGAGCCATCGGCGAGGACGTCTTATGAAGAAGTCTTGCTGCTCGAATGGGCGTTACGGCGGCTTGCTCTCGAAGATCGCGAGATCATCACATTGAAGCACCTGGACGGACTCTCTTATGAAGAGCTGTCTGAGCGGCTGGGGATACCTGCGGGCACAGTGATGAGCCGCCTGTTCCACGCGCGGAGACGTTTGCGAGAGCAGCTTACGCGCACAGTCGTCAACAGCCAGCCAGAGGTGAAAGCGCAATGAAGACAGTGAACTGTGAAACGGTGCGAATGGCATCGAGTGCCGCATTAGACGGTCATCGCGGCGCGTTGGAGGCTGATCAGCTCGAAGATCACCTCAACCAGTGTGCTGATTGTCGCAGCGAAACGGAACGGCTTGGTGAATTCATGCGTCTGCTCGATTCGCAGAAACGGCGAGCGTCGACCGACCAGTTGTGGAGTGGCATCGAGGCGCGGCTGGCTGCCGAGCAACCGGAGGCCAAAACATCGCGCGACCATAAACTCCTGGCGCCGGTGGGCGTCGTGCTGCTTGCGTACAAGCTGTTCGAGCAACTCGCGGCGCGCAACATAGGGTTACACACGAAAGTCGTGCCGCTGCTGCTGGTGATCGCGTTGTTTGCTCTAGTGAAGGAAAACCCATTCAAGATCAACACCGAGCTGCGGGTCAAAGGAGAGTGAAGAAAATGAGCAACCAGGAATCAACCTCCCACGTTGTGGTCGGGCAGAAGTATGCTTATGCTACCGCGTCGCTAATAATGGGCATTGTATGTTTCGTCAATTTGGCGGGCCTGGAGAAAGCGGTGCTGGCCGTCGTTTTCGCCTGGCTTGCGTTGAAGGCCGACCCCGGACCACAACTGATCGACCGCCGGCGCTGGGCCAAGATCGGCGCTGCGATGGGCCTGTTTGTGATCATCTTTATCCCGACGCTGGTACTATTGAACCTCGACCGGATGCGAATAATAATCGAGGCCTTCGAAAAACTTAGCGAGGCAAAGTAACATGTACCGTAGACTGTCCAGTCTGCCGCTGTCCGCTAACATCAACCTTTCGAAGGTCCGCAGACCGGCCAGTCCACGTACACGCTGGACCACCGATACGCCACACTGAGACGCAATATGTCTAAAACCCATACGCTGCTGTTGCTTGTAACGATTCTTTTCGCGTTGATCCTGCCGCCGCGCCTGCCGGCTCAGCAGAATCCAACCAGCGCGAATCTTCCGCCAGCTGCGCCGTTGCTGTCGCCTTCGATCTGCGGGAAAGGCGCTTTCTCGTTCTGGCTTGGCGACCAATCAGTCGGCCGCGAGGAGTTCGAAATCAAATGTCAGCCGGACGGCAGTTACTCAGCGAGCGGACATACTGATCTCAAAGTCGGCGGCAGCGGGGTCGACCTGAACACCACCCTCGAAGTAAGCAAACTCGGCGAACATTTATCGTCGACCGCAAAAGGCATTGTTGCCGGGAGGCCCTTCGATCAATCCGTAATAGTAAAAGATGTCGTTGCAACCGTGACCTCGAGCGGCTCGTCAAAGGATCTCCCGTTCGTCAAAGGGACCTCGTTACTGGGCGGCAACGTTTTCTTCATGTTTCAGTTCCTCCTGGCTCGCTACGATGTCGCGCGAGGAGGAATTCAAGAACACCCGGTCTTCCCAAACGCCCAGTCAAAGATCGAACGCGTCTCCAGGGACGAAGTCCAGGCGACCGGTATCGCAGCGTCGCCGGCGCCTACGCCATTCGATCGCTACATCATCACGGTTGGCATGTCCAACATCATTGCGTGGGTTGATTCTAAGGGCCGCATAGCGACCCTCGCGGTCCCCGTGCAGAATTTCGCCGCGGTGCGAGAGGAGTATGCGAGCTTCGTCCCGTCCTTCAAGGCCATACTATCCGCCAAGATGAAGGAATTCGAGCTCGATTACGGAGCTCCAGCGGGCGCATCGTTTACAGCCCAGGAGGTCACGGTCGAGGCCAAGGGTTTCACGCTTGCGGGCACGATCCTGGTGCCGAAGACTGGTAAGCCGCCTTTCCCAGCAGTCATTACAATCACCGGCTCCGGTCAGCAGACTCGTGATGAGTATCTGCCGCTACCCGGCCTCGAAAAATACAGGCCGTTTCGTCAGATCGCCGAAGCCCTGGCAAGCCGAGGCATCGCGGTTCTCCGCGTCGATGATCGAGGAGTGGGTCTTTCGAAGGGATTGGATACTCTCAAGGTTTCGACGAGCGCCAACTTCGCCGACGACGTTCGAGCTCAGGTCGATTTTCTTCGCGAGATACGGGACGTTGATCCCAGGCGAATCGTGTTACTTGGGCACAGCGAGGGCGGCATGATCGCACCGATTGTTGCCGCCACTGATCCGCGAATTGCCGCTATAGTTCTGATGGCCGGTCCCGCCAAGCGCGGCGACACGATCATTGCGTATCAAGTCAATCAAGGTCTCGAGAGCGACGCCTCTCTCACCGAAGACGCAAGAGCCAAAGCTCGCGCTGACCAGCAAGAGGTCATGCGCAAGGCGATTGCGGGAGATCCTTCGGCCCCCGAGTCGCTGCGAAGTGCGTGGATGCGATACTTTCTTGAATATGATCCGCTGCCGACGATCCGGAAGGTTCGCCAGCCGATCTTGATTCTTCAAGGCGAGCTTGACCGGCAGGTGACCGCTGATCAAGCGGAGATGCTGGCGAAAGCGGCTCGGGAGGCTGGAAATCGCGACGTGACTGCGCGGGTTTTCCCCGGGTTAAATCATCTCTTTTTGCCCGCGAAGACCGGCGCGGTCACTGAGTATTCGTCGCTCAGCACGAATACGATCCCGGATGAAGTGATGAAACCGTTGACGGATTGGCTGATAGAGAAACTGAGAGTTGGGAAATGAGTTCAGGGTTCAGGGTCTGGTTTGTTTCTGGTTTCTGGTTTCTAGTTTCTGGTTCTGCTTCGGTGGGTCTCAGAGTTGTTGTCGACACTAGAAACCACAAACCAGAAACTAGAAACCAGAAACTAACCGAACCTGAACCCTGAACTCAGAACCCTGAACTATGAACCCTCAACTATGAACCTATTCGGCGCCCTGTTCCTGGTCGCGCTCCTCGCCGGATCCTCATCGGTAAGCACAATCCCTTCGTCAACTGACAACCCGACTCAGGCTTCGATCCGCGTCGCCCTTCTCGGCTTCACTCGTTCAAAAGCGCCCAACGACTCACGCGGCCTCGAAGTAGCGCTCGCTGATTCGCTGACTCGTGACTCCCGCGTTGCTCTGGTTGACCAGTCGATCGTGCAATCGGCGTTGGCTGGATTCGGCTACGACGGCTCGATCAACATGACCGGAGAGGAAGCGCGTAAGCTTGCGTCCGCCATAGGCTGTGACTTCTTCATAACGGGAAAATCGGAAGAATTCACCCGCAGCGAGCGCGCGAATGAATCGCACGAACAGAGCTACGCCGGAGTGATGATCGTCGATGGCAGGAACGGCGCGCTCACCGAATTCGATTTCATTTTCGACAAGTCCGCGACGCGAGAAGCGTCTCGGCAATCGCTGTTGAAGGCGCTTGGCTCCCGGGTTACCGGCTATGTGGATCGGATGATTCAGATTCGCGCACAGGCTTTGATGCCGCGCTCAAGAGATTCGGCGAGCGCTTTGTCTCCCGTCGAGCTTATCGAAGACATTCCGGCGGATGAGTCGCCTCGCTCGTCAGGCTTCAAGCCGCCCGAGTTTCTCAACCGCGTTAAGCCCGAATACACAACCGAGGCCGAGACCGCCGACATCACCGCAACCGTCGAAGCGATGGTCGTGTTTCGCTCCAACGGCCAAATTGGCGGCATCGAAATAACTCGCTGGGCTGGGTTCGGATTGGATAAATCGTCCGAGCGCGCGATTCTTCAGTTGAAGTTCAAACCTGCGACGCGCGACGGCGCTCCCATCAGCGTCAGGGCGATGATACGCCACAACTTCCGCAGGGTCACTGATTCCGCGAATAAACCCCAACAAACAAACTCTAACCAACCCGACAACCAGTAACGGATCTGCGAAAAACGTCCAAACACTTAACTCCCCAGGGTATTGCCGCCGGTCTAATCCCGCTCGATCAAGCGCGGGCGGTGGAAGCAGCCTGACAGCTTCACGCTCATGGAGGTACACTGCTAAGCTTACGAAGAGGCAAATCGGGAGCGCGCAATTCCTCGCCGATCTTTGTTACCCAACAGGAGAGCTCGAATGAGAACTACTATCCATCGCTACAGCACGCTGCTTACCATCTCGCTGATCATCGCTTTGAATCTATCCGCGTTCTCGCTTGCCGCCGAAAAGCGGGCGATCACTGAGATGGATTTGTTCAAGTTCGTCTGGATCGCGGATCCCCAAATCTCGCCGGAGGGTTCGCGCATAGTTTTCGTCCGCGTATGGGTGAATCAAAAAGCCGATCGCTACGAAAGTGCGCTGTGGATCGTGCCTGCGGGCGGCGGAGGTTCGCGGCAACTCACCTCCGGCCCGCGCGACGGCGGTCCGCGCTGGTCGCCCGACGGAAAGACCCTGGCGTTTATTCGCTCGTCTGAGAAGGAGGGCCGCCCCCAGCCCGCTCAGATCTACCTGCTGTCCCTGGAAGGCGGTGAAGCGCGCCCGCTGACCGATGTGCCCAAAGGCGCCGGCGGGTTTGAATGGTCTCCTGATGGAAAGACCATCGCTTTTTCAGTTACCGACGACGGCAAAAAGGAGCCTGAGAAACCGAATCCCGAAAATGCCGACCCGAAAGAGAAAACGCCCGAGCGCGTAAGCGATGTGCGAGTTATTTCCAAAGCGGTATATCGCTCAAACGGGCCGGGCTATCTGAACTCGAAGGCTCGCACTCATATTTGGACGATAAGCGTGCCTGCGACCACCGGCGACCAGCCGAAGGCGAAACAAATCACCAAGGGTAACTTCGATGAAGGAAACCTGAGCTGGTCGCCCGACGGCTCGCGAATCTACTTTGTTGCGCGTCGCGTCGCCGAACCGTATTACGAATCAGCGCGCACCGATCTCTATTCTGTCGCGCTGGATGGCAGCGATGAGCGCAAGCTATTGACGTTCGAGGGCGGGATGCGCGATTACACGTTCAGCAACGACGGTAAACGCCTCGCATTCGGCGGCTCTCTATCCAACAAACCGGTGCAATCGTACACACAACCCGATCTTTTTGTGGTCAACGCGGAACCTGGCGCCGCGCCAAAGAACCTGACCGCGAGTTATGACTTTGACATTGGCGGCGGGATTGGCGGCGATCAACGCGCTCCCCGCGGAGGAGGCGGTGGCGGCGTAGTCTGGAGCCGGGACGATCGTTGGCTCTACGTCAACGTGGCTGAACATGGGGCCGCAAACCTGAAGCGGATCGATGCGGCGAGCGGAAAAGTCGAACCGTTGACCACCGGCGCGCACGAGGTTCAGAGCTACACCATGACAAAAGACGCCTCGAAGATGGCGTTGCTGGTCGCTTCCTCGACTAACATCGGCGATATCTTTTCGCTCGATACCGCGTCCGGCAAGCTTACTCAGCTAACTCGCGTCAACGATGAACTGTTCTCACAGCTAAATCTGACCGATCCCGAAGAGATATGGTACACAAGCTTCGACGGTAAAAAGATTCAGGCGTGGATACAGAAGCCGCCGAACTTTGATCCCGCGAAGAAGTATCCGTTCATTCTCGAGATACACGGAGGTCCGCACGCCGCTTACGGCTTTACGTTTACGCATGAGTTTCAATGGATGGCGGC
>Ga0134127_10003199_pt1 | contig 11754 bp, 12 predicted proteins | sample KB31753_FD_96459 | JGI IMG/M metagenome (GOLD analysis project Ga0134127, IMG submission 96459) | Terrestrial soil microbial communities with excess Nitrogen fertilizer from Kellogg Biological Station, Michigan, USA - KB3-175-3 | ecosystem: Environmental > Terrestrial > Soil > Unclassified ...
GCGTCGTGCGGCAGGTTGGCGACGTCGAGGCTGTCGACGGTCAGCTTTCGCGCCGAATCGAGGCCCGCGGTTCTCGCCGCCGCGCTGTGGCAGGCCAGGCAGTATTTGTCGAGAAGCTGGCGTTCGTTCGCAGCCGAGAACGCGGCCGCCGCTGGCACTGGCGCCGGGGCAGTGATGGGCCGTGCGGGAGCCTGGACGGGAGGCGCGGCCTGGGTGGCAAGCGCCGCCCCCTGAGCGGCGCCCAAAGCGGCCACAACCAGCGTGGTGCCGGCAGCCACCAGCGCCAGTAAGTAACGCAGGCTCAATCGCATACCTTGTGCCCAAAAATCATACCGTAAGGGAGCGGCGAAGCGCACCTATCTGATCGGCAGCCACCACAAGAGGCGGCGGAATTTCAGGCGTCAGCACACGATGGAAATACGGATCGACAGCTTGGTCGCCTGCCCCAGGAGGCTTCACCAGCACCAGGCGACGGGCACCGACGGCGCCCGCAACCCAGGCGGCGATGCTGTCGCTCGTCACATCCCAGCTATGCGGCAGCGGATCCGCGTCACGCAGCCAGCGGAAAGGTGCGAGCACCGGCAGCCGGCCTTGATCGAGCTGGGCGGCAATCCCCGCGGCATCCGATGCGAGCCCAGCCGTCCGCAGTCGCGACACCAGCAGATGCGCGTACTGATCCATGGCGAGGATCGCCATCCAATGTGCGGCCGCGGCCGGAAGTGCCAGCTCGCGATCGACCTCCCGGACGGCATCGGCAAACGGGCCCCCGCCCGGGATGACGAGAAGGCGGCGCGTTGAGGCTGCATCCGCAAGCGCCGTGAGCACAGCGTCGAGGTGTCCCGGGGACGCGAGCAGTCCCCCGCCGACTTTGACCACAATGTCTACGAGCGCAGCGCGTGTCATCGATGCAGCTGATAGGGGTCGTTGATCTGAAGACTGGGCGCGCCGTGCGTGCGTGCGGCGGGATGCGGGAGACGTACGCTCCGCTCGGGATGACGGGCGGAATCGCGATCAATGGCGATCCGCTGGCACTCGCCCGTGCTTACGTGAACGCGTTCGGCCTGAACACTCTTTACGCCGCAGATCTCGATGCGATTGGTGGAGGCGAGATCGACGATGAGGCGCTCGCCGGGATCGCGGGCATCGCACCGCTGTGGGTCGATGCGGGCATCACCTCTCCGGATCGCGCGCGGCGCCTCGTCACACTCGGCGCGGCAAAGGCGATCGTCGGGCTCGAAACGCTCTCCTCGTTTGAGGCGCTGTCGGCGATCTGCGCAGCCGTCGGCGCCGATCGCACCGCCTTCAGCCTCGATCTCCGCGCCGGTGTTCCAATAACGACTCTGCGTCATGCATCCGCTGAAGAGATCGCGGCGCGCGCGGTCGAAGCGGGGGCGGGTGTGGTGATTGTGATCGACCTTGCGCGGGTGGGTCGTGCGACAGGCCCTGATTTCGAGCTGCTGACGCGCGTCCGCGCTGCGGTGCCGGACACGCCGCTGTTCGCCGGCGGTGGCGTCCGCGGCCCGGCCGACCTGGTGCGGCTGGCCGAGGCCGGCTGCACCGGCGCGCTCGTCGCGAGCGCGCTTCATGACGGAGCGTTGAGCGTCACGCGATAGACAGCGGACTGCCCGAAGTTCTCCTCCACTTCCATTTCAATCGCGGTCAGTCCTCGCGCCCCGCGCGCATCGAGCTCACCCCTGAGCCGGGTCGCCAGCAGCTGCGCCAGCATCTCCACTGTGGTGTTCGGGATCGGCAGCAGCGCGCAGTCCTTCCGCGGAAACACGTAGCGGGGCTTCCCGTCCACGCCCACCGTCACGGTCTCGCCCTTTTCTTCGACCTTGATGCGCGAGCTCTCGGTCGGCAGGAGCACGAGGTGATCGATCTCGTCGCAGAGCTTACGCATGATCTTCTTCAGCTCGACGAAATCGAACACGAACCAGGCCTCTTCGTTGAGCGCGCCTTCGACCGTCACGCGGGCGCGGTAGTTGTGCCCGTGCAGCCCCTCGCACCGGTGCCCGGCGAAGGTGATGAAGTGCGCCGAGGCGAAGACCAGGTAGTCCTTCTCGACCGAGACGCGGTATTCACCTCGAGCGGGCATGGCCTCCTCCGAAACCCGAACCGCTGAGTCGCTCGCCAAGCAGCACGACGAAGATCGCCGCGGCCGTGAGGTCCGCCGAGGTCCCGGGGTTGCTGACGTTCGGCTTTCCCGACTCCGAGGTGGCAGTACGAATGGTGCGTTCCATCTCCTCAATCGCGCGCCGGCCGGCGGCCGATCGCACGCCACCCGCCTCGAGCGCGCGCCGTGCCTCATCGGACGCCGCCTTCGCGACCGCATCGCCGCCGCGGCGCGCAATGTGTGTGTCGGGCGCATGCGCCAGCAGCTTCAGGAACGTTTCAACCACCGCATCGTCCCAGGGCAGCCCGTCGCGGCGTGCCTGCTCGAGCACGGGCACGCCTATTCCGAACGTGGTCTCGAACGCGGTCGCGTACTCGCGGGCAACCCCGTCGCGGTGCGCCGCGAGGCGCATCGCGTCGAGCAGCGACACGGTGGGGTCGGCAGACGCATCCTGCGATTCGACACGGCCCAGCCCGCCAGGCGACGCCAGCCGGATTGCTGCGTAGACATCGCGCGCGTCCTGTACATCAGTCTCGTCGAGTACGCGCGCGACCGCATTTCGAAAATCGAAATGGGGTCGGGGGTCATTTAATGAGGACACCCTCGCGGCGTCTTCAGCGGGTGTCCTCATTAAATGACCCCCGACCCCATTTAGCGCGGCTTTCGCGAGCGGCGCCAGCAGGAGCACGATCCCCAGGTTCGTGTTCGTCCGGGTCCACCGCGCCGTCGCCTCGATGGCGAGACGAATAGTGGCTCCGACCGGGCGCGTGCCGGCGCCGGCCAGCGGTTCGCCGATCGCGACGGCGCTGTCGGGAAAATCCTCGTAGCGCAGATCCGAAAAGTGGCGGCCGGGGGAGACATTGCCCGGCTTCGGTGCGCTGACCTCGAGCAGGCATGCGACCTGCGCAGCCGCGGCGATGTCGGTCGCCGTGAGCGGTCGCTCGGGAACCGCCGCCGCATCTCCGCGTGTCATCACGGAAGTCCTGCGCGATGGGCGATCGCAGCCGCGGCTTCGCCGCGGCGGACTCGATCGACCAGGTGCTCGACGATCGCCCCGGAGACGTCGATGCCCGTCGCCTGCTGCAACCCTTTCCACCCGGGAATGCCGTTGACTTCCAGCACGAAGACACCGCCGTCGCGCGACGGCAGAAGATCCACCCCGGCATAGTCCGCGCCGACCGTTGTCGCCGCGCGCACCGCGAGATCGACCCAGTCAGCGGGCAGTTCGAGCGCCCGCACCGAGCCCCCGCGGGAGACATTCGTCCGCCAGTCGCCGGCCGGCGCCGTGCGCTCGATGGCGCCGATCACGCGCCCGCCGACGACGAAGGCGCGAATGTCGCGGCCGCCATGATCGATGGTGCGCTGCACGTAGAAAATGCTGCCGATCTGCTCGAGCGGCTCCACCACCCGGTGGGCAACGTCGGGACTGGTGACGCGAACCATCCCGTGACCGAGCGACCCGAAGATCGGCTTGACGATCGCATCGCCCATCTCGCGCACGGCGGCAATCGCATCGGCGCCGCGCTCGCAGACCACGGTTTCGGGCACCGGAAGTCCCGCCTGCTCCAGCAGCGCCGAGGTGTAGAACTTGTCCACGCAGCGCTCGATCGCGCGGGGCGAGTTGATCACCGGCACGCCCTGCTCCTCGATCCAGTGCAGCGCGTCAACGCGGTAGATGATCTGTTCGAGCGTTCCCGTTGGAATGATGCGCGCGAGCACGGCATCGGCGTCGAGAACGGACGTCTGTTCGCTGGCGAGACCGCGGGTCGCGCCTCCCAGGCGCGCGACCAGCCCCTCGTACGGCAGCACGCAGCCGATATGTCCACGCGCGGCGAGCGCCCGGCAGAGTTCGTCGGTCTGCCAGCCGGTGCGCGCGCTCAGGATGACGATGTGCACGTTTGATCGGTCCCCGGTCCGGCTGACCACCTTCGCCAAGGCTTCGGTGGTCCGCCGTAGCTTAAGCGGAGGCGGAAGCCGGACACTACGTACCGTAAAGCGAGGCCTGCAGCACGTCGGGGTTGAGCCTCCCGGCGTGAAACGTCCGGCCGCTGGCCACGCTGGTCAGCCACACTTCTCCGGGGCTGAACAACATCGGGTCGATCTTATAGAAGTCGTTGTCGTAGCGTTTGAAGATGTCGTAGAACGGCGTGCCGTAATCCGCGGATCCCGACGCCGGCAGCCGATCCGCCAGCGCCGCCAGCTCCTCGTCAGCGGCGTCGACGAGATAGCGTGCCTGACCGCCGTAGAGGATGCAGTCGTTGGTGCGGCCGACTGCGCGCAGGTCGTTCTTCGCCACCGGCGGCAGCGGCGCGGTGCCGATCGCGCTGCGCACTCGAGTCACGTCGAACCCGAGCGTATCCATCTTGTGCAGCCCCGTTTCGAGCACCCGCGCGACGATCTGCACGCCGCCGGCGACGCTGGCCGTCGGTGCCACGGCAAAGGTGATGCCCTTCGGCTCCACGCCTGCTTTGGACGCGACCCAGGCGACGACGCTTTCAGAGGGCAGGACGCGCCCCTCGAGCACGAGCACGCCGCGTACGGCGTCTTCGCTGTACCCCAACTTGGCAAAGAGCTCCCGCTCGACGCGCGCTTTCGCCCGGAGCGGACCCGATCCCATCGCGAAGAACCCTTCCGGGTTGATCGCCCAGCCGGCGTACTGCGAGGCCATGCACGCGACGGCCGGATGGTCGGTCCAAACCTGCACGCCGGCCCATGACTGACCTGCGATCGTGATTGGCGCGAACGTGAGGTGCCCAAGGCCGCCCATGCAGAGCTCGGCCAGTGCACGTCCGGCATCGAGACCACCGCGCGCATCGACGCCGGCATCCAGGATCCGCGCGCCGCCCCCAACCGTATGCACCCGGATCTGCAGCTCACCGGCGCGTTCGATCAGAGCGTCGGCGATCGTCCACGCTCGTTCGTTTATGTTGAGCATCACGGCACAAGGCTCACGTTCCGCCTACGCCGAAGGCTCCGGCGAGACCTCGCCGAAGCTTCGCGGAGGCGGGCACAAGGTCGGTACGCTCGGCCAGAAGGTACGCGACCGCCGCGGCGGGGAACGCTCGCGCCGCTGCCGCTCCGAGTGCATCCGCCAGGTCCTGCGTCGCGAGGCCGGCTTCATGTGCGGCGGCTCGCGCAATGAACGCGCCTTGCCCGGCAACCACGGCGACGCGCGGGCCTCGCGCACCGAGGCGCCGCATCACCTGTCGAATGCCGCTCACGACCTGCTGTACCTGCGAGCGCGCGATGTCATCCGCGATGTCGGTAATTCCCTGCGCGCCGAGCATCTCGAGATCAGCGCAGACCATGCGAGCCAGCCGGGCGCCCGCTTCCAGCCGGCTTCGGCCGCGGCCGTCCGGCGTGTCGCACGTGTAGTCGGCCGCTTCGATCGATCCTCTCCACAGGTGGACATCGGCAGCGATGGCGAAATACTCGGCGGCGACACGGCACCGCCGGCCGCCACGCGGCAGGGTGCGCACGATGGCGCAGATTGGCGTTCGCAGGGTACCCGTATATATAAGCTCGCCGCTCCGGAGCCGCGCCGGATCGGTCTTGCCGCGCGCGGCCACCCGCCCGCCGACGATCGGGATGATGTCGGCGGTCGTGCTGCCAATGTCGATGAAGAGCGCATCGGGAAACTGCCGCGCCACCAGGCTGGCGCTCGCCATCCAGTTGGCGGCGGCGACGCGAAACGGCTGGCGTCGTGCGATGGCGGCCTGGCGAAACGCGCCATCGGTGCCGTAGATCCACGGCTGCACATCCGGAAACGCCGCGTCGAAGGCGTCGAGCACCGAGGCAACGCCTTCCCGTTTGGTGGCGAAACAATCCGCCAGCTCCGCGGTCATCGTGACCGCCATGGTCGACGCCCAGCCAAGCGAGTCCACTGCCTCGGTCAGCACCGACGGCAGTCGACGGGGCTCGCGCCAGAGCGGCAGTGGGCGCTCGAAGACCAGCGGCTCGGCCCGCCCCTCGTCTATCCGGGCCGCCTTGATGTTCGCGCCGCCGATGTCCCAGCCGATGATTGGGAACATCACACCAATTGACGTATTGACGACTTGACGCATTGGATCCAAGAAATTCGTAAATTCGTAGTTTCGTCAATACGTCAATTCAAGGCGACAACCCGCCCCGCCGCGGTGAACCGCACGCGGCGCCTGAGAACTGGCGGCGGCGGAAGCGTCCCCTCGCAGGCGGCCAGCGCCAGCGCGGCGACGTTTTCGTCGAGCGCGGCGCGCAGCCCGAGATACGACATCGTGAGTCTCGGGTTCACCTCGATGACCACGGGGCCCGAACCCGTCAACACGAGATCGACGCCAACATATCCTCGAAGCCCGGGAATGCCTGCGCACGTTCGCGATGCCGCATCGGCAGCCGCGTCGGCCAGCGGATGATCGAACGGCGTGGCGCCACCGCGATACGAGAACCCTGCTGACGCGCTGACCCGCTGCGCGTTCACTGCCAGCGGCACAGCTCGACGACCATCGGCAAGAAGCGACACGCTTACCGCCTGGCCACGCACGTACTCCTGCATTACGAGCGGCCCTGTTCCATTCGCACGATGCGCCGCATCAATGGCGACTCCGAGTTCCCGCGCGTGCCGCGCAAGCCGCACGCCCTGACACCCGGCGCCTCGCGACGGCTTGATGACGAGGGGATAGCCGATGCGTCGCGCCGTGATTCGCGAATTCACACCGGACGCGAGAACCGACGTCTCAGGATGGCCAATGCCGATGCGCGCGAGCCGGCGAGGAAGACGACTCTTGTCAGCCGCCGTCCGTACGGAGGCGGCACCGGACCCGAGCAGCACCTTTCCGCGACGCTCGACTCGGGCCGCGAGCCGCTCGAGACAGCGATCTGTCTCAGGCGCGATGAGCCACACTGCGTCTGAGTAAGCGATCAGCCGGTCAATCGTTTCGGAGGCTCCGGATACCGGGACCGAGTCCACTCCGGGAGGCAGGCGACGTGTGAACCGCGTGTCCGTCGTCATCACGATCTCGTGCCCGTCGATCGCCGCCAGATCCTCAAGCAGGGCGCTCCGCATCGCCAGTCCTTCGCGCGCGAGCGAGCGCGGCACAGGCCGGCCGGCAAACCCACCGCCGGTCACGAATTCATACACGAAGATGCGCATCGAAAATGGAAATGGGGTCGGGGGTCATTTTAAGAGGACAGTCGACATGATTCAGAGTCGGTGTTCGACTGTCCTCTTAAAATGACCCCCGACCCCATTTCAATTCAGTAAGTCGTGCAGCTTGAACAGATGCTTCCCGAGCTTGCCGCCGTAATTGCCGGCCGAGATCTGCACGACCCCCGGCCTGCACGCCGCGTCGAGGCCGACGCGCATCGCGTCTTCTATAGCCTGACGATCGACGCCGTCGACAACGATCTCCAGCACCGAATTCACCGCCTCCGGCAGCTCGCTCGCCACACCGAGCCGGCGGCGAACCGTCGGGCAGTACGCCTCGTTGGTCGAGGCGGTCATGTTCTTGTAGCGCTTCGCGCCGACCTTGCTGCCGGCGCGGACGATGCCGCTGGGAAACGGCAGGATGACGCCGCGGACCTGGCGCATCGCGTCAACCGACGCCTCCGCTGCCGCCAGCGCCGCGGCCTGGTCTTTCGCCAGGATCAGCAGGTTGCCACCGCCGATCGCCGGCTGCGTGCCAAACGCCTCTTCGACGAGAAACTCCCCTTCCATCACCGGGACGCGCCAGTAGCGGCGGCCGTCCAGAAACTTGCTCGACTGCAGTTTGTCGCCGAAGTGACGCAGGACGCTCCCGACCTGGACGCGATCCGCCGCATCCGGGAGCCCGTCGAAACAGGCTGTTGTCGGACAGGTCAGCACCGTCTGGCCCACGCGCTCGACCAACCGGGTGGCGAGCCCCTCGGCTTTGAAAGCAAAGACGAGGACGCTCGCGCCCGGCCGCCCGTCCGGCGTCTCCGCCGCGGCGAGCACCGCCTCGATGCCCGCCTCCACCTTGCATCCGATCACCGACGTGGCGAAACCGGTCATCGAGGTCGCCGCGGTGCGCGCCCAGGCTTCCGACGCCGCGGTGATGATCACGCGCGAGGCGCGCATGTCGAACGCCTCGGCAAACGTGTCAACGATCTCGACGCCGTGCCGCTCACGCCCCACGAGGAGCCCAGATGAGAATCTCGCCCTTGCCGGGGACAGACGTGTCACCTGTGTAGCGCTGATACGCGCCCTGCTGCTCGCTGCAGGGCAGGGTGAACCCCAGGCGCTCGAGATAGGCCGAGTAGATGCGAAGGAAACCGGGGACGTAGGTCGCCGCGTACAAGAAGGTCGGCATCAGCGGAAGCTGCCGGAGCGAAATGATAGTGCCGCGCATCATCCACGCGCCGGTGCGCAGCTCGGCACCGCTGCCGAGGACGATGGTGCCGCCCTTCATCTGCAACCCGGCGAAGTCGCGCACCGGACCGCCGATGGCAATGATGCCGCGCTTCATCCGCATGCCGACCTCGAGCCCCGCGCCTCCCCCGACGAGGATCGTTCCGTCGCGCATGCCGGTGTTGCTTCCGCGATAGGCCGCGCCAATCTGGCCGCCGGCATTGCCGCCGATGCGTATCGCGCCGCCGGACATCTCGGCACCCACCCAGTCGGATGCGTTGCCGGAGACGTCGATCGCGCCGCCGCTCATGTACGCCCCGAGATGCATGCCGGCGTTGCCGTCGACCCTGATCCGGCCGCGCGTCATCGCGCGACCGATCCACTTCACGCGCGAGGCATCGCCGTGAATCGTAATCTGGTCGCTCGACGCACCGTCCACGTCGAAGAAGTCGTCCACCCGCCGCTGCCGTTTGCCGAGGTACACAGGCAGCGCGCGAATGGCATCGTTCGACAACTCGGCTGTCACGTCCGGCGAGAGGACTTCGGCCTCGAGCGGAACCGAAGGCGGCTCCTTGAGCGTCAGCGTGATCATGCGGGCGTGGACGGGAGGTTCACCTGTTCGGGATGCCGGAGCCGCTCGAGCTCGACGGGATAATTGTCGAACGATATCGTGTAGGCCTGCTGGAAGAGCGGCCGGATATATGCCTCGATCGCCGCATCGTACTCGGGGCGGACGATGAACTCCCGCCCTTCACTGCCGCCGATCACATCCCCTTCCTCGACGACGATCTCGCCCCCCTTGAGCACGTACCGGGGATACGAGAAGAGAAATCCGTCCTTGTCCGGCTGCTCTGGATAGATCGCCACGTCGGCATCGGCGCCGACGCCCAGATGCCCCTTGTTCGACATGCCCAGGGCACGCGCGGGGCCCGCCGACGTGATGATGGCGATTTCGAACAGCGAATACTGCCGATCGAGATCGCCGAGGACAATCCGCTGCTGCGCGGCCTCGGGGAGCCGCCGCACCTGCTCCTTCCGGAATTCCACGTCCATCAGCAACTGCACGATCTCCGGGTACCGCCAGAAGCAGCCGCCGTTGGGATGGTCGGTGGTGAGAAACACGCGCCACGGATCCGTGATGAGCAGCATCAGCTCGAGCCCGACCGCCCACTGCACCGCATTCACCAGGCTGCGGTCCTTGTAGACGTAGGGCACGATGCCGCAGCCGGTCTCGTTCTCGACGTCGAGGTTTCCCCACTTGCGGCCGGTGAGCTGATACAGCAGGTGCTGCCACGGGCCGTCGGCGGTAATCGTCACGGCGTCGCCGAACAGGACCGCGCCGGCGTCGCACGTCAGGTTGGTGTGCCGGTTGAACGCGTCGGCGACCGCCGCCGCCTCCGAGCGCATATTGCTCCAGCCGTCGCCGCCGTAGGCGTGAAACTGGAGATGCGCGAGGTGCGCGCGCCGTCCTTCCAGCACCTTCATCGTTTCAACCGTGGTTGCGACGTTGCCGGGCACGCCGAGGTTGTTGCAATGAAGATGCAGCGGGTGCGGCAGCTGCAGCTGGTCGACGATGTGCGCCAGGTCCGCGATGATCTTCGCGGGGGTAAGGGTGCTGTAGCCCTCGAACGTTTCATGAAGCGCGTTCGCGTTCTTGCCCCACTTCCACGCCGCGACACCGCCCGGATTGACCGCCTTGACCCCGTAGACCTTCGCGGCCCAGATGTGCCATGCCACAACGTGACGCGCCCGCTCGACTTCACCGGCCTCGAGCAGGTCGAGCACCATCTCGTTGTTCGCCATCAGCAGCAGCGCCGACTTGTCGACGATCGGCGTGTCGTGCAGCTCCTCGTGCGTGTGCTTGGCAGTGAGCACCGGCACCGCGGCCTCGTTCACCGTCGTCCACCCCATCCCGGCGTAGAGGTAGCCGGTCGCGAACGTGGTCGGCGTCATGCCGCCCAGCCCGGCGCGGCGATCCTTGGTGTGCAGGAACTTGCGGGCGGCACGCTGGTTTTCCGGCACGAGGCCGCGCGCGAAGTTGAGGGCGCCGCCGGCGACATGGGTGTGGACGTCGACGCCGCCGGGGAACACGAGCATGCCGCGCGCGTCTATCGCGCGCGCCGCCTTCGCTCCGCGAGCTTCGGCGCCCGGGCCCTCGTCGGCCGGCGCGACGATGCGGCCGCCGTCGATGTAGATGTCCTTGATGACGCCGTCGATGCCGTTGGCCGGGTCGTAGACCTTCCCGCCGGTTATGCGCAGCACGGCGCGACTCCCAGCCCGGGTCTCAGGCGATCGCCATCGTGACGTGAGCTGGAGGTTCCCACGCGGGCCTGGCTGCCACGGCGAGGCGGATGCGGCGAATGACCTCCTCGTCGGTCGGAAACGGCGATGCCAGCGCAGGCCGCAGCGGCAGCGGGACTTCGTCCATGCGATAGACGGTGCCCGGCGCGCTGATGCCGGTCGGGGCGGTGGTGATGTGCACGCGTGCGAGACGGCTGGTGTGCGTCACCTTTGGATCCAGCACGATGGTCGGAATGCGCGACAGGTGATCGATCGCTGGCTGCGGCATGGTCGCGCCCGGGTCGGCGCCCAGGATCAGCGCCGCGTCGGTGTCGCCGCGGACCAGCAGGTCGATGGTCGAAAATTCCCCGGGGTTGAACCGCGGAAATCCGCGCGACAGGCTGACGCCGAACGGGTACCCGGTCGTGTAGCGAAGGACGACGTCGGCGCCCGTCACGTTGCCGTGGCCGCGCATCGGCATGCAGACGAACTTGGTGAAGGCGTTCATCTCGGCGGCGAGCGTGAGGATCGCGCCCGAGTTCATGTGCTTGCCGCGTGTCATCGACAGGCCCATGCCGAAGAAGATGACGCCGAACTTCGCGCGCTTCATCCGGTCGGCGAGATCCTGCAGCTGCGCGACGGTCAACCCGGTCTCCTCGACCAGCGCCGTGTCGACGGGATGCCCCTTGACGATCGCTCTGAGCGCCGTCGCCATCTCGAAGTCCTTGCCGGGACGGATCTGCAGGAAGAGGTCGGCCGCCTTCGCGCTCGGCGTCTCGCGGATGTCGACCAGGACCATGGTCCGTCCCTTGCGGCCCAGGGGGACGAACCGCCCCTTCTGCGTCAGCGTGTACTTCGTGAAATGGCGGGGGTGGCACTCTGCCGGGTTGCCACCCCAGTAGATCATGAAGTCCGCCCTGTTCTTGACTTCGCCTAATGTGCACGTGATCTTGCCACCCAACTGGGCGGCTATCTCAGTGGGGCCGTGTCAAAGCGAGGTGTGGCTGTCGACCACACC
>Ga0134127_10003200_pt1 | contig 11753 bp, 9 predicted proteins | sample KB31753_FD_96459 | JGI IMG/M metagenome (GOLD analysis project Ga0134127, IMG submission 96459) | Terrestrial soil microbial communities with excess Nitrogen fertilizer from Kellogg Biological Station, Michigan, USA - KB3-175-3 | ecosystem: Environmental > Terrestrial > Soil > Unclassified ...
GCATCGGCGTGACGACAAAAATTCTGTACGACGCGGTCGAGGGCGACACGATCGCCTGTCTCGGGCCGCTAGGACGTCCATTCGAAACCGTCGATCCGCCCGCAGAGGCATGGATGGTTGCTGGCGGCGTCGGGCTCGCCCCGTTCGCCACCCTCGGCGAAGCGCTGCTGGCGCGCGGCACGAAGACCACGCTGTTCTATGGAGCGCGCACAGGTGCGGAGCTCTTCTATCTCGATTGGTTCAAATCCAGAGGCATCAGGCTCGTACTCGCGACCGAAGATGGATCGACCGGCGATCGCGCTCGGATCACGGGACCTCTCGAACGCGAACTCAAGAACCGGGAACCCCGGAGCCCGGATCCCGGATCCCGGACCCCGGACCTCATGATTTACGCCTGCGGGCCCGAACCGATGCTCGAAGCCGTCGCGCACGTCGCGGGCAAATTCGGACGTCCCTCGCAGGTTTCGGTCGAGCGGACGATGGGGTGCGGGATGGGCGGCTGCTACAGCTGTGTGATACCGGTTCATGACAGGCCGACCGGCCATCATTACGTGCGGTCATGCATCGCGGGCCCGGTCTTTCCCGGCGAAGACGTGGTATGGGATTAGGCATCGCCACTAGACACAGAGACGCAGAGAGAAGAAATGTTCTCTGTGTCTCTGCGTCTCTGTGGCCCGTCGCCGGGTTTTGATTTGGAATTTGGGATTTGGGATTTGGGATTTGACTGACCTCTCAGTCCAGATCGGTGCGCTCACGCTCAAGAATCCGTTGATCGCGGCGAGCGGATGCTTTGGGTACGGCGTCGAATACACCGAGGCCGTCGACCTCTCGACCCTTGGCGGTGTCGCCGTCAAAGGTCTCTTCCTGAAGCCGCGCGAGGGCCACCCGCCCGAGCGGATCGTCGAAACACCCTCCGGCATGCTCAACGCGATCGGCCTCCAGGGCATCGGCGTGCACCGGTTCATCCAGGAGAAGCTGCCGGAGCTTCGTCAGCTCCGTGCGACGGTTATCGTCAATATCTGTGGCAGCACCCTTGACGAGTACGTCGAGCTGGCGCGGATTCTGTCCGATGCGGAGGGCGTTGCCGCACTCGAGCTGAACATCTCGTGTCCAAACATCAAAGAAGGGGGCATCACCTTCGGCTGCAGCCTGCATGGCACACTTGATGTCGTCAGCGCGGTGAAGAAGGTCACTCCGCTGCCCGTGATTCCGAAGCTGACGCCCAACGTCACCGACGTCGCTTCGTTCGCTCGCGCATCGGAGGAGGCGGGCGCCGACGCGGTGTCTCTCGTCAATACGTTCCTCGCAATGGCAATCGATGTCGAGACGCGCCGCCCGGAACTATCGAACATCGTCGGCGGATTGAGCGGCCCTGCCATCCGTCCGATTGCCGTCCGCATGGTGTACGAGTGCCGACGAGCGGTGAAGATTCCTGTGATCGGAATGGGCGGCATCGCCAGCGCGCGCGACGCGCTCGAGTTCATCATCGCCGGTGCCAACGCGGTGCAGGTGGGAACGGCCAATTTCGTCGACCCGTTCGTCTGGAAGAAGTTGCTCGACGGGATCGGCGATTACATGCAACGCCACAACATCTCCCGGATCGCCGATCTCGTCGGCACGATCGACACGACGTCCCGCGAAAAAGAGTGGATAAGCTCCTAGTCGCGCTCGATGTCGAGAGCGGCGAGCGCGCGCTGCACCTCGTAGACGCGCTGCGCGGCCTCGCCGGCGGCTTCAAGATCGGCAATCGTCTGTTTACAAGCGAAGGACCGGCGCTCGTCCGGCGGATTGCCGACGCAGGGTCGCGCGTGTTTCTCGACCTGAAGTATCACGACATCCCGAACACCGTCGAACAGGCGGTCGAAGCGGCGGTGGGAACGGGCGCCTGGATGATCAACGTCCACGCATCCGGCGGCGCCGCGATGATGCAGGCGGCTGCCCGAGCGGCCCGCGAAACCTCCGCGAGGCTGGGCCGCCCGGCCCCGGTGATGATTGGCGTAACCGTCCTGACCAGCATGGATCACGACGCGTTGCGCGCGATTGGCGTCGAACGCTCTGTGCTCGATCAGGTGATCGCGCTGGCACTGTTGACGCGGCAGGCTGGACTGCAAGGGGTCGTCGCATCCGCGCAGGAAACACCGGCTATCCGACAGGCATGCGGCCCCGAGTTTCAGATCGTCACGCCGGGAATCCGCGGCGCAGCCGCGGGTACGGAACGAAACGATCAATCGCGGACGATGGGCCCTGCCGAGGCGATCAGAGCAGGCGCGAGCTACATCGTCGTGGGGCGGCCGATCATCGCCGCGACGGATCCACGCGCCGCGGCTGCCGGAATCGTTGAAGAACTGGCGCATGGCTAGCGCGCCACCGTTTGTCGTCCGCCAGGTCCGGCGGCTCCGGCGACTCGTCTTTCCAGCGCTGCGGCGCGCCGATAAGGTCCCGAAGGAAAACACGGCACGCGGCCTGGATCTGCTTTATCGATTCATCCTGGCGCGCCCGCCCGACGAAGAAGGACGGGACTACTACCTCCGATTGATCAGGGAAGACGGCTTGACATTACGCGAAGTCGCCGCCGAAATCGCCGCATCCGACGAATTCCAGGCTCGCCTCCACGCCGCGCTCCCTCCGGAAGACACCTTCATCGATGCCCGGGAGCTGAACACCACGTTAACGGTCGAAGAGCTGGCGCGCACCGCGGAAGACTACTACCGCACGACACTCGAATTCTCGGATCGCTATCTCGCCAAACCCTTTGCCGATCCACAGGATGCGCCCGACCTCCTTGGCTCGTTTGCGCAGCTGGTGTCGGGGCTGCGCCTCGCTCCCGGCCTCGACGTGCTCGACTTCGGCGCGGGTGCGTGCTGGACCACCCGCTGCCTGACGCAGTTTGGCTGCGCGGCGATCGCGCTCGACGTCTCGACGAGTGCGCTGGACCTTGGGAAGCAGCTGTATGCGCGGTTGCCTCCGATTGGAGATCAGCCGGCGCCGAGATTTCTCGTCTTCGATGGCCGACGCATCGATCTTCCTGATGCAAGCGTCGATCGCATCCTGTGCTTCGACGCGTTTCATCACGTTCCGAACCCCGCGCAGGCGATGCTGGAGCTCGGCCGGGTGCTCCGGCCGGGCGGCGTCGCCGGTTTTTCGGAGCCAGGCCCACATCATTCGAAAGGATCGCGGTCGCAGTACGAGATGAAGAACTACACCGCGCTCGAGCGCGACGTGGTGATGAACGACGTTTGGAAATGGGGACGCGCCGCGGGCTTTCAGCATCTCGAGCTCGCCATCTTCAACACCGAACCTCACCGCGTCCCGCTCGACGAGTTCGAAGACGCGCTTCGCGGCGGCCGCGCACTCAACAGATATGCGGATCGGGTGCGCGTGTTCCTTCGCGGCCACCAGACGTTTTTCCTCACGAAGGGCGGGGGAAGCGCCAAAGACAGCCGGGAGCGTACGGGTCTGAAAGGCGAAATCACCGTGCGCCTTCGCCGCGCCTCAGTCCGGGCCGACGAAACGATCGATGGTGAGGCCACCGTCCAGAACGTCGGGAGCGTCGTCTGGCTTTCCGGCGACACGCCGCTCGGCGGCGTCAATCTGGGCGTACACCTTCGCACCGGCGCAGGAGTGCCGCTGGCAGTTGACTTCGCGCGCGTTCGACTGATCGGATTGACACCGCCTGGCGAAATGCGAACGGTGTCGTTCTCGCTGAAGCCGCCGGCCCCTGGCGACTATCTACTCGAGTTCGATCTGGTCAGCGAAGGAATCGGCTGGTTCGAAATGAACGGGTCGGCGACGGTGTCTGTGGCGCTGACTGTGACTTAGGCGGGAGGGGCGGGACGGGGGGCTAGACGGGTTTCAAACCGTCCCGCCCTTCCAGCCCTTCCCGCCCCTCCAGCCCCTATTTCGCCGTAATGATGAAATGGCCGCGCCGGTTCATGGTGTAACACGACTCGGTCATTTCGCGGCAGAGCGGCTCCTCTTCACCCTTGCTGATCGCCAGGACGCGATCTCCGGCGATGCCAAGGCTGCCGAGATATTCCTTGACTGCGGCGGCACGGCGCTCGCCGAGCGCCAGGTTGTATTCGTTCGTGCCCCGCGCATCCGCGTGACCTTCGACGGTGACCTTGATCGACATCCAGCGGCGCATGTAGTCCGCATTGCGCTGAAGCACCGGACGCTGGTCCTCTCGGACCGATGACATGTCGTAGTCAAAGGTGACGTCGCCAAGCGGACGCTCCGCATTCAGCTGCTCGAGCGTCTTCCGCTGGAAGATCTCGTCTTCCGTCAGCGGACGCGGCGGCGGTGGCGGCGGCGGCGGTGGTGGTGGTGGCGGGGGAGGCGGCGGCGGTGCAACAGCCGGCGGCGGTGGCGCCGGAGGTTGTGGAGGCGGCGGCGGCACTTTCTTCGCGCATCCAGCTATCACTATCACCATCACCATCACGATGGCAGTCAGAGACATGCTGCGCAAACGCATAGAGGCGTTCTCCCTGAACGTATGTAGTTGCGGTAAAGAGTGCCGCGACGAGCTTACAGGCCGATCTGTGCAGTGTCAATCAAGGATCGACACCATTCACGCGCAGATCGAAGATGCGCAGACCAAGATGCCGATCATCGGAAGTGCCTTCGACCCTGCCCGGCAGGTACACGCGATCGATTTCGATCGCGACGGCTCCGCCCGAGTTCAGCATCGCGTCTGCAGGAACACTGACGCGCCACTCGAAATCGGTATCGGGTTGAAACTGCGCGAGGGTTACATCGCCCGCAGTAATTTTTACGGTCGGCGGCCGGTCGAAATATCGCAGCGGTGATTCGCCGCGGATTTCGAGCGTTACGGGCTCCGCCGGTCCCTGTATGCGAAGCACCGAACGTTCGCTGGTCCAACGCCACATCAGGCCGGTCTCGACCGAGTATTCGGCCTCGTGCCACCCTTCAGCGAACGCAGAAATGGGAAGAGTGGACGGCTGAACGTCGAATTGCCGGACGGCAACAGGCGCAGGCCGTTTCGGATCGACACTGCGTGACGCGATCGTCAGTGCGGCAAACGGACCAGCGCCGGGAACGCCATCGGGCAGGTCGACGAACCGCAGCGCGTTGCGAGCGGCGCGCGTCACCGGCCAGCGATCGATCGGGCGCCCGTCGACTGCCAGCGTCACTTCAGCATCCGCACCATCCGCCTCGCCGAGATTCCTGGCGCCGACGACCACGTGGAATGGACCCGGCCGGCGTCGCACCCACGCTTCGATGGGCCGATGGTCCGGCCCCATCGTCGTTGCCTGCGTCAGGCCCCCGATTTCGGGCGTCAGCGACCAGCCCTGGCCCGCAAACCATCCAGGGACACCCAGACGGTACCAGTCGACGCCGAGCGGGCGTGTGCCGCTCAATTCACCGCGCTGCTCGACGCGCCATCGATATCGGACGACGTCGCGCCGGCTGTGCGGGTCGATGAGCGCGAGATCCGTCCGCCTGGCGTCCGCGAAGAACCAGATTGGGTCGGCTCCGCCGCCACGCCAGTAATTCACCGGACCGAGCCACTCGTATTGCGTGCGGGGCTCGACGACTCGCAACGAACCGACGTCGGCCGCCTGCAGCGGACGCCGGACCGCGTAATGGCTGTAGACGGCGGCGGGCGGCTGCACTCGCCCGCGCTGGACCGCATCGGCGATGGCGCGAAACGCCGGATGCGGGTCGCGCCCGTAGGCCATACCTCCTGGCACCGCGACCACGAGGGCCGCAGCCACAAACGGAACAGCAACTATCGAGGCAAGTCGTCCCGCGAGCGCGAAGCCGCGCGCGGCAAGCCAGGCAACGGGAATCAAAATCGGAAGCGCGTAGCGGGTCGTGTCGAGCTGCTGAAAGAGCAGGTGGAATAGGAAATAGGGAACGAACGCCACCGCGAGGACGAGCAGTACGCGAGGTTCGCGAAGAAGGCTAACCAGCAGTCCAATGGCAGCCGCGACGCCGACTGCCACCGCCAATGGGATCGACGCCCAGGGAAGCATGAGCGCCTGATACAGGCCGATTGCGATGTGCCTGGGCGACGGATTCGACCACAGCATGTCCACCCACGAAAAATCCTGGGTCGCCTGCGTATTCAACGCGGCGAGGTAGGACGTGACGCCCCCGCTGGCAACGAGAAGGGGAATGCCCCAAGCCAGGCAGCCGATCACGAACGCAAGGAGCGGTTTGATGAATCGGCGTTGTTCGACCATCACAAAGGCCAGTAAGGGCAGCGTCAGAACAGCGGACTGCACGCGTATGCCGGTCGCGATGCCTGCCAGCAGCGCGCCGGCCGTAATCGCGGACCCGAGCTGCCTTCGCCGTGCGCCGGCTTCGGCGGGCCAAGAGGGTCCGCGCTGCAACAGCAGCAATGCCTGCGCGGCCACTGCGAGCGCGAGACCCGGCATGTCGCTCATGGGCCGGAGGCCTGTCATCCAGAAATCCGGGGCGGCGGCGAGCAGAAGGATGGCCCATTCAGCCACTCCCAATCTCCAACTTCCAACGCCCAAGTGCGTTCTTGGAAGTTGGACGTTGGTATTTGGAAGTTGACGTGCAGCCAGCCCACTGAATAGAAACCAGGCGGCGATGATGCACACCGCGCCTCCGACAGCCGACCAGATCGCAAGTGCGCGTGCTTCCGCGGCGACACCAGCGGCCGACGTGACGCGCTCGACCATCGGGAGCGAGAGGTGCCCGAGCACCATGTAGACGGGATAACCGGGCGGATGCGGCTGATGCAGCGCCGGGTCGAAATGACGGAGCCCGAGCGCGAAGTTGATCGAATCGATGTCTTCCAACGACGGCGCCAGGAACGGTAGGTGCGCCGCGAGATACAGGAGCGCGATGAAAACGATGACCGCGCCCTGGTTGGTTAGTGGTTGGTGCTGGCTGGTTGGTTCCGGGCTCGTGGTGGTCCCGTCGCGACGACGAACGGAGAACCCACTAACCACCAACCACCAACCACGAACCGACGTCAGGCCGGCCTGAGGACCACGCCCTCATTCAGACTCCCCATGCGGTATCCACGGGGATCGATCGTCACCTGCCGATAGCCCAGCGCCTGGATGGCGGCGACGATGCGCGCGGTGAGATCGGGTTCGAGTGCCTTCGGCAGTTCGTCGGCACCAATCTCGACGCGGGCAAGGTCATCGTGGTGCCGGACACGGCACACCCGGAACCCGAGCTCGCGCACCGCGCGTTCGGCACGCTCGATCATTCGCAGCTTCTCGCCGGTGACTTCCGAGTGGTAAGGAATGCGAGACGACAGGCACGCCGATGCCGGCTCGTCCCACGTCGGCAGGCCGGCACGTCGCGAGAGCTCGCGGATCGCCGCCTTCGTCAGATTCACGTCGTCGAGCGGACTGCGGATCCCAAACTCGCGAGCCGCCTGGCGCCCCGGTCTGTAGTCGCCGCGATCATCGGCGTTGGCGCCGTCGACGATCGCCGTCATGCCACGCTCCGCGGCGATCTTCGTCAACGTCGTATACAGCTCGTGCTTGCAGTAATAGCAGCGATTCACCGGGTTGGCGCGGTACTCGGGTCGTTCGAGCTCTCCCGTGCGGATGATCTCGTGGCGCAGCGAGAAGTCGCGCGCGAGCGAAAGCGCGAGCTGCCGGTGGTGATCGGGATAGCTGGGACTGTCGGCCGTGATGCAGAGCGTGCGCTGGCGGCCAAGAACCTGCGTGGCGGCCCACGCGAGATACGCACTATCGACGCCGCCGCTGAAGGCGACGATCACCGAATCGAACGTGGCGAGAAGGTTGAAGAGGCGCCGGTCGTCAGGCGCCTGCGCCTGGCTCACTCGTCGAAATCCTCTTCCTCGTCGAGCGCATCCTCGTCGTCGAGGTCATCTTCGTCTTCGTCTTCGTCCTCGACTTCGTCTTCGTCTTCGTCTTCGTCGTCCTCGTCCTCGAGGTCTTCGTCTTCCTCATCCTCGTCGTCGGCGATCTCGACGTCGTCGGCACCTACCAGGACGAGGTTCTTGCCGCACTCGGGGCAACTGAAGGTATCGCCCTCTTCGTAATCGGCAGTCTCGATCTCGTCGAACTCACACTCGGGGCAGGTCGCCATACGGGCTCCATGCGGCGGAACGGCCGCCGCCAGCTGTCGTGGAAAGGCAGCATCCTCTGATGGATGCGGCAGATCTCCGCAGAACGTCGGATTATAGCGAGATCCCGGAGGCCTTCGCAACGAAGGGCTAAGGTCGTTCGACGGCATTACCGATACTCACGACGTGAACTCCACCACTGCCGAACCCCGGGCAGTTGCAACCAAGACGGTGGTTGTCGCGGATGACACGGCGTTCGTGCGCGACCGGTTCAAGACGGCGCTCGAACGCGCGGGGCACACGACCATCACGGTCGCCAATGGCAGCGAACTCGTGTCGCGCGTCAAGGCGAACCTTGCCCGCATCGATCTCATCGTCGTCGATCTGCGGCTGCCGCAGGCCAACGGCGTCAACATCGTGCGCGCGTTGCGCACCATCGATGCGCAGCGGCCGCCGATTGTCGTCTTCAGCGGGACGATTGCCAACGCCGGCGAGGTACGCGAGCTTGCGGCGCTGAATGTCGGCGGATACGTGAACGAATACACGGCGCTGCAGCACATCATGCCGTCGCTTGTGCCGCATCTCTTTCCCGGTGAGTTCAATCGGCGCTCCGGACCACGTGTCGTGCTCGGCATCCCAATCGCGTACCGGTTCGGCAACACAATCGCCGCCGCCGTCACGCTGAACATCAGCCGCGGCGGCGTCGCCGTTCGCACGACAAACCCGCTTGCGGCAGGCATCACCGTCAGGGCGCGCTTCCGCATCCCGATCGCCAAGAGGGACATCGACGTGGAATCGAAAGTTGCCTGGAGCAACAAGCGCGTCGGCATGGGCCTGGAGTTTCTCAACATCAGCGCAGAAGACCAGAAGGCGATCGCCGAGTACGTCGACTCGCATTTTTTCAGCAATCGCAAAGCGTAGGCGGACCTGAAGGTCCGCCTCTACGTTTCCTTCGTCCGATCGTAGCTTCGTCCGATCGTAGAGGCGGACCTTGAGGTCCGCCTACCGTGCTCCATCCGATCGTAAAGGCGCACCTTGAGGTCCGCCTACCGTGCTGCGTCCGATCGTAGAGGCGGACCTTCAGGTCCGCCTACCGTGCGCGCAACAGGCGAAGCGCGTTCGCCACGACGATGACGGTGGCGCCGGTGTCGGCCAGTACAGCCATCCAGAGCGTTGCGATGCCTGCGATTGCGAGTGCGAGGAAAGCGGCCTTCAGGCAGAGAGAAATCGCGACGTTCGTCTTGACGTTCCGCATCGTGGCGCGCGAGAGGCGGAGCGCGTAAGGCAGTTTCGCCAGCTCGTCGGACATCAGCGCGACATCCGCGGTCTCGAGCGCCGCATCCGATCCCGCTGCACCCATCGCGACACCGACATCCGCCGCGGCCAGCGCGGGCGCATCGTTGACGCCGTCGCCAACCATCATCAACGCGCCGTATCTCGCGCGAAGCGACTCCACGAGCGCTTGTTTCCGCTCCGGAAGCAGACCCGCGTGGTACTCATCGACCCCGAGCTCACGCGCAATCGCAGCCGCGGTCTCCTCGTGATCGCCGGTCAGCATCGCGATTGCCGGCACATGCTGATCACGCAGCAGCTCGATGGTCTCGCGTGCGGTCTCACGCGGACGATCCGCGACGGCAATGGCGCCCAGCAACGTCCCGTCGGCAGCCACGAAGACCAGCGACTTCCCCTCACTGCGCAGCCGTTCCGCATCGGGCCAACGCTCCGGCATCAGAACGCCGTCGCGCTCGACCAGCCGCTCGTTGCCAATGACGACGCGGCGGCCGTCCACTTCGCCTTCGGCGCCCATTCCCGGCAGCGACACGAACCGTCGGACCACGGGCAATTCAGGCAGCAAAGCCTGTGCGTGCCGGGTAATCGCGGCCGCCACCGGATGCGCGGACCGTGCTTCCACGGCGGCCGCAAGCCGAATCACGTCGAGCGCCAGGGTCTTGCCGACGACGGCGATATCGGTGACATCGAGCTGACCTTTCGTCAGCGTGCCCGTCTTGTCGAACGCGATGACGCGGATGGCGGCAAGCCGCTCGAGGTGCGCGCCGCCCTTGATCAGGACACCGTGGCGAGCCGCGGCGGACAGCGCCGCGACGATCGACACGGGGGTTGAAATCACGAGCGCACACGGGCACGCAATCACCAGTAAGACCAGCGCGCGGTATACCCAGGTTTCGACCGAGCCTGCTCCAACGAGCGGTGGCAGTACCGCGACGGCAGCCGCGAGCACGAGCACAACGGGCGTGTAGATGCGTGCGAAGCGGTCGACAAACGACTGCACCGGCGCGCGCCGCGACTGCGCGGTCTCGACGAGGTGAGTGATGCGCGCCAGCCGGCTGTCGCGCCCGAGCCGCAGGACCCGGACCTCGACCGCGCCGTGGCCGTTGATGGTCCCCGCATACACTTCGTCGCCCGCTGTCTTATCGATGGGCCGTGACTCGCCGGTCAGCGGTGCTTCGTTCACGTCGCTACGCCCGGCTACGACAACGCCGTCGAGGGGCACCTTCTCGCCCGGCCGTACGATGATCTCGTCGCCAACGGCGACGGTGTCGACGGGGATCCGTTCCTCGCGACCGTTGCGGCGGACCAGCGCCTCGCGGGGCGTCAGATCGAGGAGCGCGCGGATCGCTTGCCGCGCGCGCTCCATCGTTCGCACTTCGAGCCATTGCGCCACCGCGAACAGGAATACGACGCTGGCCGCCTCGAGCCAATCGCCAAGCGCGACGGCGCCCGCGACGGCAACGACCATCAGGGCGTTGATGTCGAGCGTGCGGGCCTTCGCCGCCGTAAGGCCCCGGCGCAAGGGGTAGATGATTCCGGCGGCAACCGCGCCTAGATAGAACGGGATCGACGCGCGCCCGAACCCCAGCGCCTCGAGAATCGCCCCCGAGGCGATCAAGCCGCCGCAGGCGAGCATGAGCTTCCATCGCCAGGCCAGCGCCGAACCGCCGAGCATCGGTTCCTCGTGCTCGAGCCACATTCGCATCCCGGTTTCGCCGACCGCATCGACCATCGCCGAGGTCGTCAGTTTCGCCGCGTCGTACTTGACGTGCAGCCGCTGTCCGATCAGGTCAGCTGAGAGCGCCTCCAGCCCGACGAGCGGCTTCAGCCGCCGCTCGAGGATCACCACCTCCTCGTTGCAGTCCATCCCCTCGACGCGGAAGACGGCTTCCGCGTGAAGCTCACATACGGTGCAGGCGGCGGTCTCGGTAGCCATCTCTTGACGGAGACTCTGTTCCTATCTTGTCGGATCCCGACCAAGTGACGCGCTCCGGCGTCCGAAGGGCGGGTCCGGGAGGACCACCTTGACGCCAGGTCCCTTCGGGAGCGGGCGGATACGTATAATCAATCGTTTTCCTTTGTAATTATTCCTCTCGGGTGGATGCGGAGGCGCTTCTGTGATCGAGGTTCAGCATCTGACCAAACGCTATGGCCCCGTCACGGCGGTGGACGACATCAGTTTCACCGTCCAGCGCGGGGAGATTCTCGGCTTTCTCGGGCCCAACGGCGCGGGCAAGACGACCACGATGCGGGTGCTCACGGGCTACATGCCGCCGACCGATGGCAAAGCGATCGTCGCCGGCTACGACGTGTTCGACCACCCAATCGAGGCCAAGCGCCGAACCGGCTACCTTCCGGAGACGCCGCCGCTCTACCCCGACATGACGGTTCGCGACTACCTGTCGTTTGTGGCGCGCATCAA
>Ga0134127_10003201_pt1 | contig 11753 bp, 14 predicted proteins | sample KB31753_FD_96459 | JGI IMG/M metagenome (GOLD analysis project Ga0134127, IMG submission 96459) | Terrestrial soil microbial communities with excess Nitrogen fertilizer from Kellogg Biological Station, Michigan, USA - KB3-175-3 | ecosystem: Environmental > Terrestrial > Soil > Unclassified ...
CTCTCCGGGTCGCGGCTTCAGTCCACCGACCGCCTCGACTTCGCCATCCAGCGCGGCTACGACCCCGAGGCCCAGGTGATGGCGATGGCCATCGAGGGGGTGGACATCGCGGTGCTCTACCCGACCACCGGGCTCAGCCTGATCGCGCGCGACAACCTGGACCCGCAGCTCTCGCTGGGCCTCTGCCGCGCCTACAACGACTGGATCGCCGAGTTCTGCCGGCACAGCCCGGACCAGCTCAAGTTCGTGGTGATGCTGCCGGTGCACGACGTGCACCTCGCCTGCCGCGAGCTGGTCCGGGGGGTCCGGGAGCTGGGGGCGGTCGGCTCGTTCATCCGGCCCAACCTGGTGAACGGCCACTACTGGCACTCCAACTACTGGGACCCGCTCTACAGCCTGCACGAGGAGCTCGACGTCACGTGGGGCTTCCACGAGGGCACCGGGGCCTGGAACTCGCACATGAACGTGCTCTACGGCGAGAACCGCTTCTACCGCCACGTGGCCAGCCACTGGATCGAGATGCAGCAGGCCCTGATCGCGATGATCGTGGGCGGGGTCTTCGAGTTCCACCCCAAGCTCCGGGTGGGCTTCCTGGAGGCGCAGAACTCCTGGGTGCCGGGCTTGCTCTCGCGCATCGAGTGGGACTACCCGCAGTACCGCGACTCGCACGCGCCGTACCTCTCGCTGACCCCGCGCGAGTACTTCCGGCGCAACTGCTGGGCCGCGGTGGAAGGCAGCGAGCCGGAGATCGAGGCCACCGCGGGCCTGATCGGGGCCGATCGCATGTGCGTCTCCACCGACTATCCCCACTTCGACTCGAACTTCCCCCACGTGTCGGACAACGTGCTCAAGCACTGCTCGCGCGAGACCGCGGCCCAGATCCTGATGGGCGGCGCGCACCTCTACGGCTTGACCGACGCCCACTTCGAGCGGGCGGACGCCGCCGCGGCGCGCTTCGCCGCGAAGGCCGCGGGCGAGCCGGGCCGGCCCGGCGTTCCGGTCGGCGCGTGAGGTGACCGCCCAGACCGAGCGCGGACCCCGTCACCGCACGATCGAGACCAACGGCATCCGCCTGCACGTGGCCGAGCAGGGCGAGGGGCCGCTGGTGGTGCTCTGTCACGGCTTCCCGGAGTCGTGGTACTCGTGGCGCCACCAGCTGCGCGCGCTCGCGGAGGCCGGCTTCCACGCGGTGGCGCCCGACATGCGCGGCTACGGGCAGAGCGAGGCGCCCGCCGCGATCGACCAGTACACGCTCCTGCACCTGGTGGGCGACATGGTGGGGCTGCTCGACGCGCTCGGCGCGCCCACCGCGGTGATCGCGGGGCACGACTGGGGCGCGCCGGTGGCGTGGCACGCGGCGCTGCTGCGCCCCGATCGCTTCCGGGCCGTCATCGGGCTCAGCGTGCCGTACCGGCCCCGCGGCTCCGCGCGACCCACCACCGTGATGCCGCGCACCGACGACGCCATCTTCTACCAGCTCTACTTCCAGGAGCCGGGCGTGGCGGAGGCGGAGCTGGGCCGCGACGCCCGCGCCACCATTCGTCGGGTGCTCTACTCCGGCTCGGGCGACCGCCCGCGTCGCGGCGCCGGCCTCGGCAGTCCCGACGCGGTCGGCATGGTGCCGAAGAGCGGGGGCTTCCTGGAGCACAGCCAGGATCCCGCCACGCTGCCGCGGTGGCTGACCGAGGCCGACGTGGACTACTTCGCGGGAGAGTTCGCCCGCACGGGCTTCCGGGGCGGGCTCAACTGGTACCGCAACATCGACCGCAACTGGGAGCTGATGGCGCCCTACGCGGGCGCGCCGGTGACGGTACCCGCGCTCTACGCGGCGGGGACCGCGACCTGGTGGTGGCCTTCCGCGGGATGGACCAGCTCATCCCGAACCTCGGCAAGTTCGTGCCAAACCTGCGCCGCACGCTCATGCTGCCCGGCTGCGGCCACTGGACACAGCAGGAGCGCGCGCCGGAGGTCAGCGCGGCGATGATCGACTTCCTGCGGAGCCTGTGACCGCCGCGCGCTCCGCGGCCATCGCGGGCGCGACCTCCTCCGCGAACAGGCGCATGGAGCGCATCGCGAGGGGGGTGGCGAGCCCGGGCAGGGCCATCACCAGCAGCACGCGCTCGTAGCGGGTCGCCTCGCAGTACTGCCGGAGGCCGCGGGTGACCTCCTCCGGCGCGCCCACCAGGGCCCAGCCGTCGTCCAGGTACTCGTGGAAGGCGCGCAGCCGCAGCAGCGAGCGGTCGAACGAGCTCGGCACCGAGCCGCCGGTGGTGTCGGACCGCAGCACCGCCATGCGCCGCTGGTAGCCCATGAACGGTCCCTCGGTGGCGCGCAGCGCCTCCTCGCGGGTCGGCGCCACGTGCACCACCCGCATTCCCCACGCGCGCGCCTCCAGGGCCTCGATCTCGTCGAGGGAGCGCCCGGCCGTGAGGGACGCCTCGCGGTAGACGGTGTGGCGCCGCTGCAGCTCCGGCACCGGGACGAAGAACGACGAGAGGGTGGGGAGCCCGAGGCGCGCGGCGGAGAGCACGCTGTCCTCGCTGTTGGAGGCGATGAAGAGCGGCGGGTGCGGCCGCTGCACCGGCTGCGGCCGCACGTGGAGCTGCCGGGCGGAGTGGAAGCGGCCCGGGAAGTCGAACGGCTCGCCGCGCCACGAGCGCTGCATGAGGGCCACGCCCTCCTCCACGCGGGCCCGGCTGTCCGCGCGCTCGGACTGGAAGGTCTCGTAGTCCTGCAGCGTGCCCCCGCGGCCGATGCCCACGTCGAGCCGGCCCCCGCTCACCACGTCGAGGACGGCGAGGGACTCGGCCAGATCGACCGGGTGATGGAGCGGCAGGAGGCTCACCCCCATGCCCAGGCGCAGGCGTCGGCTGCGCGCGGCCACGAAGGCGGCCAGGACCGGCGGGGTGGGGCAGAGCCCGTAGTCGTTGAAGTGGTGCTCGGCGATCCACACCGAGTGGTAGCCGAGCGACTCCGCGGCCAGCATCTGCTCGAGGCCCGAGGCGTAGACCGCCTGCTCGCTCCACCGCTCGTCGCGCTGCATGAGGAAGAAGAGTCCGAAGTCCATGGGGCCTCCTGAATCAGTTCGCATCCGCGCGGAAGAGCGCGTGCCGCACCGCCGGCTCCAGCGCGCGCTCGGGGAGGTCGGGGCCGAAGCGCGCCTCGAAGCCGGCGCGCCGGAGCTCCCGGTACTGCCGGGTCGCGGGGCGGCGGAGCCCCGCGTACGAGGATCAGCGCGGCGAGCAGCGCGAGCGTCGACCCCATGGCCGGCTACTATACCCTGCTTGACTTTGCCCCTACGGCTAGGGCGGCGGGCTTCCCACCACGACGACCTCCCGGCCGTCGAGCGTGTGCGCGGCCAGCACGCGCCAGGACGGCGGCGCCTCCGCGCTCAGCTCCTGCCAGCGGCCGCGCGACGTGATCAGGACGTGCCCGGGCTCCGGGCGGGCGAGCATGCGGCGCACCCGCGCGATCGTGGCCAGCTCGCCGGCGGGCCGCTCGAGGTAGAAGTCGTAGGCGAGCCGCAGGTCCGGATATCCGAACACGGTCCCGCCCGGGCCCGCGTGGCTGGCCGCCACCGCGGCGAGCGGGCGGACGTCGAAGTCGCGCGCGTGACGTGGCGGATAGCGAATGCCGGTGAGGACGAGGGTGCCGGCGAGCGAGAGCGCGATCGCCACCGTCACGGCGGCCCAGGCGCGGCGCCGGGAGAAGTAGCCAATCGCGACCGCGCCGCCCCCCAGGATGACCGCGACGACCCCGCGCTCCCATCCCGTCGCCGGGAGGAGGGCGACGTCCTCGCCGTGCGCCAGGAGCGTCGGATGGACGATCAGCACCAGCGCCAGCCCGAGCGCGTAGATCGAGGCGAAGGCCGCCGCGACGTGGAGCGCTCGCGGGCTATCGTTCTCCGCCGGGCGGGCCAGGCGCTCCGCGGCGAGCAGCGCGAGCAGGGGATAGACCGGCAGCAGGTAGTGCGCCCGCGGCAGGCCGGTGAACACGAGCAGGGCCCAGAGCGTCCCCGCCCACAGCGCGACGCGCCGCCGACCCGCGTCGGGAGCCCGCCGCCACGACCAGGCCGCCGCGACCAGGAAGATCGACCAGGGCAGGAAGTGGACCAGGGTCTGCGCCACTCCCTGCACCCGGGCCAGGAGGCTGCCCCGAAGGAGCCAGACGCCGTAGTGGTGAACGAGCACGTCGGACTGGAACTGTCCGTGCGACCGGACGTAGTACGGGACGATCCACGGCAGCGCGGCGAGGGCCAGGATCAGCAGGCCCAGGGCCGGGCGCAGGCGGGCGAGCCCCCGCCGGCCCTCGGTGCCGAGCACCGCGACCGCGGCCGCGGCGAGGGCCGCGTAGCCCGGAGGGCCCTTCGTCCCGATCGCGAGCGCCACGCAGACGTAGAAGCCGACGAGAGGACCGCGGGCCCAGCCGGACGAGGCCGCGCGGAGAAACCAGTACAGGGCCCACGTCAGGCAGGCGGTGAGCATCATGTCGGGGATCGCGAGATGGCCGAACACGAAGAACGGGGGGGCCGTCGCCGCGATCAGGCCCGCGAGCAGCCCGGCGGGGCGGCCCCAGAGCCGCGTCCCGATCGCGAGCACCGCGCCGACGGCCGCCAGCGCGGACAGCACGGAAGGGAGCGCCGCGCTCAGCTCGCTCACGCGCCCCGCCGGGAGCGACACGAGCGCGATCGTCCAGAAATACAGCTGCGGCTTGTTGAGGTAGAGCTGCCCCCGGATCTCCGGAACGAGCCAGCGGCCGTGCTCGAGAATGTCCTGAGCGAGCACCGGATAGCGCGCCTCGTTGGATTCCCACAGGACCCGTCGGCCGGCCGGGATCAGCGGGAGCAGGACGGCCAGGGCGAGGATGCCAACCAGGGCGTGGCGGGATCGCGTCATCGGGTCCCCGCCATTCTATGAAACTCGCCCGTCGGGCCCGCCGTGAATTCGCGCGCGCTCGCCTTGACATGGGCCCGGCGGCTGTGGGAGCTTCGCCGCCAACCGGGTCCGCAGCGTCGGTCAACCGATCAGGAGGATCCTCTTCATGAGCGTCCATCACAGCCGCCTCGCGATCCGCTGGACGTCCGCGCTGCTCGGCATCGCGCTCCTGCTCGTCCTGCCGATGGCTCACGGTCCCGATCGAGCCGCCGCCCAGGGCAAGCCGGAGGGCGAGATGCGCTGGGCGCTCTACGTCACGCTCTCCGCCGCGTGGTTCGATCCCGCGGAGGTGGTCGGCGTGCTCACCCCGTTCTGGGTGCTCACCGCGATGCACGACGCGCTGGTGAAGCCGATGCCCGGCGGCCTCATGACGCCGAGCCTGGCCGAGTCGTGGAAGCTGAGCCCCGACAACCGCACCTACGAGTTCAAGCTGCGGGAAGGGCTCAAGTTCCACAACGGCGACCCGTTCACCGCGGAGGACGTGAAGTTCAGCTTCCTGCGCGCCAAGGGCGCCCGCCTCCTCCAGGAGAAGGTGCGCGACATCGAGATCGTGGGCCCCTACCGGGTGCGCTTCCATCTCCACGAGCCGTGGCCGGACTTCATGACCTTCTACGGGACCTTCGCCACCAGCGCGGCGTGGATCGTGCCCAGGAAGTACATGGAGCAGGTGGGGCCGGACGGCTTCAAGAAGGCCCCGGTCGGCCTCGGGCCCTACAAGTTCGTGAGCCACACCCCGGGCGTCGAGCTGGTGATGGAGGCCAACGAGAGCTACTGGCGGAAGATGCCCTCGGTGAAGCGGCTCGTGTACAAGAGCGTGCTGGAGGGCACCACCCGCGCGGCGATGCTCAAGCGCGGGGAGGTCGATCTGGCCTACCTGCTCGACGCCCCCCAGGCGGAGGAGATCAAGCGCGACCCCAACCTCAAGCTCGCGTTCTCGGGCGGCATCGGGACCTTCTACCTGGACTTCCTCGACCAGGCCGATCCGAAGTCGCCCTGGCACGACCGCCGGGTGCGCCTCGCGGCCAGCCACGCCCTCGACCGCAAGGCCCTCAGCGAGGCCGAGACCCTCGGCGCCTCGCGGCCCACCGGCAACATGGTGCCGCCCAAGTTCGAGTTCGCGCTGGCCCTCGAGCCCCACGCCTACGATCCGGCGCGGGCCCGCAAGCTGCTGGCGGAGGCGGGCTATCCGAACGGCTTCGACGCGGGCGACCTCTACCCGTGGCCGCCCTACTCGGCGATGGGGGAGGCGGTGGGCAACTTCCTCGGCGCGGTCGGCATCAAGTCGAGGATCCGCACCATGGAGCGCGCCGCGTTCTACTCCGCGCTGGCCAGCAAGAAGATCCACGGCCTCTGCGTGTGCATCAACGCGGTGTACGGCAACGCGGCTTCCCGCATCGCGGAGACGGTGCCCAGCAGCGGCGCCTACTCCTACGCGGGCGAGGCCGACATCGACGCGCTCTACAAGCAGCAGGCCCGCGAGACCGATCCCCGCAAGCGGGAGGTCCTGCTGCACCAGATCCAGCGGACCCTGCACGAGCGGGTCCGCTTCGCGCCGATCATGGACTACATCTGGCCGAGCGGCGTCGGGCCGCGCGTCGCGGAGCCGGCCCTGATGCTGATCGATCCCTATCCCTGGTCCGCGCCCCTGGAGGACGTGAAGCTCAAGAAGTGAGAGGCGCGGCGGGCAGACCCCGGCGCTCGCCTTCCGCCACCAGGAGCCTGTCGGTGGCGAGCAGCTTGGCGGAGAGGTCCTTGATGATGGCCACCGCGAGGGTGGGATTGGCGCGCACCAGGGAGGTCAGGCGCTTGGCCGGGATCACCAGCAGGGTGGCCGGCTCGATCGCCACCGCGGTGGCCGAGCGGGGCGTACCGCCCGCGAAGAGGCCGAGCTCGCCCAGCAGCTCGCCCTTGCCGTACGTCCACAGCAGCCGCTCCTCGCCGCCGACCCTCCTGCGGACCTCGATCCGCCCCGCGTGGACCAGGAAGGCCTCGTCCCGCGGGTGCTCGCCCTCCCGGAAGACGACCTCGCCCGCGCGGAAGGTGCGGGTCTGGATGCTCCCGAGCTTGCGGCGGCTCGTGGCTTTCAACCCACCTATAATAAGCGCGCGACGCACGAAGGAGCGTGGAGGAATCGAATGCGACTCACGGGCAAGGTGGCGGTCGTCACGGGCGCGCAGCAAGGTATCGGCCGGGCCATCGCGCTGGCGCTGGCCGGCGAGGGGGCCGACGTCGGCCTGAACTTCCTCGACGATCCCGCGGCGGCTTCGCTCGTGGCGGGAGAGATCCGGGCGCTCGGGCGCAAGGCCCTGACCGTCAAGGGCGACGTGGCCCAGGCGCGCGACGTCCAGGCCCTGGTCGACGCGGTGGTGGGCGGGCTCGGCACCCCGGACATCCTGGTCAACAACGCGGGGGTGTTTCCGCGCTCGGAGTTCCTCGAGCTGAGCGAGCGGGAGTGGGACCACGTGCTGGGCGTGAACCTCAAGGGCGGCTTCCTCTGCGCCCAGGCCGCCGCGCGCGCCATGGTGGCGGGCCAGCGCGCGGGCGCCATCGTCAACATCTCGTCGTAGGCCATCCGGGGCGACGCGCGCGGGGTGCACTACTCGGCGAGCAAGGCGGGCGTGCTCGGGATGACCCGCGCGATGGCGCTGGCCCTGGCCCCGCACCGGATCCGGGTCAACGCCATCGCGCCCGGGCTCACCGACACCGCGCAGCCTCGCTACGGCAACACCGAGGAGCAGATCGCGGTGCGGGCGCGCGAGATCCCGCTCGGGCGCATCGCGAAGCCCGAGGAGATCGCGCGGATCGCGGTGTTCCTGGCCTCCGAGGACTCGGGCTGGATCACCGGCGAGCTGATCCACGTCAACGGTGGCGCCTACATGGCCTGAGCCGCGGCCGCCGCGGCCGGGGCCGGGGATGGACCCGGTGGGGGACATCGGGTGGTCGATGCCGACGCGCCGGCGGCTGCTCGGCGGAGCGGTCGCGGCGCTGGGCGTGGGGCTCCTCGGCGGCTGCGGCGGCATCCGGGGCCGGCGGATGGAGGACCTGGATCCGCGGGTGCCCGCGCTGCTCGCGGCCACCACGTCGGTGGACTTCCACACCCACGCCGCCGGCGCGGGCCACGCGCGGGCGCCGCGCTTCGACCTGGCCGACCACATGCGGCGCGGGCGGCTCACCGCGGTGTGCCTGTGCCACTCCGCCGACGGGCCGGTGATTCGCCGTCCCCCGGGCGGCGGCCGCATCCGCCAGTACCGCGATCCCGCCCCGGGGGAGCTCCAGGCTCACACCCAGAACCGACTCGCCTTCATGGACGCGATGGTGGCGCAGCACGGGATGACCCGCGTCCTCACCCCCGACGATCTCGAGGCGGCCCGGGTCGCGGGGAAGCCCGCGCTGATCGGCACCATCGAGGGCGGCCAGTTCATGGAGGGCCGGCTCGGGCGTCTGCGCGAGGTCTACGACCGCGGCATCCGGCACCTCCAGCTCGTGCACTACATGCCGAGCGACCTCGGCGATCAGCAGACCGAGGATGCACGGTGGGGTGGGCTCACCCCGCTGGGCGCCGACGTGGTGCGCGAGTGCAACCGGCTCGGCATCGTGGTCGACGTGGCCCACGGCACCATGGCCCTGGTGCAGCAGGCCGCGGCGGCGACCTCGGTGCCGTTCGTGCTCTCGCACACCTCGCTGGCCCGCGGCCCGCTCGCCCAGTACACGCGCCTGATCCCGGCGGAGCACGCGCGGCTGGTGGCCCAGGCGGGCGGGGTGATCGGGGTGTGGCCGAGCGGCTTCTCGTTCGTGGATGCGCGCGACTGGGTGGGCGGCATCGCCCGGATGGTCGACGCGGCCGGCGTGGACCACGTGGGCATCGGCACCGACATGGAGGGCGGCGTGAACGAGGTGTGGGACGACTACGCGGACCTGCCCGCGGTGGCCGACCTGCTGCTGCGGCAGGGCTTCGGCCCCGAGGAGGCGGGCAAGCTGCTCGGCGGCAACTACGTGCGGGTGTTCCGCGCGGTGGCCGCGGCGCGGCGGGTGTAGCCTGGGGGCGGGAGGACCACCGATGGCCAGAGCCACGACCGATCCCCAGATCACGATCGCGCCCAACCCGAACCGGGTCATCGTCCGGCTCGACGGCGCGGTCATCGCCGACTCCACCCGCGCGCTGGTGATGCGCGCGCCGGGGACGTCCGATCAACAGTACATTCCCCGGGAGGACGTGAGCATGGGGCGGCTTCAACGCACCAGCCACCACACGAGCTGCCCTTACAAGGGCGACGCCTCGTACTGGACCATCCAGGGCAAGGACCGGGTGGTCGAGAACGGAGTGTGGAGCTACGAGACGCCGCTTCCGGCGATGGCGCCCATCACGGGATATCTGGCCTTCTACCAGGACCGGGTGGATTTGATCGAGGAGCGGCCCGCCGGCGGGTGACGCGCACCGCGGTCGTCTGGATCGAGTCCGGTCTGCGCTTCGCCGGTGTGCTCGTGTTCCCGGCGCTGGCGGTGTGGGCCTGGCGGGCCGGCGGCGAACGCCCCCTCCGGCGCCTGACCGGTGTCGCGATCGGACTCGTGCTCGCCTTCGCCGCCTTCGCGGCCAGCGCCGCCGGTGGCAACGCGCTGGTGGACACCTACGGGTACGGCTACACCGCGCCACGGAGCCTGCTGGTGCACGCGCTGCTCCTGGGGCTGCCCATGGGGCTCGTCGCGGTGGTCGTCCGGTGGGCGGGCCGTCGCACCGGCTCCGCGGTCGGTGTGTATCTGATCGGGCTCGGGACCGCGATCCTCTCGTGGCTGGCGGGCACCGTGCTGTTGTTGCTAGTCTTCTACGGGCTGCTACGCTAGGTCCGACCGCTTCGTCCAGGAGGAGACGCCACATGCCCGAGACCGATCCGGGATCCGGTCGCCCGGACGCGGCGGAGTGCCTGCCGTACTACTTCAACTACATCGACCTCGTGCCCGACGGCGACGTCCTGAGCCGGCTCGAGCGCCAGATGGTCGAGACCGCGGCGTACCTGGACGGCTTCACGCCGGAGCAAGCGGGCCGGCGCGAGGCGCCCGAGGAGTGGAACGCGGTCGAGATCGTCGGCCACCTCGCCGACACCGAGCGCGTCTTCGGCTACCGCGCGCTCAACATCGCGCGCGCTCATCCGATCATGTGGAGCTCGGTGGAGTTTCCCGAGTACGCGGCGGCGGCCGGCTACGGAGCGCGCTCGCTCGGCCCGGTGGTCGCCGAGCTCGCGGCGGTGCGGGCCGCGTTCGTGACGTTCCTGCGCGGGCTGGACGCGGCGGCCTGGCAGCGGCGCGCGCCCGAGGGATGGACCCTCCGGAGCGTGCGCGCTATCGCCTGGTGCATGGCCGGCCACGAGCTGCATCACCTGGCGGACATCCGCCGCCAGCACCCCGCCGCCACCGGCGCCGCCGACTCCGGACGAGCGTCCGCCGCAAGGAGATGACCATGCGCGAACCTCAAGTGGTCCGGCTCGAAGACACCGAGCGGGTGAGCTTCGGCCCGCTCTCGCACTACCAGCCCATCATCGGCGACGAGGAGGGCAGCACCCCCCTCCGCACCGGCATCCAGACCGCGCAGCCGGGCTACGCCGCGCCGGTGCACTCGCATCCGTACCTCGAGGTCCTGCACATCCTCGACGGGACCGCGGAGGCATGGATCGACGGGCAGGAGGACCGCGCGGTGCTGCTGCGCAAGGGCGACACCATCGCCCTGCCGCCCGACACGCCGCACGCCTTCCGCGTCGTCGGTAACGAGGTGCTGCGGCTGCTCGGCACCCACGCCTCGCCGCACCGGATCGTGATTCGTCGGGACCGGAGCGCCCCCGGACCTCGGCCCGAGGCGGAACAAGACGCCGAAACAGCTTGACGCGGTAGATGAACGCGGTAGCTCAGGCGCGACCGGTCGGAGCGTGACCGTCACAGCGCTCGCGCCACTCCGGCCCGAGTGCCACCCGACCCGGGGTCGGGTACACGATCCGTCTATCACCCGGGAAGGTGAGCACCCACAGCGCCTCGTTCATCAGGGCCTCGGTCACGCCCAGCGCGAGCCGCAGCTCATCGAGGCCCATGCTGCGGTCGCCGTGCCCGTCTTGCCGGCGGATGCAGAGGCGCTGGTAGATCGCCTCTACCACGTCGTCTGCGCGCATTCCCGGTCAATCGCCCCTTCGCTGCATCGCCCGCTTCTTGAGCCGGGCGATCTCGCGTCGTCTCGACCGGACGAGCTGGCGGCGACGCGCTCGAAGCCGGCGCCGGCGGACCGCGATGATGACCACGGAGAGCAACAGGGCGAGGCTCGCCAGAAGGGCGACGTAGAGGTGCCAGCCCGCCATTGCGCCGAGGACGGAGGCGTGGAGCACGGACGGTTGTCCCGGCCGGCCGGGCGCTCTCGGAAACGCTCACGGCCGCCCGGCCGTGGCCGGCGACGGAGCCTAGTCGAAGATCGCCCGGCCCAGCCGGGGCGCGGCTCCCTGGTCCCAGCGAGCCCGATCCGGCTCGACTTCCAGGATCGCCGGCGAGAGCACCGGCTCGGGCCCGGGCTCGGGAGCATGCTCGGGGGAATGCTCCTGGTTCATGGCTGCTCGCCTCCTTGGCGGGCGGAAGAAACAGCAAGCGACATGCCCGACGCGGAGTCGTATATTTCGCCGACTTACGGGCCGGCCACCCGGCGAGCGTAACCACTTGCCCGAGTCATCTCTTCCCATTGCCGGCCGAAGGGACGGTCTCCCAAGGCGGGCATCCGGGACGGGAGGTGGGCCTACACCAGGGGCAGCTGGCCCGACGGGGGCTCCTCTCGCGGCGGCTCCTCGATCGCGA
>Ga0134127_10003203_pt1 | contig 11751 bp, 12 predicted proteins | sample KB31753_FD_96459 | JGI IMG/M metagenome (GOLD analysis project Ga0134127, IMG submission 96459) | Terrestrial soil microbial communities with excess Nitrogen fertilizer from Kellogg Biological Station, Michigan, USA - KB3-175-3 | ecosystem: Environmental > Terrestrial > Soil > Unclassified ...
GGATCGATTGCGTTTATTCTGTTAGTAGCTCCTATTACTACCACTTTACCCCGTGATGACATACCGTCCATCAACGAGAGAAGCTGGGCCACAACCCTCCTTTCTACCTCACCTGACACTTCTTCTCGCTTTGGAGCGATAGAATCAATTTCATCTATGAAAATTATTGCAGGGGAGTTTTCCTCAGCTTTCTTGAAAATTTCCCGTAGTCTTTCCTCAGACTCACCATAGAACTTGCTCATTATTTCTGGGCCTCCAATTGTGTAGAAATTGGCATTAGTTTCACGTGCTACTGCCTTTGCTAAGAGCGTCTTACCTGTACCAGGAGGTCCGTGCAACAGTACGCCTTTTGGTGCTTCGACACCGAGTCGCTTGAAGAGTTCGGGATGTCGCAATGGGAGTTCTATCATTTCCCTTAGGCGGGATACCTCATTTTTTATTCCCCCTATGTCCTCATATGAAATTGAGGGGACATCGCCTTCTTTTGCAACTTTAACAGCTTTTTCGCTTTCTTCTGATACTGTCATTTCAGTAGAATCTTCTATTATAACGGGTCCTGATGGTTTTGTAGAGATGACAACAAGATCAACTCTTTGACCCATTATAGTTAAAGGAAAGATATCTCCAGTACTTAACAAACTTCCTAAAAGATACTCTTGAAGATATCCTTCGGCTCCAACAATTCGAAGTGGTTCAGTTGGCGCTAATGTAACTTTTTGTGCACTTTTCACATCAACCTTTTTTATTTCAACAGAATCGTTAATACCAACATCTAATCTGTTTCTCAGATAGCCATCTATTCTTACAAGACCTTTGCCTCTATCTTTTTCTCTGGCAGGCCAGGATAGAGCGGTAGTTTTCTTCCCAAGAGATGATATTTCCAATGCATCACCTGCAGATAAATCAAGTTGCTGGGATACTTTAGGGTCTATCCTGGCTATTTTTCTCCCAACATCAGATTGTTCTGCTTCAGCTACTTTCAAATTAATTCCAGTATCATTATTTTTTGATTCTTTTTCATCACTCAAACGAGATCATGAGTAGTACACATACATCATATTTAAAAATCACACATTAATTCTACCTGGTCAATCGTAGCCACGACCTTGTGACTTTAATTTTATTTTAGAACGAAATCCACAGTCATAGGCCAACAGATTGATGATAGCATAAAATGATGTTCGTAACTTCAGAATTTTAAAAATTCAAGGAATGAAATTTTTGTTACCAGAGAATCTAAAACATTGCATATATTAGACGTTCTTAAGTAGGCAAGGTAGGCAAACGTAGGATATTGTGAATCGTTTCTATATAATTAGATGATTCAAAAAATTTCATGTTTCCATAATATCAAGAATTGCGACGTCATAGATATATTTCAGTTTTTTATATATGCCAAGACATGTTGGTCTATCAAAAAAAAGTTGCTCATAAACGATACATTCTGTGGGATCAATAATGTTTCTCCCACATAACGCACATCTTGCCACAATTTCATATGAATTAAAATGTATAAAAGAATTATATTCTAGAAATTTTCGAGTTCCCTATTGAGTGTCCATTTAATATTTTTAAGAGGCATAATCTAACGATGTTATAATTGTCTCAAAGGCTGTTAGAAAGGAGAATCGCAATCATGATCTCTGCAATTGTCTTAGCCGGTATAGTATTTTCATACTTAACCTATCAGTACTATGAGAGAAACTCTGCTGAGGTTCAAAAAATTGCAGTGGAGCATATTCAAAACAGTACTCTCATTAAGGTCACTGACCTCAGTCACCTTCTGAGAAATAAGCTTGATCTAGTTACTGTGAACCTTGAATCGCTGGCCTCCTCAAATGAATTAGGTGAACAGCGTTTAGATTTAGGAAAAATTTTACTGAATTCTGCTCAAAAAACCACTGCAAATGTAGTTGACTTTTATGACTGGGTTGATAGTAATGGAACAAGTATTTGGTCTAGCGCAAACTCAAATGAAATTTCTAAAAATAAGTTCAATGAATTTTCTGCTGCTACGAGTGCTTATTTTTCAAAAGTAAAGGACACACAAGTTCCTACATATAGTAACACACTCAAGTTTACCGATGGTCAGTCCGGCATATTGATAGTTTATCCCATAATTGATTCGAAGAACCGAACCGCAAATGTTAACAGTACTAATGAACAATTTAAAGGAGCAATTTTGGCTGGAATATCCTCCAATACTTTAAATCAATACTTGGGAAGCCAGATATCTCCTTTATCTTCGGCAAATATATCTCTGGTTGACTCAAGCGGGAAGATAACCCTAACCGGAATCGCGCAATTAACCGACGCAAATGTTTTTGATAAAAAATTCTCCCCCTTGACAGAAAAATATGGCATTAATAAAAATGTAAAGAGTATAACACAAGTCTTTAGGTCAGCTGTGTCAAATCATAAGACTGGTACAACTGATTTAACATCGGGTGGGAAAGACCTTACGTTATCTTATGCGCCTGTTGTATCTAACGGTATTTACTATTTTACGATTATATTGATATTTCCGCACAGTTTGGTGTCCTCTTTAGATAATCTTGTAGTACAGCAGAGAAATTTTGCTGTAGCAGCTATGTTGATAATTGTCTTGGGTTCTGTAGGTATCTTTTTTGTTATCACTTATTGGAACAAAGGATTGAGAAAGGTAGTATATATTCAGACAAAACAATTACAGGAAACAACTAAAAAATTGACTTACCATGATAAACTGCAAAAAGAGTTCATCGACATTGCAGCACACGAATTTAGAACGCCAATTCAATCGGTCCTAGGTTATTCAGAAATGATTCACACGAATCTGAAAAATTTTGATCAATATTTTGACAAGATAATAAGGAATGCTAGGAGATTAGAAAAGCTAACAGAAGACATATTAGATGTATCCAAGATAGAGGGAAACGTTCTTCAACTATCCAAATCGCATTTTGATTTGAATTATACAATACAAGAGCTTATCGAGGATCATCAAAAAGAAGCGGCAGAAAAGAATGTAAAAGTAATTCTCAATTTCAAAAAGAATATTCCTACTACTGTATATGCCGATGAACCTAGGCTGCAACAGGTTATTAACAATCTATTATCTAATTCAATTCATTTTACTAACAATGGGAGCGTTCTTATAACTGTATATAAAGCTCAGGTTGACACCAATGTTGAAAATGAACGTCAGGATGAAGAGTCAATCGTAGTAGAGATAAAAGACTCTGGATCCGGCATCAACGCAGAAATGCTTCCAAGATTATTTGAAAAGTTTGCAACAAGGTCAGGATCAGGTACTGGATTGGGTCTATACATTTCAAAAAGTATTATAGATAGCCACGGGGGCAAGATATGGGCGTACAACAATAAAGATGGTGTGGGTGCAACGTTTACCTTTACTCTTCCCGTTCGCGAGAAATAAGCAAAAATTAGTAATTACAACGCATAATTCTAGTTGGTCATTTATTGCCCGATTAGAATTATCCATGGGAATTTTTTTAAGTCACAATCTGACAATGATGCTGTTGAAGCGTAATTGGGTAATGTTAGTTGACGACGAAATTGACATTGTGGGGTTGTTCAGTGAGGTTTTGACTATGAATGGCGTAAATGTCCACCCCTTCACGGATCCTGAGGAGGCGCTTCAGGATTTTGAGATTAATCATGATAGGTATGCCCTTGTTATATCCGATGTGAAAATGAAACCTATATCCGGTATTGAATTTATAAAAAAACTGAGGGAACTTGATTCAAAGATAAAGGTAATTATGATGACTGCATTCGAAATAGACGGGAATCAACTTAAGCAGCTTGACAATGATGAATTCTTTAATAAACCAATAAGGATTAATGACCTCGTCCAAATTGTAAAAAAATATGTCTACTAGAATTCAATAGTAAGTTGATTTGCTCTAATTCGGTTATTGAAGTTAAAGTTTTAGTCCATATTCAGATTCTAAAATGTTTTTTCTGAGGTACGAATCTATATTTTTCATTACTCTTGGATTTCCTTCTATATGTTTTATAAGTCTAGGATTACTGTAATGCATATCATGATATTTTATACTACCGTCATCTGAATAATAATCAAACTCTATTGTTAGGATACCAGAAATATGCTCAGTGTCTTCTCTTACATTAAATGCTATCAAGTGGCTAAGCCTTAGGGGTTCTTTATTACTATAAGCAGGCTCGTCTTTACAGTAACGAGAGTTTTGATCTTCCGCCAACTTAGAGTGATTATGACACACTCCACCCATAAGTGATCAACTGCCATCATTGTCTTTAAACATTGCTCAATAAATCACAGTTTTTGCTTAAAATGAACGTTGTTACTATAAAATTTAATGTGATGAGGTATTACATCTATAAATATTTTGTTGGACACTCTCCAATGATGGACCAGTCATTAAATGATGAAAAGAGATTGGATATTTATGATTTGGGAGTTGCTGAGGGAATCAAGGAAATGTTAGCCCTGAGAGGATTTACCAAAGAGAAAATACTTAATTCGACAGTAAGCGATTTGTCCGAGACTCTCCAGATAGATTACTACATTGCCCTTATTATATACAATTCCGCTAAAAGTTGTCGGTACTAAGTAGGCTATCTAAAATAGAAGCCAAATCTGGGCAACATGATATTTTTGTTGAAATATACATAACTTTACCCTACTAGATAATTTATTCTAATTTTACTGTAATAGAATATCATACCGTATTTCTGTTCATAGTATTTTAATCTAATTTGTTAGAACAACCAGATAGGTTATATATTGTGGAATCGATATTTTACACCTATATCTATAATAAAATTATAGACTTTATAAAATCTCAAAAATTTGTGCAGACACTCGCTAATATATAAACATAACATAAACTGTTTTGATAATAACCATGATTAATATTTGGTTTACGTAATTTTATTTCTATGAAATGCATGAAACGCGTGAATTTACGACATAACACTGATAAGTCATGTTGAGGTAATATCTGTAAGGGGTAATATTTTGATTTATCATATCAGTTTCGACGTTAATTGGAGCAAAAAATGTGCGGAATAGCAGGCATACTGAACAAAAATAATCGTGGGGTAACTGAGGATCTTATCCTTATGCTATCATGTATGCATAATAGGGGCCCTGATGGAGTCGCTATACAAGTCGGTGATAATACACGTAATTCAATGGAGTCTTACGAATTGGCTAGTCCTTATGAAGACGGAAGATTTGGTCTGGGCCATGTAAGATTGGCTATTGTAGGTGGTGAATTAGGAAAACAGCCATTCACAAGCTGTGATGGACGACTCACACTTGAACACAATGGAGAAATTTATAATTACAAACAAATCAGAAATGAATTGGGCTCTTCACATAATTTCGTTAGCAGTTCTGACAGCGAAGTCATACTTCACTTGCTAGAAGAAAAACTTGCGCGATCGTCAACTTTGTTGGAGGCAATAACAAAAATGGCAAAGTCGCTAGATGGCGTTTACGGGATCGCAGTAAAAGATCATCAGACGGGGGAAATTGCCCTTGTCAGAGACTTACTAGGTGTAAGGCAGCTTTACTATAGTGATGATCCTGAACAGGTAACATTTGCATCTGAACAAAAAGCAATCTGGCTACTAGGCGGAAACAAATCAGTGCGGAGGGTTATGCCAGGTCATGCAGTTATTATTAGCAACAGAGGCTCATTGGTAGAGCATAGAATTGCCGAACCTCCGGCCAGCTTGAAACCTGACAAGAATGATTTTAGATATAACACAGTTGAAGAGGCGCTGATGTCATACAAGAAATCATTGATATCAGCTATGAGAAAGCGTACCGAAGGTCTTGATAGAATAGGAATAATATTTTCAGGAGGTATCGACAGTGTTCTTGTTGCCTGGCTAGCCAAGGATCTAGTAAAGGAAGTAACTTGTTATAATGCTGGAACTCTTGATTCAACAGATATTCTTTTTGCTCGTAAAGTAGCGGATGATCTAAACTTAAAACTTATGGTAAACGTTATCACCAAGCGCAGTACTGAGGAAATGTTACCGAAGATTATACATGCTATAGAAGAAAGAGATGCAGTTCAAGTGGAAGTAGCTCTGCCCATTTACTCGGCTATGGCTATGGCCAAAAAGGACCATATTAAAGTAGTATTTTCTGGTCAAGGAGTAGACGAAATATTTGGCGGCTATTCATGGTATCCAAAAATAGTGGCAAGAGAGAGTTATACTTCACTACGGAATCATATGATTGAAGATTTATTCTTGCTTTATAAGGAAACGCTAGAAAGAGAAGATAAAACAACAATGGCACATGGAATTGAAATGAGGGAGCCCTATTTGGATGTGAATGTTATAGACACTGCATTTGACATGAATCCAAGACTGAATGTTACAGGACCTAATGATAATCTTGGAAAACAGATTCATAGAAAATTGGCGGTCGAGTTGGGCATACCCAAGGAAATAGCATATAGGAACAAGTCAGCAGCGCAACATGGATCAGGAATGCATTTCATCATTGATGAGATTGCTCGAGAAAATGGATATAATGAAAGTACAATCACTTCTGGATATTTGCGACAGCTCGAAAATAGAGAGTTGTTAGGTAGTTCCCAAAGGTACGGATTCAAATATGGTAACAAAGAGTTGTGGCAAACATCTCCCCACATTCAGCTCTATCTAGACAAGATTTTTGAAAGCGTATTTGGAAAATCAAGCACATTTATCGATACCTCTCACGAAGAATACCTGTTAACCAATCGAATAATAAGAAAATCAAGTTAAGTCTGCCGAGCCTGCATAGCACGACAAAAAATACACTTCATTTCTTGTTTGCGATATTTATAAGGGAGTTTTCCAATTGCGCAAGCCTTAAAGGCTTAATCAAAACCTCTAGGCGTTTGTTATCAAGAAAAGGCGTTTTTCTAATTTCTTTGGTAACAGTCTCGTAGGCAGTAACTATCAATATTGCTGCCGATGGATATTTATTTAGTATCTGAATCGCTGCGTCTAATCCATTCTTATCATTAGGTAACTTATAATCTATGATAGCCACATCAGGCTTGATTCTATCATACTCAGATATGATTTCATTTGCAGTAGTTGAAGTGGCCATCACGTTATGACCTCTGCTTGACAGATAATCCTTATATAGCAACAGGATGTCCTGCTCATCTTCAATAATCATAATGTTCAAACGTTTCTTTTCTTTTTTTGCCATGCGTGATTTGTTCTTATTTTGTCCATAATATTACTTTAATGTCGTCACATTGGAATAAGAATAATACTATAATTAATTATAAAGCCACATAAATTAAGAAATACTTTTCATAATGCTAGAAAAGACCAAATAGTATAGATTTGAATCTCCGCGAATTCAAATGGTATTAGGAAGTTTCTTCAACCATTCAGGTGCCTTGGTGTTATTTGTCATTAGGTCCATTGGGAATTTGTGGAAAGATTTTCTTGATGTCCAAAAATCTCTTCCTTAATGTAACCACGCTAACGTTTCCAGCTAAAGATATTCTAGATTGACTTGTCTTCTCACCTTTTTCTAAACATGCACCGTAAAGCACTGCAACAGCGATTGCGCATGGATCCTTTCCAAAGGAAATAGGATCGTCTTTAATCTTTGACATCATTTGTATCGCATGTCTCAAAGTCTTTTCGCTTATATTTGCATTATTGGCAATCCTAGCTAAGTGTGATGTTGAATCAATCGAGGGTAATCGGACCTTAAGTTTTCTTACTAATAACCGATAACACTTGCCTGCGAATATCTTGTCTGCATCTGATATTTCTGCTATTTCTTCAATAGTTCGTGGGACATTCATCTCTCTACATGACGCATATACACATGCCACCACAAAGCCCTTTATCGATCTTCCTTTTATCAAGTTCTGATCTAAGATTTTCCTGTAATAATATGCCGACTTTTCCACTATTGTGTCACTTAACGAAAGTTTATCTTTAATTCTAATAAGGACCGCAAAAGCATTCTTTAGATTTCTATGGTAGCTTCTATTATTGTTTGAGATTTTATTCCAACGCCTCATACGTTGTATAGCCGAGCGCTGTTCAACTCTTATTGCAACCCCATCTGCGTCGACGTTAGAATAAGAAATTAGAGTAGATAGATTCTTGTCATGATGAGCTAACGATGAGGGCGTACCTAAATTCATGCTACTGACATTTGTATTCATATCTAGCAACGGATCAATGAATTCCCTTTCGACTGAAAGAACAATTCCACAACCGCTACAAATCTTTTCACCGGTTGCGTGATCAAAAACTACTGTTTCCCCCGGACAATTTTGGCATTGTCCATTTCGATCTTCTTGCACTATACTCGCCATTTTAGATGCATTTGCAAAATTCATGGATCGAAGTCGGTTTCATTTACTATTAAAAAGTAGGTGTACAAAGTTATAGTAATATTCACCGCCGCTTGCGATGTAACACAGATGGTTGCAGGACAACACATTTATTTTTGGGACAACCATGTAAGGTGTGCCTACATCAACTACCAGGTCGTTTCGTGTAGATACAGAGCTGGCAAAGGTATTAGATGAAGAATCTGAAAGGATGGGAGTATCAGTAAATGCCCTTGTAAATATGATTCTTAAGCGATACTCAGAATTTACCCGTTTTTTATCTAAAATTGATTTGGTTGTAATAAACAGAGAATTGTTAAAATCGCTATTTGACTCCTATCCCGAAGCCGATATTTACACTCTAGGGGTATCTATGGGGGAGATGATTCCACGAGATACAATTCTTTTCTGGAAGAAAACTTTAACTTTTGAATCCATAATAGAGTACATTGAGAAAATAATTTGTCGTTATGGTTTTTTGGGCACTTATGATGAAACGAATCAAAATGAAAAGAAAATAATAGTCATAAGACATAGACTCGGACGAAAGGGATCTCAATTTCTGCATGGTTATTTGAAATCCACGTTAAAAAGTACACTTGATGTGGATAGCACGTTTGAACTCACAGAATCGTCAGTAAAATTGCAGATAAATAATTAATCGAGTCTCACATAGAAGTCTGAAAATTAAAACTGCCGTGTCACAGCGACAAATCTTATTTCGCACCGGAAAGTGATCGAATAATATTATAATCCCCTTGTGAATTTTTAGTTGTGAAAATTAAGAATCACGAGATCAATCCAGCATTATTGGTCATCGATATGCAAAACGGATTTGTCAGCAAGGGAGGTTCGTATGATTTAATGGGGTTAGATGTTTCTAGGTACAGTGACGTAGTCCCATCCCTTAAACGACTTATTGCTTTTTGTAGGAAAGTCAAGATACCTATTTTTTATTCACAGGCGGTTAGGGAGGAATCTGGAATAGATCTATTGACCAAATCACATAAAATATTACCCAAATCAAGGGCTGAAAGGATAAAAAGAAGACCAATTTGTATCAGAGGGAGTTGGGATGCAGAAATTGTGCAAGAATTAAAACCCAATTTCGATGATCATGTGGTTATAAAGAGGAGAGATTCAGTATTTCAGGATACTGAAGTCGAAGTCTGGCTAAGAAGTTTAGGAATTGATTCAATAATTTTTGCAGGGATAGATACATCGATTTGCGTAGAATCCTCTCTAAGAGATGCATTCAATCATGGATACGATATAGTACTAATTTCTGACGCAACTGCGTCTAATAATCTAAATCACTACAATTCCACACTCGACAATATTCGCAATTACTATGGAATAGTCATGAACCTGGATGAGTTAATTGGCATTTCAGACAAGACGCCCGGTAGATAATAGTTTTAAAATCCATCCCTAGAATAATGGCCATCGTTTACAAGAGGATCGTTGTAAACCTAGATAGATTGAGATATTATCTCTATCCTACCAGTTGATTGTGTTTGCTTCGAGCACTTCTACACTAGCACTTACTACTTTAATTGATTGAAGATCCATTAATTACCAAATTCAATATTTCTCATTATTCCCACTTAGAACTTTAAGATATATTATAGGAATTGCAAATAGGCTGGGTGAAAAACAGAACGTTACTGATAGCTTTATTATTGAAATTTCCATTGGCTAAAAAAGTATGTTGCTAAAGAAGATAACCGTACACAGATAGTTAACGTCATGAATAAATTTTATTCAGATTTCAAATATATCGATGAAGTAAGATCGCACAACCCAAGGACGGCAAGACAAATGTTAGAATATTGGTTAGCAGTAGATGTTTATCCTGAGTACGAAAACGAGATACAAGGAATAATGAACTTGATAAGTGAAATGAATACTGAAAAAATAGTATATAGAGTCAATCACTCAACTAATGTTCTTACATAGGTTTTAGAAATTAGTTGTTTTAAAATCTAACAATCCTTTCTACATTATTTTTTCGTATATGTATCCATACAGTTAATGGACTGGGTGGGATTTGAACCCACGACCTTTTGCTTGCGAAGCAAACATTCGTACCCCTGAACTACCAGCCCTTAAAAATGGTGGTCTCTATCCCTGATATAAAATGTCACAATCCTCTTCAGTAAATTCGTTGCTTGAATATAACACGACGCGTGAGATTTTGAAGTTTAACAATTATTTTTTATAGCCAACCAATACTATTGAGAATATGGTTGAAAAAGTCAAGAAAATACAGGACATGACTGATGAGGATTGGAAAAGTCAATTGTCGCCTGAGCAATACGAGGTATGTCGAAATAAAGCAACTGAGATACCTTTTTCAGGTAAGTATTATTATTCTAAAGAGAAAGGAATTTACCAGTGCGTTTGTTGTGGAAATGAGTTGTTCAAATCCGATTCAAAATTCGAATCAGGTACAGGTTGGCCAAGTTTTTGTGCACCCATCGACCAAGGCAACATAGAATATCATTCAGACAATAGTTATGGAATGACAAGAGTCGAAATAACATGTAGAAAATGTGGTGCGCATCTTGGACATGTTTTCGATGACGGCCCGCTTCCAACCAATAAACAATATTGTATAAATTCAGTTTCACTAGATCTTGTAAAAGACAGTGATGAAAATAGCAAATAAAAATTTGAAGATCTACCTCTGATCATTTCATACAATTATTGTTGAAGAGTCTTCATCGTTTCTTTGTATAATGCTATTGCTTCCTCCCCATAAGCCTGCAGGCCATATTGAATTCCATCCTCACAGGTTACTTCTACAAAGTAATGCTCCACGCCATTATCCAAAATCCTCAACCTTTCTGGATGTCGCGTTATTTTTCCATTTTCCCTGCTACATAATGCAAGCAAACGTTTCGATGCATCCATATTACTTCAATGAAATTGGATGAAACTTATCTCAGGGCGTTCTTTGTGTGAATATCGAACGAAGGTTTCAAGTAAATAGTCTTCTTAGCTCTTTTTCTCACACTTCCAAGCCTTGATATCAAATGTAGAGATCCCAGTGTCACTGAAAATCCAACAACATACCATCCCATCATTTCAATTATTCCTATGTATTCCATGCATTATGGTGAGATCATTTGATATTAAAGAGCCGCTAAGCTACATTTATGATTAATCCAATACTAATATAATATATCATGATTTGATCAGGAAGGAGACCCTGTGTCAATTCCCTGTTGAATCAGTGCATAAATGTCGCTATCATTCATTCATCTAGTAACCTCCAGGTTCTTTCTTGAATATAAATTAGAAAAAAGAAACAGGATAAGCCTAAACTAATTCATGGTAAAGAGACCCCGCAGGCCTTAAGTTGATCAATTACATAATTCAC
>Ga0134127_10003204_pt1 | contig 11750 bp, 9 predicted proteins | sample KB31753_FD_96459 | JGI IMG/M metagenome (GOLD analysis project Ga0134127, IMG submission 96459) | Terrestrial soil microbial communities with excess Nitrogen fertilizer from Kellogg Biological Station, Michigan, USA - KB3-175-3 | ecosystem: Environmental > Terrestrial > Soil > Unclassified ...
AGCGCAAAGAGCGGCGCAAGGCGGGCTGGCTGCGGCGCTTCACCAACGAGGGGCCGCGCGACCGCGCCGAGCTCGTGGAGGCGATGCGCGCCGCCGCGCGCGGCGGCATCATCGACGCCGACGCGCTCCAGATGATCCAGGGCGTCCTGCGGGTCGCCGACCTTCACGTACGCGACATCATGGTGCCGCGCTCGCAGATGATCGTGCTCGAGCGGGACTCGGGGCCGGAAAAGCTGCTGCCCGCCGTGATCGAGTCCGGCCACTCGCGCTTCCCCGTGATCGGGGACGACCGCGACCAGATCGTCGGCATCCTGCTCGCGAAGGACCTCTTGCGGTACTTCGCCGAGGGGGCAAAAGGCAGCTTCGACATCCGCGAGGTGCTGCGTCAGGCCGCCTTCGTGCCGGAGAGCAAGCGACTCAACGTCCTGCTGAAGGAGTTCCGCGCGAGCCGCAACCACATGGCGATCGTCGTGGACGAGTACGGAGGCGTCTCCGGGCTCGTGACGATCGAGGACGTCATCGAGGAGATCGTCGGCGAGATCGCGGACGAGTACGACACCGACGAGGACCAGACCATCCGGCGCGAGGGCGACCGGCAGTTCATCGTGCAGGCGCTGACGCGCGTTCAGGAATTCAACGAGTACTTCGGAGCGCGGCTGAGCGACGAGGAGTACGACACGATCGGCGGTCTCGTGATGCAGCAGTTCGGCCGCCTGCCGCGGCGCGGCGAGGCGGTGACGATGGACGGCCTCGAGTTCAAGGTGCTGCGCGCCGACCGGCGGCGCATCGACCAGCTGCGCGTCACGACCTCGGAGCCGCTGCCGCCGCGGCCCGGCGAGGCGCGGGCGGGCTGATGCCCACCCCGGAAAGCCCGGTCGCGCGGCTGGCGCGGCACGGCAGCCTGATCGCGCTGATCGCGGGCGCCGGCACGTCGTTCGCATTCGCGCCCTACGGCTTCTGGTACCTCGGATGGATCGGGCCGGCGGCGCTGTTCCTCCTGTGGGAGTACGAAGCGCCGCGCGATGCCGCGCGCACGGGCTTCTGGTTTGGCGCCGGGCTCTTCGGCGCGGGCACCTGGTGGATCTACACGGCCGTCCACGACTTCGGCCAGGCGCCGACCTGGCTCGCAATCTCCCTGCTCGCGGCACTGCTCGCGATCAAGGGCGCCTATTACGCGCTGCTCGGCTACGTCGTCGTGCGCATCGCGCCGGATCCCTCGCCTCGCCGCTCGCTCTACCTGATCCCTGCGGGTTGGACACTGATGGACTGGCTGCGCGGCTGGCTGTTCACGGGCTTTCCCTGGCTCCAGCTCGGGTACACGCAGAGCGACACGCCGCTCGCGGGACTGTCGACCGTCGGCGGCATCCATTTCGTCACTTTTGCGACGGCCGCAACCGCAGGCGCGCTGATCGTTGTCTTCCACCAGGGCGGGCGCGCGCGCATCGCTGCGATCGCATTCGCCGCGGTCTTTTGGATCGCCGGCTGGCTGTTCGGCGGGCACGAGTGGACGAAGCCGGCAGGAAACCCGGTCAGCGTGGCGCTCATCCAGGGCGCGATTCCGCAGGACGAGAAGTGGCTCGAGTCGAATCGCGCGGCGACGCTCGAGAAATTCCGCGGGCTCAATCGCGAGGCGCTCGGCGCGCGCATCATCGTCTGGCCGGAGTCCGCGATCCCGCTGCTCGCGAAGGACGCAAAGTCTTACCTCGAGGAGATCCGGCGTGAATCGGCAGCGCGTAATTCGGACGTGATGCTGGGTCTCCTGGATTTCGACCCGGCTACGGGAGTCGTGAGGAACGGCCTTTATTCGATGAGCGCCGCCGGCGACGGCTGGTACTACAAGCGCCGCCTCGTGCCGTTTGGCGAGTTCTTCCCGGTGCCGAAGCCCGTGCGCCAGTGGATGCGGCTGCACAGCCTGCCGTACTACGACATGACGCCGGGGCCCGAATTCCAGTCGCCGCTCAAGGCGGGCGGCGAGCGGCTCGCGGCGACGATCTGCTACGAGGACGCCTACGGCGCCGATGAGCTCGAAGAACTGCGGAACGCGACGCTGCTCGTGAACGTGACGAACAATGCCTGGTTCGGCGACTCGTCCGCGCCGCACCAGCAGCTGCAGATGGCGCGCTTCCGCGCGATCGAGGCGGGGCGCTTCCTCATGCGCGCGACGAGCAACGGCGTCACCGCCGTCATCGCGCCCGACGGCGAAGTCGTCTCGCGGATCCCGCAGTTCCAGGCCGGCATCCTCAAGGCCAACGTCCAGCCGCGCACCGGCCTGACACCGTACGCCCACGCAGGCAACTGGCCGATCCTTTCAATCGCCTTCCTCGTGCTCATCGCTTTCGCCATCGCGCGCATTCGAACGAGGCGCAGCGACTGACGACGCCGGCTTGGAAGCCGTTCTCAGGATCGTGCGAGCCACGGAGGGCGAGCCCGAAGCGTCCAGGGACGGATTCACAGCGGTCCTGAGAACGGCCTCCAAGCCGGCGGCTTAAGCGGGTATTCTTCTCAGTTCGCATGAAAGAACGTTACGAACCCCAGGAAATCGAGCCGCAAGTCCAGGCGGAATGGGAAGCCGCCGGCTCGTTCGCCGTGCGCGAAGACGCTTCGAAGCCGAAGTACTACTGCCTGTGCATGTTCCCGTACCCGAGCGGACGGCTGCACATGGGGCATGTGCGCAATTACACGATCGGCGACGTGCTGGCGCGGTACATGAGGATGCAGGGTTTCAACGTCTTGCAGCCCATGGGCTGGGATGCGTTCGGATTGCCTGCCGAGAATGCAGCGATCGAGAATGGAGTCGCGCCCGCGAAGTGGACGCGCGACAACATCCGCCACATGAAGGGACAACTGAAGTCACTCGGTTTCGGCATCGACTGGTCGCGGGAGCTCGCGACCTGCGACGCCGACTATTACCGGTGGAACCAGTGGCTTTTCCTGCGCATGCTCGAGCGCGGCATCGCTTACAAGACGACCGGCACGGTCAACTGGGACCCGGTGGACCAGACCGTGCTAGCGAACGAACAGGTGATCGATGGCCGCGGCTGGCGCACGGGCGCGCTCGTCGAGAAGCGCGAAATCCCGATGTATTACCTGCGCATCACGCAGTACGCGGAGGAGCTGCTCGCGGCGCTCGACCGGCTGCCCGACTGGCCCGACCGCGTGCGCACGATGCAGGCGAACTGGATCGGGCGCAGCGAGGGCGTGAACCTGTCGTTCCCGTACCAGATTGCAGAGCAGAAAGGCGAGCTCAAGGTCTTCACGACGCGTGCCGACACCCTTATGGGCGTAACCTTTGTCGCGGTCGCGGCGGAGCACCCGCTCGCGGAGCTCGCCGCACAGCGCGACGCGAAGGTGCGTGCCTTCGTCGACGAATGCCGCCGCGGCAGCCTCATGGAAGCGGACCTCGCGACGATGGAGAAGAAAGGCGTCGCGACGGGGCTGCACGTGCTCCATCCGCTGACCGGCGCGGAAGTCCCGGTGTGGGTCGGCAATTACGTGCTGATGGCCTACGGCGAAGGGGCTGTGATGGGCGTGCCCGGCCACGACGAGCGCGACTTCGCCTTCGCGAGGAAATACGGACTGCCGATCCTGCCGGTGATCGACGTCGAGAGGCGGCCCTACTCGACGGACGCCTGGCAAAGCTGGTACGCGGAGTACGGGCGCTGCGTGAACTCCGGCGGCTATGACGGGCTCGACTACGGGGACGCGGTCGACGCGATCGCGCGCGACCTGGAGGCCAAGGGCCTCGGCCGCAAGCAGGTCGTCTGGCGGCTGCGCGATTGGGGCATCTCGCGCCAGCGGTACTGGGGCTGCCCGATCCCGATCATCCACTGCCCGGCCTGCGGCGACGTTCCGGTGCCGGACGACCAGCTCCCCGTGCGCCTGCCGGAGGACCTCGTGCCGGACGGATCCGGCAACCCGCTCGCGAAGTCGAAGGCGTTCCTCGACGTGAAGTGCCCGACGTGCGGCGCAGCGGCGCGGCGAGAGACGGACACGATGGATACGTTCGTGGATTCCTCCTGGTACTTCTTCCGCTTCGCGTCGGCGCACAACGACGCAGCGATGGTGGACGCGCGCGCGAATTACTGGATGCCGGTGGACCAGTACATCGGCGGCATCGAGCACGCGATCCTGCACCTGCTGTACTCGCGGTTCTGGACGCGCGTGATGCGCGACTGCGGTCTGACGCCGCTCGACGAGCCTTTCCAGCGCCTGTTGACGCAGGGTATGGTCCTGAACGACATCTGGTTCCGCAAGCCCGGCTCCGGCCGCATCGTGTACTACAACCCAGCCGAGGTGGACGCGAGCGGCGAGGGCGCCTCTCGCGCCGCCATCCTGAAATCCGACGGCGAACCGGTCGAATATGGAGGCATCGGGACGATGTCGAAGTCCCGCAGGAACGGCGTGGACCCGCAGGAACTCGTGGATCGCTACGGCGCGGACACCGCGCGCCTCTTCACGATGTCGAACGTGCCGCCCGAGCACACCTTCGAATGGTCGGATGAGGGCGTCGAAGGCGCGTTCCGGTTCATGAAGCGCCTGTGGAAGATCGTGAACGCGCACGTCGAGGGTGGCGTGGCCGGCCCACTCGATGCCGCATCCCTCGACCGGCCTGCGCGCGAGCTGCGCCGCAAGGTGCATGAGACGGTTGCAAAAGTCGGCGACGACATCGGGCGGCGACGCATGTTCAACACGGCGATCGCCGCAGTCATGGAGCTCTACAACGCGCTTTCCGCATACCCGGATCGCTCGCCGCCAGGGCGCGCCGTGATGCAGGAGGCGCTCGACCTCGTGGTGCTCGTGCTCTCGCCCGTCATCCCGCACGCAGCGCAGGCGATGTGGCGCGCACTCGGGCACCCGACGCTCGTCGTGGACGAGCGCTGGCCGAAGACGGATCCCGCCGCGCTCGTGCAGGAGACGATCGAGATCGTCGTGCAGGTGAACGGCAAGCTTCGCGCCCGGATCGCGGTCGCCGCAGGCGCCGACGAAGCGGTCGCGCGCGAGGCCGCGCTTGCCGATCCCGGCGTCGCCAGGTTCGTCGCCGGCCAGCCGGTGCGCAAGCTCATCTACGTGCCGGGCAAGCTCGTGAACGTGGTCGTGTGATGCGCCGGACCTTGCTCATGCTGGTCGCCTGCCTCGCGCTGCCGGCCTGCGGCTTCCACCTGCGCGGCGAGGTGCCGCTGCCCGCGGTGATGGGGCGGCCTTGGATCGACACCCAGGACCGCTACTCGCCGCTCTATGCGGCGCTGACCCAGCGGCTGCAGGCGGCGGGCGCGGCACTCGCGCCGAACTCGGCCGACGCGAGCGCCGTGATCAAGCTGCACCTCGACGACACGGGGCGGGAGCTTCTCTCGGTAACCGCCGACAACAAGCCCGGCGAGTACGAGGTGTACTACGCGGCGGAGTTCTCGGTGTCGAACGGCCCCATGGAACTCCTCTCCCGCAAGCAGGTGAAGCTGACGCGCGAGTACGGCTACAACGAGACCGCCGTGCTCGCCAAGGAGCACGAGGAGGATTCCTTGCGCGTCGCGCTCGCCGAGGAGATCGCCGACCTCATCATGCGGCGGCTGGCGGCGCTGTGAATCTTTCAACCTTCGAGGTATTCAAGGTCGGCGTAGGGCCGTCGTCGTCGCACACGATGGGCCCGATGCTCGCCGCGCGCTTGTTTGTGCTCGACCTCGAAACGAAAGGCCTGCTCGAAAAGACCGCCGAGATCTTCGTCCAGCTCTACGGCTCGCTGGCCCTGACCGGCCTCGGGCATTGCACAGACCGCGCGATCCTGCTCGGCCTCGAGGGCCACGACCCCTCAGAGTTCGACCCGGCGGTGATGGAACCGACACTTCAGCGGATCCGCGCCAGCTCGCGCATCCGGCTGCTCGGGCGCCATGAGATCGCGTTCGACGAGCCGATGAATCTCCTTTTCCACCGCGACCAGATGCTGCCGGGCCACTCGAACGGCATGCGCTTCACGGCGCGCGATGCGGCAGGCGCGACGCTCCTGTCCGAGGAGATGTACTCGATCGGCGGCGGCGCAGTGCAGCGTGCGGAGGAGGGGCCGGCGACAGCGGCCGCGGCACCCGTGCAGGTTCCGCTGCCATTCGGCAGCGGCGAGGAACTGCTCCGGCAGGCGGAACGCGCCGGACTCACGATCGCCGAGCTGATGCGCGTGAACGAGGAGGCACTCCGGCCGGCGGCCGAGGTGGATACGAAGCTGACGCGCATCTGGACGGTGATGCAGGCCTGCGTCGGGCGCGGATTCGCGGCGGAGGGCGTGCTTCCAGGCGTCCTGAAGGTGAAGCGGCGCGCGCCCGAGCTGAAGCGGGCGCTCGAGGCCGATGCAGGCCGTGCGGACGCGATGGAATGGGTCAATGCCTGGGCGCTCGCGGTGAACGAGGAGAACGCCGCGGGCGGGCAGGTGGTCACGGCGCCGACGAACGGCGCGGCCGGCATCGTGCCGGCGGTGATGCATTACTACGCTCGATTCTCCCCGGGGAGCGACGCCGCGGGCATCCGGCGCTTCCTGCTCGCAGCGGGCGCAATCGGCCTCCTGTACAAGCGCAATGCCTCGATCTCCGGCGCTGAAATGGGCTGCCAGGGCGAAGTCGGCGTCGCTTGCTCCATGGCGGCCGCGGGCCTCGCGACGGCACTCGGCGGCACGAACGGCCAGGTCGAGAATGCGGCCGAGATCGGCATGGAGCACAACCTCGGCCTCACCTGCGACCCGATCGCGGGGCTCGTGCAGATACCCTGCATCGAGCGTAACGCCATGGGGGCCGTCAAGGCGATCAACGCCGCGCGCCTCGCGCTCCGCGGCGACGGCACGCACAAGGTCTCGCTCGACCAGGTGATTGCGACCATGCGCCAGACCGGCTACGACATGAAGTCGATCTACAAGGAGACCTCCCAGGGAGGCCTCGCCGTCAACGTCCCGGAGTGCTAACGCATTGAAGGGGTGCGTCCCCTTCAATCCTCCGCGAAACGGTCGGTCGCGCGGATGAGTTCATCGGTGATGCCAGGCTCGAAGGCGGAGTGGCCGGCGTCGCCGACCACGCGCAGCTCGGCCTCCGGCCAGGCGCGATGCAGGTCCCAGGCCGTGAACATCGGGCAGACGACGTCGTGCCGGCCCTGCACGATCACTGCCGGCAGATGGCGGACGCGTCCGATGTCGTCGAGCAGCTGGCTCTCGCTGCGCATGAACCCGCCGTTCACGAAGTAGTGGCACTCGATGCGGGCGACCGCGAGCGAAAACTCGTCCTCACTCCAGCGGCGCACGTTGTCCTCGTCTGTCAGGAGGTAGCTGGTCGAGCCTTCCCATACCGACCAGGCGCGCGCTGCCGCCTGCGCCGCCGTGCGGTCTTCCCCCGTGAGGCGCTTGTAGAACGCGCGCATCAGGTTGCTGCGCTCAGTCGGCGGAATCGGGGCGAGGTATTCCTCCCAGCGGTCCGGATACATCGCCGACGCCCCCTCCTGGTAGAACCAGTCGAGCTCCCGCTTGCGCAGCAGGAAAATGCCGCGCAACACGAGCTCGGTCACGCGTTCCGGATGCGCCTCGGCGTAGGCGAGCGCGAGCGTCGATCCCCACGAGCCGCCGAAGACCTGCCAGCGCTCGATGCCGAGCTGCGCCCGCAGCTTCTCGATGTCCGCGACGAGTTCCCAGGTGGTGTTGTGCTCGAGGCTCGCGTGCGGGCGGCTGCGTCCGCAGCCGCGCTGGTCGAACAGGCAGATGCGATAACGCGCAGGATCGAAGAAGCGCCGCGAGCGCGCGTCGCAGCCCGCGCCAGGTCCGCCGTGCAGGAACACGACCGGCTTGCCCTTGGGATTGCCGCATTCCTCCCAGTAGATCTCGTGGCCGTCGCCCACCGCGAGGTGGCCGCTGCGGCCGGGCTCGATCGGCGGATACAGGCTGCGGCGCTGCCCGGGTGATCCCGTCATTCGAAGGCGATCAGAAGCGGACGAGGATTCCCGCGAGGGCCTCGCCCTGGAAGATCGACGAGCCGGTCGCCACGATGCGGCAGACGCCCTCGCCGTTGTTCGAGCTGCAGAAGAACGCGGTGTCCGTGTCGGTGAACGTCAGGTAGCCGCGCCCCTCGAAGCGAAGCGCGGCGCGCTTCCCGAGCGGGACCTCGAGTCCGAACGCCGCCGAGCCGGAGAACTTCGTGCGGTCGTCGGCCGCCGGATCGGAGGCCGAGAAGCGCGTGATGCCGAGGCCCGCCGCGAAATAGGGCTGCGCGTGCTCCCAGCCGCCGAAGGGCAGCGTCCCGCCGATGTGCAGGTATTCGACGTCGGTGTCGAAGGTATTCACGCCGTCGCTGACGTTGGTCGACTGGCGCGAGTACCAGAGCTGGTAGAAGCGGTCGTCGCCGCGTCCATAGCGCAGCTCGAAAGAAACCGCGAAGCTCGAGCTTTCGTCGAGGTCGCGGCTGTCGCCGGTTTCGGCGTCTTCGAGGCTTCCGCCCATTCGGTAGCCGCCGTAAAGCGCCGCCTGGAACATCGGCAAACTCTCGTCGTCCTCGGCGCGAGCCTGGTTTGCAAAGAGCGCGAGGCCGAAGGCGAGGGCAATCGCGTGTTTCATTCCGCCTGACTATCGCACAGGGCCGGCCATCCCGCCATTGTTAACGCGAATCATTCGCATTAACATCGCATGACTTTGCGCGCCGGAAAGCCGATTCGATTCCTGCTCCTTGCAAGCGCCGCGGCGCTCGCAGCCTGTGGCAGCGAGGCCGCGCCCGGCGCCGCAACGAAACCGCCGACTCCTGGTCTTTCGCCGGTCGCTGCGCTCGGCGAACAGCTTTTCCGCGATACAACGCTGTCGGTCTCCGGCCGGCTCGCCTGCGAAACTTGCCACCGGCCCGAGTTCGCGCATGCCGCGCCGCCCGCGGATGTCGTCTCGAGGGGCGGCGCCGGCATGGACCAGCCCGGCATCCGGAACTCGCCTTCCATCCGCTACGCGAGCTTCACTCCTGCTTTCGGCTACGACGAGGAGGGCAAGCCGTTTGGCGGGCTCTTCCGCGACGGGCGCGTGCCGTCACTCGCGGCCCAGGCCGAGAAGCCGTTCCTCGACGCGCGCGAGATGGCCAACGCGTCGCCGGCCGACGTGACCGCACGCCTTGCGCGCTCGCCGAATGCCGCCCGCTTCCGCGCGGTCTTCGGTCCGGACGCGCTCGAGCATCCCGAAGCGGCCTTCCAGCAGGTCGCCGCCGCGATCGCGCAGTACCAGGCCGAGAATCCTGATTTTCACCGGTTCGACAGCAAGTACGACGCGTGGCTCGCGGGCAAGGCGAGCATGAGCGCGCAGGAACAGCGCGGCCTTGCCCTCTTCGAGGACCCGATGAAAGGCAATTGCGCTGCCTGCCATCCGAGCCGACCCTCGGACGACGGCAGGCCGCCGCTCTTCACTGACTACACCTACGACAATGTCGGCGTGCCTCGAAATACCCGCCTGCCCGCGAACGCGAACGCTTTGTATTACGACCTTGGCCTGTGCGGGCCGGTGCGCCGTGACCTCGCTGCGCGCCGTGAATTCTGCGGCGCCTTCAAGGTCCCGACGCTGCGGAACGTCGCGCGAACGGCACCGTACTTCCACAACGGCGCCATGCAGTCCCTGCGCGACGTGGTCGAGTTCTACGTGACTCGCGACACCGCGCCGGGCGACTGGTATCCGCAGGAGGCCGGCGCGCCGCACAAGTTCGACGACCTGCCGGCGGGCTTCGAGGCTGCAGTGAATTCGAGCGAGGTCCCGTACGACCGCAAGCCGGGCGAGCGGCCGGCGCTTACGCCCGCGGACATCGATGACGTCGTCGCATTCCTGAAAACGCTCGACGATGGCTACAATTGAGCGGCCATGCGCACCCAGGCCGAACACATCGCGCGCACGCTGGAAAAGGGCCTGGCGTCCGCCTGGCTGATCGCGGGCGACGAGGCGCTGCTGACCGGCGAGGCCGCTGACGCCGTGCGCGCCGCGGCACGCGCGCAGGGCTATGCCGGCCGCGAGCTCTTCGTAACCGACCGCAGCTTCGACTGGTCCGAGGTCTCGGCCGCGAGCCGAACGCAATCGCTCTTCGCGGAGCGCCGCATCCTCGAAATCCGCATGCCGACGCCGCGCCCGGGCAAGGAGGGCGGCGTGGTGCTTGCGGCGCTGGCTGCCGACCCCGGCGCAGAAAACCTCTTGCTCGTCGTCACCACGCGCCCTGAAAAGGAGACCTGGGCCAGCGCCTGGTTCAAGTCCTTCGAGAAGCACGGCATCCTCGTGCTCGCGCAGCCCGTCGAGATCGGCCGCCTGCCGCAGTGGATCGCCGGACGCGGCGCGAAGCTCGGCCTCAGGTTCGAGAAGGGCGCCGGCGAGCTCCTCGCAGAGCGCGTCGAGGGCAACCTTCTCGCCGCGCAGCAGGAAATCGAGAAGCTCGCGCTGCTGCATAAGGATGGAGTGGTCAGCATCGACGCCGTGCAGAACGCCGTCGCAAACAGCGCGCGCTACGACGTGTTCCAGCTCGCCGATGCTGCGCTCGCGGGCGACGCGCCACGCTCGCTGCGCATCCTCGAGGGCTTGCGGGCGGAGGGTGCCGAGCCGCCGCTGGTGCTCTGGGCCCTTTGCCGCGACTTGCGCGCGCTCGCGGATATCCGCAACGGCGTCGCGAAGCGCGCATACGGCGTGGCTGCGGAGCGGCACGCGGCGCTCGTCGAGCGCGCAGCACGGCGCATCGGGCGCGAGCCGATCGAGCCGTGGTTCGAGGCGGCCGCGCGCATCGACCGGCAGGTGAAGGGCCAGGCGACGGGAGAGGCCTGGACGACGCTCACGGGCCTGGTCGCTGCGCTATCCGGCGCGCGGCTGCCGGTCGCGATGCCGCGCAGCTGACGAAAAAGCACATGCGCCCGTTCGGCGTTTTCGGCGGGATGTTCGACCCGATCCACTTCGGGCACCTGCGCGCGGCCCACGAACTGCACGAATCGCTCGGGCTCGAGGCCGTCGGTTTCTTTCCGGCGGGCGACCCGCCGCATCGCGCTGCGCCGGCGGCGGACGCGAAGACGCGCCTCGCGATGCTGCGAGCGGCCGTGGCCGACGACGATCGCTTCCTCGTCGACGATCGCGAGCTGCGGCGCCCGGGTCCGTCCTACACGATCCTGACGCTCGAGGAACTGCGCGCGGAGCGCGGCGCGCAGCCACTCGCCCTGATACTGGGCATGGATGCGTTCGCGGGCATCGGAAGCTGGCATCGCGCCGGCGAGCTCATCGACTTCGCCCATTTCGTCGTCGCGCAGCGCCCGGGCGCACTGATGCCGCGCGAAGGTCTCGCAAAGGAACTCCTGCGCGATCGGCGCATCGCCGATCCCGCAAGCCTCGCCGCGAGCCCCGCCGGCCACGTGCATGTCTGCGAGAACACCCGGCTCGACCTCTCCTCGAGCGCGGTCCGCTCCGTAATCGCGGCGGGCCGCGATCCGCGCTACTTGATGCCCGAGGCGGCGCGTAGGATCATCCTCGCCACGGGCAGCTACGCCCGGCCAGGTGAAACAAAGGAATGATCGCCACGAGATCGAAGACGAAACGCAAATCCCCCGCCTCGAAGAAGACCAGGACCGGACCTGGCGCCCTGACCCAGATCGCCGTCGACGCGCTTGCAGACATGAAGGCCGTGAACGTCAAGGTGCTCGACGTGCGCAAGCTCACGGACATCGCCGACACGATGATCGTCGCAACCGGCAACTCCGACCGGCACGTCAAGTCGATCGCGGACCGCCTGATCGAGCGCTGCCGCGAG
>Ga0134127_10003206_pt1 | contig 11750 bp, 10 predicted proteins | sample KB31753_FD_96459 | JGI IMG/M metagenome (GOLD analysis project Ga0134127, IMG submission 96459) | Terrestrial soil microbial communities with excess Nitrogen fertilizer from Kellogg Biological Station, Michigan, USA - KB3-175-3 | ecosystem: Environmental > Terrestrial > Soil > Unclassified ...
ATCGTGTCGACCGCCACCGCGGTCTTGCCGGTCTGGCGGTCGCCGATGATCAGCTCGCGCTGCCCACGGCCCACCGGCACCATGCCGTCGATCGCCTTGAGGCCCGTCTGAAGCGGCTCTTTCACAGGCTGACGATCGACGACACCAGGCGCGAGCCGTTCAATGGGCAGGAACTCGTTCGTCTGAATCGGTCCCTTGCCGTCGATTGGCTGGCCGAGCGCGTTCACGACGCGACCGAGCATCGCGTCGCCGACGGGCACCGAGATGATGCGCGCCGTGCGCTTGACCGCGTCGCCTTCCTTGATCTCCCTGTAGTCGCCAAGCAGCACGGCGCCGACGCTGTCCTCCTCGAGGTTGAGCGCAATGCCGAAGACGCCGTGCGAGAACTCGAGCATCTCGCCGGCCATCGCCCGCTCGATGCCATGCACGCGCGCGATACCGTCACCGAGCGAGATCACGCTTCCGACTTCGGCGACGTCGACCTGGACAGCGTGGCTGCCGATCTGGTCACGAATGATCTTGGAGATTTCTTCTGCTCTGATATCCATACGATTCCTGTCGGAGGCGTCACGGCCTCCGCTGCTATCGCTGTTCGAGCCGATCGCGGACTTTGGCGAGCCGCGTCGCCACGCTGCCGTCGTACACCGTGCCGCCGATTCGAGTGACCACGCCGCCGATGATCGAGGCGTCGACTTTCGTCGTCATGGTGATCGTGCGGCCAGTTGCGTTGGCGAGACGCTGTTGCAGTTGCTCGGCACGCTCTGGCGACAGCGGCGCGGCGGTCGTCACCTCCGCACTCAGCACGTTCCGATACTCCATCAGCCGTTCACGGTAGACGTCGAGGAGATCCGGCAACAGCGCCAGCCGGCCGCGCGAGGCGAGCAGCAGGACGAGTTTGCCGACCGGCGTTGTCGGCTTCAGGCGCTCGAGGATCTGCTGCACGATGGCACGCTTGTCAGCCGCAGACACGACCGGATTCGCGAGCGTTCGCTCCAGATCGGGGTTCGTCCGAACCAGATCGACAAACGCCGCGAGCTCTTGTTCGGCGCGCTCGGGATCGGACTCTTTGTTGGCTACGTCGAGCAGCGCTCTCGCGTATCGCGCTGCGGAGGCCCGCATGCTCATGATGTCTTCTGACGGATGACGCGCACAGCCCACTCGACGCCTGCGCGCCGGCCCGGCTGTGCGAGCTTGTACCTCAAAGGCACAAGCGTCTATTTATACCACGGAAAGCGCGGCGTTTTGCAGGCAGATGGTCCAAGCGCGGGTGTCAGCCGCGGCTGGTGATCACCTCGAATATCCGGTTCAGTTCGTCCTCCGACCCGAACTCGATTTCGATTCGCCCGCCCGATCCCCGCCTGTTGATGCGGACTTTCGTACCAAGAGCGAAGCGCATTCGGTCCTCCGCCGCCCGGGTATGTACGTCGGCCGTGGGGGCGGGCGCGCCACTCGCGGATGGCGTTCGCGGCTTGGGCGACGACAGTTTCTTGACGAGCGCCTCGGTTTCGCGAACCGAGAGACGACGCGAGATCGCCTCGCGGGCACCGTGCCGCTGCGCCGCCGCGTCTGGAAGCGCCAACAGCGCGCGGGCGTGACCAGTGGAAAGAGCCCCTGACGCGAGATCGGCACGCACTTCCTCGGGCAGTTTCAACAGCCGCATGAAGTTGGCGACCGAGCTGCGATCCTTACCGACGGCCGCGGCGATTTGTTCCTGCGTCAACGAGAACTCGTCTGCCAACCGCTGATACGCGAGCGCCTCGTCGATCGGATTGAGACTTTCGCGTTGAAGGTTCTCGATGAGTGCGAGCTCCAACAACTGTTTGTCGCCGTCACCGACATCGCGGACCACGACCGGGACCCGCTGCAGACCCGCTTTCTGCGCCGCACGCCAGCGACGCTCACCGGCAATGATTCGATACGTGTTGTCGGTACGGCGCACGAGGATCGGCTGGATGATGCCGTTCGCCTTGATCGAGGCGGCAAGCTCTTCGAGCTTGCCGTCGTCCATATTGAGGCGCGGCTGCTGCTGGTTGGGCGCCAGCAGATCGATGTCAATTTCGATTGGTCCCGATCGCGCGGGCTCCGGAGCATCTGGAATCAGCGCGCTGAGGCCTTTGCCGAGTGCGGGGCGTCGTTCGAGCATTTTAGTGGTCCGTTCAGCTGAAGGAGCACTGGCCACAACCAGCCTCCGACGATGGTCTTTCGGCCGCGACAACGGAGCGGCCGACTGAATCACACGAGGGGCACACCCTGAATCTCCGCTATGCCGCGCGACGCGCGAGCAGTTCTTTGGCAAGGGCGACGTACGCAGCCGCGCCTCGCGATTTCGAGTCGTACAGCACGCCAGGAATCCCGTGGCTCGGCGCCTCGCCGAGACGCACGTTCCGCGGAATGATCGTGTTGAAGACTTTCTCTTTGAAGAACTCGCGCACGTCGCGCGCCACCGACTGACCGAGGTTCGTGCGGTCGTCGTACATCGTGAGCAGTACGCCTTCGATGTCGAGTGCTGGATTCAGGGCGCTTCGCACACGACGCATCGTCCCGACCAGATCGGCCAGACCTTCAAGCGCAAAGTACTCACAGTGGAGCGGGATCAGCACAGCGTCTGCTGCAACCAGTGCGTTGAGCGTGAGCAGTCCCAGCGACGGCGGGCAATCGATGAAGACGTGATCGAACTCGGCACGCAGCGGCTCGAGGACGCGTTTCAAGCGATGCTCGCGCTCGGGCAACGTCACCATTTCGATCTCTGCGCCGGTGAGATTGCGGTCCGCCGGCATGAGCGACAGATTGGCGACACGCGTTGACAGTACGTAGGCGGATGGCGGCGCCTTGTCGGTGAGCAGCGCCTCATAGATGGTGCCGGCCTCAGACCGCTGCGACTTGGACCCGACTCCGCTCGTCAGGTTGCCCTGTGGATCAACGTCCACGAGGAGGACCGTTCGACCGGCGACGGCAAGAGATGTCGCAAGGTTAATGGCTGTGGTGGTCTTGCCGACGCCGCCTTTCTGATTGGCGACGGCAATGATGCGGCCCTTGGGCTCCACGTCTTCTGGCATACGACAGATATTTTGGACGGTTTCTGCTGGGCGGGGTGCGTTTCAATGTAGTACCAATGGCATCTCGCGTCAAGCGAGAAGATGAGCCGACTGTTTCACGTGGAACGCTTGGGCGAAAGTTTAGCGATCAACTGTTTCACGTGGAACGTCGGAGGCGGTCGGCTCGCTTGGTTAGCACAACAAGCCGGCTTCCCTGGTCTTCGAGTAGCGGAAACGTGGCTCTCCACGAGAGCGGCGGCATCAAACTGCCCGGCGCCTCCGCTCCAGAAGCGGCTTTGAACAGGAAGAGCTCACCGCCTGGACGAACGAAAGCCTGAAGATTCATCAGGATGGCGCCCTCCACACGAACCGCTCGAAGCGTCAGCAGTTCGTGCGCCTCGTGCAGCGGCGGTCTCGCCAGGAGCTCCTCGAACCGGGAAGTCACAACCTCGGCCTCGGACATTTCGAGCGTGCGCAGTGCCTCACGAAGGAACACGGACTTGCGCGCCTTTGCCTCGACAAGCATAAGGTGAGGCGAGGAGAGAGCAAGTGCCAACGGAATCGCTGGCGAGCCGCCGCCGCTTCCGATGTCAATCATCCGCGTAACTGGTGAGCTGACGTGTTTTGAAGCAACGAGGGGTTCAATGAGCAATCGATCGATAGCGGCCGGACTCTGCTCGGCGAGATCCAGGCCGGTCAAATTCATCTTCGTATTCCAAGCCGTCAGGAGCTTGAAATAGGCCTCGAGCTTCGCTGCGGTTGTGGGAGAGATGGTGACACCAGCGCGTCGGGCCCGACGCGCGAGGCGGTCCTGAAACTCGCGGCTGCTCACTGCTCGGATGCCGCTGTTAGTCTTCCGAGATAGACCCCGAGGACGGCTATCGCCGCCGGTGTGATACCTGGGATTCGCGACGCCTGGCCGAGTGTCTCGGGACGAACCTGCGAGAGCCAGTGGACAGCCTCCGCTGAGAGGCCAGGCACACGCGCAAACGGGAACGTGCTCGGAATTCGACGTCGCTCGTTCTTCCTGGACCGCTCTGCCTGCGCGATCGCCTGGCGAAGATAGCCCTCGTACTTCACCGACGTCTCCAGGCTGGCGAGGTCCAGTTCCGGCGACGAGGGATCGAGATCCAGACTCACCGAACCGGACTCGACGAAGCTGCTGATGCGGATCTCCGGCTGTTTCAACAACTGCGCGGCCCTCACGCGATCGCCAGACGCGCTTCGCACAAACGTCGTTTCGAGGGCCGTCGTGTTTCGATTGAACCGCGCGCGACGGGCCTCAAATCGCTCCCAGCGTTCCTCATCAATCAACCCGAGCGCGTGTGCGGATGGTGTCAGCCGCAGATCGGCATTGTCAATTCGGAGCAGCAGTCGGTGCTCTGCGCGTGACGTGAACATGCGATACGGCTCGAGGCATCCGCGCGTGACGAGATCGTCGACGAGGACGCCGATGTATCCCTGATCGCGTCCGATCACAAACGCGGCCTCATTACGCACACGCTGCGCAGCATTGATGCCCGCAATGATTCCTTGAGCGGCGGCTTCTTCGTACCCAGATGTTCCGTTGATCTGGCCCGCGAAAAAGAGACCCTCCACTCGATGTGTTTCGAGCGTGGCTCTCAACTCCGTCGGCTGGACGAAGTCGTACTCCACGGCGTATCCGGGTCGCATGATGGCAGCGTCCTCGAGACCAGGAAGCGCGTGAACGAGCGACTCCTGTACCTCTCGAGGCAACGACATCGAAAACCCATTCACGTAAATCTCGTCGAGGTTGAGACCCTCCGGCTCCAGATACAGTTGGTGGCGTTCACGCTGCGGGAACCGCATGATCTTGTCTTCGAGCGACGGGCAGTAGCGTGGACCGATGCCGCTGATCTGACCGTTGTAGAGCGGACTCTTGCCGATGCTCTTTCGAACGAGATCGCTGACTCGATCGTTCGTGTAGAGCAACCAGCAGCGCGCACGATTCGAAAGTCGTGTCGCGGTCTCGAACGAAAACGGAACCGGCACATCGTCGCCGCGCTCTTCGACAAAGAGCCCGGCGTTCACGCACGCGTCGAAGTCGATGCTGTTTCGGTGGAGTCGCGGCGGCGTGCCGGTCTTCAAGCGGCCCATCGCGAATCCGCGAGATCGGATCGATTCGGCGAGCGCACGCGAGGGGGGCTCACCATGCCTTCCGGCCGGACGCTGTTCATCTCCAACGTGAATCAAGCCGTTGAGAAATGTGCCAGTCGTCACGATGAGTGTGCGGCATTTGATAACGTCGCCGTCTTCCATCGAAAGACCAATTACTCGATCTCCTTCGACGAGGACTTGGCCAGCTCTCTGAAAGAGCCACTCAATATTGGGCTGTTGCCCGATCTTGTCGGCGACCCACGCCCCGTAAAGCCGTTTATCCGCCTGGGCGCGAGGAGACCACACCGCGGGGCCACGGCTGCGATTGAGCAACTTGAATTGAATGCCCGTCGCGTCAATCGCGCGCCCCATCAGGCCACCGAGCGCATCGACCTCACGAACCAGATGCCCCTTCGCGGTCCCACCGATCGCGGGGTTACATGGCATATGCGCGACGGTCTCGAGTGACAGCGTGCACAAGCCCACATGGCAACCGATGCGAGCAGCTGCATACGCCGCCTCGACGCCGGCGTGCCCGGCTCCGATCACGATCACATCGAATGTCATCGCCGCATCTCGTGCTACTTGCCGATGCAGAACCGCTCGAAGATGTGCTCCAACACGTCCTCGCTGGTGTGCGTTCCTACGACCTCGCCAAGGCTCGCGCGCGCGGCGTGCAGATCGGCCAACAGGAACTCCTCCGACACGCCTTCTTGTTCCGCCGCCGATCGCGCCTGCGCGAGGTGCGTGCGCGCGCCCTCGAGCAGCGCTGTGTGACGCACGTTCGTAATTGCCGTCGAATCGCGAAGCGGCTCACCGGCACCCAGCGCCGCGACGATCATCTGGCGCAACGTATCGAGCCCATCCCCCGACGTTGCAGAAACGCGGACGGCGTCCTCGCGACGCCACGCCTCTGGTTGATCACTCTTGTTCGCGACAATCACGCGTGGGCGACTCGCTGTCTCCGTCAACAGTCGCGCATCGTCAGTCATCAGCGTTTCGGCGGCATCGAGCACGACGACTATCAGATCCGCGATCTCTCGTGCGCGCGTGCCACGCCACACGCCCTCAATCTCAATCCGATCGCTGGTGTCGCGAATGCCTGCAGTATCCACCAGGGTGACGCGCAGTCCTCCGACGTCGCAGGTCTCCGTTACGAGATCTCGAGTGGTTCCGGCAGATTCTGTGACGATCGCTCTCGCCTGACCGAGGAGCGCATTGAACAAACTCGACTTCCCCACGTTCGGTCGTCCGGCGATCACGACCGTCGCGCCCTCGCGAATGATGCGGCCGCGCGTCGCTGCCTTCAGGAGACCGTCAAGCTCGTCGATCACACCGGTCACCGCGCACGCGATCGCCTTCGGCTCGATGAAATGATAGCCCTCATCCGGAAAATCCAACGACGCCTCGAGGCGCGCGACGAGATCGAGCAGGCGGGCGTCCAGCGCGGCGATCGTCGCGGTGAGTGTGCCCTCGAGCTGATCGAACGCGACCCGCGCCTGCAACGGAGTCACCGCGTCAATCAAGTCGGCGACCGCTTCCGCCTGAATGAGATCCATCTTGCCGTTGACGAACGCGCGCAAGGTGAATTCACCAGGCCTCGCGAGTCTCGCTCCGGCATCCATCGCGCTCTTCAACACTTGTTGCAGGATGACGGGACTGCCATGCGTGCTGAGCTCAACGACGTGCTCGCCCGTGTAGGAGTGAGGCGCCGGAAACCACGTGGCGATGACCTCATCCACCGCCCGTTGTGCACCAGTCCCGGACTCGCGCACGCGCGTGAACGTGGCGTGCCGCGGCTGCAACGGTGCCTCGCGGATCAGGATTCGCCCGGCAACCTCGCGGGCATCTACCCCGCTGATGCGTACGACCCCAAGGCCTCCCCGGCCGCTTGGGGTCGCAATCGCGACGATGGTGTCGTCGGGAGAAAACATGCCGCTCGCTGGCTCGGGGGGCGTGTGCCCCGTGGACGCTCGACCGGTCAGCGCCGGGCCGAGATGATCACGGTCTTCATGAACGCATCGCCGATGCTTTCGGAGCTCACCGAGGGATCTTCGGCGATCGCCAGATGCACAATGCGACGCTCGTATGGATTGAGCGGACCCATTTCTTGCGGCGCGCCACTGCTGCGGGCCTTCTCGGCGATGAACTTCGCCATCTGGCGAATCTCCGCATCCTTGTCTCTGCGGAAACCGTTGCAGTCGACGATGATGCGATTGTCATCGCCCAACTGCCGCCGAAACGTCGTCGCCACGAGATGCTGCAGGGCCTGCAGGCCTTCGCCGCCGCGGCGGATGAACGGACCGCCGTCCTCGCCCTGGAGGTTGATCCGCGTCGCTTCCGGCGTCTCTTCGATCGTGGCTTTGAGTTGAACGCCCATCGCGTCGACCACGCTCTGGACAAACGTCGCGATTTGAGTCGTCAGAGTCTCGTTCACGCTGCGCTTCTCTCGATAGGTGTTCAAGGTCCGTGCGACGCTGATTCTAGTTCTTGTTCTCCGCTTCCGCGGTGCGGCCCGACCCGGCGCTCTTGATACGTCGCTCCGCCGGCGGCCGTACCGTCGCCAGGGCCGGAGGCCCGATCCACCAGTTCGTGAAGTACTGCTGGCCAATGGCGAACAGGTTGCCGACGAACCAGTACAGCACCAGGCCGCTGGGCGCCGCGAGGAACATGACACCAAACATCAGCGGCATCATCATCATGATGCGTTGCTGCGCCGGATCCGCCGTTGACGGCGTCATCTTCTGCTGCCAGAACATCGTCACGGCCATGAGCACGGGCGTGATGTACAACGGATCGCGTTCCGAGAGATCCTTGATCCACCATCCGAAGTCGGCGCCACGCAATTCGATTGACTGAGACAACAGCGAGTAGAACGCGAACAGGATCGGTAGCGTGAGGAGCATGGGCACGCATCCGCTCGCCGGATTGACGCCCTTCTCCTTGTACAGCCCCATGATCTCGGTCTGCATTTTCTGCCGACCGGGATCGGTCATTTTCAGACCCGAGTAGCGATCCTGAATCGCCTTCAGCTGCGGTTGCAGCGCCTGCATCCTTCGCATCGACACGAGGCTCTTATGTCGCAGCGGGAAGATCGCGAGGTTGATGATGATCGTGAGAACGATGATCGACCAGCCCCAGTTGCCGATGAATCCATGCACCCACTTCAACGACGTGAGTAGCGGGACAGCCAGCACTTTGAACGTGCCGAAGTTGATCGCGCGCACGAGCTGCGCATCGACCGACTGCAGTAGGTCGAACTGCTTCGGCCCGACGAAGAAGCGCGCGTTCTTCGGCGCCTGAGCGAATCGGAACGTCGGGGCCAGCAGTTGGCGCTGCGTCTTGTTCGAAGCGGGCAGCGTGATCGGTTTGTACTCGAGCCGAACCGTGCCTGGATTCACGGCAGCCATCACGAAGTAGTGATCGTCGATGCCCGCGAACTGGAAGGTTCCCTCGTGCACCGGCTGTTCGGCTACCCCGCTTGCGCTGGCGCGGGTGACCGAACCGTCCACGCTGAAGATTGCCTGCGGCGGCTGAACGTAGTTGCCGGTGAAGAAACTGCCGCCGCCCGACGTGGCACCCGCATCGCCGAGTCCGGGTCCCCACGCGATCGAGGGATTGAGCGCCCGATCGCCGCTCATGACATCAGCCGAGAAGACGACCACGTAATTCTTGGGATCGAATCGAAAGTCCTTGCGAACACGCAGGCCCGCCGCATCCGCGAACTCGAACGACACAGTGGCCGGCTGCTTCGACGCGTTCACGCGCCCGGCGACATCACCAGACACGCGGAAGAGGGCCGTGTTCAGCCGGCGCGTGAGAGCGGTATCGTCGACAACAAGCGTGAATGGCCTGGGTTGATCGGCAGGAACGTCGGACGGCACCAGGTCAACTGACTTGCCCTGCGCATCTCGATAGTCCTTCAGCCGCCAGTGCAGCACTCGGCCGCCACGATTCGTGAGCACGACCTCCGACGTGGACGTCTCGACGACGATCTCGCGTTCAGCGGTATCGGTAACCTGCGCGGCGGGTTCCTGTTCCGCCGGTGCCTGCTCGACGACCTGTGGAGTCGCCTGAGGCGCGGGCTGCGCGGCTCGTTCCTTTGGTTCCACAACATCGACGTTGGGTTTCTGCGGCGGGACGAACAGCGCCTGATACCCGTACAGCACGGCGAACGACAACAATATGGCGACGAAAACCCTGCGTTCCATGTAGTGGATCTACGTGCGCGGGACGGGATCGTACCCGTGGCCCCCGAACGGCCTGCAGCGAGACAACCTGACCATACCCAGCCAGACTCCGCGACGAACGCCGTGAAGCTTCACCGCCTCCGCCATGTAGTCGGCGCAGGACGGCTGGAACCGGCATGCCCCGGTAAACAACGGTGAAATAAGTATTTTATAGCCTTTTAGGAGGCCGAGAACGATTCGAGCGGCGAGCAGGCCGCGCGCCGGCTGGCTGCCCTCGATGGCGTCGGTCAAGGGCGTGTGCATAGTCGCTCTCGAGACTGTCAAAAGACGCGTCAAGCATTTCCCGGCGCGGGACGATGATGACGTCCAGCCCAGTCGTCATCTTATGACGCCTGAAGATCTCCCGAGCGAGCCGCTTGGCGCGATTCCGCTCGACCGCAGCACCAAATTTGCGGCTGGCGGCGATCCCCAACCGTGACAACGAGCCGCCGTTGGCGGCCACAAAAAGAGTCATGAAGCGCGCGGGAATTCGCACGCCTGTCGAGTACGCGCGCTCGAAATCGGCCCGGCGGCGAACTCGCTCGGCAGGCGTCAACCCGAGCGGTTGAACCACGACTATTGCTCGTCGGAGACCGTCAGACGCTTGCGTCCTTTGGCGCGCCGGCGCTTGAGTACGATCCGCCCGTTCTTGGTCGCCATGCGGACCCTGAAACCATGGGTCTTCTTACGGCGCCGAGTATTCGGCTGAAATGTGCGCTTTCCCTTCATGCTCGCCTATGTCTAGAGAGTGGCAATCACTGAAACTGGACCAAACCCCAATACTAACTGTCGCTCGCGCAGAGTGTCAAAGGATTCACCGAGACGATGTGAACTCTGTGCTACAGTCGCGGGTTCATCGGTCTAAGGCATGGCGAAGGCTGTTCGGTTCCTCCCCCAAGATTTCCACAACTGTGGAAAACATTGTGGAAAACGTGGGCCTTTACCTGAGCTCCTGAAACTCCCTATAAATTTCGGGCTTTTTTTGCGTACCACGCTCCGAAACGGCCGAGTTTCCAAGGGTTCTCGGGCTGTCAGAGGCTTGCAATCGGCCGTCGCATCGTGCCTTTCGGCAGGCGAAAGTGCCTCTCACTAAACCGTATCGAGCTGACGTCATGGAAGCAACAATCTGGGATCAGGTCCTGGCTCGAATCGAGACCAAGGTTAACCGGCACAGCTTTTACACGTGGTTCCGCCCAACGACATTGTTGTCCGACGGGGGCGGGGCGCTCACGATCCGGGTACCGAACCCGCTCTTCAAGGACTGGCTCACCAAGCACTACTCGGTCGTGCTTTCAGAAGCCCTCGCCGAAGTGCGCCGGCCGGGGGCTGGCTTGATATTCGTGTCGGAAGGCTCTGTCGCTCAGCCCGCAGTGGACGAGGTTGCCGTTGAGCCTGAGTCGCTGCCGATCGAAGCTCCAGCCGTCCCGTCGGCGGGCCTGAATCCCAGGTACACCTTCGATACGTTCATCGTTGGATCGTCGAATCAGTTTGCTCACGCGGCCTGTCGCGCGGTCGCCGAGGCGCCGTCGCGTTCGTACAACCCGCTGTTCATCTACGGCGGTGTGGGACTCGGAAAGACGCATCTGATGCACGCCGTCGGCCATTACGTGCTGCAACACGATCCGACGTTGAAACTCACCTACATCTCTTCAGAGCGCTTCATGAACGAGATGATTAACGCGGTCCGCTATGACCGCATCCTGGACTTCCGCGAACGCTACCGCAGTGTCGACGTCCTCCTGGTGGACGACATTCAGTTCGTCTCGGGCAAGGAAGGGACGCAGACCGAGTTCTTTCACACGTTCAATGCCCTCTACGACGCGCAGAAGCAGATTGTGCTGAGCAGCGATCGCCCGCCGAATGAAATTCCGGCGCTCGAAGAACGTCTGCGATCGCGATTTGAGTGGGGGCTCACCGCGGATATTCAATCGCCCGATCTCGAAACCAAAGTCGCGATTCTCAAGAGAAAAGCCGAAGCCGAAGCGGTGCCGTTGCCAGACAACGTCGCCATCCACATTGCCGGCCGCATCAAATCGAACATCCGCGAGCTCGAAGGATCCCTCATTCGCCTCATCGCCTATGCGTCGCTCACCGGGCGTGAAATCACACTCGATCTGACGCGTGAAGTGCTCAAGAACGTGCTCGAGCAGGACGATAAGGCGATCACCATCGAAAGCATTCAGAAGTTCGTCGCCGACTATCACCAACTGAAGACGGCTGATCTGAAGTCGCGCAACAACTCCAAGTCTGTGGCGATGCCACGTCAAGTCGCGATGTATCTCTGCAAAACGCTCACACAGGCGTCCCTTCCCGAGATCGGAAAAAGCTTTGGGGGAAAGCACCACTCGACGGTGATTCACTCGATCAA
>Ga0134127_10003207_pt1 | contig 11750 bp, 9 predicted proteins | sample KB31753_FD_96459 | JGI IMG/M metagenome (GOLD analysis project Ga0134127, IMG submission 96459) | Terrestrial soil microbial communities with excess Nitrogen fertilizer from Kellogg Biological Station, Michigan, USA - KB3-175-3 | ecosystem: Environmental > Terrestrial > Soil > Unclassified ...
AAAGCGTTCGCTGTCGTCCAGTGACGACATTGATCTGAGACGAACTTTTGCCCCGGCGATTGCCGCCGTGGAAGAAATATCACGATCTAAAATCCGGATATGCTCTCGCGTCACTTACGAAAGGCAGACGTCTAACTCATGACAAACTTCAACTGGTTGCTGGACGGCAGCATCGTCGGTTTGTACTTGCTGGTGACGATGGTCGCGGGATTGATGGTCAGAAAGTATGTGGGGAAGGTCGAGCACTTTCTGGTTGCGGGACGCGAGATGGACGTCTATCTCGGAATCGCCTCACTCGCAGCCACGGAGTTTGGCATCGTCACCTGCATGTACACCGCACAGAACGGGTACGAGAAAGGATTTGCGGGCGCGACACCCGGCATCCTGATGGCCCTCGCGATGGCGGGAGTCGGCCTGACTGGTTTCGTAATCAAACCGTTGCGCGATTCCGGGGTCATGACGATTCCGGAGTTGCTCGAAAAGCAGTTTGGCCAACGCATTCGCTGGGCTGCCGGAGTCGTGATCGTGCTCGGCGGACTTCTCAACATGGGTGTGTTTCTCAGAACAGGCGGCCAGTTTCTAGTGCTGGTAGCAGGATTAGACGTGCGCTATCTCGAGATCATGATGACAGCGCTGCTCGTAGGCGTGGCGGTCTACACGATCCTGGGCGGCATGTTGTCAGTGCTGGTTACTGACTTCCTGCAATTCGTCGTCATGAGCGCCGGGCTGATACTCGTGACGATCCTGATCCTCATGAACGTCGGTTGGGAAAAACTCGTCAGCACAGTGGACACGAGTTACGGAGCCGGCGGTTTCAATCCGTTTGTGAATCCCACGATGGGCTGGCAATACGTTTTATTCAACCTGATGCTGAACACAGCCGCCGTCCTCACCTGGCAAACGACGATCGCTCGCGTATTGGCCGCGAAGGACACCAACACAGGCCGCAAGATCTACACCCGAACCGCTTTTTTCTTTGTGTGTCGTTTTCTGATTCCCGGCATCTGGGGCATCGCGGCGCTGGCCACGCTTGGTCCAGTCGCAAACACACTCGAAGCAATGCCGCAATACCTGAGCACCGCCGTGCCGGCCGGACTGATGGGAGTGCTCATCGCTGCGATGTTGGCGGCTGACATGTCGACTGACTCGTCGTACATGCTGACGTGGTGCAGCGTGATCTACAACGACATCCTCGCGCCGTTTCGCAAACGGCCGTGGTCCGAGCGCAAAGGTTTGTTCTGGAACCGCACGATCATCGCGCTGATCGGCATCTTCCTGCTGGTCTACGGACTCTGGTATCCGCTCAAAGGCGATCTTTGGACCTACCTCGGCGTGACCGGAACGATCTATCTCGCAAGTATCTCGGTACTGCTCATCGCGTGCTGTTATTGGCGTCGCGCAAATAGTTGGGGCGCTGGCGCTTCGATCATCGTGAGCGCGGCTATTCCGATCGCGTATCTCGTGATTGAACAAGTGCCGTCGACTGCGGAACTCGCGAAATCCATTGGTCCATACTATTCAGGGATCGCCACGTATCTATTGTCAGGAGCAGCAATGGTCATCGGCTCGACGCTAAAACCCCGCGCAGAAGGGAGACCGGCTCATGCCTAATCACTGGTTCTGGGGTGCGCTTACGATCGCCTGTGTGATCTGGTACTCGACGATAACGATCTATGTCGCCATCAAAGGCGCACGTGACATCAAGAACATGCTGGCGCGTCTCGACTCCGTACGAGAAAGAGACGCGGAGAAGTCGTAAGTCAGAGATCAAACTGCTGGAGGCCGGTTATGCTTGTCTGCATCAGTGCAAATCCCGCCATCGATCGCCGGTTGCGACTGGACAAACTCGCAGTCGGACAAATCAACCGCGCCTCGTCCGCCGAACCTTTTCCCGGTGGGAAAGCAGCGCACGTGGCGCTGGTGGCGAAGACGCTTGGTCTCGACGTGATGTGGGTGGGATTTCTTGGTGGCGCTACAGGCGAGCAGTGTGAAGCGGGTTTGACTGAGTTCGGAGTTCCCTTGACTGTCATCCGCACGCAGAGTGAAACGCGTGCGAATCTTGAGATCATTTCCGCCGACGGACGCGTTACGGAGATCCTCGAGCGCGGCGGAGCTGTGACGGAAGGTGAAGTTGAACGGCTCATCGCAACGTGTCGCGATCTTTTTGCGGAAACCGAACCCGGTACGCAGGTCGCCATGTCCGGCAGTTTGCCACCGGGCGCGCCTGCAGATCTTTATGCGGAGTTGACCCGGTTGGCCCATGAATATGATTGCCGAACTCTGCTCGATACGAGTGGCGACACACTGCGGCAGTCGCTCATCGCAGCGCCCGACTTCGTAAAACCAAACCGGAATGAAGCGTCGGATTTCGCGGGCTATTCTATTAACAACGCGAGTACGGCCCTCGAAGTGACCCCACTGTTTTTCAACGCCGGCGCGAAGAGCGTCGCGATCTCGCTCGGAGCTGATGGAATGATCTGGCAACGCGCAGCGTCGGGTGATGCCTTTGTCGCCGAGTCTTTGCCGCTCAAAGATTGCTCCCCTGTCGGCTGCGGCGACGCGGCTCTCGCCGGATTTGCGGTGGCCCACGAACGTGGGTTGACCGATGAAGAGACGCTGCGTTTGGCAACGGCTTGCGGTTCCGCAAACTGCATTGCCGACGCGCCCGGTCGAGTTGATGCTGCTGAGGTTGAGCGCCTCGCGGTGGAAGTTACCGTGCGGCGAGTTGTAGCTTGCGAGCCGGAACGTCGTGTCGCCATGGAGGCGCAATGATCCGAATCGCGCTTGCCGGCTGCGGTGAACACTCGCGAGCGAGCCATGCTGCTCCACTCGCCAGATTCGCGGTCGCCCATCCGAATGAAATCAAACTGGTAGCGGCGTGCGATCTCAATCAAGATCGAGCGTCCGAGTTCTGTAATTCTTTCGGCTTCGCTCAAGCGTACGAAGATCTCGACCAGATGTTGGAGGTCGAGAAACCCGATGCGTGCGTGAGTGTCATGCCGATCGAGAAGATCGGTGAGGTCGGCATCAAACTCCTGGAACGCAGGCTCCCCTGTGTAATTGAAAAACCGCTCGGGACGTCTTTGCCGGAGATTGAGCGACTCGCTCGAGTGGCGCGCGAAACACAAACACCGCACATGATCTCGGTCAACCGACGCTTCATGCCCTATCTGAACCAGGCTCGTTCGGGGATGCAGCAACATGGACCACTGCTCTACGTGAGAGCATCGCAAGTTCGCCACCAACGAAGCGAGCGGGATTTCATTTGGTCGACGGCGATTCATGTTATCGATGCACTGCGATACATAGCAGGTGATGTCGAGAAGTTTGACGTGGCATTCTCGCGCGGAGAAACGACCGAGGCCACGTGGTATTTCATCTCGTTACGATTCGAGAACGGCGCGACCGGTCAAGTGGAGATCCTGCCAACGGCCGGCATGGTCGAAGAGTCGTACGAGTTATTCGGCGAGAATTATCGTGCGCGTGTGACTGCCGGCTCGGGCACGCAGCGTTCGCTCGAGTGTTGGGCAGACGGCGAGCGCGTGATCGCGTGGCACGCTACCGAAGACGAGCCTGAAGATCTTCGGAACGGCGCCTACCAGGAAGTAGAAGAGTTTGTCCGCGCTTTGCAAACCGGCAGCCGTCCCCAACCTTCGATTGACGACATCCTGCCTTCGGCACGAATCAGTTTTGCGATTGCTGACCTTGTCGGTAATTCCCAGTCTAACCAGCGATGGACAAATTCACGGGCGTTCTAATCCTGGCGATCACTTTGCTGTTGCTTACCGCTTCAGCACAGGAGCAAAAACACACGGGCGGAAGCACGTTTGCGAAAAATGACATCACTTATTCATCTGCCGTCGTAACTCCTCACGTGCCCTGGGCCACAAAGCTGCCGCAAGGTCCGATCAAGAGCTTCTTCATCCCGTCGATCCAATACGGACGAGACATGGTTGAGCTGATGCAACGCCTCGCTCTCTACCCGACCACGGATTCGATCGATAGCAGTTGGGACATCAACTGTTGGGGCATTGGCGATTACTACGGTCATGAATATCGCGGCGACCGCGACGACTTTCGCATTGTGTACGGCTACGTTGAAAAGGATCTGACCGGCGACGCGCGTTACGAGGTGATGCTGATTCCCGGCATAAACGGATGGTCGCGCATGACCCGCGCGACCCGCGATGCCATTTTGCGGCGCGTGCAGGAAGGCGCCGGACTCGTGCTTCTGCATCCGTTCGTTGGCGATGTCGCCGGACATCCGTTCAAAGGAGACGAACCCGTTGGTGACGAACGTATTTGGGAGCTCTCTCCGCTTGTCGGAGTTGCGAATGATACGGTGAACGAACGTGGCTATCCGGAAGTAAATCGCGACGCGGTTACAAAAGGTAAATGGGAACCCGGCGATCCTCACTTCATCACCGAGGGACTGCCACTCGAACTTCTTCCGGAAGGAACGGTTGGCGGATCTTTTTATCGTTACAAATCGAAAGGCGACGTCCTGATCAAGTCGGGAGCTCACCCGATCATGAGTGTGAGCAATTACGGCAAAGGACGTGTCGTCGCCATGGCCTACATCGAGGAGGGTTTCACTCCGCAAAGCATCAACCCCATCGAGAACAAGATCTACTGGGACTACTGGGAATACCAGTACTCCTTACTCGCGCGCGCGGTGCTGTGGGCGGCCGGAAGAAACACGCCTGTTCGCATTCAGTCGCTGACCGCGGACCAAGACGAAGTGAAGCTCTTGCTCAACGCAGCGAGTCAGCAATCGGTAAAAATCGAAGTCAACGGCCATAACGAATTTGGCCAGGCGCTCGGTTCGACGACCGTCGATAAAGTTCTGCACTCCGGTGCAAACGCAGTCGAAATACCCGCCGCCAAACTGCGTCCGTCTTTTGGTTGGCCGGGGGGTCGGCAAATCCTAAATGTGATCATTCGCAACGCGCGCGACAACTCAACCCTCAACTGGGGCGCGGCAACGTTTACCACCCCGAAGCGCGCGATGATGACCAGCGCCAAAACGGCGGTCGACGTTTACAAGCGTGGCGAAACCCTAAGCGCCGTGTTGCGAGCGTCCGGCAATCTCAACGGATTGCAAATGCGCATGCAGGTGTGGGACGACCTCGGGCGCTTGCTCGGCAACATTTCGGCTCCCGCTCGTGGTGAACGGACCTTTACCTTTCCGCTCACGAATTTTCTCGGGAAGTCTGCTCTCGTGAGAGGTGAGCTGGTCGACGCGCAGGGCGCGATCGTCGATCAAGTGCGAGCGAAACCCGCGATGGTGGTCCAGGACACGCGCCGCGCGAAGGATTACACGGCACTCGTTTCGTTTGGCGGCACCAAACACTATCTGCAAGACGCGCAGATGAAAATGGTTCGCGCCGCCGCCGCTGATACGGGTTTCACCTGGTCTAACGACGTGGACAATTCGCTCAATATTCCGCGCGGCACGTTTGGCGTTTACTGGTACGACCGTGGACCAACCTCGCCCGAGGCGATGGAGCGCGCGATTGCCGACTATCAAAAGACCAGCGACTTCGAAGCCCTCGGCTACCTCACAAAAAAAGAACTCTACAAACGCACGGGAGATAAGAAGTTTCTCCAGCGCACGCCTTCATTCAACGATCCGGCTGTCCTGAAAAATCTTGCCGACATCGTTCGCGCTTCCGCTCGCAACAAGGCGCGCTACAACATGGATTACTACTTCGTCGGTGACGAGGGCTCGCTTACTTCCTACGGCGACGCGGTCGACTTCGACTGGAATCCACATACACTCGCGGAGTTCCGCGCCTGGTTGCAACAGCAGTACGGAAGTCTCACCGCTCTCAATAACACATGGCGCACGAGTTTTAGCGATTGGAATTCGGTCGTGCCGTATACGACAGACGAAGCGCGGAAGACGCGCAACTTTGCGCCTTGGGCCGATCACCGAACGTTCATGGAGATCACTTTCGCGCGAGCTTACCAGACGGCTCGCGACGCTGCGATCGAAGGGGATCCGGACGCGCACATCGCAGTCTCCGGCACGCAGGCGACAAATGCTTACAACGGCGCCGACTGGTCGCGGCTCGATCGCGTGATCGACGATTTCCTCTCCTACGATGGGGGTAACCAGTGGGACATGCATCGATCTTTCGCGAAGCCAAACGCGATGATCGGCTTCTGGACTGGATACGGATCGCATGGCCTGGCAGTGCAAAACGCCATCTGGACCGCGGCGATTCATAATGTCCTGCATCCGAATATCTTCTGGATGTACTCGTTTCTCAATCCGGATCTCACTCACTCGGCGTCTGCGCGCGACATGGGCAAGGCGTTTAGCTCGCTGAGATCCGAAGGCGTCGGCAAGTTGTTGATGGAGTCGGCGCGGCAACAGGACGGGATTGCGGTTTATTACTCGATGCCGTCGATTCACGCCGCGAGCATTCTCGGTTACCACCAGCGCAGCAGCGACGATGACGACGAAGTCGCAGACAAGGCACGGCTGAGCTTTTCAGCGAACCGCGACGGCTGGGTCAAAACCATTAAGGATCTCGGCCTGCAATTTGACTTCGTATCTTCGGAAGATGTGGCAGCGACGGGGATCGCAAATGACAAGTACAAAGTTGTCGTCCTGCCGCTGGTGTTTGCGCTCTCGGACGAAGAGATCCAACAACTCGAGCAGTTTGTTACGCGTGGCGGCGTCGTGATCGCTGACGCGGCGACGGGATGGGTGGACCAGCACTGCGCGTGGCACAAGAATGACCGCGTGAACAAGCTGTTTGGCATCGCGACGGTTGCGTCAGATAAGCGCGTTTTGAAACTGGCGGCGGGCGTTGTTAGCGCGTCTTCGCAGGGAAACGAATGGAGTTTGCCGCAGGAGCTTTCGGATATCCGTATCGCTGAGCCTGACGTAAAAGCTGTCGGTGGCACAGTGCTTCTCAAAAGCGACAATGGCGACGCGGCAATCGTGAACCGCACCGGAAAGGGCTGGACCATCTATCTCAACACCGCCTGGGATCAGTATCCAAAACACCGTGCGACGAACTTCGGCGGCGCGGCGTATCGGCGTCTCGTTAATGCGCTTTTCAACAAAGCCAGCATCCGGCCTGCCGTCGAGGTGACGTCGCCGGACGGTCGTCAGCTACCGCAAATGCAAATCGCTCGCTACAAGTTCGGCAACGCTGAGATCGTTGCGATCGTGAAAGAGAACGTCGCGCTCGCGGGTGTTGTTGGACAGGACGGCGTGACAACTTACAACGATGCCAGCCTCGGGCAGGTAGCGAAGCAGGAACTCACGATCAAACTTCCGCGCAAGTTTTATGTCACTGACGTTCGCGCAGGCAAAAAACTGGGCTTCACGGATGTTGTGCACAGCTCGATTTTAGTTGGTGATGCGCTCGTCCTCGCGCTCACGCCTGAGAGCAACGAGTTGAAGTTTGACGCTCCGGATTCAGCGCGCGCCGGCGAGCAGGTCTCGTTCAGTTTTAAATCGACGACGACCGGCACGAGCCTGGTGCGTTGTCACGTCTATGCGCCTGACGGCTCTCGCTTGCCGATCTATTCGAGCAACGTCCTCATCCAGAATGGGCGCGGCACGTTTAGTTTGCCGTTTGCTTTGAATGATCCAACCGGCAAATACGTCGTGCGTGCAACCGACGTGGTAACCGGCGCAGTGACAGAGAAGTCGATCCAGGTTAGGTAGGTCATGAATCCAGATACCCTTCCCGCTGTAGTTGATTGCCTTATTCCTCCCGACGATTTTCCTGGCGCCTACGACGCGGGCGTCTGTGACTACATCGAACAGCTTCTTCAGACCGATCTTGCAGAGCACGCCGACTTCTTTCGCGCGGGGATCGATGCGATAGACACCGAAGCACTCGCCACATACAACGCACCGTTTGCCGCTCTCACGCGGGAGCAGCAGATCGCGACACTGGAAAGTATCGAATCCGGCGCGGTGAAGACTTCGTGGCCCATCGCACCGGCACGCTTCTTCGTTATGCTGGTGAACACAACTGCCGAGGGCTATTACAGCGATCCGCAACAAGGCGCAAATCGCGGGCGCGCGTCGTGGGTGATGACCGGTTTTGAAGAAGCCTTGGACTCATGAAAAATTACGACGCCATCATCGTTGGAACAGGAGCGGCAGGCGGAATCGTCGCTTGCGTACTCGCCGAGGCCGGCAAGAGTGTTTTGTTGCTGGAACGAGGTCCGGCGTTGAGTTTTTCCGACGTGGGTCGCGATCACCTGCGGAATCAACGGCTCGCGATCTACGGTCATAACGCTGGTCCCGAGTTGATTGGTAATCCGCGCGTGTTCGTCGATCCCGAAGGGCGTGCGCGGATAGTCAAACCGCACGAGCTTGATTATCACAACAACGCCGCGTGTGTCGGCGGCGGAACGCGTGTTTTCGGAGCGCAGGCGTGGCGTTTTCATCCGGCCGATTTTCGAATGGCGAGCAAGTATGGCGTGCCGGAAGGAAGCTCCCTCGCGGATTGGCCCATCACTTACGAAACGCTCGAACCTTTCTATGAACGCGCTGAGTGGGAGTTAGGCGTCGCTGGCGACGGACGGAGCATTCAAGCCGAGATTCCTCGCATGCGAAACTATCCGCTGCCCCCGGTTCCGCCGAGTCCGCATACGGTTGCTCTCCAGCACGGCGCGCGACAACTTGGTTGGGGAACGGCTCCGGTTCCTTTATTGATCAATACCGAACCGTACGGCGGGCGCGCAGCGTGTATCGAGTGCAAATACTGTGTCGGGTTCGCGTGTCCCACTGACGCAAAGACGGGCACTCAGAACACTGTAATCCCACGGGCACTTGCGACCGGTAATTGCGAACTCAGGACGTCAGCAGTCGCAGAAACAATCGAGACGGATGACCGCGGAAACGTCATAGGTGTGTCTTACTTTGTAAACTCGTCAGGCACACCTCAGCGCGAAACCGCGCGCTCGAAGCTCGTGATTGTTTCGGCGGGTGCGATCGAATCGGCCCGGCTCCTGTTGAATTCCCGGTCTTCGTTTCATCCCGGCGGGCTTGGTAACGAACACGATCAAGTTGGGCGAAACCTGCAAGGTCATCTCTATCCGCGTGCTTATGGATTATCCCCGACGAGAGTATTCAACGGGATTGGACCAGGCGTCACCGTGGCGACGATTCGGTTCAATCATGACAACCCGGGAATCATCGGCGGCGGCATGCTCGCAGACGATTTCATCAAGCCGCCGATAGATTTCTGGTACGACTCGTTGCCTCCCGATCTGCCACGCTGGGGCGTGGCGAACAAGCGGTTCATGCGCGACAACTACACTCGTGTAATGCATGTGCGCGGGCCGGTGCAGGACATTCCGAACCCGGACGGACGCGTGACGATCGATGAAGCGGTGCGCGACACGTGGGGAATTCCGGTCGCCCGGCTTAGTGGCACGACACACGCGGCGACTGTGGAGTCGGCGGAGTTCATGCGAGAACGTGGTGAAGAGTGGTTGCGTGCGAGTGGATGTGAAAGAGTTTGGAGCACGCAGCCGGGTCTAATATTGAGCGGCAGACAGCATCAAGCGGGCACCTGCCGTATGGGAAACGAAGCGAAGACTTCGGTCACGGATGAATGGGGACGCGTTCACAACCACGATAATCTGTTCGTCGTAGATGGATCGCTTCACGTTACGAATGGCGGCTTCAATCCGGTGCTCACCATCATGGCGCTCGCGTTTCGTTCCGCTGAATACATTGCGCGACTGATTTGAGGAAGCATGAACAAACTAAACATCGCCATGATTGGCTACGGGTTTATGGGACGCGCGCACAGCAACGCCTGGCGACAAGTGCAAAGCTTCTTCGATACCCCTTACGAGCCTGTGTTGAAAGTTATCTGCGGCCGCAATGAGACGGAAGTAGAACGAGTCGCGGGGCACTTCCACTGGCAGGAGTATGCGACTGAGTGGGAGGAAGTCGTAACCCGGAACGATATCGACGTTGTTGACATATGTTCACCTGGTTACACGCATGCACCAATCGCACTCGCTGCGGCTCAAGCAGGAAAAATACTCTTTTGTGAAAAGCCGCTGGCCAACTCCCTTTCGGAAGCCGAGGAGATGCTCAAAGCCGCAAACGACCATGGCTGCGTTCACATGATCTGTCACAACTACCGGCGTGCACCGGCCGTTTCGCTCGCCCGCCAGTTGATCGATAGTGGCGAAATAGGAACCATCTATCACTATCGTGCGACGTATTTGCAGGATTGGCTCCGCAACCCTGAGTTTCCAACGCGATGGAGATTGAATAAGTCCGAAGCAGGTTCGGGGGCACTAGGCGATCTCTTTTCCCACTCGGTAGATCTCGCACGTTATCTTGTCGGCGAGATCTCGGAGTTGTCGGCAATGCTCAAAACGTTTGTCAGTAAACGTCCCGTTGCGAACAGCGAAGATATGGCCCATGTCGACGTCGACGATGCCGCGCTCGCACTCGTCAAATTCCAGAACGGAGCGATTGGCTCTATCGAAGCAACTCGCTACGCATCAGGTCGGAAGAACTTTAATCGCTTCGAGATCAACGGTAGTAAGGGCAGTATTGCTTTCAACCTGGAGCGAATGAATGAGCTCGAGTTCTATTCAGATGAAGGTCCAAATAGCGGTTTCAAGACAATCCAGGCAACTGATCCCACGCACCCGTACGTGAAGGGCTGGTGGCCTCCTGGTCACATCATCGGCTACGAACATACTTTCACGCACACGGTTTTAGAACTGTTGCAGGCCCTTGCCGAAAAAAGACCGCCGACTCCTGACTTCGAAGATGGCGTCAAGAATCAACGAGTGCTGGACGCAGTCGAAAAATCGGCAGTAATAGGCGAGTGGCAGAGTCTCGCATAAGAAGGCGGCGTAGTTTGCAGATAAACATCTTTACGACGAAGGCTGAGCTTGGCCAGGCTGCGGCTCGAGACGCGGCGGTAATTATCAATCACGCCATCGCAGAACGTAACTCAGCTTACGTGATAGCCGCCACCGGAACGTCGCAGTTTGAGTTTCTGGACGCGCTCATGCTTGAACCGATCGACTGGCGTAAAGTCACGTTTTTCCACCTCGATGAATACGCCGATCTACCAGAATCGCATGCTGCCAGTTTCCGCCGTTATTTAAGAGAACGAATCGTTAGCCGCGTTCACCCGCGCGCTTTTCATTTTATCGATGGTGAAGCCGATGACGTTTATGACGAGTGTCGCCGCCTTGGTCAGCTCATCACGCAACAAGCCGTTGATGTAGCGTTTGTCGGTATAGGTGAAAACGGGCATCTCGCATTTAACGACCCGCCCGCAGACTTTGACACCGACGAACCATACATCGTTGTCAATCTCGATGACGCATGTCGCCAACAACAAGTTGGTGAGGGCTGGTTCACAACCATTGATGAAGTTCCTGCTCAGGCGATTTCGATGTCGATCAAACAGATACTCAGAAGCCTCGAAATCTTGTGCATTGTTCCGGACCGCCGAAAGGCGGAGGCCGTGAAAGCCTCTGTCGAGCTGAACGTAAACCCAATGCATCCTGCCTCCATACTGCAGACGCACGAATGCGTGAGGTTGTATCTAGATCGCGACTCGTCCGCGCTCTTGAGCCACCGTTCCTAATTTTCCCCAAAAACTATTGCCGCGACTCCGGCAATTGCTATCCCGAGTGACCATAGACTCCTAACAAATTGGGCTGGTCAATTCGGTAACAATAAGGATGTGATGTGTATGCGATGCTAAGGATAACGGCAACGTGCC
>Ga0134127_10003208_pt1 | contig 11749 bp, 8 predicted proteins | sample KB31753_FD_96459 | JGI IMG/M metagenome (GOLD analysis project Ga0134127, IMG submission 96459) | Terrestrial soil microbial communities with excess Nitrogen fertilizer from Kellogg Biological Station, Michigan, USA - KB3-175-3 | ecosystem: Environmental > Terrestrial > Soil > Unclassified ...
CTGCCGCTGGAACCCGATCGAGCTCTGCCAGCTGCTGTTGATGTTGTACGGCGGGGGCTGCTTCAATTCGCCGTTGCCCCGGAGCAGGCAGGGCGCGGTGCCCGTGTATCCACGCGCTTTCCAGGCGGCGAAGTTCGCGGCCTGCTCGGGCGCGGCACAGTATCGCTGCAGCGCCTGATCGTAGGTTGGCGCCGGCCCATTGAAGGGGTTCGCCGCAAAATCCGGGCGGCCATCGTTCAACACCTCGACGACCGCGACCGTCTTGGCTTCTGACGGATACGTCGTCTGAACCATCTCGCCGTAGTACTTCCCGGTTCCGCCGCGGATCACTGTCTGCGCGTTCCACTGATACGCAAACCCGACCCGCGGCTGGATGTTGGTCGTGTTCTGTGGACGCCCGGATTCCATGAACGGCAGGAATTCCTCCTGGTTCTGAAACATGTTCCACAGCAGGTCGTAGCGGAGACCAAGATTCACCGTCAGCTTGTCGGTGGCGTGCCAGTCGTCCTGCACCCACGCCGCGTACCCCGGGATGCGGATGAGATCGCGGCGGCTCTTGAGGATGCCGAGCGTGTAGCGCCGCACCAGCGGGGAAATCGCCGCCAGGTTCCAGGTGTCGGCATTCCACGCATCGGGCAGCAGGCTCTCGATGTTGGCCGGTGCCGGGCCGCCGCGCGCGTCGATGATCCCCATGCACTGCGTGCAGTTGTTGGTGTAGTGCTGATGGAGGAACAGTTCTCCGCCGATCTTCATGTCGTGGCGGCCACGCGCGTCGTACGACGTGGACAGACTGTCCCTCACCTGGTACAGGTCCTGTACGCGATACCGCGGCGCGCCGGCATTGCCGCCGATGGTGAAGTCGGTGAACGTGATGCGGGGCGACCCTGTCGTGATCGGACCAAACGGGCTGCCGGCAGCCAACCAGTGATTGGACCAGTGTGTCAGGTTTTCTTCGCCGAACAGGAAGCCGGCGTGCCCCACCATCAGCTCGTTGAGCGTCCGATTGCTGAGCACGTTGGTGAGCTGCACGGCCGCCTGGTCCGCGTTTTCCCATCCCCGTGAGGTGGCCGCCGGGTGGCTGGTGTTGCCGGGGCCGAAGGGCGTGTCGGTCTTCGCCATGTTCACCCTGAACATCACCCGCGTCTGCGGCGAAACCTGATAATCGATGCGGCTCCCGCCGATCTTCTTTCTGGACGTGCCCAGCAGGGAAACGTTGAACCGGGGGTACTGCGTTCTCCACGTCTCCTCTTTCGGTTCACGCTCGTACTCGTCGTAGACGAAGAAGTGCAGGCGGTCCCGGAGGATCGGACCGCCGAACGTCCCCGCGTACTGCTGATTCTCGAACGGCGTGACACGCTCGAGCACGGGATCCTCGGCGTTGAAGCGATCGTCGCGGAAGTTGCCGCGGAAGGAGCCGGTGTACCGGTTCGTCCCCGACTTCGTCACCAGGTTGACCTGGAGACCCGAGGAGCGGCCCTGCGTGGCATCGAACCGGTTGGAGATGAACTGGAACTCCGCGATCATTTCCTGGCTGAAGGTGGGCTGGCCGCCGCCCCCCATCGTGTTCTGAAACTGCTGGCCATCGACGTTAGCCTGAAACTCGCGGATCCTGTCGGCATTCCTCGAGTTGATCCGGTTGGGATTGTCGCTCGTCGTACGGCTTCCCGGCGCCAGCAGCAGCAGCGCGCCCCAGTCGCGCCCCTGCACGGGCATCTCCTGGACCTGCCTCGGATCGATGTTGCCGCCGAGACTCGACGAATCGACCTGCAGCAGGGGCGAATCAGCGGTGACGGTGATCGTCTCTTCAATCGTGGAGGGAGACATCTCAAGGTTCACTACCAGCGTCTGGCCGACCAGGAGCTGAGCGCCCTGTCGCACGACGGTCGTGAAGCCCAGGAGTTCGGCAGTGATGCGGTAGACGCCGACGCGCGCCGGCAGCCTGTAGACGCCGCGCTCGTCGGTGACGGCCACGAACGTGTTGCCCGTGGCTTCGAGCAGCGCCGTGATGGTGACGCCGGGCAGCACCCCGCCCGTGGAATCAGCGACCGTTCCCGTGAACACCGCTTCCTGCGCGTGGCCGATCCCCGGTACAGCCAGGATCGCCGCCGCCAGGAGAAGGCGCCGTGCGACGCTCGGAACCATGGGCCTGTCCTTTCGTGTTAACGCTGGAACGAACGGCCGGAGGCCTGGTGGCCTCCGGCGAGCTTAACGGGTGCGGATCCTACTTCTGGACTCCTGCGGCCGGCTCGGCGAACTCCTTGGTATACCGGGCGAATTCGCTCGGCGAGCACTCCATCTCCCGGATGTCGAAGTCGTCCTTCTGCAGCCGCAGCGGCAGCTTGTCGAGCGCCACCCACGGCTTCGTGTAATAGGTGGGGTCGTTGATCGTGATGGTGACGTCGATATGCCTGTCGTCCCTGCGGACGTACCGCTCCTCGACCCGGGCCTCCCAGCTATGCGGGCGGCCAACGTTGTCGAGCCAGGTCCGCTCATCCATGCCCACCGCCTCGGCCACGAACGTGTAGTCGTCCACCCAGCGGCCAGAGGAATAGCCCCAGTACCGCGGCTCGAGTACGTCGTCGACCTTCGGGTTCGCACGGCCGTCGGCCCAGATGTTCCGCCACTTCTTATTGAACTGATACAGGATGAGGACCTGCTTCGGCGTCTGGAGTATCTGGACTGTCCGGTAGTTGTGCAGGATGATGCGCGGCCAACCCTGCGGCTCGCACGTCGGCTGGGGATCATTCGACAGTGCCGACGGCACCATGCGGGGTCCCCACGCCGGCTTGTTCGCGAGGTTGGCTTTCAGGCCTTCCGGCGTGAAGGGCAGCGCGTGCTCGGGGCGTCCGGAGTCGGGGTACTGCTTGGCGCCCGTCGCCTGGATGGCGTCGCCAGGCCCGCGGGCCGGCTCCCAGATTCCCGTAAGGTCGCGCCGGGGGGCGGGACCCGGTTTCTCATTGGGAAAGTCGGAGTCGTACTGCGCGCCAGGCACTCGAACCGCCTGCCCGAGCGCGATAACCGAGAAACAGACAATCGCCGCGGCTGTCAGACCGGTGAGCGAGAAGCGATACGACATGGTGATGCTCCCTGTGCGGATCGAATGACTACGGCGCCGGTTCAGAGCCGCCTTGTGTCACAGGGCCGCGCGTGCTCAGGATCTTGCCGTCCGCAAACTTTACCTGCAGCAGACGTCCAACCGGGTTGCCGCTTTTCACCGGCTCGACCGTTGCGGTCACCTTATCCCCCGCCTTGAACGACCGGCGTGTCCAGCCGCGGTTCACCATGTCGGGCGGATTGCTGGTTTCGACGGTCCAGCCGCGGACGCTCCCGTCCTTTTCCTTGACCTCGAACTTGAGAAAACAGTGCGGGTTGGACCAGACCCACTCCGTGACGACGCCATCCATGACCAGTTCTTTCCCGGTATCGAAGGTCGCCGCGCCGTGATGCGCGATTGCGGGCGCGGATCCCGCGAGGATGGCCGCCGCGATCAATGCTGTGAGTGCGTACTTCACGATGTTCCTCCCTTATCCGATCTCTACTTCCAGCTGTCCATCGACTTCCGCATCATGGAGTCGGGAGGCTGTTCGTTCAGCTCGGTACGGATCCCGGCGGGGTCGGTGATGTTCGCCAGAATCGATCCACTATTCTCGCTCCGCCGCGGTTCGGTGGCCTTGCCGCCCCTCTCGTTCAGCTTGGCGACCGTCGCCTTGATGTCGTCGGCGCCAATCCCGATGTGCGTGATCGCCGGCTTCGCGTCCGGCATCCCCGGAGCAATCTCGATAAAGGTGTCGCGGCTGATCTGCACGAACGCGGTGCCGGGCCGGCCGTCAGCGTTCGGCGCGAACCGATGAGACACGCGGAAACCCATGACCTTCTCGTAGAAGTTGACGGTCTCCTGGAAGTTGGGCACCGAAATGCCGACGTGATTCAGCCTCACCCCCTGGTTGAGGGAGCCCTGGGCGTAGAGCGATGGCATGAGCACGGCGCCGACGATGAATATCAGAACGGCGCCGACGATCATTCCGGAGAAAAAGAGGCTCGTTCCACGCATCGTTGCACGCATTTAGACCCTCACTTCCTTCTGTTGAATAGCTGGCGACCGAAAGTGGTCGTATCTAACAAGCGCGCGCCCCCATTGTCAAGCCGCACAAAAACTTAGCTTGACAACCCCGTCTGGTGTCAGTACATAGCGCTCCAGCTATCCGTGAACCATCAGTGAGGAGCCGCATGGTGCCTGTGAAGAATGCCGCGTTAGCGTATCGCAAGATCTGGAGTTCCGCACTGTTCGCGCTCGTCATCGCGGCAGGCGCCGCAGACGCCGCGGCGCAGTCGCCCGCGGGATTCCCCAACGATCCAGGCTATGGCTTCCCGAAGACCCCGGTCGTCAACCCGGTGGGGCAGGGCTTCCTGGGCAAGAACTGGGCGATGGAACGATCCAAGGACCCGGCACTGAGAGGGAATTGTGGAACCCTGAAGATCGAAGGCGCATGCGAAACGCCGGTCGACAAGCTCGAACCCCTATTCAATGGACGCATGCGCGGATGGATTCAACTCTTCCACGGCGGCGGGACGTATGACGAGGTCATGTCGCCGAAGTGGTCCTGCGCAGCCGCGGGGATTCAGACCGGACTCCAGGAAGCCTATCTTTTCAGGTTCACGGCCAACTCGAACGCGCTGCTCCAGCAATGGGAACAGTCGAACTGGACGCGCACGATCTACATGGACGGACGCCCGCACCCTCCGCTGGTCGAAATGTTTTACCACGGCCATTCCATCGGCCGGGTGGTGTCACCGACGGAGTTCCTCGTCCACACGTCGAATTTCACCTTCGATACCGACGGGTTCGATGACCATTCGCATCTTCCGACCTCCCACCTCAAGCAACTGATCGAGCGCTACATCCTGGTGGACAAGGACACGATGCAGATCGAATTCACCATCATCGACCCGGTGTTTCTGAAGGCCCCGTTCACCTGGAAGAAGCAGTACAAGGTGACCGACCAGGAGCTCGTCGATAGATGGGACTGCGATCCGGGCGCGACGTATCCCGAGGTCTACCAGACGGAAAAGCCGCGGTACGCCGATGACACCGAGTACCTTAAGTACAATCCGCGGTAAGAGCATCCTGAGCCGATGAGAGGAGAAAGAACCGTGCGAAAGTGGACTTCTCTGGCAATCGTCAGCGCCTTCGTTGTGATCATGGTGATGGCGGCACAACCGGTGTCCGCACACCATTCATTCACCGCGTTCTGGTTCATGGACAAGATGAACACGATCGAAGGCACCGTCGTCGAGCTCAAGATCGTCAATCCCCATCCGACCTTGACGGTTGAGGTCGCGGACGCGAAGGGCAAGGCCATCTGGACGATCACAGCGAGGGCGACTGCCACCGCGCTCGTCAAGGGCGGATGGACTCCCGAGACGCTTCCGGTGGGGACACGTGTGAAGGTCGAGGGCGCGCCCTCCCGCCGCGAAGGCACCAAGGCCCTGGCCGCCGGAGCGATCACCAGGCTGACCGACGGCAAGATGCTGTCGTTCGGCGGCGTCGGCGATATCGCCGCCGGGGAATAATCGTTCGGATCGTTCGGATCGTTCGGCTCGTTCGGTTCGAACGACCACGAACGTGAACGATACGAACGACTCGAACGGTACGAACGACCCGAACGATCTAAAAACGCAGACCGAGGAACGGGAGCATCGTTCCCCAGAAGACGACCCCGAACCACAGGACCAGCCCGGACGCGGCAACGATCTTCGGGGTGACGGCCGCGTCATCTCCCGGGCCCAGCACCCAGGTCTTGTCGAACACCGTCAGGTAGAACACCTGCACGCCTCCGACAAGCATGAACGCGAGCTTCCAGAAGAAGGACGGATTCTGCGTGTACTGATCCGGGGCCGCCACGAAGAACAGCATGCCGGACGCGGCGTTCAGGCCGAATCCCAGGATCGCCAGCGGCAGCAGGCGATGCAGCGCCGGAAACGGGACGCGCTTGATCATGCCCAGGACGCGCAGATTCACTGCCAGCAGCACGCCGATCAAGAGACACATGCCGATGAAGTGCACTGTCTCGCTCGCCTGCCAGACCCACGAGGTGTTAATGACAAACGCGGCCACCGCGGTCGTCGTCAGCCACCCGGCCTCCGGGACCGCCGGTTCGTCTGCCGCCGCGGCACCGGAGGTCGTGAACGCGCCGCCGGTCATCTCCGGGTGGCGAATCTCTCCACCCAGCGTCGCCGTTCGCGCCATCAGGACCAGGGTGAGCGTCGAAAGAAGCAGAACCGCGGCAGGGATCCACTGCGGCAGCCGTGACGCACGGCGCGCCTGCCATAGCCCGAACCAGGACGCGGCGCCGACGACCCCCATGAGCGCAAACGCCACGAGCGCCACGTCCTTGTGCGCGCGGACAGTGGCGGCGGAAATATCCGGACGATCCTTGATCGCGATATCAGCCGCACTGCCGGTGATATAGATCGGGAGCGTCATCAGCGCGATGACGAAAAACACGCCCAGCGTGATTCGCTTCAGCTCTTCGTCCTTTTTCGCGAAGGCCACGAGCAGGAGGCTCAGCGCGACGACCAGACCGACGGTCGGAACGTGATTCGCGATCAGATGGACGTGAACGACGTTGAGATTCATAGGCTCGAGAACTGGGCTGCCTCGCCGACATAGGCCATCGCCCGGCCGCCAATGATGGCAAGCAGCCAGAACCCGATCGACGCCGCCGCCAGGATTCTGCTGGGGGTGCGCCGCCTCATCACGAGGAAGATCGCCAGCGCCGCGGCGATCGAGATCATCTTCAGGTAGAACGCGGGATTGGACACGAACTGCGTCGCCTTGGCGATGAACAGCAGAACGCCCGTCAGCACGTTCATGAAGAGGCCCGCCCACATCAGCGGAAACAGTTGTTCGAGCTCGTCGAGCGGCATCTCCGGCGACACGCCAAGCACCCGCAGGGAGACGACCAGGTTGACGCCCACGATCAGCGTGAGGCCCACGGTGTGCACGAGAAGGATCAGCGGGTAGGCGAAGAACGAGTCAGACAGCCCGATCCACATCGCGAGCGATGTGTTTTCCATCCAGGCGAAAAAGGCCAAGGCGCCGGGCTACCGGGGTCTCGCGAACTTCGCGTCGTCGATCGTGACGTTCTCTTCGACTTTCATCACCCGGATTGTCGCCGTCGTGTACAGCACGGTGCGCGACGACGCCGGGTACATCGTGATCACGTACGGGACTTTCACGCCGTTCCCGGCATCCCGGTAATCGCTGTAATTGACCTGGAATGGACTGAAGCCGACCTGCGTCGGGAGGGCCGTCGCCTTTCGCAGCAGCAACCCTGTCTGTGTATCGAAGTAGAGCCGTTCGGGAACCTCGCCCTGCGGCGTGGCGACGACGACGTAGGCGTCACGATCGCTGACGCGATCGATGCCCTCCACGGTCATCGTGGCGTACTGCTGCTTGAGATTGAGGGGAAAGTAGAAATCCGCGTCCCGCCTGGCGCGCGGCTGGTCGACCTCGATGGCATCGGCGGTGCGCCCCTGCTGGTTCTGCGACCACGAGGTCTTGCCGTCGAAACCGTCCGCGATCGTGAACGTCGCGGTCTTGTAGGTATTCACGATCATGTTCGGCGCCTTCTGGGCGCGTTCGATCGTGGCCGGCGCCGGTGTCTGGCCGCCAGGGCCCGTCGGGATGTACTGCGTCCCGGTGATGACCCGGCTCGTGACTTTCCGGATGTTCTGCTCGCCGCCGAGGGCTTCGATGTACCGATCGAGGATTTGCTGCACCGGAGGCATCGGCAGCTTCGCCTTTGCCTCCATCTCGCCGGGTTCCAGCGGCTTCGTAATCGGCAGGAACGGCATCGCCGCCGGTTCGCGCCGTCCGTTGTGGCAGGTGTAGCAGGTCACGACCTGCTTCCCGCCGAAGTAGCGGGTGTTGAGGTCGGTCATCATCACGTACATCCGGCGGGCCACCTGCTTCGGTGGCTTGACGTCGACGTCGAATTTTCCTTCGATGTGGCAGTACTCGCAGTCCATGCCCGTGCCGCTTTCCATGAGGTGCATGGACTGACTGAGCTCGCTGGCGAGCGTGCCATTCATGACCTTGATGTTCTTGTAGACCTCCTCGGCCTTCCTGGTATCGGAGGGCTGGGCGCCCTGGGAATAGGCGAGGGCTGCTGCAGCCAGCCAGCAGCCCACGCCGAGCACTATGTTCCGGGTCGACACTCGCACCCTCCTCACACGCAACCCATCAGAAAGTCAGCTTCGCGCCCAGCTGGATCTGCCTCATCGTCCCGACGATGCCGTCGATCTGGCCGGCGGTCGCGTTCGGCGTCCCCGAGACCAGACTCGCCGCGGATGTGGCGGCGCCCTGCGTCCACCCGAAGCCGGGGTTGCCGTAGTTCCTGTGGTTGAACACGTTGAAGGCTTCCAGCCGCACTTCGAGTTGGACGCGCTGCGTGAGCCGCGTGCCCTTCTGCAGCGACATGTTGAAGTTCCACTGGTTGGGGCCGGTAAAGCCATTCCGCTGCGAGTTGCCCAACTCGCCCACGGCGGGCACCTGGAAGCACGCGGCGTTGACATACACGGGGAAGCCATTGCGCAGCCTGTCGTTCCAGTCGTCGAAGGTGGGTTTCCCGTCGCAGCCAGGCGCGTCGGGAACATAATTCGCGCGATTCCCGGTCGCGCCCACGTTGTTGCTGAGCGCCTGGATGCCTCCAATCGTGAACGCCCCGCCTGAGCTGGCATAGAAGATCCCGCTCACCTGCCAGCCCTCGACCAGCGCGTTGCCACGGAACGGCAACGCGTACACGGTGTTGGCCGAAAGGTTGTGGGTGAGCTGGAACGTGCACGGGCCGCGATCGTCTTCGACGTCGTAGGGATTCAGGATGTTGGTCCCGCCCTCCTGTGACCAGTTCCCCGAACTGATGTCGCGGCACTGCGAATAGGTGTAGGACACCTGCGCCCCCAGGTTGTTGGTCATCCGCCGATTGATCCCCATCTGCAGCGCGTGATACGTGGAGGTGAGGTCCGTGATCCCGGACGTCGTATTCGCGAAGTTCGGATTCCACCGGGTGTTCGCAAGGGCCGCAAATGACGCCCCGGTCTGAACGATGTGGGCGTACGACATCCGCCCGGTCGCCGGATTGATGATCGGCTTGCCATCCGGCGTCGCGAGCGTACACGTCGCGGTCAGACACTGCAGGCCTCCCGGCGTCATCACTCCCGACCCCGTGACGAAGACGAGACGATCGAGGTAGCCGGGGAAATTGGGCGCCAGAATCTGATTCTGATTGAGGGCCACGGCGCCGGTCCTGAAAAACGGCGTCAGTTCCCCGCTCGCCAGCGGCGGGTTCACATCCCGTTGTCCGACCATGCTGCGGCCGTTGGACCCGACATACGCCACCACCACGACGGTGTTGGTCATGACCTCCTGCTGGACGCTGACGTTCCACTGCTGCATCCACGGCGTGGTCTGGTACGGATTCGTGCCCCACGTGGTGCTCGTGGTCGACGCCACGGGGGTCTGGAACGGCCGCGGGAACGTCGTCAGGTTGGCAGGGTCGGTGACCGTTCTCACCGTCCAGGGCTGGCTGAACCACGAACCGTAGCAGTAGTCACGGCACTGAAGAACCGCATGGAAGATTCCGTATCCGGATCGGATCGCGGTCTTGCCGGTGCCGAACGGATCCCACGCGGCGCCGATCCGCGGATCGAACGTGCGCAGCGACGGATTCCTCAGGAAGAAGCTGTCCATCTTCGTCATCTGTGACGGCGGAGCTGTGGCCGCGCTCGGCGCGTCGTCGCCGTTCGGCCCGTACGGCACTGGCAGCAGCCCATACGTCTGCTCCGTGGCGTCGTAAGGTGTCGTCGAGGGGGCGTATCGCAAGCCGAGGTTCAGGGTGAGACTCGACCCGATCTTCCAGTCGTCCTGCGCGTACGACGTGAAATCCCAGACTCGCGCCGCGCGCAGGTCGCTCGGGAAGAGCAGCGGGGAGCCGTCCGAGAACACGCACCCCGGGCTGTTGTTGTAGTAGTTGCACGGCCCCGAGTACTGCGTCGGCTGGGCGTGCAGGAAATTCGAGAGGTTCGCGAAGGTCCAGGTTCCTCCGCCCGGGAAAGTATGGATGCCGTCCGTGGCGTTCTTCGTGATGCTGCCGCCGAAACGGAAGCTGTGCGCGCCCTTAATCCAGAACAGGTCTTCGGTGATGCTGTGGCGGACCTGCACCTTTCGGATGGGCGAGATCTGCCCGGGGCCGATCGCGCTGATGCCTGAGCCGAGCGCGAGCGTCCCGTCCATCACGGGCTCTCCATCCGGCGTAAAGATGTCGCCCGACCAGTTCAACGAACCCTCGGGCAGGACGCCAGGCGTCGTCGTGGGTCTCAGGCTGTTGCTGCGGATGTTGAAAAAGGTCTTGGTGAAGCCGTACTGGATCGAATTGACGAGCGTGCCCGAGAAGACCTTTTTTTCTCCGAGGGTGAAGTACTGGTTGCGCGAGTCTTCCAGTTCCGGCCATGCAGGATAGTTGCCGTAAAAGGGCTCCGTCGTATACGCGTCGTCGAAGAGGTAGCGTGCAAACAGATTGTCCTGGTTCGAAATATTCCAGTCAAAACGCCCCACCGTGAAGTATTCCGACCCCGGCGACGTCGCGTTGATCAGGATCTGGGCTGTGCCATTCCCCTGGTCCTGCGGATCGCCGAACGTGGCGCTCTCGTAGCCCGCGACCTGTCCGATCGCGGGCACGTTGCCCGGCTGGTTGGGGCCGAGCGGAAACAGATCCAGGTACGGTTTCACCCGGACGAAGTTGGCCTGGTTCGCGGTGCCCATGCCGCAGTTCTGGTGCCCGGGAATGGTCGCCAGGACGCAGCCCGCGGCAAGCGCACCACCGGCCCCGAGCGGAATGATGCCCTCACGCGCCAGCGCATTGGGCACGACCCTGATCTGGCTCTGCGATTCGTTCTGCTTGATGTATTCGATGTTCCCGAAGAAGAACATCCTGTTGGTCTTGAGCGGCCCGCCAAACGTGCCGCCATTCTGGTGCTTCCAGAATGGCTGCTTCTGGGTAGCCGGCCACTGAACCTCATCGAACCTGGAGTTGCGGTAGAACTCGTACAGCGACCCGTGAAAGTCGTTCGTGCCCGATCGCGTGACGGAGTTCAGGACCGAGCCGTTGCCGCCGTACTGCGCTCCATATGTGTTGGTCAGCACCTGGAATTCGCCGATGGCGTCAACGCCGAGGCTTGTCCCGAGGATGCCCGTGCCCGTTCCGCGATTCTGATAGGTCTGGATGTTCGTGCCATCCATCAGAATCTCCTGGCCGTTCGGGCGCGAGCCGGAGACGGTCCAGTACTCCTGCTTACCGGTGAATGCGTTCCTGGCCGAACCCGATCCCCTCGAGACGTTCACGCCAGGCGCGATCAGCACCAGTTCTTCAAAGTTGCGGCCGTTCAGGGGCAGTTCGCGAATTTGCGTGGGGTCGACCACCGTCCCCAGAGACGCGGACGTTGTGTTCACGAGGGGCACGGCGGCTGTCACCGTCAGCAGTTCGCTGATCTCCCCGACGGGCAACCTGAAGTCCACCACCACGTCGGCGCCTGCGCTCAACCGGATGCCGGTGCGGTTGACCGTCTGAAAGCCCTGCAGCTCTGTCTGCACTTCGTAATCGCCTACCGGCAAGGCTGGAATCGTGTACCGGCCCTCGGAATCGCTGGTTGTCACCTGGACGGCGCCCGTACCGGAGTTGCGTGCGGTCAC
>Ga0134127_10003209_pt1 | contig 11749 bp, 15 predicted proteins | sample KB31753_FD_96459 | JGI IMG/M metagenome (GOLD analysis project Ga0134127, IMG submission 96459) | Terrestrial soil microbial communities with excess Nitrogen fertilizer from Kellogg Biological Station, Michigan, USA - KB3-175-3 | ecosystem: Environmental > Terrestrial > Soil > Unclassified ...
CGGACTCGCCAGCACGACCGCGCGGATTGCTCGGCCATCGCGCGCCATGGCCTCCTGAGCGAGCCGTGCGCCGTACGACACGGCGTGGATGTCCCACGACGCGTAGCCGAGGGTGCGACGGAGATCGATCAAGTCGGCGACGCTCGCTGCCGTGTGGTAGGCGCGTCGATCGATTCCCTGCGCCTCGAGCTCGCCGATGCAGCCGCGTCGGGTTTCCGGCGACGTGGCGGCCGTATCGTACGCGGGGCATAACTTCGGCTCCGACAGTCCCGCGCCGCGCTGGTCGTAAATGACGACGTCACGATGAAGAGCGGATCCACTTCGCGCGATGCCCTCCGAGTACATGCGAATCCCTCCGGGCCCACCGGGGCCTCCATGGAGGAGGACGCCAGGCGGTTCGGGCGGCTCGGTCGGCTCGGCGGCGCGAAAGATTTCGACGGCGAGGCGCACGGTTTTGGTGTCGGCGCGGTCGCGCGACTCGGGCACGATGAGCCAGCCACATTCGCGTCGCACGTCGCGGGCCCAGTCCCCATCGACCCAACACGTCGTGCGCTCGAATCGTGGGTCGGATGACTGAGCCTGAGGCGATGACGGGAAGACGCTCAACGCGAACGTGGTGAGGACTGTAGCAATAGGCGTCATGGGATGCCTTGAACGAAATGCGCCTAACCTGCGGCGCGAGCTATCAGTCATCACAAACAGATGGCCTCCTTAGAAAGCCGGCACCGCCACCTTCAGGCGCGTGTTAGGCCGCGATCCGGCATCACGGGGTTGACGCCACGCGCTCGGCGCCCTGCGGCCAGGAACCACGCAAGTACGTGTCGACAGCAGTGAAGAAAACATCCGGCGTCTCGAGGTACGGAAAATGGCCGACGCCTTGAAGCAACAGCAGCCGGGCATCGGGTAGAGCAGCCGCCCACTCACGGGCACTGGCGACGGGCAGCGGGTCAGCGGTGCCGTGGACGATCAACGTCGGGGCGTTCACTCGCCGCAGCACGGGCCGCCAGTCCCAGTTTCCGAGCGAGGCGGCTACGTAGCGGTCGACGCTAAAAATCTTGTTGCGCCGAGACTCCGGAGTGCCCGCGCAGAAGTCGCCGCGGCTGCGGCTCAACGCGGTGCGATCCACGAAAAACGGGTCGAACCATAACACGTAGTAGGCGTGACACGCGGCGGCATCGCCAGGATTGGCGCGCCTCAGCTCCATCCACCGCGCCATTTGCTGCCGCGTCGCGGTGTCGCGCCGCGCCGCCAGCTCCTGGAAGGCCTCGCGTAGCGCCTCGCCTCGCAGCGGAATCCCGTCCACGATGAGGAGGCGTCCAATCCGGTCGGGATAGCGCGACGCATACAACGCGGCGACGCCAGCGCCCCACGAGTGGCCAAGCAGGGTCACGCGCTGGAGTCCGAAATGTTGCCGTACGGCCTCCAAGTCCTCTGCGAATCGCTGACCATCGAGGGCGGCGGAATCACTGACCAATGAAGAACGGCCCGCGCCTCGTTGATCGTAGAACAGGAGCGTATGGTGTGCCGCGAGCGGTGTGAGATCGGCGGCCAGGTACTCCATCGTCAGTCCGGGCCCACCATGGAGGATGATGACCGTATCTGGTTTTGCGCCGCCAACCAATCGATAAAAGAGCGTTACGCCAGCGCCGGCGTCGACGTTACCCTCGCGCAGACTTGGCTCCGGCTCGAGGGCCGGCGTGGGATCGGGCCGCGGCGAATGACAGCCGGTCCAGAGCAGAACGCAGAGCGGCGGGATGGTGCGACGCAGAAGGGTCATGAAGGTCACTCTGCAAGCTCCAGGCGTTTGTTGGGTAGTCCTACGTGTAGCCGGCCCATGCCACATACTCGTGAACGACCTCGTCCAATGAATCGCGTTGGAGGTCTGCGTCCGTGTGTCGATCGAGCGCCGCAGCCAAACGATCGCGCAGATTGCCTGACTCATCGCGCAGTGGCTCGGCGAGCCGAATCTGAACGGGCGGAGCGTTGAAACGCGTAACCGCATCGGCTTCCAGGGTCAGTACCCTGCCGTGAGCGTCCCACCCCTCATAGATCCCATCATGCACGTCGACCGCCTCGACGTACTTCTCCGCATCCTCGATCGACGCAAACGCCATGATGTCATCGCCGTCGATGATGAAGATCGGCGCGACCGGGACTCGCACGGTCATGGACATCGAACGCGCACCTAACGAAATGCGCGTAAGCTGCGGCGCGAGCTTGAGGTCTTCACAAACAGAAGCTTACCACGGCAGGACGGCGCCGTCAGCTTCACGCGTGTGAGGCAGCACGGCACACGTCCCTAGGTGATTGGCCCGCACCGGATCGGCTCTCCTGCGAACGTGCAAGGAAACTCGCTTGGGGTGTTCGGTGCGCATTGCGCACGCAGATGACCGACGAGACGTCCCAGGACTTGGGCCGCCGACTCCACTTGGATCGCCGGAGGCCGCTTCGGCCCGCCCCAGACGGTAGAGACGACGAGGGTGTCGTTCGGTACGCCATGATGGGAGCCGCGGGCGATCAAGGCCCGAAAACGGACAGACTTGGCGGTCGAGTCTTGCAGCTCCACGTCGAGGTATTCATTTCCTTGGTGGTGGCTCACGCGCCCGATGTGTCGTGCCTCCGGCAACGCTTGCATTGCGGATGCGAAGCAATCGAAGGGGGGTGCAGGTGCGAACGAGGGAGTTGCCACGAGATACCAACCACATGAACTAGCCATGCTGGAGCCGATCATAAAGCTGAGCGCGGCGGTGCGCAGGCCAATACTGATGCTCATCAGAACTTGCCGAAGAACATGGTGATGTCAAAGCAGACAAGCGCCGGCTGCCCTTCGGCGCGGGCGAACGTCAGCACGTCATAGCTTCTGTCATTCCGATGGATGAGTCGCTGACCGTAACCGCTATGCCCCGGATAAAACCGAGCTAACCATCGACGTTCCGCATCAACGCCCCGTCGGGTGCTGGCCTCGCGAACGAAAACCGCACTGTCACAAGGAATCGTGTCCGGCATCGATGCAACCAGCTCGGCTGTCGCCTTCGTCTCGGTATCGTACTTGGATGAGCTCGGCATGAGACCTGGGGGCACCTTGGGGGTGCAGCTCAGAGCGCAGACCGCGACGGCTATGGCCGCATCAACTCTCACAGAAACGGGCGCCGCGGCGCTGGTGCAGCACCGCTCAAGAACCTTGTCGCCAACCGCGCGCGATTCCAGCACCCAAGAGCGCGCCAACACCCGCGAGCCCACAAATCAGTACCGGTGTGATGGGAGTATGGAGATTGGCCACGGCGATCGGCGCTGCGATCGCAAACCCGACAATCCCTCCACCCAAGCCGCCCGTGCGATCCTCTCTGGAGAGCCACTGAAATCTGGACGCGGCAGCGACAGCGGCCGTCACGCCCAAGACGCCCCCGACCATTGCGCCGACAAAGAGGCCGCCCTTCCCTACTCCGTTCCCGAGAATCGAGCCGATCACGGCTCCGAGTCCCGCGAGCATCCAGGCGGCGAGAAACACGCGGAGGGGTTTCAACGGTGCAGCGCGCGAAGAAAGATTCATTCGTTAACAATACTGATCCGACAAAAGATCGTCGATCCAATCCCCTGTCCCATCATCCGTACTCGACCGTTGAAAGTCCGGGCGCTCCGTCCGGCCAAATGTCCCTCGGACAGCACGTAGCGCGGCCGGCGTTAGGAAGACTCCGTTGCATCGCGGACAGACCGCCATGGTGATGCCTCGCCAAGTCCCTGGCTGCAACTTCTCCGAGGTACAGCGAGGACAGACGGCCGTTTGGGGTAGATCGATGTTCGGACTCTTCGTGAGGCGAGGAACATCATCGTAGACTCGGCGCGAGCGCGCGTAGCGTTCCAGCTCCGTGCCATCGAACCATAACGCTCTGCAGGCAGGGCACTGGTCGATCAGGAGGAGTCCGCGCTGAGTTTCCGTCATTATGGCGGCGCAGGCTGGGCAGTTCGTTGGCGGCCTCCGTCAACTAGACCGGTGCAGGAGTAACCTGCTTGAAGGCAACCATGTGCTGGCCACGGCCGCGTTTAAGCCGAGGAGCGTGCTAGCGTGGCTGACGAGCAACGGCTGATGCCCACTGACGAGTATCCGTGTATTGCTGCAAGCGAACGACCTTAGCGTTCCGCAGGTGGTAGACGTGTGCAAACTGCGCGTCAAGTCGCACGCCCGTTGCTCTGACCTTCCCTTTGTATCGGCCCTCAACGACAACGATATCACCGGCATCGATGAAGCTTTGAGGAACAACCTTGAAGCTGTCGACGTCGGCTACGATACGTTGAAAGACGCCTTGGGCAACCGCGTCGGGTCCTATGTAAGGGCTTCTGTCAGCATAGAGCATCCCCTCAGCCGCCCTCCATTCGACAGTCGAGTCCAGCGCCGCGAGTACCGCGGGTACATCACCCCTGCCAAATGAATCGTAGAGGCCCCTGACCAGCGCGACATTATTCTCCCGGCGTCCCGCAGGCTGCCCGGGGCCGCAAGCGATCGCCGCTGATACGACGAATGCCATCACCAGCGCGAGACGGCGGTCCATGTGACCTCCTGAATCGAAATTGTGACAGCCTGTGGCATCACGCCAAGCGTGTTAGGCGCCGCGCCCGCGCACCGTGAGCTCATCGTAGTAGAGAACCACGTTACGCTTCCGATAGAAGTACCACCCAGCAGTGCCAGCACCGATCAGGCCGTACAGGAGCATTCGCGCATCGTCGGAATGCGGCTCCAGAATCATTCCGGCCACCACGATCAACACCAAGCCGATCCAGAAAGCCATGGCAGCCTCACGCGTCCAGGCCCGCTCCTTCCAGACGCCCCATGCAAAGGGACCGCTGACCGCTGCGAACAGGATGAACCAGGAGGTCAAAAGAATGTCATCTCTGGTTCCGCGGAAGGAACCGGACTCCAGGCCGTTGACGATGGCGCCAATCGTCGCGCCCAACAACACGACGACCGTGGTGACGTACATCGTCCCCGCCCAGATAGCCATGAACGCCCAACCACACTTGATCAAGAGTGGAATTGGCACCCTGGTTGAAACGCGCGGAGTGCGAACGGCCGACTCGCTCACGCCTATCCCTCCAACGCGCGCGCCGTCAGCTTCAAGCGCGTGTTAGACGGCGGCATATTTCACCTGGACGTCGCGAAAATGCGCCTCAAGCTTAGGCAAACTAGGCAGGTCTCGAAGGGCATCAAGGAAGGCCTCGAGAAAGACGATCCGTACCCAGGGGCGATACTCGGCCTCCAGGAACGCGGACAAGAACCGCTGTGTGGACGCCGTGAGCGCGGCGTTGGCGCGAGGGATGAGCAGGATCACGCAGCGGTCATCCTTCGGGTTCGCGTACGAAATGTTGCGAAGCAGCTGGTAGTGGTCCCAGAATAGCGCATCCGTCAACGCCGATGCCCCTACCTTGCCCCGCAGCCGTTGCCGGTATAGCGCTCCGCGCTTATGCCGGTGTGTGCTATCAGTCTTACCCGTACCAAACGCGTCCTCGGTGAGCTTTACCGCGACCATGGCCAAGCCTTTGTCCAGGTCGAGAACCACGTCGAAGATGGGCTGCTCATCCCCATCGAGCACCACGTCGAAGCGCACATCGGCGATCTGGACGCCTGACAGACCGAGCGCCCTGGCGAGCGCCGCCCGCGCTTCCGCACTGGCGCCACGAAATGGGAAGAACAGGTTGAACGCGAACGCCTGCAACGATGTGAGATGATGGAAGTCCCGGTGCAGTCGTATCCCGGCCGAGGCGGCAAAGGCCCAGAAGTCTGCCCGGATGTGCGGCAGAATGTTCAACTCACGCTGGTCTTCGGGCAGGAAGTGTGCGTACGGTTTGGTGTCGTGGTGCCACCGGCCGTCGGCGGAGACGCCGAGCTGGGTGCGCTTGTATTCTGCCAAATGTGCCAGAGTGGTTTCGCGGTAGGGATTCATGCAAGAGTCCCGGCCGCCGTCTAACGAAATGCGCTTAAGCTGCGGCGCGCTGAAGAAAGATTCATTCCTTAATCTACGCGCGCCGCCAGCTTCAAGCGCATGTTAGGCTGCACGGTGCACCGACACCCCAAACCCGCCGCCAACTCAATCCAGGACAAGGGGTGAATTACAACTGGTCGGCAAGCTGTCTGAACAGGCGCAGCCAGGCGGAGGAGGGGATGCCATAGCCGGCGCCGGTGCGCACGATCACCAGGTGCTTCTGCGGTGAGCACCAGATATACTGGCCCTTGTTGCCTACCGTGTGAAAGTCACTCTCACCGCCGCTCCTCGTGTCGCCCCACCAGAAGTAGCCGAAGTAGTGACCGCCGGCGCCGAAGTAGCCCTGGTTCTCGTAGTAGCTCGTCGGATCGGGCCAAGGCTGCGTGGCGTCGTGGACCCAGGCCGGCGAGACGACCTGTTTGTTATTCCACCGCCCGTCATGTAAGTACATTGCGCCAAGCTTTGCGAAGTCGACGGGCCGGGCATTGATGCCGCTCTCCATCTTCTCAAACCCGTGTTCACGGCTATCGATGCTCCACGAGCCTCCGCTCTCCATCCCGAGCGGGTCCCAGATCCATTCCTGCAGCAAGGCTGTGACCGTTCGGCCGCTCACACGTTCCAGGATCATTCCAATCAGCAAGGGATTGTAGTTGTTGTAGCGCCAACGGGTGCCCGGCTGCTCAACGATAGTGGACCGCTCCAAGGCGGAGCGGCGGAGATCCGGAGCAAGATAGGTCCAGCGGTTGTCGTAGGGCTCTTCGTCTTCCACATAGCGGAGGCCCGAAGCCATGCGTAGGAGTTCGCGAATTGTGATTCGGTTGAACCGTGGGTCACGGCGGGCCAGCTCGGGTAGGTATCGGGTGATGGTATCGTCGACGGAGTGAATGAGACCGCGGTCGATCGCTGTCCCCACCAAAGTGGCGACGAATGCCTTTGCGACCGAGAACGATGTGAAGATGGAGTCCGGTCCCCACCCATTGAAATACCGCTCATAGATGATCGTGTCGTCGTGGATGACGATGAACGACGTGGTCTGCGTCCGGGTCAGAAACCGATCGAGGTCTCCGACGGTCCGACCCCGCAGGTATTCCAGAAACACCAACCGGTCGGCGATGGTGGCAGCCTCCAGGCGCCGCGCGAAGTGAGAGGGCTGGGAGCTCCTCAAGAGCGGGCGGGACGGGAAGACCAAGTCGTCAAAGACAGACGCATCGCCCCACGCCTCAACTCTGCCATCCATCGTGCTATCGCCGGACAGCGCCAACCTGCGCACTTTGTCGCGGTAGGCTGCGCGCGCGTCGAACAGCGGGCGGTTGTCTGGCGAGGTGCTCGCATCAATGCCGGAAAGCAGGATTAACTGAAACTGAGCGATGTGGGCCCCGTCGGGGTCGATTGCGGGGACGTCCATCTCCTCGCCGCGCCGGCTGATGGCCCGGGCGACCTTGAAGGCCATTCGCACCGTGTCGCCGGAGCGGTAGGGCAGCTGCGCCAGCGGGATTGCCATCTCTACTGTGTAGCCGTCGGCAGCGCGCTTCACGGCGCTCGACCAGCGGAGGTCTCGGGTTTGAAGTGGGTCGCCGTCGAAGCCCAGGACGCCTGCGACCTTGAAGCCGGCGGGCGTGGTAAGGAAGAAGAGGGCGTCCAGTCCGTCGGCGTGGGGGTCGAGACAGAATGCCAACCAGTCGTCGTGCCAGGCGGCGTCGGCATCGGTAGCAATTGCCCGAATGCTGTCTGCGCTATGGTCAACGCTCCGCACGCCCACATAGAGATTCGCGTGATCGTAAGCGAGGTAGACCGACGTAGACTCTGATGGCTCCATGCCTGGTTGGGGATGAAGCGTTTTGAAGGCGGTGAATTTGGTTGCAGTCCGCCAGGCCGGATCACTCAAGGTTCCGTCCATCACCGGCGGGTGGTCGAATCGCGCCACCGTGATCGGGGCCAGGGTTTGGGCAAGTGCGGCCGCAGAACTTGCGGCGAAGAGCGCCGTGACGGCGCACGCCACGACCCCCGCGCGACGGATCCGCATCAAGTCATGTACCGAGCGTCGCTGTGTCTGATGCGGTCCATGCACGTGGCGATCCTCCCTAGCGGACGGCGCCGACGGCTTCACGCGCGTGTTAGGCAGCCCGGGCTATGGCGTGGAAAGCAACGGGGCGATAGACGCCGCGACGCCGGGGCATTCCCCGCTCGCTCGCTCCCGAACTTCCAGAATCTGCTGAACCTGAAAGTGCCGCTGTCCCCCGCCCTTCGGACTGCCGCTACGGCTCTTCACTCCGCGTAACCGGACGAATGCTGGGTGAACCGCATCTGCTCTCGCGTCGAGCGCAGCATCCAGGACGACGAATCTGATCCCTGCCTCGTCACACGGAAACAACGCGCCATCCCCAGCCTGGCTTATGTAAATGCCGCTCATTTCTTCTGAGGGACGGCATGCGCCCAGAACTACGGCGATAGCCAGCGCACTTGGACAAACACGAAGCATCACGGGGCTGCCTAACGAAATGCGCGTAAGCTGCGGCGCGCTGAAGAAAGATTCATTCCTTAATCTACGCGCGCCGGCAGCTTCAAGCGCTTGTTAGGCAGCCGTTCAACGCCGACCGCGGGGGCTACCGTCCTGGACCTCGGGCGCGGACCTCTCCCCAGTTCGCGAACCCATTGATACCTGGCGGGGCGGTCAGCTGCTGCTCTCCCGAGCCGTCGCCATTGATTACAAAGAGCTGGAATTGACCCCGGCCCCCGACGCGCCGATGGAAGACGATCTTGCGGCCGTCGGGCGACCACGAGGGCGTCAAGTCGCCGATAGTGTTGTCAGTCAGCTGTACCTGCCCCGTGCCGTCCGCGTTCATCACGCAAATCTCGAAGTCGGTACCAGTGCGTCTGCACATGAAGACAAGGCGCGTGCCGTCAGGTGACCAGGCGGGAGCCCGCTCTTCCTCGGCGTCGTTGGTCAGGCGCGTCGGCCGCCCCGTCCCGTCTGCAGCGGTCACGTAGATCTCGGCGCTGGGGTGATCGTCGCCGATGTCGGTGACGGCGTGGCTCGTGTACACGATCGTCCGCCCGTCGGGCGACCAGTCCGGGTCGTCGTCAATCGCCGCCGGGTTCTTCGTGATGTTGGTCGGCGGCGTCCTGTTCTCGAGGAAATCAGCCACGTTCATGACGAAGATATCGCCGTCCGTCGTGGCGGCCCCGGGCAGAACGTTGATTGGCCTCCCCTTGCCCGACGCCGAGGCGTGGAACGCGATTTGGTTGCCGTCGGGCGACCAGGTGCCGGAGGCGCCCGGTACGAGGGGCGTCTGCCCCGTCCCGTCCACGTTCATCACGAAGAGATGCGAGGTGTTGAAGGGTTCGCCCTCGGCCCGCAGTCGGTTGCTGTCGAAGACGATTCTCGTCCCGTCGGGTGACAAGGCCGGGAAACAATCGAAGGCAGTGTTCTCCGTCACGCGCCGCGGGTTCGTGCCGTCGCCGTCCATCAGGTAGATCTCGGCCGCGCGCCAAGCACGTTCTGCATCGACCGCGGGATCGGCCGCAGGGTCGTGGCGCGTGCTCACAAACGCGATCGTCGAGCGTAGCGTTGTCTGTTGCGCACTTCGCGTCTGGGCCTGCGCCGACGCACGTCGCACGACCACGCCCATCGTTGCCACAAGCACCAACGCGGCCAAGGCCGCTCTCGCGTCTGTCCTGTGCATGTCCATGATTTCAGCCTTCGAGTAAGTAACGAGCCAGTCACTGGGCTCAACCGAGGACGTGGAAGAGGACATGAACACGAGCTTCAGGGCGGCGCAAGAGAGATGGGCGGCTGCCTAACGAAATGCGCCCTAAGCTGCGGCGCGCCACTGGAATGTTCACAAACAGATGGCCTCCATAGAAGAATGGCGCCGACAGCTTCACGCGCGTGTTAGGCTGCCGCCGCATCAACTGCATGTAGTGTGTGGGACAGGCGTAGCGGAGCTTGTGCACCGGAGCTCGCTGGTGCGCGGCGGCGCTACCAATGACTTCCAGAGATAGATCTCGGCACGAGATCCAGTATCGAGCGCACAAACGCGGTACCCAGACACTCCCTCCATGAGAGAGATCCAGCTGTGGTGTTGAGTCAACTCGGGAAAGGAGAAAGCACCTGCGGAGTCGGTGATCGCATAGCTAGCGGCACTGTCACAGCTCGAGTCCGCAGGATGCGTTGAGACCGCCAGCCGGACGCCCGCAATGGGAGCTCCACCTTCATTGCGCAGCATTCCCGAGATCTGCGGTGCGAGCCGTTGCGTGTAGGGAATCGGGAGGCAGCCCCCAACACCGCATGCGAATGCCGCTGCGGCACCAGTTGCCAAGAGGCAACGTGTTGATCGGATTTCGAGACCTGGCATAGGCGGCAGCCTAACGAAATGCGCGTAAGCTGCGGCGCGACGCTTGAACGTTCACAAACAGATGGGCATCCCCAGCAGGCGGCGCCGGCAGCTTCACCCGCGTGTTAGGCCGCATTGCCACGACGCTACCTGACGATGCGCATCGTGGCGATTGATGCAAGCAGCAACCTCTGAGTAGCTGAGTCAGGCCCGCTCCCCATGGCCTGTATGTGGACGCCCGGTTGAATCTCAGCGTAGGAGAGCACTTGGAAGCCCCCGAGTTTGGCGGATGGCGACTGCACCTCGAATTGGGCTACTGGAATCAATCCGAGCGGGGTCTCGACTCGACACTCACTGAACCCGACCTGCACCACTTCCGCGCCTCCGATGGAAGACGTGGGATACCCTTCATGTGGACCAATCCAGATTGTGAAATGAGGATGCCGTAGATCGAAGGCGCCCTGCTCGAGCACCTCCCATGCACCTAGCATGTGGCCCCAATAATCCGTACCCGCATTTACCTCCTCTGGATCGTCCTCGTTCAGATCCCTAGGTCGAGAATACCAAGTAGGCCGGAAGCCCGGGGGCAACCGCAGCGCTACCGCCTTGAAATGGCGAGTCTCGATAGGCGTGAGCACTTCTTCCCACGCTGTGGCGATGGAGCTATCCAGAGAACAAAGGGGAGCATCCCTGGCCGCGAGCACGGATCCATCGGGCAGAATCCGAGCCGAATCACTGACTTGAGGAAACCTACCGCCCTTCATGGGTGAATCAGCAACGAACATGATAGTGGTGTCCGCAGCAGGCCCCAGGTTCCTCGGGCTGGCTCGGTGTGAGCAGCTTGCTCCACACATTAGGACAGCAACAAGGAATAAGCGCATTCACGCTTGAACGGCGGCCTAACGAGAGGCGCCTAAGCTGCGGCGCGAGCTGAAAGAGTTCACAAAGGAATGCCAGCGCGCCGTACGGGAAGGTGTAAACCGCTGCTATTGGGCAGGGGCGCCGCCAGCATCAGGCGCGTGTTAGGCGGCGCCGGTGCTCGGTCCAAGCAACGCGACCTCGATCTAGCCGGGCGGCGCAACCAATGCGACGTCGAAGGTCCCATTGCTCACCGAAAAGGCCGAGGAGGCTCCCCCGCTACCCGCGATGCAATTGCCGTTTCCCGAAAACGTGCCCTTGGCCCGGCTGCTGCTTACCTCCGTGAGGACGATCGTTCCGCTCGTCAGGGCGCAGAAGAAGTCACCCGTATCGCCGTTGCCGTTGAAATTCAGATAGAAATCCATTCCGGTGCAACTGACGCTGCCGTCGATGTTGCACGCGGCGTCGATGCTCTCGGAGCCTGAGGTCGTGCGCTCGAGCCGGAGAATCGCCAGGTCTACGAGAGTGCCGGAGCGCGGATTGGAAGCACCGACGTGCGTCTCGCCTGTCTGCACAAATCCC
>Ga0134127_10003210_pt1 | contig 11748 bp, 2 predicted proteins | sample KB31753_FD_96459 | JGI IMG/M metagenome (GOLD analysis project Ga0134127, IMG submission 96459) | Terrestrial soil microbial communities with excess Nitrogen fertilizer from Kellogg Biological Station, Michigan, USA - KB3-175-3 | ecosystem: Environmental > Terrestrial > Soil > Unclassified ...
CGCGTGACACTCGGAATGTCCGGAGTAACGATTTGCGCGCCGAACTGTTGCGACACTGCGAATCTTGTCGTTTACAAACCGAATGGTGTTCTCATTCCCAGCTTTGGTTTTGGCCCGTCGGGAAATGGGACGTCAAGTCAGGTTCTCCCAGTCACCGGGACATATTCGATTGTTGTCGATCCTTTCAGTACATTCGTCGGCAGCGTTACGTTGACTCTGTTCGAAGAAGTTGCCACACCAATCACCATTAATGGACCAGCCGTAAACCTTGATCTTTCCCAGGTAGGACAGAACGGGCGTCTCGTATTCAATGGAACGGCGGGACAGCGCGTCAGCGTCGGACTTAGCAACATCACGATTTCACCGGGATACTGTTGTGACGTCGGCGCCGTGTCGATCTACACACCAGGCGACGTAGTCTTGTTGGCGCCATACGGGTTCTCAAACGCCGGCGCAGGTACGCCGAGTCAGGTACTACCCGTCACCGGTACGTACTCGATCGTAGTTGATCCTTACATCAGCCGGACGGGTAGTGTTACGGTTACGCTTTCCGAAGATCTGTCTCCTCCTCCCACCGTAAACGGACCCGCGGTGACTCTGGACTTCAGAGCGGGACAGAACGCAAATCTGACATTTAATGGGACAGCCGGGCAGCGCATCAGCGTCGGACTGTCGGGAATCACTGTTGGAACAGGCTATTGCTGTGACGTCGGCTATATCGCGATGTACAAGCCAGACGGGACTGTGCAACTTGCACCTTTTGGTTTCAGTAACGCAGGAGCCGGTACGCCGAGCCAGGTATTACCTGTCACCGGAACTTATTCCATCGTGGTGGATCCTTACCTGGCACGAACCGGCAGCATAACGTTCACTCTCTCGGAAGACCTGTCTCCTCCCACCACTATAAATGGCGCTCCGGTGACGATGGATTTCAGATCCGGACAAAATGCCTGGTTGTCCTTTGACGGCGTGGCGGGCCAATCAGTCAGCGTGGGCCTGAGTGGAATCACTATCGGTACTGGTTTTTGCTGTGACGTAGGTAGCGTCGCCCTCTATAAACCTGACGGCACGGTTCTGCTTTCACCATTCGGCTTCAGCACTGCCGGAGCGGGCACACCGAGTCAGGTGTTACCCGTTACCGGGACGTACTTCATCTCGATCGATCCATACATCGGACGAAGCGGGAGCCTCACCGCCACGCTCTCCGGAGACATCACCGGGCAAATAACGATTGATGGACCACCGATGACGTTGAACTTCAACGCCGGACAAAACGCCAGACTCACATTCGACGGCGTCGCCGGCCAACGAGTCAGCGTCGGGCTCACCGGAATCACAATCGGCACGGGCTTCTGTTGCGACGTAGGCAGCGTAGCGTTCTATAAACCTGACGGTACGGTTTTGCTTTCACCATTCGGTTTCAGCACCGCGGGAGCAGGCACGCCGAGTCAGGTGTTGCCGGTAACTGGTACTTATTCCATCGTGATCGATCCTTATATCGGGCGGACCGGCAGCCTCACCGTCACACTTTCCAAAGATCTGTCGCCACCGATAGTTGTTAATGGTCCACCGCTGGCGCTGGACTTTAGAGCCGGGCAAAACGCGTGGCTGCTCATTGATGGAACCGCGGGCCAAAGGGTTAGCGTCGGAGTAAGTGACGTAACCATCGGTACAGGTTTCTGCTGCGATGTAGGGAGCATAGCTTTCTACAAGCCGGACGGATCGGTACTGCTCTCTCCTTTCGGCTTCAGCACTGCCGGCGGAGGCACTGTGAGTCAAGTATTGCCGGTCACCGGCACGTACGCGGTTTTTATCGATCCTTATATCGGAAGATCCGGCACCGCGACGGTGACGGTTTCGGAAGACCTGACTCCTCCGATCACTATCAATGGTCCATCGGTGGCTTTGGATTTCAGGGCCGGGCAAAACGCGCAACTAACGTTTAACGGTGTCGCGGGCCAACGAGTCAGCGTCGGGCTGACTGGCATCACTATCGGTACAGGTTTTTGCTGCGACGTCGGCTTCATGCAGTTAAACAAACCGGATGGAACCGTTCTGATGACGCCATACGGCTTCAGCACCGCCGGATCAGGTACGCCGAGTCAAGTGCTTCCGGTAACGGGTACGTATTCAATCATCGTCGATCCTTATATCGCCCGCACCGGCGCCGCTACGGTCACGCTCTCCGAGGATCTCTCTCCGCCTATCAGTACAACTGGTCCACCAGTTACGTTGGATTTCAGGGCCGGACAAAATGCGCGCCTGACGTTTGACGGTGTCGCGGGCCAACGTGTGAGTGTGGGGGTCAATGGAGTAACTATCGGAACGGGTTTCTGTTGCGACGTGGGCAGCGTGGCGCTTAATAAGCCGGATGGAACTGCATTGCTCTCGCCGATAGGTTTCAGCACTAATGGAACAAGCTCGGTCACTCAGGTTCTGCCGGCGACAGGCACATACTCAATCATTGTCGATCCCTACATCGGGCGAACCGGCAGCCTCAATCTGGTTTTATCCGACGATCTCACTGGGTCGATCGACATCAACGGTGCACCGGTAACTTTGCAATTCGATCGAGTTGGTCAAAATGCTCGTCTGACCTTCAACGGCAACGCAGGTCAGTGGGTAAGTGTAGGAATGACTGATGCCACTGTCGGTTCAGTCAACTGCTGTTCGACCAGCACCGTGTCGATTTTGAAACCTGACGGCACGACCCTGTTGTCGCCATTTGGATTTTATTCAGTGGGCGGCGGAACTCCGTCAGTTCAATTACCCACCGCCGGTACCTACTCAATCCTGGTGGATCCGTGGAGCTCTAATCTGGGCACCGTTACGATCACACTCTCAGAAGATCTCTCGCCACCGATCAGTATTAACGGACCAGCGCCGACACTGACGAATAGACCCGGACAAAATGGACGGTTGCTCTTTAGCGGCACTGCGGGTCAGTGGGTAAGTGTTGGAGTAACTGATGCGACCGCGGCAGCAGTCAACTGCTGCACTACGAGCACGGTATCGATCTTGAAACCCGACGGCACGACTCTGTTATCGCCGGTCCAATTTTATACGGTGGGCAATGGCACCCCGTCAGTGCAGTTACCGACCACGGGGACTTACGCCATCTTTGTCGATCCCTATAACGCGGTTAGCGGCACTGCCACCATTACACTCTCGGAAGATCTGTCACCGCCGATCAGTATCAATGGTTCATCGCCAACGCTGACGCATAGACCCGGACAAAATGGACGGTTGCTCTTTACGGGCACCGCTGGTCAGCGGGTCAGTGTAGGAATGAGTAATCCGGCCATCGGCGCCGTCAACTGCTGTACTACGAGCACGGTGTCGATCCTGAAACCCGACGGCACGACTCTGTTATCGCCCGTGCAGTTTTATTCGGTCGGCAATGGCACTCCCACAGTTGTATTGCCTGTCAGCGGAACTTATTCCATTTTCGTCGATGCTTATAACGCCGTGTCAGGCAACGTCACTGTCACGCTCTCCGAAGACCTGGCTCCTCCGATAAGTATCAATGGACCGCCAGTAGTACTCACGAATAGAGCAGGACAGAACGCACAAATGTTTTTCAGTGGCACGACCGGTCAGTGGATAACCCTGGGGGTAACCAATACGACGATTGCTGCGCCCAGTTGTTGCACTACCAGTACGGTGGCGATCTACAAGCCCGATGGCACGGCGCTGCTGTCGCCGGTTGGATTCTTTCAGCCGGGACTTGCGACATCGTCGCTTCAGCTGCCTACGTCAGGGACCTATTCACTCGTACTCGATCCATATAACGCCGTCGCCGGCGATACCACGCTGACTCTGTCAGAAGATCTGGCAGCGACAATAACCATTAACAGTGCAGCGACTCCGTTTACGTTCCGGGCGGGACAAAACGGAACCATCAGCTTTGACGGCGCCTCAGGTCAGCAAGTCACTGTGCGTATCACTAACAATAGTATCGGAACAGTGACTGTCAGACTGCTCAGACCAGACGGCAGCACGATGACGTCCACTGGTTCGGGTAGCGTCAGTTTCAATCTTGCGACTCAGACGCTGACGTCAAGCGGCACATACAAAATCAGCATTGATCCTAACGTGGTTAATGGCGGTGGCATCAGCGTCAGCGTCACCAATCCATAGTCAGAGAACGGAGTATCCATGAAGAAGCGCATCGCCATCAGCGTTACCTTCACTTTAAGCTGCATCTTGATGTTCAGTTCGGTTCCACTGTCCTCCGTGAAGCGCGATAGCAGGAGGGTGGTTCCCGAGCCTCCGATCGCAAAGTCGATGCCGCTCAGGATCAAGACTCAGGACTCTAATGGGAAGCCCCAATCCACAACGGAAGTCGTGGGACAAACTTCGACGTTACTGCCCGACGGCAGCTTGCTCATCATCGGTGGCCAGGGAGCCGACGGAGTCAGAGCAACGCTCGAGCTCAAAGAGTCGCGCCCGAGAGAAGTAATTCGCCCCGTAGCTAGTCTTCATCAGGCGCGTGCATGGCACTCGGCGACCATGCTTCCCGATGGTCGAGTGCTGGTTGTTGGTGGTGTAGGCGCCAGCGGCCAACCGGTTCCGAGTGCCGAGATATTCGATCCGGAAACGAAGACGGTTGCTTTGCTGCCGCCCAGCGGCTTCACTCCGCGTGCTAATCACACAGCCACACTCCTCATGAATGGAGACGTGTTGATTGCCGGAGGAACTTCGGGAAACGGGCGCATGTCGAGCAGCGCAGAGCTGTGGAGCTTCAAAACCAACAGTATAACCAGATTGACCAGCACGCTTTCGGTGGCTCGTCAAAAACATCGCGCTACCTTACTGCGCGACGGTAACGTGCTTCTGGAAGCCGGCGTTGACGAGCGCGGAAACGCGCCAGCCGCTAATGAACTCTATAACGCCGAGTCGCAAGACTTTAATCCGACCAGTCTTACCTCTTCACAGGATGATGGCGCTGCACCTTTCGTCGCAATGTCGACACCTCGCGACGGAGAAGCAGATGTTGCGGTGGACAGTTTTGTGGCGTTGCTCTTCTCAAAACCACTACGAGTGGAAACGATTAACACTCAGTCAGTGAAACTCGCTGGAACGGAAGGAACTATTGACGCCAGAATCATTCCAGCGGAGACGGGCCGGCTAGCCTTCATCAAACCGAACGGCTTATTGCTGGCTGGTGCGACTTACACGCTGACGATTGCCGGCGCCTCTGATGGAACGACTCAGCTAGCCGGTAGCTCCGTCACCTTTACCACTAAAGGAACTACGGACGAGAAACAGCCACCTACTGCTCCCTTAGATCCGGAGTGGACACCCGGCGCTGATAATCTGCACGGCAATTGGAAAGGCAACTTCGAAAAGTCACCCGCGCAAGATCTTGCACCGTTGCAAGCTGCGCCCGGTGAAACGGCCCTGGCCGGTCAGGTATTAACATTGAGAGGTCAACCTCTCGCCGATGTAACTTTACGAATCGGTAACGAGTCAACCAAAACCGACAGCTCCGGACGCTTCCTGCTTACGTCCCTCAACTCGGGACATCAAGTGCTCATCATCGACGGTCGCAGCGCAAGCAATGGCGGCAAGGTTTACGGCACCTTTAGAGCCGGCGTTGAGATCACCGCAAAGAAAACAAGTGTCCTGCCGTTTACGATCTGGATGCCGCGCCTCGACATGGCCCATGCCGTCAAGATTACATCTCCGAACACCACTGAGGTTGTGATCACAAATCCTCGGATTCCCGGATTGGAACTTCACCTGCCTCCGGGAACGCTGATTCGCGACATCGACGGCAACCCGGTTACAGAAATCAGCATTACGCCTGTGCCGACCGATAGACCGCCATTTCCTTTGCCACCCGGATTCAACGTGCCGGTCTTTGCGTCCATTCAACCTGGTGGCGCGCAGATCATTCCGCCGCGTGCCAGGCTAATCTATCCAAACTACACGAACGAACGGCCGGGTGCGGGAATCAATTTCTGGAACTACGATCCCGAAGGGAAGGGTTGGTATGTCTACGGGCAAGGGAAGGTAAGCGCGGATGGCCGCCAGATCATTCCTGATCCGGGCGTAGTGATTTACGAGTTCACGGGAATCATGATTAGTTCCGGAGGTTCTCCTCCGGGAACAGGACCAGAAAACGGTGACGATGCCGATAAAGACGGCGAACCAGTAGACCTGAGCACCGGGCTCTTTGTTTTCAATAAACTAGACCTGGCATTGCCTGACACTTTACCGATTTCGATATCACGAACATATCGTCCGCAAGACAACGTCTCGCGGGCATTTGGAATCGGTTCAACCCATGCGTATGAGATGTTTCTCTGGTCCATAAATAACTACCAGGAAACGGATCTGATTCTGCCGGATGGGGGACGGATTCACTACGTTCGCATTTCTCCTGGTACTAGCTGGAGTGACGCAATATATGAAAACACGACGACGCCAGGCGTTTTTCATAAATCCCGGATCTCGTGGAACGGGAGTGGCTGGGACTTAAAGCTCAAGGACGGTACGGTATACGTCTTCCCCGAATTTCAGCCGCTTCAATCGATACGCGATCGATACGGCAACAGGCTCACGATCACGCGGTCGAATGGCGCCATCACTCAGATTACGTCTCCCAACGGTCGCTGGGTGCAATTCACTTATGACGGGAGTAATCGTATTACTCAGGCCAAGGATAACATCGGCCGCACTGTCAATTACGTCTACGACGCGAGCGGCCGGTTATGGAAGGTAACTGACCCGAAAAACGGAGTAACGGAGTACACGTACGACACTTCACACCGCATGCGCACGATCAAAGACGCGCGACAGAATGTCTATCTCACAAATGAGTATGACGCAAACGGAAGAGTGTTCAGACAGACGCAAGCTGACACTTCTACATTTCAGTTCACATATACAACGGACGCCGGAGGCAAGATCACGCAAACGGACGTAACCGATCCACGCGGCAAGATCAGGCGCGTGACATTCAATGCCAGCGGTTACACGGCGACAGATACAGCAGCCTTCGGCCTGCCCGAACAGCAGACAACTACATACGTACGCGATCCCGCCACGAACAAAATCCTCAGCATCATTGACCCGGCTGGTCGCAAAACAAACTACGGCTACGATTCACCGGGGAATCTCACCAGCATCACGCGGCTTGCCGATACATCAGCCGCGTCGACTGTGCAATTCACTTATGAACCGACCTTCAACCAGCTCACCTCGGTCATAGATCCACTCAATCACACGACCAGCTTCGGCTATGACAGCCGTGGCAGTCTCACGAGCATTACGGACCCGCTCAATCACCAAACGACAGTGGAATATAACCTCTCCGGCCAAATCATTTCGGTGACCGACGCGTTACAACACTCGTTGCAGTTTTTCTATAACGGTGGTGATGTGGTGGAAGTGCGCGATGCACTGGGCAGGAGCGCAACCCGATTTGTCGATTCCGCCGGGAGAGTACTGCGAGTCACGAATGCCAATGGCCAGGGTACGAGGTTTGAATACGACGCCTTGAATCAGCTTACGAAGATCATCGATCCCATGACAGGGGCCACTGTGCTCGATTACGACCCGAATGGAAATCTTCTTTCGGTGACAGACGCAAACAACCATGTCACAAGCTATGGCTACGACAACATGGACCGTCGTCAAACCCGCACCGATGCGATCCAGGGAACGACGAGCACAGAGACTTATCAATACGATCTTGCAGGTAACGTAGATAAGATCACCAGTCGCAAGGGAGAAGTGACAAGGTATCAATACGACGGACTGAACCGGATGATTTTTGCGGGCTTCGGCGCCATCGGGACACCGCCAAACGCGACGTACGACAGCACCATTAACTATAGTTACGATGCTGCAAACCGGTTGTTACAAGCAGTCGACAGTCTTTCTGGAACAATCACTCGAACTTACAACGATCAAACCGCAACCATGACGGAAACCACTCCGCAAGGCAGTGTGACTTATAAGTTTGACGCCGTCGCCCGCAGAACTCAGATGACAGTCGCGGGTCAGCAGCCGGTTAATTATTCCTACGACGCCACGAACCGGCTGATTGCAGTAACACAAGGTTCTGCGAATGTCGGCTTTGCTTACGACAATGCAAATCGTCGCGTTAGCTTAACCCTGCCAAACGGCACTTCGATGGAATATGGTTACGACAACGCATCGCAGTTGACCAGCATAACTTATAAAAACGGTGCGAATGTGATCGGCGATCTGACGTATGAATACGATCGCGCCGGCCGGCGGATCAAGACGGGGGGCAGTTTCTCGCGAACCGGTTTGTCTCCATCCTTCACGAGCGCGGCTCACAATGCGGCAAATCGGCTTGTCCAAAGAGATGCTAGTGTTCTGTCCTACGATGCGAACGGTAATCTGACAAGCGATGGCAGCAAGACTTACACCTGGAACTCCCGCAACCAGCTAGTCGCGATTAGCGGTGCCGTAACCGCGAGTTTTCAATACGACGCAATTGGCCGTCGCATCAGCAAGACAGTCGGAGGAAACTCGACGAGTTTTCTTTATGACGGCGATAACGTCGTTCAGGAGCAGTCTGCTCAAGTCGGCAATGCAAATATGCTGACGGGTGGAATCGATGAGATCTTCACTCGAACGGAGTCGTCCGGAACCTATAGCCTGCTCACCGATGGTCTTCGAAGTACGCTCTCACTTACTGACAGCTCTGCAATCCCGCAGTCGGAATATTCGTACTCAGCATTTGGTGCGACGTCGAGCACGGGAGCAGCCGGGAGCAATAGTTCGCAATACACCGGTCGAGAAAACGATGGCACGGGGCTTTACTACTATCGATCGCGATATTATTCGCCGGGGCTGCAACGTTTTATCAGTGAAGATCGCATAGGCTTCAGAGGTGGCGATTTTAATCTCTACGCGTATGTGAGAAATAGCCCGCTCAATTTTCGAGATCCGCTCGGCAAGCAGACGGTGCAAGTCGGAGTCAACGTCGGTGCCACAGCTGGACCGGTTGCTGGGACAGCTACAGCGGGAATCGCGATCGACGCCAGCGGTAATGTAGGTCTTTACTATGAATACGGATGGGGCGGAGGGGCTGGAGCCGAGGTCTCGGGCGGAGTCGTAGTACACGGTTCAAACGCATACGACATCTTCGACTTGCAAGGCCCGTTCTACAACGGGAGTGTTGGAGCAGGTGAAGGAGCCGACCTTTCGATCGACGGATTTACCGGCGATAGTAGCCATGGCCGCGTAATTGGTGGGGGCGTCACCGCCGGCGGCGGCCTCGGTGTGGGAGGATCTGTGACTCGCACAACAACTGTTATTCCTCGCGATTTCACGATCAACATTCCAAAAACGGTGTGCCGTTTTGTCAGGGATGTTAATAATTTCGTGGATGACATTGAGCGTGGAGTCTGTAAACTATACGGTGGTTGCTAACGCTCCGATCGAATGCCACCTGTGTAAATGCAAAGATTGCAGCGCAAGAGAACTCTGAGCCTCGGCCAAAAACTGGTTGTAGTACTACTGATTAGTCTGGCTTGTGCAAGCATTGGACTGTCGAGTTACCTGGACCAGCTATACTTCGAGACACGTCCCAGGTCTCCCCGGCCTGAAGAGGGCAGAACACACGCTTTTTACGTTCATCACGGCACGGTTGTGTATTTAACGCAGGGGGAAACGTTGGCTTATCAGTTTGTGCCTCCGCTGTCTTTAGTTTTCTTTGTAGCGGGCATCATTGTTCGTCGTCGATGGAGTGCGCCCTCTTCGAGCCACAAAAAGGCACATAAGGAACAAAATATTTAAACAGGTAACGTTATGTGTCTTATGTGCCTTTTTGTGGCTTTGTAATTACCAGCCGTCACCGATCATGACGAAGCCGGCCCAATAGAACGGATGCCGGTAACGTTCACTCCTTAGCAGTCCCAAGGTCGCCTGTCGCAGCGCCTCGGCTTTTGCTTCCTTTGGGTGTCGCATCGTCAGCCGGCGGTGGAAGTCGATCATCAAACGCGTGGTGCTCGCCGAATCCACTTTCCACTGGCTCGCCACCGTTGTCGGTACACCCGCCACGAACAGTGCCCACGACATCCCGATCACGCCCTCTCCGGCGCCGACCCAACCACGAGCCGTCTGACACGCCGAAAGCACAGCCAGCTTCGCATGCAGATCCATGTTGATGATTTCACGAGCTTCCAATAACCCGTCCTCATTCGGATCCCCGGGTTGGTGGGCCAGCGTCAGAAACGAAAACATCGGATTACTATTGTCCAGCAGTCCATGCGTTGCGAAGTGAAGCACTTCGTATTTCGGAGCCTGAGTTTTTACAACTGCCTCGCGCGCCTCAGGCCCAATGAATATCTGACTCTTCGCAGCGCCGTAGAGTCGTGCAAGAGTCTTGACCTCTTGTTCAGCTTCAGGCAGAGGACCAAATTTCATTTCGGGGTCGCCTCTGAGCGTTGCAACCTCCCCACCACTCAACTGCGGATTACCAAAGGCCAGCAGTGTTTTGAGTCGCACAGGACTCCGCTGCTTTGTTACTTCTCGCAGCACACTCAACGACGGCGCATAGAAGAGCGTGTAGTCTTCAATCAAGTGAACGCCCGTTCTTGGCTGCAACGCCTGAAATGGCAACTCCCAGAGCGCCTGATCAGGCACGAGGCAAAGAGTTTTTCTGCCGCGCAGTTGTTCTTCGGCCGGCTTGAGCAGCAGATCGTAGAGTTGGCGCGCCGACTCCTGATAATTCAAATCACGTTCGGCAAGCATGCGGCGGAATTCATTCACTCGCTCAGACAATTGCTTTGAGGTGATCTTGAGCGAATAGACCGTAATCTTCAGTGGACTGTTTTTTCGATCGGCGGTCAGCGCAATCAGATAAGACTTGTCCTCAGCGACAACAAACTCGACGATTGCCGTTGAAGGATCTGGTATTAGTGCGGCGGCCTCCGCTGCTGTGATCGGCATCGCCTCGCCTCGCTGCACTCTTAGCTCTGGATGTTTGACGTAGAGACTGGTTAAGAAAGCCTCGTAGGTCATGCGTGCCTTCTCGCGACGCGGCTCCAACTCAGCGATGCGTTCGACGTTTGGCTTCGGACGTTGCCTCTCTTCATAGATCTGCACGTTAAGCGCAGTTAGCTCTGCATTTGAAGTGCGCTCCGCCTCCTGCTCCTCGACAGACATCGCTTTGTTGATGGGAATTCGTCCGTTACGTAGCACATCAAGCAAGGTCCTCGCTTTAGCGAGCTCGCTGTAAGTCAAAGCATCAATTGGCCGGTTGCGGTTAATTGCGAGCTCGACCATCGCTGTGTACGGCGGCAATTTGTCTTCGAAAAATCGCTGGCGCGCTAACTCGCCGCCGCCCACGAGGTATCGCATCTTTTCGATGGTGTTGATGGAGTTGTTAAGATCCTTCTCTGCTTCGTCGAATTGCTTTAACGAAGTATGTGCACGTCCCGCAAGATCGTAACCTCTCCACAGGATCTCAGGACTTACCAGACGCGTTGCTGTATCGATGACCCGGTTTGATAATTCCAGCGCCTGCTGGTAGTCGCCTTGCAGGTAATGAAGGACGCCGATGTGGGTCAAAACGTTCGCCGTACCTATTTGATCGTCCAACTTTTCACGTATCGCCAGACTCTGCTGGTAGTAATCCAATGCCCGTTTGTAATCGCCCTGTTCGCGATGAATAATGCCGATGTTGTTTAGCGTGAGAGCAGCCCCGCGCTGATCCTTTAACTGCTCGCGCAGTGCCAGGCTCTGTTGGTAAAAATCGAG
>Ga0134127_10003211_pt1 | contig 11746 bp, 16 predicted proteins | sample KB31753_FD_96459 | JGI IMG/M metagenome (GOLD analysis project Ga0134127, IMG submission 96459) | Terrestrial soil microbial communities with excess Nitrogen fertilizer from Kellogg Biological Station, Michigan, USA - KB3-175-3 | ecosystem: Environmental > Terrestrial > Soil > Unclassified ...
GCACGTCGGCAAGATAACGCAGGAGCGAGGCTTCCTTGTCCGGGTCCCGGTGCTGCGCGATGGACGCGTCCTCTATGTCCTGTCCGCGTGGATTACCTCGCAGGGGTTTTCATCCGTCCTGCGCCGGCAGGCGCCCTTTCCGGACGAATGGGTTCGAGGCGTCGTCGACACCAGTGGCGTTGTCGTCGCGCGGTCGCGCGATCCCGAGCGATACGTCGGCCAGAAGGGAACCCCCGCATTCCTCGCGCGGTACGACGACACACCAGAGGGTGTCTATCGCGATGCCGCACTCGATGGCACCGAGGTCTACGGCGCGTATAGCCACGCGCCCACGTCACGATGGGTCGCGGGCATCGCTGTTCCCGCTCCGGTCGTCGACGCCGCATTTGGTCAGTCGATGGTCGCGCTGACGGCGATCACGCTGCTGCTGCTGTCGATCGGGGGCGGCGGAACATACCTACTGTCACGGCAGATTTCCCGCGATATCTCAAAGGCCGCTGCGGATGCGGATGCGATCAGCCTGGGGCTGGCGCCATCGCCTGTGTCTTCGGAGATCACCGAACTGCGACGGTTGCAGGATGGACTTCTACGCTCACATGCGTTGATTGAAACGCGGCAGCGCGAGCGAGACGAACAGCTCGCGCGCGCCGATGCGGCGCGGGCGGAAGCGGAAGCGGCGGATCGCGCCAAAGATGAATTCCTCGCCCTCCTCGGCCATGAGCTGCGGAACCCACTGGCGCCGGCGCTGACGGCGGTGCACCTGATGAAGCAGCGCGGCGAGAGCACCCGCGAGCGGGAGGTCATCGAACGGCAGATTGGACACATGGCGCGACTCGTGGACGATTTGCTGGACGTATCCAGGCTTCGTCGCGGCGCCATCGAGCTGCGCCGCGAACCGTTCGACCTCGCCGAGGCGGTGAGTCGTGCGGTGGAAATGACGTCGCCGATTTTCACGGACAAGCATCACGAGCTCGTCGTCGACGTACCGCAGGGTCTCGTCGTCGACGGCGATCGCATTCGAATCGCGCAGGTCATCTCGAATCTCCTCTCGAACGCGGCGAAGTATACGGAGCCGCATGGGCGTGTCGTGCTGGCAGCGCGGCAGGAGTACGGCGACGTCGTGCTCGAGTGTCGCGATAACGGCGGCGGCATCGCGCCCGACCTGCTGCCGCGCGTTTTCGATCTGTTCGTGCAGGGGGAGCGCGGCCTCGATCGGCGGCAAGGCGGCCTGGGCCTCGGCCTCGCCGTCGCGCGGATGCTCGTCGATCGCCACGGTGGAACAATCGAGGTGGCCAGTGCGGGGCCGAAGCAGGGGAGCACGTTCGTTGTTCGTCTGCCCGCTGCACCCTCATCAGCAATGCGTCGAGGCGCCGAGCGGCCGCTGCCGTCTGCCTCGAGTGTGCGCGCCGGGCGCGTCCTCGTCGTCGACGACAATCACGACGCGCTCGTCATGCTGCTCGACGCGTTCAAGCACGTGGAGATCGAAGCGGTCGGCGCGGAGACCGCAATAGAGGCACTCGAACTCGCGACCGCGATTCAGCCCGACGTGGCGGTCCTCGATATCGGCCTGCCCGACATCAACGGTTTCGATCTCGCGCGTTCGCTTCGCGCGCTGCCCGGAGGCGCCTGGATTCGGCTGATCGCGGTGACGGGCTACGGGCGCGAACAGGACAAGGCCGCCGCCCGCGCGGCGGGATTCGACGCGTTCTTCGCAAAACCGGTCGATATACCGACCCTGCTGGACGCGATGGCGCGCGTAGTCTCCGATACGCGGCACACGTAAATTGCGCGGCTCGGGTTGAATTAAGGCGCCGTCCTAGAGGCTTCGCGATTCGCAACACCCGATTCCATTAAGCCCGCTGGAACAGGAGCGAAGGCGCAACTTGTGCGATCTCCCGCGCTTCGCCTCGCTCCTATGCCGTTGCCTCCCGATCCCATCTTCGTCAACGAATCGACCGAGTCGCTGGAAGATCCATTTGGATTTTTCCCCTCTGAAAACCCCAAGCCGCTTCCGGTAGCGCCATTACCACCGGTAGCACCGGTGCCACCCGTGCCCGCCGTTCACAAGCCCGAGCGGCGGCGGCTTGCCGCCCGGAAGGTCGCGTCGATTCTCCGCTTTCTTGCCGTCAGCATAGCGGCGGCGTCACGCCGAGTGGTGCGGTTCACAGTGGCTGCGTGCGCGTCCGCGGTGTCGTTCGTTCGCCGTTTGCGCCTTCCACGGTGGCGCTTCCCCGCGTGGCGTCTTCCCACGTGGCGACTTCCCGCGTGGCGACTTCCGGCGTGGCGTCTTCCGGCGTGGCGTGTCCCCGCGTGGCAGCAGCTTCCGGCGTGGCAGCTGCCGCGATGGCAGTTTCCCGCGCGGCAACTCCCGCGGTGGCGTTTTCCCGAGTGGCATGATGGCGCGTGGCGCGCGCGCACCTCGTCGGTGATATCGCAAGTGCGTCCGGTCATGAAGCAGATCGTCGCTCGCACACCACTGACGGCCGTCACTGTCAGCGCATTTACGTGCGGCATCGTCGTTGGCGGTTTCGCTGTGTGGCTGTCAGGTGCTTCGCGCCAGGCCGAGGTCAAGACGCCAGAATCAGTCCAAGCGCTGCCGCCTGACGTTCCGCGCCCGGCGGCATCACCAGTCGCTCCCGTGGCAACAGCCTTTGCCAGTACTCCTATTGTTCCGATCGCGGAATCTCGGCCGGCACCCGCCGCCGCTGCGCCGCCAATTCGCAGGCCATTTCGAGGTTCTCTGGTCGTGAACTCACGCCCCCCCGGTGCGCGCGTCTTTCTCAACGGACGGAACGTCGGACAGACGCCGCTGGTGCTGAAGAATCAACCCGCCGGTTCACGGGCGATCCGCGTGGCACTCGACGGCTACGAACCGTGGTCGGGAGCAGTGCAGGTCGTTGCCGACACCGAGACACGCCTGCGTGCCGAGTTGAGAGCGCAGCGCTCCACCGCGCAGCCCTGAGCGGCGCGACCGCCAACGCCTCGCGCACGCTATGATCGCTTGAGCGCCGCGATGGCAGATTCGTTTGCGACGAAGATCGGCCGCGAAGTGGCTTCGTGGAACGGCGTGGTCGCCGCTCCTCATCGTTTCGGCGGTGTCGAGTTCCGTGTAGGACGAAGAGAGCTCGGCCATCTGCATGGAAGCCGCCTCGCCGATCTTCCATTTCCAGTCGCGATCCGGAAGCAGCTCGTGGCCGCGGGACGCGCGGAGCATCACCACATCCTGCCGGACTCGGGATGGGTCAGCGTGCGCATTCGACGCGACGAAGATATGCAGGCCGTCATCGAGTTGTTCCGTCTCAACTACGACCGCCCGTGGCTGACCTGATCGTCGTCTCCACCTTTCGCTCCACCGCAGACGCCCTGGTCGCGCAAGGCGTGCTGGAGGACGCCGGCATCGATTCGATGATTCGATCGGACAACGCGGGCGGCATGTATCCGGCGCTAGCGGGTGCCGATCTGCTGGTCAGGGCGGAAGATGCAGAAAGGGCACTCGAGGCGCTCGAGGCTATTCCGCCCCCCGGTTCCTGACGAAATCACCTCACACGAGGTGACCGCAACCACATTCGCCCGCTGCATGCTTTTTCTCGCGCTCGCAATCGGGTTGGCGAGCGCCGGCGCAGACGCGGACCTCTGGGGCCACGTGCGCTTCGGGCAGGACATGCTGGCGAGCCATCGCCTCGTCATTCCCGATACGCACTCCTTCACATCCGACAAACCGTGGATCAACCACGAGTGGATGGCGGAGGTCGCGATGGCGTCGATGTATGCCGCGCTCGGACCGCTTGGTCTGAACCTGCTCCGCCTCGCCTGCCTCGCCCTCATCGCGGCGCTGATCTGGCGAAGACTGTCGGCATTCAACCCTCCAACCCGAATTCTCGACGCGCTCATCGTGGTGGCGATGCTTGGCGTGCAGTCGCGCGCCGAGCAGGTGCGGCCGCAGCTCTTCTCACTACTGCTGTTCTCCGTGCTGCTGACGATCGTCACCGACGTGGATCGAACCGGCGATCGCCGGCGTCTGCTGCTCATCGCTCCGTTGATGGCGCTGTGGGCGAACCTTCACGGCGGGTGGATCGTCGGGCTCGAATGCCTCGCCGCGTGGGCAGGCTGCAAACTGCTCGAGCGTGCGACCTCACGGCAGCGCGTCGCGTTGATCGCGGTGGTGATTTCCGCCGCGGCAGCAACGGCACTCAATCCGTACGGAATTGGTTTGTGGTGGTTTCTCCTGGAGACTGTACGCGTCAATCGTCCCTACATCGAGGAGTGGCAGCCCGTCTACCGTCTGCAGGGTTGGGCGTGGCTGTTCTGGCTGCTCCCGGCGGGTCTCTCGGTGCTCGCCGCGATCAGATCCAAGTTCCGGCTCGAGCCGCGATATGGCCTCTTCGTGCTATTCCTCGCCGTCACTTCGCTGCTCGTCAGTCGGCTCGATGCGTTCTTCACACTCGGCGTCGCATTCCTGATGGCGGAACCGCTCGCAGCCAACTGGCGAGATCGAACCGCTGATGCGCATACCCAGAGGCGGATTCACCTCTTGAGACCTGCGCTGGCCGTTGTCGTTATCGCTGTACTCCCATTTGTCGCGAGCCGCGCAGCGCGCATTCGGATTGGACAGCCACCGATGCCGGAGCGCGAAGCCGCCGAGTTCGTCCAACGAACCGGACTGCAGGGACGTGTGCTCGTCTGGTTCGACTGGGGGGAATACGTCATCTGGCATTTCTCGCCGCGACTGCGTGTTTCGATCGACGGCCGCCGCGAGACGGTGTACAGCGACGAGCTAATCGCCAGCCACATGGCGTTTTATCTCGGCGATGACGCGGACATCGATTTACCGACACGTATCGCCGCCGACTACATCTGGGTACCGAAGTGGATTCCAGTGGTCGCTAAACTTCGTGACAAGGGGTGGGCTCCTCTTTTCGAAGGACCCCAGTCGACCATCATGGCGCGTAGCAGGTCCGACGTTCGTCCGCTCGCACTCGCCGCCGCAGACGCGGAAACCCGCGTATTTCCTGGACCGTGAGCAAAGACAGCACATCCGAGACCTCGGCCGTGTCCCGCTTGGGTATCCAGATTGCTTTCCACCCTCAATCATGCGGGTGCGACTCACTCGGAAACTCGCCGACGCCATCGATGGGGTTGACCTCCGCGGTCACGACGTCGATGAGGTGTTCGACGTTTCGCCGAGAGATGCTCGGTTGCTAATGGCCGAGGAGTGGGCCATTGCTGAGCGGCGATCCGCCAACCTCCCGCACTCGACTGAACGCCGATCGAGCTCCCAGGATGTGGTGAGAGACCGGGCCGCCGACCACGACTGATCAGGGAAAAATTTCGCCTGCGACGTTCGAGGAGTGGGAATCGCGGGACCGGACCTGCCGCCTCAGAGGTTGGTCAATTCAGCGGGAACGATCGTCTGGCAGTACGGGCAGACCACGATTCTCCCGCGGCGCGGCAGCATCGACGTGAAGTTGACTTCTACTCGCAGCAGCCGTACGGCCCGCAGCTCCGCGAGAACCTCTCCGCACTGCGGACATCGCGCCGGACTCTCGAGACGGTACGTCGCATCTGCTCGCGAAAACGGCTTCTCGGACGCAGGTGACTCCGGTGCGCGCGACTCCGGTGCTGGCGCTGATTCGGCTGAGACGTGTTCTTCGCGTCCGCTTCCGACGACGTCGGTTGCCGGGGTGCTCATAATGTTGAATGTCGGCTCACCCTCAAGCCCTCAACAGTCACCGTTTCGTGTGTAGGCCTTTGTCCTACCAGCTCCGCTAACGCTGCAGCGTCAGTTGCACGCCGGTGATGGTCGAATCGCAGTTCGTGAAGGTCACGGTGCTTGCCTGGAACGTCATGGTGGGGGCAACCGGTGAACTCGTCGCGTTGAAGCCCGCCGCGCACCGCATGGGCGGCGAATCCGATGGCGTATCGAAAGTAATGCGTGCGGGCAACTGAGCGCCCGTGCCTTGCTCGCTCAACGTTCCCTCGAGAGTGGCGCGCCAGTCGCTGGAAAGCGTCAGCGTGGCTTTGATGTTCAACCGGTCCTGGCTGATGGTCGCATCGACGGTGTGAAAGTAAGCAGTTCCCTCGAACGTGTACGACAATCTGCCGGTCCACGCGCCGGCGAGCTGAAGTGTCGTGCGGGACGGCGCTGTCGGTGAGTCGCCACCACCGCAACCGGCGAGCACCGCGAGCGTGGTGAGCACCAACCATCGGCAGATCTTCATGTCTTATCGGAGCGGTTCGAGACGGACGATGAACGACCGCGTGACGTCGCGATAGACGGCGTTCAACGTCACCTCTGTGGGCGATGAAACTCCACTGCTTGCGAGCGTCACGGGAAATGTCGCGCTGATGCCGCCCGCGGGGATCGTGACTGTCGCGGGCACGATTACCAGGCGGCTTTCCGCGCCGTTCACCGTCAGAGCGATCACGGCTCCGCCCGCAGGGGCACTCCCGCTGAGCGTGACGGTGCCTGTGACCGTTTCATCCCGATGCAGGACCACACCGCCCGGCGATGAACCGACAACCGTGAGCGATTGAAGCACAGACTGCGATCCGGTCCTCGACGGCGCCGTTGGGGAGCTACTGTTACTACCGCACGCGGCGACGTTGAATACGAGAACCAGGAGGGCGACGAAGAGCTGAATCATTCTCTATAGCTTGTCGGGCCTTCCGCTCGACGACTGCATCCTACTGCCAGGTTGGGCGCCGCGGTGTCTAAGCTCCCGAGGTGACCAGATGCGGTCAGTATGCTTTTGGGCAGTTCTCGCGGCTGGGACATTTGTTCAGGGCGAGCGTGGCGCTGGTCAGCCCGGGACCGGTGGTGTGTTCTGGGCGCCGAATATCGCTCGCCGGGTGACAATCTCGCAGCACGGGACGACCGTAGCAATGTTGACGTTTCCGACAGGCACGTTCCTGGACGTGACCGTCCGGGGGCTCGTTGACCCGATCACGAACGCTGGACAGTGGACCTTCGCGGGGGATTTTTCGCTACGGGCTCAACCTGCGTCGACGGCACCGGGCCAAGGGCCGGGGCGAACGGCCGCACAGATCATGAGCGCGGCGCCGTTTGTGCTGACGATGAAAGACGGCGAGGTGCTGGTCGAGAACCTCAAGCCTTGACCTCGACGCGACTGGAAGTGCCGCTGCATCCGCTCTCTCGCCGCACTCACAAACGCGGCGTCGTTCTCGGAGCCGCTGTAGACGCCGCCATGGATCGGTTGACGGTACACATCCAGACACCAAGCAAACCCCAGAAATAAGCCGATCCGATCGTCAACGTCGCCCAGGGACTAGGTTGACCGCTCATCAAGCGTCCTGGACTGAGTACGAGGCCCGTCAATGAAAGCACCAGGACCAGCGGCTTCCAGTGCAGCGATCGTCTCCAATCCTCCTGTGTGAAAACCGCGATAACGGGCCCGGCGAGAAAAAAATGATAGTAGATCCAACCAAGCGGGGTGATGAGAAGAGCACTCGATAGGATCGTGGCGAACTCACGATCGATGTCAACGGAGCGTTCCGCGGACTTGGCAGTTGTCGGATAGCGTCCGTACAGTTGTCGAACGGTGAATGCAATCAGACATACGGACGCAACAATCCATACCGGCTGGATCCATGCGGGTGCTTTAGTAATCGGCTGTAGTCCCCAGGTCGGAAGCGGGCCCTCACCTAACAGCCGGCTTGATAACCCGAAAATTGAGCTGTTGAAAACGTAGCCGGCCCAATACACACCGCGAATTGCTCTCATCCAGGAGACGAACGCGCCAAAGCCGAGGACCACTGCTCCAAACGAGAACGATGTGAGTGCAACCGCAACGGCGACGATCAGAGCCGACCATCTGCGCTTGAACGCGAACGGCAGGAGCAGAAGACCCAGGAATGGCTTCACACTCATGGTGATACCGAGCACGACCGCCGCGGGAATCCACTGTCCCTTTCGAGCTGCTGCCCACATCCAGGTAACAGGGCCCCACAGCAGCCACGCGATCTGGGCGGTGAGCAACAGTGCCCCCGTTGCCGCGGCACCTGCCAGCGCAACAAACGTCCATGTCGCCGTCGTCATGTTGAGCGACAGCTGCAGCTCGCGAAAAATAATTCGTAGGGCGAAGAGCGCCGAGATGACGCTACAGGTTGCCCAGATTGAGAATGCCGGGATCGGGGGCAATGCCGCCAGCGGAGTCATCAAAACGACAAAGTTCGGCGGATTTAGATTCGGAGTTCCGGCTGGCCCATACGGATCACCGCGACTTTCAATCACGCGCCGACTCGACTCATAGAAGACTGAAAAGTCGCTCATGCGACGCACCGAGATCGTCGTTGCTGCAATTTCGCGATACACGACAAGTTGGTGAATACCGAAAGCAAGCACGACGACTGCAACCAACGCACGGATGAGGGGACCGAAAAGCCTCGCGTGGTAGTCGGATAGGCCAAGCAGCTTCAAACGGTCGTCGGAAATCAAGAACATGATCGTAGCGGCGTGTTGCCCGGCCAATGTCACCCGTCGATAAACTTCTTGAGGGCGTCGGATCGCTGACTCGCCCGAAACTCGATGACCCGCACGTCGGCGAGTCCGCGCACATAGAAAGGATCTTCGCGTGCAATCGTCTCGATCTGCTCGCGGCCGTCGCCAACGGCCAGGATGATTCCGCCGTCGCGTGGGATCTTTCGACCCGACACGAGGAAATTTCCAGCCGCGTAGTATTTCTTCAGGAACTTCATGTGCGCAGGCATGCTGGCGTCGATGTCCCTGAGCGGGGCCTTGTAGGTGAGCTCGATGACGAACATGCTCGCCAGCCTGCCCGAAGCTGGGGCCGGCGTAAAGTCAGCGATCAATCAATTCGGGTTATTGGTCAACTTCTGGAGTTCGCGTTGCAGCTCCTCACAGCGTCGCACCGCCGCCTCGTATAAGTCTTTCCACAGCATGGCGGATGCGCGGAGATCGGCAATGTCGTGGCGCAGCGTTGCGATCTCCGCTCGCAGCGACGCGATCTCGTTTTGCAGTTCCGCTTCTCGGTCCGGTGTCACCTGGGGGGGCACGAAGGTGCTTAGTAGATCATCCCTCTGAATGGTTGTTGGAGGGAATGGGTTCCTTACTCAGATTTCCAATGCGCGTTCCGGTGACTCAGACAACCAGTGGGCCGATGGGGAAGCCGTCTAGCCGTCAGAAAGCGGCTGCGAGTTCGCGCCTGATCCGCCCGATCTCTGCTGCGAGCGCAGTCACGCGTGCTTCAAGGTCGGTCGTTCGGGCCTTCAACCGCAGGCGCAGACGCCCCGAGGGCGTCCGACGTCGCGGTGCCCGATCTGCCGCGATAGCCGGCTCACTGTGATGCAAAGGTGAGTGACTTCTGGCCACCGGTGGCGCCGCAGATTGCCTCGGAAGGAACAACTGCTGTTCAGGTGAAAGGACGATGTAGGGCTCATCGTCAGCCGCAGGTTGCGCCGCGCCTACCGCCAGCAGGTAGTTTCCAATCGAGGGTCCGACTTGGTAGACGTATCCAGGTCGGAACGCGGACAAATGTATTCCGTCAATGCTCTCCTGGAGTTGCCGCTTCATGAGTAGCCGCATCTGATGGTGGAGTTATCCGGCAGGGGCCCTCAAGCGAATCTTGTTCCGTCAGGATGTGGGCAAATGTCGGGCGGTTCATCCGTTAAGCTGATCCGGTCAGTGTCCTCGCTGCAGCAACGCCGCATTCTCCTGGTGACATACCACGATGATGAACGACAGCTCTACGGTGACGCGTTAGAGCACGCCGGATTGACCGTGATCCGGATCTCGGACCCGGACGAAGCGTTGCGGTTGGCGACGTCGCAACCGCCCGCAGCGATGGTGACGCGCATCCTGCAACCCGGCTACTCGATCGACGGCATTGAGTTGACCCGGGCGATCAAATCCAATCCGCCCACGGCGTCAGTTCCCGTCATCATCATCAGCTCATTGCCGCAGCCCGAACACCGTGCTGCAGCGCTTGTGGCTGGATGCGACGAATACTTGTTGCTGCCAGTGCTGCCCGATGAATTGGTGGCGACGGTGAAGCGAGTGCTAGGGCGTTAGGCACGCACGGATCAGCCCGGCGCAGCCGATTCATCGCCGCGTCACCAATGTGAGGAAGGTAGATCCGTCATTTGAATCGCCATCCACATCCGCGCCAAGAGCAGCGAGGATGATCGTGTATGCCCCAGAATGCGAGCTTGCCGGTAGAACGCGAGAAATCGTTTGAATTGAACCGCCATTCATCGTCCTTTCTTTGGTAATCGCCGCTTTCTGCGCGGGTGATCGTCCGATCTCGCAGGCGTGCGCTTCCATCGGGGTGGTATTTCAACGACCCCTGAGTTCTCTGGGCGCGGGACGCCAATCGCGGGCGTAGAAGGATCTACAGGCTCCGCGAGCCCTTCGGCCAGGAGGTAGTTGGCGAGCGTCGTTCCAACCTCGTAAGTCACACCGACCTCGAACCGGCTCAACTGTATGCCGTCGATACTCCCGGACAGGCGTTGTGTAATACGAACGCGCACAAACATGCCTTTTGTGGCTGTACGAGGTGAAACGGGCAAGGCTCGGGCCGCATGCCGCAGCGCGTCGAAAATGCGCAGGAATGCACGGCTAACCTGCGGCAGCTTTTTGGGTCGGACTTTTTTCGTTGGTATCCAATGCGCGCTCGACATGCGCGGCGAGCATGGTGACATCGGTGCGGCGTGCTAATTCCATGAACTTTTCAGAGCGAGTCGTTTCATGGAGGCCCAGGTGCTCACAGACTTCACGCAGCATCTGCAGCACCAGCGTCATCTCCTGTTCCGAGAGTAGATTCACCTGGAGATCCAAGTGCGCTCGCCGGTCAGCGTCAACGGTCATTCTGTTCTGTGTCGCCAGCACGAACAGCGTCAAGAAGATCGCTTCGAGACTCACGATCATCGTGAGGAACACGAACGGAAACGGGTCGAAAGGACGGATGCCCGCAATGCCGGTATTGAGGGCGATCCAGATCGCAAAGCAAATGGCGTGAATCGCTACCGTCGATTCCCGTCCCGCGATCGCAACAATTCGATCGGCAGCACACTGCAACGCGGTTCGTTGCCGTGCGGCTTTCTCCTGAAGGCGGGCCACCGCGCGGATATTCTCGTCTGCGACGGTGCTCCTCTCAGTGCGCGAGCTGGTCGTCACTGATCACCGCGATCGTCGCGTTTGTCGCTGCGGGTGTTGATCAGCTCACGTTTCGATGAGGATTTTCTGGGTGGCATACGACCAAACGTGCAACCAATTTGCCACGGCATCCGCTCCTTGGTGGCAGTGCGATTGCACCTCTTGAAAGCCCTCCGCGATGAACTTTTTCATGTAGCGCCACGACGCAGAGCTTCGAGAGATCGACTTGATGCGCAAGGAGGAGTCATGGATTGGTTGAATCAGGTGACGGATATTCTGGATAGATACAGCACGTCAGGGACTGCGCAAGTTCCAGGCTCGGTAGACACTGACTTCGACCGGCTCAGTCGCCACGCGCCTTCCGAGACTGTCTCTCAAGGGTTGGCGGAAGCCTTTCGTTCCAATCAAACGCCGCCGTTCGCGAACATGCTCTCACAGTTGTTCGGCCGCTCACCTGCGACGCAGAAATCGAACGTCGTGAACACGCTGATAGCAACGCTTGGTCCGACACTGATTGCACAAATCCTCGCGCAGCATGGTGCGCCACGCGCCGCGAAGGAACTCGAAAGCGGCAAAACGACCATCTCGCCGGAAGTGGCGGAGCAGATACCGGAA
>Ga0134127_10003212_pt1 | contig 11746 bp, 9 predicted proteins | sample KB31753_FD_96459 | JGI IMG/M metagenome (GOLD analysis project Ga0134127, IMG submission 96459) | Terrestrial soil microbial communities with excess Nitrogen fertilizer from Kellogg Biological Station, Michigan, USA - KB3-175-3 | ecosystem: Environmental > Terrestrial > Soil > Unclassified ...
AAAAGATGCCACGGGCTTGTCCCGTGGAGTTTCATGTTTGTTGCTAAAACGATTGCCACAATCAACTCTTCCCGATGCGACGGGCTTGTCCCGTGGAGTTTCATGTTTGTTGCTAATACGATTGCCACAATCAACTCTTCCCGATGCCACGGGCTTGTCCCGTGGAGGCTCACGTTCTGCTGCTATCAACCACCACCGTGAACCTCCACGGCCCAAGGCCGCGCCATCACTAGCCTTCGTACTCGTCGTCCTCTGTACGGTATCGCTCCTGCTCACTCGCTTGTTGACTGTAGCCCGTCGAATCTCTGTCTTCGATATAGAACCAACTCTCGAAGGCGCCGCCGGGTGCGCCGTTACCCGAGGTCCAACTGCCGTATCGACGCGGCGGATCGATGCACACCGTGGCCGCCGCAGGCATTCCCGCTTCCGGAACGTTGTCCTGGAACGCCGGCAACAACGGCACACGGCCGCCCGTGTGGTTTCCATCAACCGGCCGGCAACAGCGATCAAGAATGAAATCGGTGCGCACTACGATGAACACACGATCGGCATTCTGTAGTATCTCGCGCGCGGTGTACTTGAACACGATGTGACGATTGTCTTTGGTTGTTGTAACCTCGCCATCGAGATAGAAAATGCCGCCGTGCTGACCGCGACCACCCTGGAACACGAAAACATCGACGACGCCTTTATTCACAGTCTCGGGACGAATCGGCCGCGAGAACTGAATCGTTAGACCGTCGCGCTGGAGAATTTTGCGTGCTTCGCCGGGTGTGTAATTCTCTGCGGCGTGCACCCAGTTGACGCCCGTGATAGTGACGGGCTCATACGGCGTCACCCACCGACGCACATCGTTCTTGACAACGATTGGTCTGCCTCTTTCGAAAAGGACCATCGCCAGCAACAAGCACTTGTCTTTGCACTTGCCACAGCAGTTGTCGTGACAATGATCGGTTTCGGGACGACGCAACGAGACCTTGACCTTAACCGTGTCGCGCAGTTTGCTGTAGACGCATTCCGAAACGGCGGTACAGGCATCTGGGATGACCGGCCGCACCGGATCGATCGGTTGCACGCAGTAACAGATGCTCACGTACACGCGCGGTCTCGGACGCTCATTGCGGTCGATCTCATCGGCCAACTGTTTCCGCTCGGCCTCGGTCAACGAGTGCCACAGGTCGACCTGAATCGGATGTCGAACGATCAGCTCGTTGCCCTCACAATCGAGCGCAAGGCCACACTCGATCTCGACTCGCGCATGACGGCGATGTTTCTCGTGACCGGGGTGTTGATGTTGTTGTTGCTGCTGCTTATCGTATGGACCATCTTGCGTCTGATCGTATGCTCCGGACTCTTCGTAGTCGTCCTCATAGTCAGACTTGTATTCAGAGTCGTGCTTTACCGGCACCACCTTCAGGCCGCAGACGGTTCCATACCCCTGCAAACAGCGATTCAGCAGTTTCAGTTTCTCTCTGAAGTAGTCCTGCTCCGTCTGTAGATCGTTGGCCACGAGCATCTGGCCATGGAAGTACCGCAACCTTGTGAAGTCAGGCATTGCGTCGCAAGCCGGATCGTGGACTTCATGCGCGTGCTCATCATCCTTTTGATAGTTGATATTTGATTCGGGTTCCATAGCTTTTTGCTCCTAAGAATGTCGTTCGATCGTGATTAACTCAGGCACTCACCTTCTGTGTGCCGATGAGACTGTTTTGTCCGAGTGAGATTCCTAACGGCGTGCCATGCTTGCCATGCCAAACAACACTGGCGCGACTCAGCCGCACGTTGCCTTTTTTCCCAAGCACCGGACGCGGTAGCGGCGCAATCACGGTGTCGATTCCGACAGCAGACGTGTCGCCGAGAATGAAACGGTCGCCACCAACTCGAATCGTGGCTAACGTGTGGGCAGGTTTTTGACTCGCAACAAGCTGTTCGAGTTTTTGGCGAGCATCCGCGTTGCGCAGGGCCGGCACGAGTATCCGCAGGCGGTAAGCCTGGGCCAGCAGCGGATCGTGATCGGGATTACCGAAGCTGCGCAGCGGCGCGGTATTCAGTGCTGAAGTATTCAGTCGAAAACGTGCGCGTGACTTTCCGAAGAGTCGAGTTGCTCCCAAACGCGCGGGGTTCTTAATTTCAGGCTTATTGGTCTTTCGCTTCGCCGTGTTGCACTTGGTTTCAGTGGGACAGCCGAGCAACCCTGCGAGTTGCGCGCCGGCAATTTTTTGCAGCGACGTGTCGCTTGTCTTCGAAGTGACAGTGCCCCAACTGCGCTCCGTGGCTAACTCCTGTATCGCTGGAGTGACGTCAAAGATCAGTTTGATCGTGTCTCTCAAACCCCCAACCGTGCCGCGCCTGCGATAGAGATCAGGCAACGCCCGCAACACTCTTCGCCTCAGCTCAGGACCCCACGACGGATCGAAAGCCAGATCCAGAAAACTTCCGAGCCACGGCAAAACTCCATCCGGTACTCCACTCGCATCAAGCAACGCCGGAGCCCGCTCGATCGCGCGATCGAGATCGGCTATCGACGCGTCGAACAGCGCGAGGAAGCGTTCGGTGAAATCTTCAGCATCGGGATTATCGCGATAGACCGGAGGCAGAAGATCGAGGCTCGTCACGCGTGGGAATTCCAACCTGATGCGCCGAACGAGTGGGGAAACAACACTATTGCCTGTGAATCGCAAACGCAGGAAGAGGAACCTGCCTGGCGGTTGATCGATCAGAAAATCGACTGATCCGGCTCGCGCAACTTGCCAATCGAGATCGTGTGGCGTAGCGGGTTCGCGTTCATCATTGAGCTCGCCTGTAGCGACGGCAACTTCCAGCGTTGCCCCCGATGGAACGTCAGCGTCAAGCATTATCCGGTGCCAGCGACATCGCGGAATACCACTGTCGATGGCTTTCGTTAGCAGCTCACCTTGCTTGCGTCTTGCAGGCGCTGCAGGAGGATCAATCGGCTCAGTTGCCGGTTCACCGTTCCACTGAAAACAAGTCGATACCGGCAATCCCTCAGGACCACACTCCTCGATGCAGAACCCTTTCGCGTTCGCCGCCGTCAGCCCGATTGGTTTGAATGATTCCCGAAGCTGCGACGCGGAGCCCACAGTGAAATACTTGTCTGACCGCGCCGCGCGCCATAGTTGCAGCGACTGTTCATTCGTTCCAGTCACAAGCCAGATCGAACAATTCCGGCTTACCGCCAGACGAGTGATCGGTCCGCTCATGTGTCGCGGAGGTAAAGCAACCTGCAATGGACCAAGAAACTCACCCGTGAAACTGAAACGCCACAGCGCGTGGTTTTTAACGTCTGACACCAATAGCTCGCCCCAGGGCGTGAAGGCGATCGGACCAACCTGCTCGATCCGGTCGAGGTAGCCCAGATCACACTCAGGAATGCCCGAGAGATCGTCCATGTCGATCGAGCTGACGAGTTGTTCGCCATCACCTTCCCAAATCCACACGCGCTTCCCTTTGCGATCGGCGACAGCGATGCGATGTCCACGCATCGCGATCGCAACGGCGCGCTTGAGCACGTGCGGCGCACAGGCTTTACTCCAGACTGATTTCCAGCCTTCAGTGCAACAATCGTGATGCAGTAGCTGCGTCTTGTAGACGAGAAACCAGTCGCAGTGCTCACAACCCTTCGCCAGTTGTGGCGGTGGAATGTGCTGAAGGATCTCCGCGGGGGAAACGAACGGATCTTCGTCGGTGCAGTTCTTAAGCGAACTCTCCTGCGCGAGCCGCACACCGCGAACATCGTCGACCGCCAAACCCGTCAAGTTGGAACATTGCTCTTCGTCCCAACCGACGTAAGGATCGAGCAGCCGGAACTTCTGGATCTCGCCGCCGCAGCTCATGCAACCTCCTTGCGCGCCTGGATCACGACCTGGTGAATTTCAGGCCATAACAACGCGTTGGCGTCGGGAACGAAGTCTGTGCAGCGTAGAAAACGCGAACCATCCGCGATGATGTTCAACGTTGGAACGGAAGTGAGGTCATTAATATTGGTCAGCCGGCGGACGAGGCTTTGATAATGAAGCGTGCCGCCAAACGGCCAACCAGTTCCGTCAGTGCCGCCCTTGAGTGGATGCAGGTAATCGTCCAGCGCTTTGAGAGCGTCTCGAACGACCCTGCCTTCGTCTGCGCCGCTGCGAACAGTGACCGCGGCTTCGATCTTGATGCGGTGAAACTTTGTCGCCGAGGCAACGACTTCAACACCCGCGGGCGCCGCGAATTTACTGAGGTGAGTCGCGACCGCGCGTAACGTATCTTCGTCGGCGGTGGGTGGTGGTCCTTCGCCCCGGTCGGGCGGAACTACAAACACACCGACGATACCGGGAATCGGTCGTCCTGGAAACGAAGGATGAAGACCCGACACAGCGTGAGCGCGTTCGATCAAAGCGCCCTTCGCTTCACGCGCCAGCAATGCGTAATCGGCAGTGGTTACGGCTCGCCCGCGCGCGCGAATTTCCTGAGGACCGCGCTTGAGTGTCTGCTCACGCTTTTCGGTGTCGAGTCCGCCAGTCGCGGGCCACGGGTTCGTCACCTTCGTGATGAAAGCCACCGACGACCTGAGCGTGTTGATCGCATCAGCGCCGACCGCACCGCCCTTCCCGCCACCCGCTTGATAACTCCTGGCGCGTACGTTGCGGAAGCCTTGTGGAACTTCAGCGCCGTGCACTCCGTCGCCGAAACTAACAACGCCGGAAAGCGGATCGAGAGTGTAGACTTCAGCGTCTGGTCCAAAGGCCGAGAGATCCGAAACCTGGCGCCAGCGACGTACTTTTGCTCGCAGCCCGTTTGGAGAATCGTCGCTGCTGGCCGGTAGATTCAGTTCCGGCTCATCCAGCGCAAACCCACCATCCTCGACTTCGATGATTAGTGACTCAGGCAGTACGGGCTTCTGGCTCAAACTCATCTGCCGGTTGCGGCTGTTGGGCACTGGCTCGAGTGCTTCATTGAAGATCGAACGCGCCGCGAGCGCGCGTACGATGTTGAGTTTGATGGAACTCAGCACGGGCGACTGTTCAAACGATCCCGAAGCGATTTCGAGTCGCAGCCAGCGCAGCGGATCTGTTCCGGCGAGGCCTGCCGGACGGCCTGGTCGCCACTCTCGCGGCAATTGCAGCTCGATAGTTCCGCTGTGGATCAAACCGCCGGTTTCGTCGATCAGGATCTCGACCGGCACGAACTTCGAGCCATCGAGCACACTCCACTCGAGGCGTGGTCCAGGCGCGATCGGAAGCGGCACGACGCCGCCCTCCGGAACCGGCGGTGGAGCACCCGGCGGCGACGCGATGCGAATTCCGAGAGAGAGGGTTGGACCAGGTGTGATATTGCTCGCGATTCCGATTAAAAGCGCGCGACCGGGTTCGGGCTGGTTGCCAAACGGAAGAAACGTCTCACCTTCAGCCGCTGTGATTTTTTGCAGGACGTTGTCGATGCGGACGTGAAGCTCCGTGATCTTTGCCGGGGCCGCGTTCAGATCGCGTAACGTCTCAAAGATTACGAGGTCGCTCGAGCCGTCAGCCGGCTGTGCGCCAACCTGGAAGCCTTTGGTCACAAACACCGATTGCGGCGAACTGTCTGAAACCTCGAATTCGAGAAGGGCCGCGGCGGGAGACGCCTGCAGAGGTTGTGTGCCCGCGAGATTGAGAAACTCGACAAAGGTTTTGTCCGGCAGTTGGTTCAGCCGTTCCAGCACAGGTTCCATCTGCTCGCTGAAGAGTTGCGTCAAAGCAATGCCGGCATCGTCAGGACGCAGATTGGTCCACTCGGGAGTGAAGTCTTTGATGCGGCCGATCACTTCCCTTCTGACGGCCTGCCGTGATGCCGGCGCGAGTTCAGGCTCAAAGGATTTCTTCGCGGCTGCTCCGGCGCGAGATTCTTTGCCCCACCACACTTCGCTCATCGCAGACCTCCCTGGTTCTCCAACGCCCTCTCGAAGCGCAGATCGATGCTCACTAACCTGACGAGATGATGAGCGCCGATCTCGACGTCCTCACACGTGGGAGCGTCGACCACCGGTCCGTCGCTGACCGATCCCGCATGAAGCGTTCTAAACTCTTCTGCTTCGCGCGCTCCGAGAGCGCTGAGACTACCGAGCGCATCCCCGGTGCTTTGCAACAGCGAGCAGCCGCGACCTGGACCATCCGAGAGTTTTTTAATCTGATAGGCGGGGTGCTGCGCGTCAGGCAGATCGATAAAGACGTTTACGAGCGTGCCGTCGTCGCCAAGCTCGCGTTGTGTTTCGCGGAGAATCGCGGACGGCCGGACGGGCTCACCAAAAGGCCAGCCCTCCCTTTCGTCGCCGCCAATCAATGGATCGAAAAACCTGCGCAGGCGTAGTTTGATCCGGTCGCTCAACGCGTTGCGATCGGCTGCGTTGGATTCGATGACGAGCGTTAGTTTGACGCTGCGATAGAAGGGCGGAAGTACAAAAACTTCTGTTCCGACCAATCTTGCGTCGTCGAGTTTTTGACGGACCGCATCGAGCGCGCCTTCGTCGGGAACGGGCGCCGCCACAAAGGCGCTCTCCGCGATCGACTCGTCGAAGCCTTCCTCGAGAGAGTCCGGTCGCGACACATCCGGCAGAATGAACACAGTCACGGCGCCGGGAATGGGCGTGCATGGATGATTTGGATGGAATCCGACGGCCGCGTGCGCGCGCTTGATGGCAACGCCTGGCACTGAGGACGCTATTTCCTCGAAGTCCTCGCGAATGACTGCACGCGTCCGGGCCTTGAGAGAAGCAGCAGCACGTTCGCGAAATGCCTGGATCGTTTCCGGTTCTTCGCCACCGACCGTTTGCACGATATTCACTGCTTCAAACGCACCGTTTTTTGGCGTTCGATCCGGCAACTGCAACGACGTGTTCCATCGCAGGCTCGTACCAAGCTTGCCCGCTGAGCCGCCGCCGACCATGTAGTGGACTCTTAACTGCTCTTCCTTATCGTTCATGAGCACGGGCAAGCGTCCAGTCAAGCCGTCACCGAACCTGATCGTTCCGAGTGTTCGATCCGCAACAAAGACGCGGTCTGATGGACCATGAAACTCGAGATCCGTTGTTTGTTCCCAACGGTGCCATTTGCCATCACGTTCGCGGATCTTCAGTCCGATCGTGCTCTCGATCGGGGGATAGTCTTTGATGGGCTCGTTCTCGGGTAAATCGGCGATCGCGATCTCGTTTCCAGGCAGCGGCAGCCATTCACGGTTCAACTTGTGCTTGACCGATTTTCTCTGGTGGCGTGCGATCACGACGTTCGGGATCAAACGGTTCAACCGTGGCGGGGCGCTGAAAGTCGCTTTCTCGACCACCATCCAAAGCGCGTATGCAAACAATCCCGGTAGAGTCTCTTTCTCGTCGATGGTCCAATCGCTCTCGACTGGCAACGTCACGACACCGGATCTGCGCAAACCCGCGGTACCGTCATTGACTTCACTCTCCTCGAAAGGCGCGCGGTTTCCCTCCCGCGTGCTGTAGAACCACGAGAGCTTCGCTGCCGCCGGGGGAGGAGCGGGCGCTTTCGGTGACCACTGCGGCGCTACATTGCTCGGCTCAAACAGTTCCACGAGTAAAGAAAATCGTTTCGGCCCGATGTTTTGGGGGAAAGGCTTGCGAAGCAAAAAGACGATCTTTACTTCCGCGCCTTCGCCGTTCGCAGGAAACAGGCGCACGACTTTGCCGTGACCCAGATCAGCAGTCCGATCTTTTCCATCGATCTTCACGCGAACGTGCTCGCGTTGATCGTCGAGTTTTGCGAAAGGAAGCAAAAGAGTCTGCTTGTCAGCAGTAAAGATTAGCGGCGGCGTGGACGCGGCTAGAGTAAAGGAGGCTGCTCTGGGCAACATGAGAAACTCATCCACATTCCGCAACTGCATCACCGTTGCCGCCACCTGCGTTGGCAACGGTTTTTCGCCGAGTAAAGACAACGCGCCACGGATGAGCGAGTCAGGCACGTGGTCCATCCAGTAGACGCGTTGCTCGAGAAGATATGCGAAGAGGTCGAGGAGCGTGATTCCCGGATCGACCGGAGCGTGCAGGGTCCACTGGCCCGACGACGCAGCAGGGATGCGCCGCCGGGTAGCATCGACCATCTCACTCCATACGAGATCATCGAGTTTTATTGGCTCGATAGACATTAAGCTCGCTCCACTTTGCCCAGATAAAACGGAAACACGAGGTTGTTGCGCGTGTTCGTCGTGCGCACTCGATAACCGATGTTCACGGTTATGCGCGACTCATCGTCGAGATCCGGTTCCGCGCGCACTTCCTCCAGCTCTACTCGCGGTTCCCAATCGCGCACTGCCTCGCGAATCGTTGTTTCCAGTAAGCCGAGGTACTGAACACTTCCCGGCGAAAAGACCAGACTCGGCGCTTTGCTGCCGAAATCGAATCGCATCACGCGCTGGCCGAGGTTCGTCATAAGCAGGATCTTCAGTGACTGCTCCACGTTTTCATCACCGGAGGCATAACGCAGTCCACCAGTGAGATCCGGAAGGATCGGGAAGCGCCAACCTGTGCCGACAAATTCGTTTGCCATGTTTTCAGCTCGTCTTCGAAATCTTTGAAAGCACTGCCGGAGTTAACGGCGGGACTGGTGGTCCACTCGGAGTTCCCGGAGCGGTGCAGTTGTGCGTGTGCGTGTTGAAGGCGGTTAAGAACAATTCGCCTAAGACCAGCGATTGCGCCGCCGAATCACCACCCAGCTTGATACTCGTGCCACTCAAAACGATGGTCATTCCGCTGAGCGTGATGGTGCCGGAGTTTCCGTCTATCGTGACTGACTTGCCATTCGTATCGATTGTGATCTTCTTCGCCGCATCGTCTATTTCGACTTTCGGACCACCCGCCGCTTTCACCAGGACCTTTTGCTCCTTGTCGTTTAGATCGACGGTGTGACCTTTCTCGGTCTTAATGCGCACACGTTTCTCTTTTGGTGAATCGTCCAGCAGGATCTCGTGCTTGCCCTTCGTGCGAATCATCTTCTGGTCCTGCTCCTTGGAGCGTGACGTCGGCGGTTTGTCCTTACCGTTGTAGAGACCACCAAGGATGATCGGAAAACGCATGTCGCCCTGGATAAAAGCCACGAGCACTTCATCGCCTTCTTCGGGAATGAAGAACGAGCCGTAACCGTTGCCGGCGTAGGACTGGCGCACACGACACCACTCGGTCGCGAGCTTGTCGTCAAACCACGGGAACGTCACCTGGACGCGTCCTTCTTTTCCCTTGTCGTTCACGGCAGTCACGAGGGCTTCATAAACGCCGAAATATCGTTTGTCGGTAGTTCGAGATCGCGAAGTCAACATTAACTACCTCCTGCCTTGTCTCGCGTTCCGCCATCCGTGGTTGAGCGAACTTGAAATTGGGTTTGATAACCGGAATTGCCGATGGTATGAGTCACCTTCTCCACGTAATACTGGAGCGGCTTATCGGGTGGACCACTAAAACGAAGGCCGAGTCCCAGCAACTCTATGACATCGCCCGGCCGCATATCCGGCAGACCGATGACGCGGCCGGTTCCCGTCATAAACCGGTACGCGCGCTCACGCAGTTGACTGATGGCGAGATCCTTCGCTTCCTGCAGAGTGGCCACCGGTTGATCCACGACGATGTCTTCGCGTTTGGCCAATCGATCCTCGGCGGATTGCGGACCATTCGTGCCGGGGCTTTTTGTTTCCGGCAGGTCTTTCGCAGTCGCCTTATAAAAAATCTTCTCTTTCGTTGTTGGATCCCAACCCTGGACGGTCACACTCGCGACCTGGTCGTTGAGTGTGAGCTTCGTGTTGTAGTTGATCAGGTTCTTGCCCCACTCGAACACATACATCTTCGTGCGGCGCGCATCGCGATTATCAGTTGGGCTTACAAACCAGAGCACGTCTTTACCGGTGTCCGGATTCACACGCAGAAAGAAATCGAAATCGATTCGCTTGGCGCGCTCCATCAGGAAAGTCAGATCGTCCTGGTTCCTTTGCACGACGACCGGATGCTCTACCTGGATCTCGGTGACTTCTGCTTCCAGTCCGTTCCGGGCGGCGATTGTTCTTACGATCTGCTGGTCCGTCTGTTTGAGCCACTGCTTGATGTCGCTCTGTGTCGGCTTTCGATCCTTTAACTTCACTCTGCGATCTGCTCCGGAGACGCTGAGCGTCGGCGGACCACTCTCTGGAAAACGAGGCGACAACGACTGGATTAAACCGCTCGCCATGAACCGCAAATTGTTCGCGTAGCCCATCTGAATATCTACTCGCTTGCCGATGTCGAACGTCGTCGTGTCGCTGTACTTGAAATCGAAACTCTTGTCGTCCCAGTTGTTGATCGTCATGTCGAAGCTGGTAAGCGCCTTGCTGTCCATCACGACGTTCAGATCCAGAATGTCGCCGTGCGTCGAGGTATCCAGCTCGCGACCTTCGACCAGCACCTTGAAATCCGGCGCGTAGTAATCGGTCGGCAAGCTGAGCCTTTCCAGTATTTGTGAAAAAACAGACGACATATCAGCGTATCTTCGGCAGCGTCAGTACTGTTCCTGGTTTAAGCACACGCGGATCTTTGACTTGATTTGCTTCGGCGATCGCGCGCCATTCAGCCGGATCGCGATACACACCAGCGGCGATGCTGCTGTACTTATCTCCGCGCCGGACCACCCACGTCTTCTCCACGTCGGGCGACGTCTTCGGCTTCTCTTTTAGTTGGATCTTGACCGGCCGGTACTCTTTCAGCGTGAGGCTGAGCTTTGCCCGCAGCGGTATTCCTTCAGGCGAGAACAACGTGTAGGTGACGTTCAGACTATCGATCACGCCCCTGAATTCATTCTTGCTCCATACAAAGTTCACGATCGGCGGTGCGTGTGACTCAGTGCGGATTCCCAGCAGCCCGCGCAACTTGTTGACGTAAACTTCGCGCACGTCCTTCAGCGTGTCTGACGTGTCCGCCAGTAATTCCACCGTCAGCTTTTCACAGTTCCCGCGCACGAACTGGATCGGTGGCGACTCCAATCCGGGAATGGGTATCTCGGAGAAGTTGTTCGACTTCTGCAACTGGTACTCGGTCGGATTGAAACGAAAGTCGATTACGTTATCGGCCACGATCGGCGACTCGATAATCAACTTTGCGCGTTGCAGGCTCTGTGCTGCACTACTGACCGGAGTACTCATGATCTATTAGTCCTCGTGGCGATCGCCGAGCGATCTCTCATCTCGTCCACGCTGTTCGCGTTCTTTTGCCTCTTCCTGTTTAGTGCTCCACTGGCGAATGTACTTTTCGAAAAGCCGGCAGAAGGTGGCGTCGTCGTCACCGCCTTCAACATCGAACTTCACGTCCAGATGGTTTATCGTGACCATGGCTTCACTGCCTTCGCTCCTCGCTCTTAAACCGGTAACGGCAACGGAATGCCGACCTGCCTGACTCCTTCGTGAGCTATCTCGACGCTCTCGATCGCGACCGCATTCTGCATCGCGTTAAATTCGGGCCCGGTCCATTTAGCTGCCAGGCCGCCGTAGAATTCCCACGCCGCCACCGGAGCACCGGCGGTCGACAACAGGATGATGCTTCCATCGCGACGTGCGCCGAGTGATTGCGTCAAACCGGCCTCGTACCATTCCCAGAGTCCGCGCCCGAGCGTAAGCCCGCGTCGCAGGGAGATTCGCGTCCACGAATGTCTCACCGGAAGCTGGTGCACCTTGTCGTTGACGCCGCCTTCGGAATAAGGAGTGACTTCCAGATCGGCGCCCAGTCCCTTCACTTCCTGAA
>Ga0134127_10003214_pt1 | contig 11741 bp, 12 predicted proteins | sample KB31753_FD_96459 | JGI IMG/M metagenome (GOLD analysis project Ga0134127, IMG submission 96459) | Terrestrial soil microbial communities with excess Nitrogen fertilizer from Kellogg Biological Station, Michigan, USA - KB3-175-3 | ecosystem: Environmental > Terrestrial > Soil > Unclassified ...
ACGGCAGTGGCGCCTTTCGCTTCGTAGAAGCCTCCGTGCTATCTGGCTCGCTGGATCCACTCCGGGAGCCCACCACAGGCGCCGATATGGTGCTCCGACTGGTGCTCGAAAATCCGACGCGCAAGGCCTTGGAAGACGTGGACGTTGCGGTCGGCATCGATAATTATCTGGGTGAACGAGTGACCATCCTCACTACCCAGGCCGTCCGCGGCAGCATACGCAGCCTCGCCCCCGGAAAAACGCAATTGGACTTTCACCTACCGCGTCTTCCCTTTGTTCCTGGTCGATACTACTTCACGCTGTTCGGCACCGTCGGCGGCGTCATAGCGGACTGGATCCAGTCGGCATCATCATTTCAGGTGGATCACGGCGATTTTTTCGGCACCGGAGAAAACGTTCCTACCGGTCAAGGCAGCATTCTCATTCCGTTCTCGGTGCGCACATCGCATCTAGACCTTCTTCAATAGGAGGAGCGTGCACCTGCGGGAAATGCTGCGAGTGCGTGAAGGCATCGCGACGATGCGGTACCTCACATGGGGCTACTTGAGTGAATCGATGCGGGCCTTGACGAAGCATGCGAAGTCCGTGACGCTGGGTGACCTCATCCGTTTTTATCCCGGCTGGGTGCGCAGCAACGTCTGGACTCGCGGGTCGCTTTCCGACAAGCAGCCCTGGTTGCCATACAACGCGACTCGCTTCCTGAGCGAGACGCTGCACGACGGCGCCCGGGTGTTTGAGTACGGAGCCGGCGGTTCGAGCCTCTTCTTTGCCTCCAGGGGCGCCGCACTCGTCACGGTGGAACACGATAGGGAATGGCTCGAGCGCACTTCCAGGGAGATGGAACGAATGGGGGCCACCCGTTGGCGGTGCCACTTAGTGCTGCCGAAGTCACCGGAGGTCCGAACATCCTTGCCTGTGACAGACCCCAACGCGTATGGATCGACCGACGAGCGGTTTTTGGGAATGTCATTCGAAGAATACGCGCGAACGATCGATCAATATGACGACCGTTCATTCGACCTCGTTCTAGTAGACGGCCGCGCGCGGCCCGCATGCTTTAAGCATGCACTACGCAAAGTTAAATTCGGCGGCTACATTGTCCTCGACAATGCAGAGCGGCCGGCCTACTCATACGTAGAGGACGCAGCGCGTGGCATGGGTATGGAGCTACGCGAATTCTGGGGTCCCGGGCCTTATGCGCTGTTTTTTTGGCGGACCATCTTTATTCGGATGCATCCGCAAAATTACGAATTAAAGGTCATCATCGGCTCTTCCGGTACCACCGCGCCCGGGTGGGTAACTACAGAATACCCGTTTGTGAACCTCGCGGAGCAAGACACTCTCGCCAATGCTTTTCCTCTGGGCGGCGTCTCCGTATTTCTCGCCGAGCATGTTTGGGAGCATCTCACCCCGGAGCAAGCAAGCGCGGCGTGCCAAACCGTGCGGACGTTCCTACGCCCCGGCGGTTATATCCGAGTGGCGGTGCCCGATGGGAATCATCCTGATCCACTGTACATCGAGTCCTGCAGGCCGGGAGGGTCCGGTCCTGGTGCGGACGATCATAAGGTGATGTACAACTTGGTTAGTCTGACGGATCTTTTCGAGTCAAATGGGTTTGTCGTTCGTCCTCTGGAATGGTTCGATGATTTAGGCGCGTTCCACGCGGTCTCGTGGGATCCGCAAGAAGGGATGGTGATTCGTTCGACGCGATTTGACGAGCGGAACCGAAAGAATCCTACTGCGTATACTTCGCTGATCATTGATGCGTTCAAGCCCGCATGATGGGCGCTGCACGTCCGCTTTTGGTGGCCAGTAGCGCTGCCCTTGCGCGCCTTACCGTTCGACTCCTACCCGAAACGTACGGCTTGCTTCTCCAGGAGGGGAGCGAGCGATGAAGATCGTAATCGTCGACGCATACTATGCCGCCTTCCTTTCTCATGCGTTGAGGAAAATAGGAAGCGCGGATCTCAACTATGAGAGCATGCTGTCGCGACTCCTCGCCCTTCGGTTCGGCACGGCGGACTTCTACTCACGTCATCTGCGCGAGCTTGGTGTAGAGGCCAGCGACATCGTCTTCAACTGCGAACCGTTGCAGCGCCGCTGGGCGGAGGAAAGAGGCATGGCTGGCGGCGTAGGATTGCGTTTGCAGCGCGGAATCGCACGACTGCCACTCGTCAGGCGCTGGGTTGGGTATCCGGGCTTGCTGACGAGCATCGCCGTGCAACAGATCCGGGAGCTGCGCCCCGACGTGCTTTATCTGCAGGACCTGAGTCTTTTTCAGCCCTCGGTACTTAGGTCTCTCAGAGACGCTGTGGGTCTCATCGTCGGACAAATTGCGTCGCCGCTGCCCGAAGACGATGTCGTGCGGCCTTTCGATCTCATATTGACGTCCTTTCCGCACTACGTCGACCGCTTCCGCGCGATGGGCATCCGATCCGAATACTTTCGCATCGGATTCGACCCGATCGTGCTCGACGACCTCGGACCGGTGCAGCGGCATCGACCCTGCACGTTCGTCGGCGGCTTGAGCGCAGCCCATGCGAGACGTACGCGCTTCTTGGAAGCGCTCGCACGCTCGGTCGATATCGAGTTCTTCGGATACGGTGTTGAAAGCCTGGATTCGTCGTCTCCGATCGTGCCGCGCCATCATGGCGGGGCATGGGCGCTCGACATGTACAGGGTGCTTGCCGAAAGCGTCATCACCGTCAACGTCCATATCGACGTGGCCGAGAACTATGCAAATAACATGCGTCTGTACGAAGCCACCGGTTGTGGCGCGATGCTGGTGACGGACGAAAAGGACAACCTGAGCAAGCTCTTCGTGCCGGGAGTTGAGGTGATTGCATATCGCGACGCGGCCCAGGCGATAGAGCGGATCCACTACTATCTCGACCACAGAAAGGAAGCGGCAGCTATCGCTCGGGCGGGGCAGGCCCGGACGCTCCGGGAACACACGTACCGACAGCGTATGGAAGAACTCGTGCGAATTCTGAACAACTACACCAGGGCGCGTGCTGCATGAACGCGATAACGTCATTCGCCAGACGCGTCGCTCGGAGGCTTGTAGCGCGACCAGATCCTCCGGTGTCGACCGAATATAAAGAGGTCGATCCGGAGAGAGTCGCGGATGTGAGCCGGTCGCTACGTGACTCGTGGCGCGACGCCGATATCCCCGAGCGGCAGCGCCAGATCGTCGATAGCGAACTCGCGGAGTATCGGCGTGGCAAGCCGGTGGCAGTGTTCGACGCGCTCGTCGACATCCTGAGATGGAATGTTCCTGACCTTCGCGGTTCAAGTTTGCTGGAAATTGGTTGTTCGAGCGGCTACTACTCTGAGGTGCTGGCCACCAAAGGTATCGAGCTTGCCTACGAAGGATGCGACTACTCCGAAGCGTTCGTGGCCCTTGCCCGGCGCCTATATCCGAAGATCCCATTCTCGGTGCAAGACGCGGTGAAATTAAGCTTCGATGTGGCAAGCTTCGATATTGTCGTGTCGGGTGGTTGTCTGCTCCATATTCCGGAGTACGAGCGTGCCATCGCAGAGGCCGCCCGCGTGGCGCGGAAGTGGGTGGTGTTTCATCGCACACCCATAATTCACACGCGAGGGCCCGTCACGTACACGAAAAAGGCCTATGGAATGGACACATTCGAGATTCATTTTCATGAGCAGGCACTGCTAAGGCGCTTTTCGAGGGTTGGTCTGCGCGTGGTTGATGTCAACACCCACAGCATTGGGTGGGACGAAGCGAGCTCCGACGCGTTGGCGATGAAGACCTATCTTTGCGAGAAGTCCGGCCTGCAGGAAAGTAGCCATTCGAATGACGGGTAACGCGTACTGCACTCTGTTCGATTCGAACTATTTCTCGCGCGGCGTCGCCATGTGCGAATCGCTCGTCCGGCATTCACCCGGCGCTCGCATCTATCTCTTCGCCTTCGACGTTAATTGTGAGCGCGCCGCGCGCGCCTTGCGTTTGCCCGGCGTCACGGTCGTGCCGCTGAGAGAACTGGAGGATGAAGCCCTTGCTGCCGCGCGCCTCAACCGAGGTTGGCGCGAATATTTCTGGACCTGCACGCCAGCCACGATCCGCTACGTGATCAACCGCTTCGGCGAGGCGGCTTGTACCTACGTAGACGCGGACACCTATTTCTTCTCTTCCCCCGCCCCGCTACATGAGGAGCTCGACGGATACGACGCGATGCTCACCGAGCACCGCTTCAGTCCGACCTGCGACTCGACGGCGACATCGGGCGTCTACAACGTGCAATTCATGCCGTTTCGCAATACGGCTCGCGGTCGGGCCGCGTTGGAATGGTGGTACACGGCTTGTCTGCAGTCGTGTGAGCTGAATCCTGCCGAAGGCAAATGCGGTGACCAGAAGTACCTCGATGACTGGCCGACGCGCTTCCATGGAATAAGAATTCTGCAACACCTGGGCGGCGGGGTTGCTCCTTGGAATGTGCAGCAATACAAATTCGCGGCGCGTGACGGTCGTTTGGTCGGTGAGGAGCTGGTGACTGGCACGAGATTCGACCTCGTCTTCTACCATTTCCACGGCTTGAAGCTCACACAGCGAGGACATGTTCACCTTACCAATCCAGGCTATCCGCTGGCGCCGGAGGTGGTCGCGCTTATCTACCGACCCTACATTCGCAAGGTCCTGGAGATCGGAAAACGGATTCGCGCGTCCGGCTTGGAGTTCGACCCCCACGGCACGCTTGCGGAGCCGGCTCCCGGCCTTCGCGCGCGCCTCGGTCGGCTCGCCCGCAAGGGAGTATCTTATCTCCGGGGCGGGTTCGACCAAGAAGCCCACCGCGTCAGACGGATCCGCGATTTGACGCGATGAACACGTCGCGAAGCGAAGCTGCGCCGGTCGCAGGATCCGGCCGGTTCGCGCCGCCGGCTGCCGCCTGCCCGATCTGCGGCACGGCTTCCGCCTTGGCGTATCAACGACTGTACGACGACCGCTACGCCTATCCAGGCTTCTACAACGTTTATCGCTGCGAGAGCTGCGGTCATATGCACCTTGACCACCGCTTCAGCCCCACGGAGCTGGCGAATCTCTACACCGAGTATTACCCGCGTGGGACGTACAGCGTGGATCAGCATCGTGTGCCGCCCGTGCCTCGGGGCCTTGGCGCCTGGTTGCGCGGCGACCGGTGTGCCGCGTTCTACTGGGTCCCAGAGAGGGTGAGAGTACTCGACATCGGATGCGGCTACTGCGAAAGCCTCGGGTATCACAAGGCGAGAGGATGCGAGGTTTATGGGGTTGAAGCAGATGCGAACGCGCGGACGATTGCGGATGCGTTTGGTTACACGGTTCACATAGGGCTGTTCGATCCTTCCCTGTACCAAACCGAGTACTTTGATTTCGTGACGCTGGATCAAGTGATAGAACACGTCACCGACCCGAAAGAGTTCCTGGCCGGCGTCGCAAGGGTGCTCAAGCCGGGGGGGACGGTGGTCGTGAGCACGCCGAATCCGAGCGGCTTCGGGAGGCGCCTCTTCGGTGCCCGCTGGATACATTGGCATATTCCGTACCATTTGCAGTACTTCACCTTGCACTCGATGAGGCTTCTGGCCGAGACTGTCGGCCTGGAAGTACGCGCACAATGCACGCTCACGCATTCAGAGTGGCTCTACTTCCAATTCATGCACCTCATTGCAATCCCGCCCTGCGGCACCAGCCATCCTTTCTGGGCAGCCAAGCCGTGGTTTACACGCCAGGCCCATCTGCGGTCCTGCTTCCTGGCGATGCTCCGCAAAATGAAGATCAACCAACTCCTGAGCCGAGCGCTTGATCTGGCCGGGATCGGCGACAATCGGTTGTTCATGCTTCGCAAGCCGAGCAAGGCGATCTCATAGCGGCGATGCGCCGGCCGGTTCACATCCTTCTTCCTGTGCACAACCGTTGCGAGATTACAAGGGCGTGCGTTGCGCAATTGTCGGCGCAGACATATGACCCCATCGATCTAGTCGTCATCGATGACGGTTCAACCGACGCCACGACGAAGATGCTGGCGCAGAACGCACCGACAGCGACGGTACTCGACGGCGACGGAAACCTGTGGTGGGCCGGCTGCCTTCAGCGGGGGCTCGAGCATCTGGCAACGTCGGGCGCGCAGGCGGAGGATGTCGTCGTTTTCCTGAACGACGATACGATGTTCGATCCCTACTTCATCGAGAATGGCGTGAAGGCAATTGAGAACTCGCCCGACTTGATGCTACTCGCTCAGGCCTACAGTCTCCAGACTGGCAGATTTATCGAGGTTGGTGCGCGGGTCGACTGGTCCAAGTTGAGCTTCGACTCCGTCACGAGTATCGATCAAGCGAACTGCCTGTCCACCAGGGGACTCTTCATGCGTTTCGGCAACGCCGTTGCCGTCGGCGGATTCAGGCCTAGACTGTTGCCTCACTACCTCTCGGACTACGAATTCACCATCCGCGCCCTCAAGCGCGGGCTCTCGGTAACGACCGATTCCTCGGTAAGGCTGCTGCTAAACGAAGCGACTACCGGCGAAGGCGTGCCGGACAAGCGGTCGGTGACGAGCTACGTCAGATCGGTCATGACCAACCGCAGTCCATTAAATCCAATTCATTGGAGCTGGTTCGTGATACTGGCTTGTCCCCGCAAGTACGTGCTGCGCAATCTATATCGGATCTGGAGCGACTTCGCGCGCAACGTCCTTCGGGCACACGCTCGGCACGCGGCATCGCTGTAAGGCGAGTGAACGGCTCCCGACCCACACCTAGTCAGGGCCGGCAGGATTGCTCGCTCCCACTTGTATCCATCATTACGGTGGTCCTGAACGGAGCGGCGACGCTGGTACGAACGATCGAAAGCGTCGTCGACCAGCGTTTTGACGATGTGGAGTACATCATCATTGACGGCGGCTCGACCGACGGCACGCTCGACATCATCCGCAAGTACGAATCGCGCCTTGGCTACTGGCGTAGTGAGCCGGACAACGGCCTGTATGACGCCATGAACAAGGGGGTGCGCGCGGCGCGTGGTCGCTGGGTGCTTTTCCTCGGGGCGGACGATGTGCTGGTCGCAAGCCTGGGCAAGATCGCGCCAATGCTGACCGACGAGCGCACGATCTACTACGGCGATGTCTACATGCCGCGGCGCAAGCGGCTATACGACGGGCCGTTCAGCGCCTACAAGCTCATGTTCCACAACATCTGCCAGCAGGCGATCTTCTATCCGCGGCGCGTCTTCGAATGGCATTGCTTCGACACCCGGTACAGGCTGTGGGCGGACCACGCGCTCAACATCGCCTGCTACGGAGACAAGCGGCTGCGCTTTGCGTACATCGGCGAGCTCATCTGCCTGTTCAATGATTACACCGGAGCTACGTCGTACGCGACCGATGCCCTGTTCGAGGCCGACCGGGAATCGTTGATCAGGGCCCATCTTCCGCGGCGATTGCTTGTCGCCTATTTGCTACGCAGCAGGATCTTGAGACTGCGGCGCTGGTTAGGCCTGATGCTGCGAGGCGCGCGGACCACGCCACGCTAGGGCTCGATATCGCAGGGACCGGGCATGCGAGGCGGCCACGCGAGCGAGGAGTCTTCCCGGTGCAGGGTCAGGTTGGGGTTGTAGCAGGGATCGTCGGCCAGCCATTCCGCCCACCTGGCGCGCAATTGCCGCTCCTCCTCTGCGAGCCGCGCTCTTTTTGCCGGTGTGTCCTCATAGCCACGGCTTACCGACTCGTGATGGACGAGCACCGCGTCGGGCGTCCACAGGTTGCGGTAACCGCGCTTGCGGAGCTTCAGGCAGAAATCGACGTCGTTGAAGGCAATAGGGAGGTGGTCCTCGTCCAGGCCGCCAGCTTCAATGTAGCGGTCGCGGCGCACCAGCAAGCACGCGCCGGTCACTGCGGAATAGTTCTGGAGCAATTGTAGCCGTCCAAAGTAACCGGCCGCTGTAGCGGGCAGACCTTTGAAGATATGTCCTGCGGCGCCCGTAATGCCGAGCACGATGCCGGCATGCTGGACGCTGCCGTCCGGAAAGGTAAGCATGGCGCCCACGGCCCCCACCGCAGGCCTCATTGCGAGCGCCGCCATATCGGCCAGCCATCCCGGCGATACGACCTCTATGTCGTTATTGACGAGACCCACGACATCGGCGTCGCACTCGGCCACGGCGAAGTTGTTGATCGCCGACCAGTTGAACGGGTGGTCATAGCGCAACACGCGCGCGCTGCCGGAGTGCTGCAGATCGTCGAGGTATTGAAGGGCGGCGGGGTCGGCGGTCTGATTGTCGACGACGACGATCTCGAAGGACCGGTAGCTCGTACGATCACGGATGCTGGTGATGCATTTCTCAAGCAGCTCGCGCTGGTCGCGGCTGGGAATGATGAGGGACACCCGCGGCCGGCGTTCTCCGAGGACAAAGCGCGTCTTGCACATCCCAGGGGCCGCCGGGTGGGGAATCACCACCGCATGCTCGCCGTTACGGTCAAGGTGCTGTTGGACCATATCGACAGCGCCCTCACCGCGATAAGACGGTGGTCCTTTGCGGCGATGATGGAGCACGACCGGAATGCGATGGATTCGGCTGACGTGCGTTTTCTGCGCACAACGAAGAACGAGATCCCATGCATGGGTCCCATCGAGTCCAGAGCGCAATCCTCCCGATGCCACTACGAGGGCCCGGCGGTAGACGCCCAATCGATTGAAGTAGTCCTGTCCCAGCAGAAGCTCAGGGTCCCATCCTGGCTTGAAAAAGGGTTCCCCGTGCCTCCCGTCCTCGTAAATCACGTCTTCGTCGCAATACAGCAGGTCTGAATCGATGTGCTTGTTGATGGCCTTCGCAAAGAGATAGAGCGCGAATTCCGATAGTTCCACGCCCTGCTCCAGAACCGCTACAAAGCCTCCCGTCGCGGCCGCCATCGCGGCATTCGCAAGCGCCCCCATGTCGAGCGTTTCGGCATGAACGATCTCAATCCGCGAGTCGGTGCGGCTGTACTCGGCGAGCCTCGCCTTGCACCTCGCGTCCAATGCAGCCGGTACGGCTATGAATACTTGCCAGTCGCGATAGAGCTGCCGGCCGATGCTTTCGACGGTCGCGCGAAGCAACCGCTCCTCGTCGCGCGCGACAGGCAGCAAGAGAGAAATTTGAGGGCGCGTTTGTAGTCGAGCGATGTCTTCCCGCACACGAGTACGACACGCCTCGTCCGCGACCATATGGGATTTGCACCACCGGCGATACGCGACTTGATCGCGTAAGCGGGCTGCGACTCCGGCCGAAATCGCCCGTCGGATCCGCAGTGCGAATTGCTTGAAGATAGAATGCGCTCTTCGCGTCTTCATAATTGAAGAGCATGACAAGCCGGACGGACCCCGCACAAAGTGTCTGCGCGGTCATCGTTACTTACCGACCCGACAATGCGAGGCTCGAGCAGATTCTGCTCGCGCTGAACAGCACGGTAAAGAGTGTGGTAATCATCGACAATGCGTCGCCTCAAATGAACGAGGCGCGACTGCGCGAGATCTGCGGCGTGCTTGCCCTCAGGCGTCTGGACACCAACAAAGGAATCGGCGCGGCGCAGAATCAAGGCGTCGCGCTCGCGCGCGGAATGGGATGCCGGTATGTTCTGTTTCTGGACCAGGACAGCGTCCCGCAGGCAGACATGGTGAAGAGTCTAAGCCACACGCTGGAGCGCCTGCGATCCGAGGGCCACAAAGTCGCCTGCGTGGGACCGCGCGTGCGGTTTCCTGGCAGCGGTGACCTATCCGTCTTCGCGAGGCCTGGATGGATACGGCAGCGGCGTACGCCGTGCCGCGATGTGGAAATGGCGATCGAATGCGATTTTCTGATCTCGTCGGGCAGCTTGATTCCGCTCGATGTCATCGATGTCGTGGGCGGAATGGAGGAGGACCTCTTCATAGACCAGGTCGATACGGAATGGTGTTTCCGCGCGCGCTCGAAGGGGTACTGTGTCTATGGGGCTTGTGGCGCAATCCTTGAACACAGCCTTGGTGAAACCATCCACCGGATATGGATGGGACGCTGGCGCCGTCTGCCGAGGCACAAGCCACTGCGCTACTACTACATATTTCGCAACACCCTGCTTCTGTCTGGTCGCAGCTACGTCTCGGTGAGGTGGATTCTGTCCCAAGTGAAGTGGCTCACAGCGCTGTTCCTGGCATATGGGCTGTTTGCCTGGCCCCGCACCGGTGAGCTCCCCATGATGGTGAAGGGCATCGTGCACGGCATTCGCGGCGTGACTGGCAAGCTCGAGCATCAATGAAGGTTTCGGTATGCATGGCCGTCCACAACGGCGCAGCATTCCTTCAGTCCCAGATCGATTCCATCCTCGAGCAACTCGGCCCGGCCGACGAACTGGTCGTGGTGGACGACGCCTCCGATGACGACTCGACCGGAATCCTGACGCGCATCCGGGATCAGCGCATACGCCTGCAGCGCAACGCGCGAAACGTCGGGGTGCTTGCAAGCTTCGAGAAGGCACTCAACCTTGCGACGGGAGACATCCTGTTCCTGAGCGATCAGGATGACCTTTGGTTGCCTGGGAAAGTCCAAAAAGTCCTGGCTATCTATAGGGAACATCCATCGAGCACCATGGTCGTCACGGATGCGCAGCTGATTGATGCGAAGGGTGCAATCCTCGCGCCATCGTTTTTCGCACGCCGAGGTCGGTTTGCGCCTGGCGCCCTGCACAACTTCGTGAAGAACAAGTACCTCGGATGCACCCTCAGCTTCCGCAGCATGATGCTCCCCGTCTTTCTGCCGATCCCGCGCGACGTGCCAATGCACGACATCTGGTTCGGCATGCTCAATGCGGTTTACGGGGAGACCTACTTCCTCGATGAGCCGCTCGTCGCTTACCGTCGCCACGGCGCCAACGCGAGTCCGCTCGCGTATGCGAGCTTCGGCAGGGCAGTGCGGTGGCGCTACCGTCTCGCGAAGAACTTTGCCGGCCGCCTCATTTCCCGGGCCCTGGCATGAAGGTGACGGTCATTACCGCCTGCTACAACAGCGTGCGCACCATCGCTGGAGCGCTCGATTCGGTGGCGGCCCAGACCCATCCGGACATCGAGCACATCGTCGTGGATGGCGGTTCCGTGGACGGCACGCTCGAGACGGTCTCGACCCGCGCCGCGCGAATAGCGAAGCTCATTCCCGGTCCGGACCGCGGCATCTACGACGCCCTGAACAAGGGCATAGCGGCGAGCACGGGCGAGGTGATCTCATTTCTCCATTCCGACGACGTCTACGCCGGACCGCGAGTAATCGAAGAGGTCGTTGGCAGGATGTCGGCCGACTTGCTCGAAGCCCTCTATGGGGATGTGGCCTTTGTCAGGCGCGACGATTTGGAGCGCATCGTCAGGGTCTATTCGTCCAGGCGGTTTCGGCCCGCTCGGCTCGGGTGGGGGTGGATGCCCGCCCACCCGGCGCTGTTCGTTGCCAAGAAGCTCTTCGATCAATACGGCACGTTCAAGACCGACTACAAGATCGCCGGCGACTTCGAGTTCGTGGCCAGGGTTTTCGCCAAGCCCGCGTTCCGCTACGCATACGTCCCGCAAGTGCTGGTCAAGATGCGGATGGGAGGGGTGAGCACGCGGGGATGGAGAAGCACGCTCATCCTGAACCGCGAATTCATGCGCGCCTGCCGCGAAAACGGCATCCGCACGAATTACTTCAAGTTGCTTTCGAGGTACCCGGCCAAGGTGCTGGAGTTTTTCCCGCTCGCGCGCTAATTGCGCTTGTAGCGATC
>Ga0134127_10003217_pt1 | contig 11737 bp, 10 predicted proteins | sample KB31753_FD_96459 | JGI IMG/M metagenome (GOLD analysis project Ga0134127, IMG submission 96459) | Terrestrial soil microbial communities with excess Nitrogen fertilizer from Kellogg Biological Station, Michigan, USA - KB3-175-3 | ecosystem: Environmental > Terrestrial > Soil > Unclassified ...
CTGATCCCCAGGACCATGTGTTGCGATACCAGATCGTCGGAAGCAGCGTGAGTTCGGCCTGATCGGGACCACGATTCACCACTTGGATACGGATGCAGAGATCTTCAGGCATCGCCTTGGCATACTCCACAAACACGTCGAAGTAGCGGTTTTCGTCGAAGACCCCGCTGTCGATCAATTCAAACTCAGGATCGTGACGCCCTCGGCGGCGATTTTCCTCGACCAGCTGGGTGTAAGGAAAAGCCGCTTGCGGGTACTTGTAGAGATATTTCATGTAGGAATGGGTCGGCGTCGAATCGAGGTAGTAATAACATTCCTTCGCATCTTCGCCATGATTGCCTTCGTTGCCGGTGAGCCCGAAGATTCGTTCTTTCAAAATCGGGTCGCGCCCATTCCACAAGGCAAGGGCGAAACAGATCAATTGATGGCGATCGCAAATACCGCCGAGACCGTCCTCGTTCCAACGATAGGCGCGAGATCGTGCGTGGTCATGGGGGAACGCTTCCCATGCCGTGCCGTAAGGGCTATAGTCCTCGCGCACTGTTCCCCAAGCGCGTTCGCTCAAATAGGGCCCCCAACGTTTCCAATGGCGTTGACGTTGCGCCGCCTCTTCAAGACGCTGCTGTTCCGCCAAGTTCGGCAGCTGAGACGTGGAAGCGGTCTGACGATGAGAGGCCATAGAATTCCATCGATAGAAACGTGACACAACGAGAGTCGGCCTGCTGCGGAAAGCCTTACAGCAGGCTAGTATTGGGCAACGCCTGTAGTCAAGCGAAGACGATAGCCTGATGAACTGTCCATGATGAACAAGGAAAGAAGGCGATTAAGAACCGGCGGGCGAACGGGACTCCGACCTTAGAGATTTGTCAATGAGATGATCGGCGAGCTGACTGATACGAGCGATACGGAATTTCTAAGAAGGCCTGGCGCCCTGGCGGTTCACGGAACCCATGTGGTTCCGCTCCGCCAGTTCGCTAGGTGTCGTCAGATCCAACGACTCTGAAGAGTTACTTGCCTTTGCCACTCTCCATCATTCTCCCATCCAGCATCACAATTTGACCTTCCTGCAACTGCATCTCTTTGCCGTCCTTCATCAACAGCTTGCCGTTCATCGTGACCCTCGTGCCGTTGGACATGGTTGTCTCGCGATCCATCCGGCCAATTTCTTTCCCTTCCGTCATTCTCACCATCTTGCCATCCTTCATCATGACGCCATCCTTTTCGAGGGCCATCGCGGGAACGGCAAGGAATGATACAGACAAGAAAAGCCCGACAACTGCGAGTGTGATGTTTCTAAAATTCATGGCTACAAAAACCTCCCTTTATATTAATGATTGATGTAAATGAACTCTCCCTGACAACGTGAAGCCTAGAGCGGCAGGGAGAACCGTGCCAGGCTTGGGCAGACTTGTGGCCAACCTCGTTGCCCGCTGCCACTGTTCAGTACGGGTAAGGTCGTGCCATCTTCGATGTGACTGGTTACATGAATATTTTTGTTGTTGGAGAGGTGTTACGCGAATCGGTGAATCGGTAAAAAATAACCGTTGCGGCGAGGGATACAGACTGACAGATAGGACTCGACAGACATGTCTGCGCATCACAATAGCCGCCCGCTTTATCCGCAACGGGCACGCTCATCGCGCGATGCGCGTGAAGTTTCCGGCGCGTTTCTTTATCTATCTTGACCCACACAACGCGGCGACGACACCGCGAAGGCGTTGCATTATCGTCCAGTGGCTTGGAGGCTGTCAAGTGCACAGGCGGAAGTGCTATAATGCGACGCAATCACTCATTCACTCATACCACGGAGCAGAGAGCATGTTTGTGCAACATATGGCCAAAACCGAGATGACCAGGTTTTGGCAGTTTATGTTTGATTACTGCAATGAGGAATATTCCTGCGTGCTCGGATGGGGCATGGCAGGAGTCATAGCATTCCTGGCCATTGTTCTTGCCTTCGGGGCCCTGATCACGCGCGCCAACAAAAGAAGACAATAGAAGAGGCCTACTCCTGCCTATCAGCTGGTCAGCACCGTATCGTTAAACAATCCCTGCATACCTACAGGTCAACGACGAACACATATGACGTCACCGAGTGGAACCAACATTCAATTCGACGAAATCATTCCCCGCCTCAAAAAGAACAATTCCTTTTGAACGTAGAAGAGAAACGAAGACGTTACTGAACGAAGTGGTGAGCCGGCTGGGACTCGAACCCAGGGCCCTCGCCTTAAAAGCACCGACACTCCTGAAATAAATCAACATGATCACTCTTCGGAGTCGTCCGATGAGTGACAAGGATTTACAACGAGTTACAGAATCCGTGTCCTATAAAATAGGACAAGCCACTTCTCGTCGTTCCCTTCCGACCCGTCGCAATCACATCACACAAAAAGTCAGGATCGCTGGACAGCGCACGCTGTATCTTAGCGTCCATGACGACGAACATCCCGCAAAAATCTTTCTTCGCCTGAAGGGAAGTGACTGCTCCTCAGAATTAATCGGTTTATACGACGTCATTGCCCGCCTGATGAGTCTGACCCTGCAGTATAGCGTCCGGCTTGAGAAGGTCGGCGATCTCCTCGCTTACGCCAAATTTGCTCCATGTGGCTCTTTGTCCGGACATGATCGCCTGAAGTCCTGCACGAGTCTCCCAGATTTAATTGGCCGGCATCTGTTGGTGGAGTACTGCGGGCGCGAGGAGCTGGCTCATGTTCTACTATCGACGAACGCAGAGGAAGTACAGTGATGATTTCGAAGCATGCCACCCCAGGTGCACGAACTGATCGCAGGCTCACACCGAAAGAACAACGCTTCGTGCAGGAATATGCCATTGATCTGAATGGCACCCAAGCGGCGATCCGAGCGGGCTACAGTCCCAAAACGGCACGGTCGATTGCCTCCGAGACCTTGCAGCGTCCGGCGGTGAAGATGGCCGTCCAGATGGCACTCCGTGCAAATGAAGAGCGCCTCCGAACCTTAACGGCGGTGGCCTTTGTGAATATACGGACCGCGATCAAGCGGGATCCTGAACTGGGGCTGGTGGTCACGCCCGATCCGAACATCATTCAGAGCGTCCGCCGGATTACGCGCACGGAACCGAAAACCGGACGCACACGTCGGATCACGTCCATCAAGTTTGTTAATCGGGCGCGGGCCATACGCGAGCTCGGGCGACGCCTGGGATATTTCTAGTCGCTCAGATTGCCGCCGCGATGATCTCGATTGGCCCTCGCGTGACAGACATGATGATTTCGACAGAACGCTCAGGCACGACCTGACATTTATTTGAAATTGAGGAGGGATCGATGAAACGACTGGTGAGTGATTTCCATGCACTCAATATCCTCGAACTGGCTCGCGGGGACTGGCTAACTCCGCTCTTCACGCATGACCGGGTCTGGCGGACCCACAAGGGAACCCAGGAGACGAGGGTGGCGATCACCGTTCTGAACGATTCGCTGCAATTGCTGTATCCGATGGGCGCGCAACGCATCCAGCACGATGTTCAGCTGACGTATTCGCGTAGGCTTCGCGGTCGGAGGCGCCTCTGGTTTGTCTGCCCCACCTGTGGGCGACCGGTGGGCGTGCTAAATCACGCACTGCCCTTTCGCTGTCGGATCTGCTGTGACTTGGCCTATCCCTCCCAGTATCGATCACGGGATCAGAGTTACGGCCGTCAGCCCCAGATGGTGAGTCATCGTGAACGGGACAGATTCCTCAAGACGTGTGCGGTAGGGTCGTGATGATTTCGAGCGGTCTGGGAACAAGGAAAATCAGAGAACTGTCGGTGTGGCGACGATGAGGAAGGTCGCACGTCCAAAGAGATCCGTGCCCCAGCGACCCGATCGCAATGTCCACCGGCAACAGGCCGAGGCAATCAATCTTGCGAAGGGCATGACGATTGAGAAGGCGATGCTGCAAGCGGACCACAGCCCCAGTTACTCGCATGACCAAGGCTACAAAGCCGTCAAGCGTCCGTGCATTCAGAGCATTCTTACCAACTCCTGCGAAAGGACCATGCCAAACGAATGATGCAATTCGACGAGATCGTGGAACCGTACTTCGACGCGCTGAATGCGCCACTGATCGTCAAGAATAGCCGGTTAGGCGATGCCAAAATCCCGACCAACCCCAAAACAGGTGAACCGTTTCCCGATCATGCGCTGCGCATGGACGCGGCGTACCGCATCGTCGATTTGTTCGGCGGCAAGCCGCGTGAAATCGAGATGCCGAGTGAACCACCCAAGAAGATCACGATCATCTTTCAGAAAGACTCCAGTGCGCAGGTGGCCGTGGTCGTGAATCCAACTGGCCGCACGAGCATTGTGCCGGAAGGGGCCACGACGCATCCCAAGTTGCCGGTGACGTTGGTGAAACGGAATGGGAAACGAGTCGATGTAATGGCCTGGACCAATTGGCGGCAAAAGACCACGATCGAGCTGCAGGGGAAAAACAAACATCCCCCATTGCCGGTGCCCCAGATAGGCTTCAACTGCACCTCACCAACTTGCTTCCGGTGAAAAGATGTGATTCAGGGTGGAGTAGTCAATGAATGTGCGAAGAAACATAGAAAGCGAAAATGAATTAGGAACGCGGCGCCAACGGCTGTTTGCCTAGATTGGACTGTATGTCGGTTCGGCTTCGGTCAGTTCGTTTTGGAAATCCCCTTTCGGAGTCACCGTCACTACATCTTCCATTTCATCTTCGGAATTGACCTGTGTGATTGGTTCGGCTTCGGGCGATCCGTTTTGGAAATCCCCTTCCGGAGTCAGCGTCACTACATCTTCCATTTCATCTTCGGAATTGACCTGTGTGATTGGTTCGGCTTCGGGCGATCCGTTTTGGAAATCCCCTTCCGGAGTCAGCGTCGATACATCTGCGGAATTGACCTGTGCGATCGGTTCGGCTTCGGGCGATCCGCTCTCAAAATCTCCTTCGGCGGCACATCCCGTTAGTATTGGCAGGCAGAAAACGATGAGTCCAAGAACCATCGATCTGAACAGGCACGATTCACGTGCGATGCTTCCTAACGTCTTTCGGGGTCGTAGGAGTACTCTGGTTAAAGCCATCTTGGTGTGAAACCTCAGCTAGCGTTTAAGGTGGATGAGAATTCGGTCTACGTCGGGCGTGATGAAGAACCCGCATGCCGAGAGAACGCCATGAGCTCAGGGCAAATGCTATGCCAACTCAAGATCGAATTAAGATTTCATTATTATTAATGAGATAATCACACATGCTTCGTATTTTTCCGTTAGTGGTCGTGAAGTAATGAAGGACGCTGCATTCGGTTTGAATTCGCCGAAGCTGCCATCTTTCTCTAGTTTAAATCTGCCGTCGTTTTCCGGGGAGACATCACAGAATAGCCATCCTAGCCAGGAGGTTCCCATGCGCCAGTCGAAGTTCACTGAACTTCGTATGCGCCAATATCTTGACTGAGGCGTTTCGGTCTAGGGTACTTCCTAATATCCACTTTGACCAGGCTCAAGATTACTCCTTTATCGATCGCGGGGCTGCTTAACTGGAGATTGAAGTCACCGGCGGCAGCATTCACGAAGCGCGGATCGGTGGTCGAGTTCGCGTTAAGGATTGTGCGGGTCCCGGCATTGGTGATCTGCCCAGAGGTATTCGCGAACACAATATTGTTCTGCACAACCGTATCCGTGGTAGTGTTAAGCTCGATCTGGATACCCCATCCTTTGTTGCCATACACGGTGTTGTTCCAGACCTTCGTCCCGGCGGCGCCACTACTCACCCGAATCGCCCCGGACGTGCCACCGTATATGCTGTTTTTATAGACAACATTGTTATAAATCTGTACTCCGCTGATGGTTTGCGTCACGCCATTCGTCGAACCTCTAAACACTATGATGCCCCCCACCGACGACGTGGTCATCGTATTATTGTAATAGATCCGGTTGCCGCGAATGATCAAATTGCTGATAGTCCCGGGGTAGGCGTGTATCCCGCCACCTGGATTGTTGTAAATCTCATTCCCTTCAATCACCCCGTTGGCGCCGTGATGATAATAAATTCCGTACCACCGATTGACGTCGACCGATACCTGATGGTGAATCTTGCAGTTGAGAATCTGGACATTATTGGCTCCGTCAACGTAAACGCCGTTATAGCGGAAGTTCTTAATTTCGAGATTGCGGAGAATGAAGTCATGGTTCCCGTCGCGGATTTGCCAGCCCGTCCCGTTCCCGCTCAGTCCCCCGTCAAGAATCAGATTGTCGAAAATCAACCAACCACGATTGCCCCGCGCTTTAATGACGCCGTAGCCATAAGTTCCCTCCGAGTACCGTACCGTGGGCTTTTCCCCTGGATACCCCGCGATAGTGATGTAATAGCCCGCCGTGCCGGTTTTATTGGGACCTTGAAGGTCAATTTGCTCGGTATAGGTTCCCGCACGGATATAGAGCTTGTCACCTGGCTTCAGGCATGTTATCCCGGACTTGATCGTCCTTTTGGGCGTTGTAATCGTTTGTGCGGTCGTGCAGACGTGGGCATCGTTCCCCGTGGTCGCTACATAGTATGTCGCGGCCTCAGCCGTGATCGCTCCGATAAGAATGAACAATATCCAAAGGGGCAACATACTAAGATATTTGTGCTTTTTTGATGTCTTCGTCATGAGCAGTCCTTCCATCCCTCAAACATATTGAGAGTTTATAATTACCGCCGCGCCCGTATCCTTATCCTAGGCGAAAGGGCTTGCAATAACGGCGTACGATTCCTCGGAATTAGAAGGATGCAGTGGGGGGATCACTCTGCGAGGGGCTCGACATGTAACGGTGATGCATTTGGTCTGGCACGTTTCCCGTTTTAACTATTATTTCAAAGCATAACGTCGAACAGTTATGCAAGGAGTATTGCTCTGTCATGGAACACATCTTCCTCTCTAGAGCTTTCTAAGCAAGTTCGCAAGTGGCTCATTCCTTGACCATGTAGAGCAAGCACAATACATGCCATTAGAAATGTCCGCATGTTTTCGATACGTGTCGTAGAGGGTGTTGTATGAAAACGGATGCGTCGAACAAATGAATCCGATGGATCATACTGAATCATCAGGCGAAAGCGAACTGAAGGGGAAAGCATCCAGTGCATCAGGTCGAGGAATCCTTTGAAGACTCGATATCTTGCTCGAACTTTCGCCAAGGCTCGTAATCGAGCGGGCCTGTTGGATTTCCGGTTCCACGATTTGCGCCATACGTTTGCTAGCAGACTGGCGCAGAGGGGCATTGACCTCTACTTAAGGTGCAACGACTATTGGAACACAAGACGGGCTTGATGACGCAACGCTATGCCCACCATTGCCCAGAGAGTTTGCGCGAGGGAGTCAGGGTGCTAGAAATGCCGCTTGCGGTTGGCACAAATTTGACATAAGCGGCCATTAGTCGAGATGGTCAACTTTGTAAGTCGCTGGAATAATATGTGGTGAGCCGGCTGGGACTCGAACCCAGGGCCCTCGCCTTAAAAGGGCGATGCTCTACCAACTGAGCTACCGGCTCACCTAGCGAAGAGTGCGAATTCTACCACCGACGCTCAGCCTGTGCCTAGACCGAGGTACACGAAGAACGTTATTTGGTTCATTTGGTTTGTCTTGTTTGTTTGGTCGCACAAGACCAACGAGATGAGCTCAGTTCACCAGATCAACCATCCGCCGGTCTCATACGGCTGCCATGCCGAAAATGAATTGCCTACCGCGCGCGCAAACGGATCTTGAGCGGATTGCGAAGAATGATGGTTTCGCGGCGCTTCGAGCCGGTGGAAATCATATCGATGGGACACTCGGAGATGTCCTCAAGGTATTGGAGATAGCGCTTGGCTTCCACGGGAAGCTGTTTATACGTGGTCGCACCGGTCGTCGCGCCGGACCAACCCTTGAAGGTTTTGTACACCGGCTCACAGTCGGTCAGCGCCTGGAGATCGGCCGGCATGTCCCGATACAGCGTTCCCTGATACCGATAGCCTGTGCACACCTTGAGATCCTTACAGCCGTCGAGCACATCCAGTTTCGTCACGGCCAATGACGAAAGCCCATTCACTTTGGTGGCATAGCGCACAAGGACACCGTCGAACCAGCCGCAGCGGCGCGCGCGCCCCGTCGTCGATCCGAACTCTTTCCCTCGTACTTGAAGCCCGTCTCCCACCGCATCGGTCAATTCCGTGGGGAACGGTCCGCTGCCGACACGCGTGGTGTAGGCCTTGACGACTCCGAGCACCGCGTCGATCTTCGTCGGCCCCACGCCCGTTCCCGTCGAGGCGCCGCCGGCCGTTGAGCTGGAGGACGTGACGTACGGATAGGTGCCGAAGTCCACATCCAGGTGTGTCCCCTGCGCCCCTTCGAACAACACAGTCTTTCGCTTCTCGATCATCTTATTGACGAGCATGGCGGTATCGACGATATGGCTCTTCAGCCGATCGGCATAACCCATGTACTGCCGGAACACTTTGTCGACGTCGAAACGCTCCAGCTTATACAGCTGTTCGAGAAACCAATTGATCTCGACCACGTTCTCTTCAAGTTTGGCTCGAAAGGCCTTCGGATTGAGCAGGTCCCCCATGCGAATACCGACCCGCGACATCTTATCGGCATAGGCCGGGCCAATCCCCCGACCCGTCGTCCCGATCCGGCGGGAGCCTTTGGACTGCTCGGCCGCTTTGTCGATGGCCTTATGGTACGGTAGGATGAGATGGGCCCGCTGGCTCACGACAAAATTCTTGCCGATCTTCACGCCTTGAACCTGGAGATGGTCCAGCTCTTCGATCAACGAGGCCGGGTCTACGACGACCCCGTTCCCGATCACACAGAGCGTCCCGCGATAGAGGATGCCTGAGGGAATGAGGTGAAACACGAAGGTGCCGCGCTCGTTGATGACGGTGTGTCCCGCATTGGACCCTCCCTGATAGCGAACTACCGCATCGACATCGCGGGCCAAGATGTCTACGATCTTGCCCTTGCCTTCGTCACCCCACTGCGCCCCGATCACTACGAGATTTCCCATCGTCTGACATGCTCCCCAAAAAAAGAGCCCTGGCTGGACTCATGGCCAGGGCCGGAGCGGTATGGTAGGGACGCTCCTATTGTTTGTCAAGAACAGTGACGGTCAATTTACTCTTAGTTCTTTTCTCTTCTATCATCTTCAAGGGCAGGCTCCAACTGTCTCTTATTGCGCGCGTCGAACGAAATACCTGCTCCTTCCAAGCTTGCTCGTCGCCCTAGGGGGGGCGGCCAGACCGTCCTTCACTGCGCGCGACATTCTCACCCGCCCAACCCCAAACGCGCCGAGACGCGCTCTTCTCCCTAGCGAGCACAGTTTCATCGTGCGCGTTCTGCGAGCAAGAAGGATGGTCTGGCTGCTCCCCTCCCGTTTTCTTGACTGCCGCGGGAGGGCCATGTTAGCATGACCGCGGTTTCACAAGGATTTTCGCGTATTTCCAGATCAACCGATATGGGGCTGTAGCGCAGTTGGGAGCGCGCGTGAATGGCATTCACGAGGTCGCCGGTTCAATCCCGGCCAGCTCCACCAAACCGCACTTCGCATGAGCCGGCGGTTATTTTAGTTTGACCGTAATCACCGCCGCAGGATAAACCCCGCACACGCTCGCTAACTCTTTTTAACTTTTCTCATGCTTCAAATCGAGTCAGTCAGTAAACAATATTCCACGAGGGTTCTGCTTACCGGAGCCTCCGCCCATCTCCGTCCGAACTCACGGGTCGGCCTGGTGGGGCCCAACGGCGCCGGCAAAACCACGCTCTTCCGGATGATCCTCGGAGAGGAATCTCCCGACAAGGGAGGAATCCGCAAACGCCCTCGTCTCCGCATCGGCTATCTTCCGCAGGAGCTCGAAACCATCACGGGCAAGACCGTGTTGGACGCCACCCACCGAGACCTGTATCCCGAACATGAAGCCGAGCGTATTCTCATGGGGTTGGGATTTTCGGAAATCGACTTCGGCCGAGAGGTCGAAAAACTGTCCGGCGGCTATCGGATGCGCGTTGCGCTGGCGCATCTGCTGCTGACTAACCCCGACGTGCTGCTGCTCGACGAACCGACCAACCATTTAGACAAACCGACGCAACGCTGGTTCGAGCAATTTCTGTTGAATTCGGAAATGACGCTGTTGATCATCAGTCACGACACAGCGTTTCTCGACCGCGTCGTCACCCACATCTGGGATCTCCGACACCACAAGATCGAAGAATATCGCGGCAACTATACCTCGTTCAAAAAGATTCGCGCAGAGCGGGACGCTCAACGTCAGGCTGCCGCGGGGCGCCAGGCGAAAGAGGTCGCACGGGTCCAAACATTCGTGGATCGATTCCGTTACCAAGCGAACAAGGCCAGCCAGGTTCAATCGCGCATCAAGCAGCTTGAGAAGGTCAAGATGATCGAGATCAAGCGCGATCCCAAGCGGGTGAAATTCAAATTTCCCCTCCCGGCAGCGAGCGGTCGGCAGGTCCTGGAACTCCAAGGCGCGGCAAAACGCTACGGGGAAAAAGTCGTCTATGAGCGAGTAGATTGCTCTGTCGAGCGGGGGCAGCGCATCGCGCTGGTGGGAGAAAACGGCGCAGGGAAAAGTACGCTGCTCAAGATGCTGGCCGGAGTATTGGAGCCTGACAAAGGGACCAGAACGGTCGGCCACGGCGTCACACTGCACTACTTTGCCCAGCACCAGGCTGAAACGCTGAACCCTGAACATACCATTCTCGACTCCCTCTCCGAGATATCCAGCCAGGCAGAAACGAATTTCCTCCGCGGGATTGCCGGAGCCTTTCTCTTCACCGGTGACGATCAGAAAAAGCCGATCAAGGCGTTGAGCGGCGGGGAACGCAATCGCGTCGCGCTCGCACGGATGCTGGTCGAGCCGGCCAATACGCTGTTACTCGACGAGCCGACCAACCATCTCGATCCGGCTTCGGTCGATATGCTCACCGATGCGCTGTCGGACTTCCCGGGCACGATCATCTTTATTTCCCACGACCCCACCTTTCTGACCAGAGTCTGCACGCGCGTCATTGAAATCGAAGAAGGCAAAGCCCGAAGCTTCTCCGGCGATTATGAGTATTATTTGTGGAAGAAAGCGCAAGAACTCGAATCTATCAAGGAAACGAGCGCCGACCTGAAGGGAGTAGATCGCGGGCAGGATGCCGGGCCGACCAGGGCTATGGCCTCACAAGTACAGGCCAAATCCTCAGCCGGAGATCGCCGCGATTTGAACAAGACTCAGGCCCGTCTGGAAAAACAGATCGCACGGGCTGAAACCGAGATCGCCGACTGTGAAACGAAGATCAAGGATCGAGACATCGAGTTGGCTGATCCCGCACTCTACAAGAATGAATCTACTAAGTGGAGCGTGCTTCAAACGGAATACGACGGATGGAAAAAGGACCTTGTGCGGCTCACTGCCCGGTGGGAAACGCTTTCGGCTGAACTGGAAGAAGTCAAACAAAAGCTGACGGCATTCGCGTAGCAACGTGCGCGAGATTGGCGAGACTAGCGGGAAACGCGCGACATGGGAATCAGGGCTTGCACGTCGCGCCTATCGAGCACTGAGCAGGCCTCGGATAAGCTATCGTGCATGGTAGAAATTTAATTGTTCGCACGGCTGGAACAGCAGGATGCTCAAAAAGACAGTCAGCAAGGCCGCAGCGAGTTCAGATCCTCAACGTATCCTCTGGGATACGTTGAGGATCTGAACGATGCGAGAACGCAGCTGGCGGGCTTTTTCA
>Ga0134127_10003219_pt1 | contig 11735 bp, 10 predicted proteins | sample KB31753_FD_96459 | JGI IMG/M metagenome (GOLD analysis project Ga0134127, IMG submission 96459) | Terrestrial soil microbial communities with excess Nitrogen fertilizer from Kellogg Biological Station, Michigan, USA - KB3-175-3 | ecosystem: Environmental > Terrestrial > Soil > Unclassified ...
ACCGCGAATCGACCGGCGCCGAGTCTATCAGAGGCGCCTGCGGCGGGCAGGCAGAAGCGCCTGCGGCGGGCAGGCAGAAGCGCCTGCGGCGGGCAGGCAGAAGCGCCTGCGGGGGGAGAAGCGCCTGCGGAGGGAGGAAGAAGCGCCTGCGGGGGCAGGAAGAAGAGTGGATGCGGGCGGTGGGGCGGGGACGCGAGATGCGGCGTCGGGGACGCGGCCGCGAGGGCCGCGCCCCCGGCGCGGGGGCTACTCCTCGGTCTTGGCGGGCGCCGCGGTCGGGGTCACCGTGGCCGGGACCGGTGCGCTCGCGGTCGGCGGGGTGCCGGCGACGGGGCGAGTGGGGGTCACCTGCGCGTACTTGCCGCGCAGGTCGCGCATGAGCTGCGCGTAGGAAGAGGTGCGGATGATCTTGTCGAACTGACCGCGGTAGTTGCCGACGAAGCTCACGCCCTGGACCACCACGTCGTACACCGCCCAGCGGGAGCCGACGATGTGGAGGCGATAGTCCACCGGGATCTCGGCCCCGCGGCTGGTCACGATCTTGGAGCGGACGGTGGCGAACTCCCCGTCCACGGTCTCGCCGAGGTACACGACCTGCTCGCCCGCGTAGCCCTCCAGCTTGCCGAGGTACGCGCGGCCGAGGAGCTGCTTGAAGAGCCCCACGAACTCGTTCTGCTCCTGCGAGCTGCGCTCCCGCCAGTGGACCGCGAGGGCGCGGCGCGCCATCTCGGGGAAATCGAAGAGCCGGTCGGCGATGCGCTGCATCTCCCGGCGGCGCTTCTCCTGCACGGGCGGCGCCGCGAGGTCCACATCCTGGACGACCTGCAGGACCTGCTCGGTGGCCGTTTGCACGACCTGGGTCGGGCCCACTTCCGGCTGCGCGCCGCCGCTCGCGGCGAGCAGGATCCACATGGCCAGTGCCTTCTGCATGACTCCCTCCCGGTGCAACCGGCGCCGGGATAGGTGCCCCGTCGCCCGGCTCTTCGGGCAGCATGGCTCATGCCACGGGCGATCGGGCCTAACTCTGGGGATTCGTGAGGATTTGCCGCGGGGAGCGGAGGGGGCGACTCGTCAGCGCGGGGACGCCCGTCAGGCCCCCGACGGAGCGGCGGTCGCGACGGGCTGCGCCCCGGACAGCTCCTGCACGAGGCGGAACAGCTCCATCATGTCGAAGGGTTTGGTCAGCACCGGCACCCTGACCTCGTCGATGAAGCCGTGGTAGTCGGTGTGCTCCGAGGTTCCGGTGATGAACATGAAGCGCCGCAGCACCTCGGGATGGCGCGCCTCGATCTCGCGGAAGAGCCCGAGTCCGTCGAGCTCCGGCATGCGCAGATCGCTCAGCACCACGTCGTAGCGCCGCTCGGCCAGCCGCGCGAGCGCGACCACGCCGTCCGGCGCGGTGTCGACGTCGTAGCCCTCGCCGCTCAGCATGTCGGCGATGAGCTGCGCGATCACCTTCTCGTCGTCGACCACGAGGACGCGCGCCCGCTCTCCCTGAGGAGTCATGGCGAAGAGCGCAGCAAGACGCGAGCCAGCCCGGATTGCTTGCCGAATCAGGCAGTTGGCGCGCAGGGTGCGCGGATGCGGGCGGAAATCGTCAGCGCGCCCGGCCGGAAATGAGTAGCCGGCTCAGGCGGTCTGCAGGCGGCGACGGCCCGCGAGCGCGCGGATCTCCAGCCAGAGCCAGCCGAGGGCGACGAGCAACACGGTGAGCAGCGCGTTCGCGAGCCAGTACCACGCCCAGTGGTTCAGCTTGAGCCCGAGCCACTCGTGCACGAGCGTGAACACGAAAACGTGGTGGACGAAGTAGATCATCAGCGAGGTCCGTCCCAGGATCACCAGCCAGCCCACCGGCAGGCGGCGGACCTCGACCAGCCAGTAGGCAAGGCCGAGCAGGCAGAAGACGGACCCGAGGCAGAGGAAGCCGGTCACTCCGCGCGCGATCCAGTGGTTGTTCACGATGAAGTCGCGCTTGAACGACAGCGACAGGTGCGGGGGAGTGCCGTGGGCCCAGTCCCAGGCCGCGAACGCGACGAGGAACAGCACCCCGACCACGCTCAGGATCGCGAGATAGCGCGCGCGCTGCGCCGCGGTCGGCAGCCGTGCCCACGTCCAGCCGAGGGCGAGGCCGATCCACACCAGCGAGATCCACGGCCACGGGGCGAACTCGAAGAGGAAGATGCGCCCGATCACGGGGTGGGCGGGCAGCCAGGCCAGGACCTGGGCGTAGGACACCGAGAAGAGGGCGTAGGCGCCGAGCGCGATCGCGACCAGCGCCGTGCGCGCGCCGCGCCGGTGCAGCGCGAGCATCGGGGGCAGGGAGAGGATGATGCCGAGCCCGATGGTCTGCAGCACGCCGCCCTCCCAGAACGGCTCGTTGCGGAAGATGAGGAAGTTGAGCAGCCACGAGGCGAGCACGAGGCGGATCCCGCGCGAGAGGAACTTGGTCACCACTCCGGCCCGCCCCGCGTCCGGGCGGCGCGCGAAGGAGAGTGGCAGGCAGAAGCCGACCAGGAACAGGAAGAGCGGGGCACCCACCACCATGCTGCCGTAGATCAGGTTGTAGCGCGGCCAGCCCATGGCGCCGTCCTGCCACCAGCGCCCGGTGTGGTTCACGATCATCAGCAGCAGGGCGAAGCCCCGGACCGCGTCCAGGAACTGCAGCCGCTCCGCCGGGCCGCGCTCGACCGCCGCCGCCATGCCCCTCCGCCCGCTCCCGCCGTCTAGCGCGGCTGCTTCACCGGGTCGCGCCGCGGAGTGAAGAACGCGGGCCGGTTCATGCGGCCCACCGGGACCTCCACCAGCGCGGGGCGGTCCAGCTCGACCGCCTCGCGCACGAGGCGGCCGACCTCGGTGGGCGCCTTGGCCCGCAGGCCCGCCACCCCGAAGGCGTCGGCCAGCTTCATGAAGTCGGGATTCTGCAGCTCGGCCCCGTACTGCCCGCCCCAGGACTCGTCGAGGTCGCGGGCCACGTTGCCGTAGGAGCTGTCGTTGAAGACCACCGCGACCACGTTGATGCGGTGTCGCGCCGCGGTGGAGAGCTCCTGGGCGTTGAAGAGGAAGCCGCCGTCGCCGGAGACCGACACCACCGGCCGGTCGGGCCGCGCGACCTTGGCCCCGAGCGCGACCGGGTAGGCGTAGCCGAGGTTGCCCGAGTAGGACGACGAGAGGTACGTACGCGGCTCGTAGACCGGCCAGAACGGCCGCGAGTAGTAGCCGATCTGGGTCATGCCCGCGACCAGGATCGTGTTCTCGGGTGCGCCCGCGCGGAGCGACTTGATGATCGAGGCGTTGGGCTCCATGGTGTTCTCGGCCGCCGTCCGGGCCCGCAGCGCCTCGTGCTCCGCCTTGCGCGAGGTCCGGGGCGCGGCCGCGGCGCGCAGGCGCTCCAGCAGGGCCTCGAGGGTGGCGCGCGCGTCGCCCACCAGGCCGAGGGTGTCCTTGTGGTTGCGCCCGATCTCCTGCTCGTCCGCGTCGATCTGCACGATGCGGGTGCCCGGCTTGAAGGTGACCTGGGCCAGGCGGCTGCCCACCGCCAGCACCACGTCCGCCTCCTGCACGTGCGCCCGCAGCGCGGACTCGCGCCACAGGGCGGCGCCGAGCGAGAGCGAGTTGTGGTCGCTCACCGCGCCCTTGCCCTCCGCGGACTGGGCGACTCCGGCCTGCAGGTGCTCGGCCACCTGGCCGAGCGCCTCGTGCGCGCCCGAGAGGTGCACGCCGCCGCCCGCGTAGATCAGGGGCCGGCGCGCGGCGAGCAGCGCCTCCACCGCGCGATCGAGGTCGCGCCCCGACGGCACCTGGGGCCGCACCTCGACGGGCGGGAGCAGCTCTACCAGTCCCTCGTCCTCCATGGTCTCGGGCGGCATCTCGATCTCGACCGGGCGCGGGCGGCCGCTCCGCAGCTGGATCACCGCCTCGCGCACCGCGGCTGGCACGTCGGCCACCTGGAGCACGCGCCGGCGCCACTTGGTCACCGGCCGGATGCACTCCTGCTGGTCGTTCACCTCGTGCAGGAGCCCGACGTCCTTGCCGATGCTGTCGCGCGGGACCTGGCCCGAGATCATCAGCACCGGCGACGACGCGGAGTACGCGGTGCTGAGGCCCGACATCGCGTTCAGCAGGCCGGGGCCGGGCACCACCAGCGCGGTGCCGAACGAGCCGCTCGCGCGCGCGTAGCCGTCGGCCATGAAGCTGGTGGCCTGCTCGTGGCGCGTGTTGACGAAGCGGATGCGCGGCTCGTCCCGCAGCGCGGCCATGACCCCGTAGAGCTGGACACCGGGCAGGCCGAAGACCACCCGCACGCCTTCCTGGTAGAGGGACCGCACCAGCGCTTCGCCGCCCGTCATCGGTGTCGCCGCCATGTCTCGTCTCCTCCGGGCCCGGCTCAGGGCGCCTCGATGGCGCCCGCCTGGGCCAGCTCGTCGATGTCGCGGTCCTTGTAGCCCAGCAGGCCGCTCAGCACCGCGCGGGTGTGCTCGCCCACCCGGTACGGCGCCGGGCCCGCCGGGGTCACCGGGCGGCCGTCCAGCTGGAACGGGGTCGCGGTCACGCGCACCGGGCCCCGGGCCGGGTGATCCACCGTCGGAAAGGCGCCCCGCGCGACCAGGTGCGGGTGCTCGACGACCTCGTCCGGCCGCAGCACCGGCGCGGCCGGGATGCGCGCGGCGCGCAGGGCCGCGAGCGCCTCGTCCACGGTGGCGAAGCGCCCGACCCACTCCCCGATGATGTCGCGCAGCGCGGGCCAGTTGCGCCGCCGCTGATCGGGAGTGGCGAAGCGCGGATCGGTCGCCAGGTCGGCCCGGCCCAGCATCTCTTGAAGGCGGGGCCACAGGGCGGCGGCCCCGCCGGTCTGGAGCGCGAGGTGCCGATCGCCGACCGCGTACACCCCCATCGCGGGGCGGGGGGAGCCCTGGGTCTCGCCGCCGTTGAGCGCGGCCGCGTACGACACGTCGTCGGCCGCGATCAGCGCCTCCAGCATCGACACGTCGAGGTACGCGCCCTGCCCGGTGCGGTCGCGCCGGCGCAGCGCGGCCAGGATCGCGCCGAACGCGTGCGTGCCCGCGAGCACGTCGGCGGCCTGGAGATTCGAGGCACGCGGGGCGTCCAGCTCGCCCTGATCGAGGTGCATCATGCCGGAGGCCGCGTTGATGATGTGGGCGAAGGCCTGCCGCTCGCGCCACGGCCCGGTCTGCCCGAAGCCGGAGATCGAGCAGTAGACGAGATCCGGCTTCACCGCCGCCATCGCGGCGTAGCCCAGCCCGAGCTTCTCCACCACGCCGGGGGCGAAGTTCTCCACGAAGACGTCCGCGACCCGGCACAGATCGGTGACCACCGCGCGGCCCTGCGGGTGGCCGAGGTCGACCGCCACGCTCTCCTTGCCCGCGTTGATGCGGATGAAGTAGGTCGACTGGTCGGCGCGGCCCGCCTCGAGCTGCAGGTGGTTCTTGCGCATGTCGTCGCCGTCGCGCGGACGCTCGATCTTGATGACGCGGGCGCCCAGGTCCGCGAGCAGGCGCGTGCCGTAGGGGCCGGCCAGCACGCGGGTGAGATCGAGGATCACGAGGTCGGACAGCGGGCCCGCGGGGTCGCGCACGCGGCAGAGTATAGCGCGCCGATTGACGGGGCGCACCCGCCCCCCTAGACTCGGCGGATGCGACGCAATCGACTGCGGGAGCGGCTGCGGGCGGGCGAGCCCTCGCTGGGCACCCATATCCACTCCGCGTGGCCCGCGGTGGTGGAGCTGGCCGGCCACGCGGGCTGCTTCGACTACGTGGAGTTCGTGGGCGAGTACGCGCCCTACGACCTCTTCGCCCTGGAGAACCTCGCGCGAGCGGTCGACACCTTCGACCACATGTCGGCGATGTTCAAGGTGGAGCAGCAGCCGCGGACCTACCTCGCGGTGCGGGCCATCGGGGCCGGCATCCAGAACCTGCTCTTCGCGGATCCGCGCACCCTCGACGACGTGCGCGAGTGCGTGCGCAGCGTGCGGGCCGAGACCCCGCAGGCGGGCGGCCTCCACGGGGTCGGCATGCGCCGCGACGTGGGCTACGTGGTCGACGTGGGCTCGCCCGGGTTCGTCCAGGCCCTCGACGACGCGGTGGTGGCGATCATGATCGAGAAGGACTCCGCGGTGCAGAACCTGGAGGCCCTCCTGTCGGTGAAGGGTGTCGACATGGTGCAGTTCGGCCCCGCGGACTACTCGATGAGCATCGGCCTCGCCGGCCAATGGAGCCATCCTCGGGTGGTCGAGGCGGAGCGGCACGTCATCCGGACCGCGCTCCGCATGGGAATCGCTCCGCGCGCCGAGATCTCGCGTCCGAGCGAGGCCAAGGCCTATCTCGACCTCGGCGTGCGGCACTTCTGCATGGGCTGGGACGTGTCGATCCTCTTCGACTGGTTCAAGGCCGAGGGCGGCGCCCTGCGCGACCTGCTCCGCGCCGGGTAGCGCGGCAGCGCCGCCGCCCATGGCGCCTCGCCCGGCGCGCGCCGCGCTCCTCGTCGCCGGCCTGCTCCTCGCGCTGCTGGCGGCCGGCTGCGGCCAGGGGCCGTCCGGCGCGGGGCCGATCACGCTGGTCTTCAAGCACGCCAAGATCCTCGGCCCCGCCGACCCGGTCCCGGGCCTCCTGCGGCGCTTCGAGGCGGAGCATCCGGGGGTGCGCGTGCACAGCGAGGCGCTCACGTGGTCCTCGGACGAGCAGCACCAGTTCTACGTGATCAACCTCGAGGGCGGCAGCCCGCCCTTCGACGTGATGATGCTGGACGTGATCTGGGTGCCCGAGTTCGCGCGAGCGGGCTGGATCCTCGACCTCACCGCCCAGGTGCCGCCCGCGGAGTGCGACGCCCACTTCGCCTCCGCCATCGAGCCCGCCACCCAGGACGGCCGGCTCTGGGCTCTTCCGTGGTTCATGAACGTCGGCCTGCTGTACTACCGCAAGGATCTGCTCGCGAAGTACGGCCTCGCCCCGCCCGAGACGTACGACGAGCTGGCGCGGCAGGTGCGCCTGATCCAGGCCGGGGAGCGCGATCCGCGCCTCGACGGCTACCTCTGGCAGGGCAAACAGTACGAGGGCGGCATGGTCAACGTGCTGGAGGCCCTGTGGGCCAACGGCACGCGCGTGATCGACGAGCGCGGCCGTCCGTTCCCGGAGCCGGAGCGGGCGCGGGAAGCGCTCGCGGCCCTGCGCGGCCTCATCGAGAGCGGGGTGAGCCCACCGTGGGTCACCGCCGCCGACGAGGAGCTGACCCGCCGGCCGTTCGGCGACGGCCGGGCGATCTTCCTCCGCGGGTGGCCCTACGCGCTCGACCTGTTCGAGCTGCCCGACTCCCGCGTGCGGCAGCGCGTCGGGGTGGCGCCCATGCCGCGGCTGGCGCACGGCCCCGTGGGCGCGGCCTCCACCGGCGGCGCGCACCTCGCGGTGAGCGCGCGCACGCGCCATCCCGCGCTCGCGGTGGAGCTGGTGCGCTTCCTCACCAGCGACGTGGCCCAGCGGGCGATGACCGAGGGCGCCGCGCTCCGCCCCTCGCGTCCCGCGCTCTACCACGATGCGCAGCTGATCGCGCGCGATCCGACGCTACCCGCGCTCCTGCCCCTGATCCTCCGCGGCCATCCGCGGCCGATCACCCCGTACTATCTGATGCTCTCCACCACGCTGCAGCCCGAGTTCTCCGCGGTGCTGGTCGGCCGCAAGTCACCCGCGCGCGCGGTCCAGGATGGCATCGCCCAGGTGCGACACCTCGAGCAGGCGCTCGGCCGCTGACGTGGCCGACCGGCGTCTCGGCTGGCTCCTGCTCGCGCCCGCGCTGCTGCTGCTGGGCGGGCTCACGGTCTATCCCGCGATCTGGGTGATCTGGCTCTCGCTGCAGTACCGCGTCCCGGTCTTCGGCATCGCGCGCTGGGCCGGCGCGGCCCACTACGCGTTCCTCACCGTCGACAGCCGCTTCTGGAACGCGGCCGGCGTCACCGCGCTCTTCACGGTGGCCTCGGTGGCGCTGGAGTCGATCCTGGGACTGGCCATGGCCCTGGCCCTGCGCGGGCAGCAGCGGGGACGGCGGGTCGCGGTCGCGCTCCTGCTCCTGGCGTGGGCGCTGCCGTCGGTGGTGACCGCGAAGATGTTCGAGTGGCTCTACCACCCCTCCGGCGGGCTCGTGAACTTCCTGCTCGGCGGCCGGGCCGTCAACTGGCTCGGCGATCCCGCGCTGGCCCTGCCGTCGCTGGTGCTGGCCGACGTCTGGCGCACCACCCCGTTCGTGGCGCTGCTCTGCTATGCGCGCCTGCTCACGATCCCCGCCGAGCTCTACGAGGCGGCGGAGGTCGACGGGGCCGCGGGCGTCCAGGCCTTCGCCCGCATCACCTGGCCGCTGGTGCGGCCCATCCTCCTGGTGGCCCTCCTCTTCCGCACCCTCGACGCGCTGCGGGCCTTCGACATCATGTTCGTGCTCACCGGTGGCGGGCCCGCCGGCAGCACCGAGACCCTGACCGTCTACGCGTACCGCGCGCTCTTCCAGACCCTCCAGATCGGCTTCGGCTCCGCCATCGGGGTGGTGGTGTTCGTGCTGGTCATGCTGGTGGCCTGGGCATATCTCCGCCTGATCAACCGCCAGGAGGCGGCCGCGTGAGGGGCGGCCGGCTCCGCGACGCGCTGGTGCTGGCCGCGCTGGCCCTCTACGCGGCGCCGTTCTTCTGGCAGGCGCTGACCTCGGTGCGGCCGGACGCGGAGCTCCTGCCGCTCGCGTCCCTGCTGCCGGGCCGGCTGACCGCGGTGCACTACGAGGTCGTGCTCGCCAAGAGCCTGATGCCGCGCGCGCTGCTCAACAGCCTCGGCGTCGCGCTCATCAGCACCGCGCTCGCGGTGGGGCTCGGGGCGCTCGCCGGCTACGCGCTGGTGCGGCTTCCGGTGCCCGGCCGCGGGCCGATCCTGCTCGCCATGATCGCGGCCACCGCATTCCCCCAGATCGCCACCGTGAGCCCGCTCTACCTCCTGATGCGGACCCTCGGCCTGCGCGACACCTGGCTGGCCCTGATCCTGGCCAACGCCTCCTTCGCCCTGCCGCTGGTGATCTGGCTGCTCGCCGGGTTCATCCGCGAGATCCCGCGCGCGCTGGAGGAGGCGGCGGCGACCGACGGCGCGGACCGGATGGCGACTCTTTACTGGGTCATCTTGCCCCTGGTGGCGCCGGGGGCGGCCTCCGCCGCGCTGCTCGCGTTCCTCTTCTCGTGGAACGAGTTCCTGTTCGCCTACAGCTTCACCGCCACCGAGGCGAGCCGCACGGTGCCGGTGGCGCTCGCGCTCTTCCCCGGGGTCTTCGAGGTGCCGTGGGGCGACATCGCGGCGGCCTCGCTGCTGGCGAGCCTGCCGCCAGTGCTGATCGTGGTGGGCTTCCAGCGCTACCTGGTGCGCGGGCTCCTGGCCGGGGCGCTGCGGGAGTGACCGCGCGGGCGGGTCCGGGCCCCCGCGCTCAGCGGCGCGGCTCGATCACGTCGAACATCAGGGCGAAGTCGTCGAGCAGGCCGAAGAGGCGCACCACCGGCTTCGGATCGCCCGCGATCGTGGCCAGGCCCTGGGCGAGCGCGGCGTCGATGGTGAGCTCGCGCAGCACCAGTCGGTCCAGCACCGGGCGGGCGAGGGTGATCGTGGCGTCGGGTCGCTCGGCCTGGCGCTCGGCGAGGTAGGTGAGCGCGCAGTTCTGCAGCGTCAGCACGTAGCGGCGGTCCAGGTCGGGGAAGACCCAGTTGAGCACGGAGCGCTCCCCCTCCGCGCGCTCGCCGTTCAGGCGCACCGCGAGGTAGTCGAAGAAGAGATCGAGGGTCATGCCCCGCACGAGATCCGGGCTCACCGGCGCGCGCGCCGTGGTGTCGGGCCGACCCTGGCGGAGCTCGAGCGCGCCCAGCAGGTAAGCGTTGCGCCAGGTGGCCGCCTCCGCCGCGTAGCCCATCTGCTCGAGCGCGTCGGCGCCGAGCCGGCGGGCCTCCCGGTTGGCGGGATCGGCGAACACCAGGTGGCTCATGACCTCGGCGACGAAGCGGTACTCGCCGCGGGCGTAGTCCTCGCGCGCTCGCGCCAGCGCGGCGGCGACCCCGCCCATGTACTCGACGTACTTCCCCCCGCGCTCGACCGGGGGCAGGGGGTCGAGGCTCGCGGGATTGGCGTCGTACCAGCCGAGGTAGCGCTGGTAGACGCTCTTGCTGTTGTGGGAGAGCGTGCCGTAGTAGCCGCGCACGTGCCACGTCGCGGCGAGCCCGCGGGGCAGGGCCAGGCGCTCCGCGATCTCGGCCGCCTTGAAGCCGTGATTCATGAGCCGCACCGTCTGATCGTGCAGGAACTTGTAGAGATCGCGCTGGGCGGCCAGGAATTCCTGCACGCGCTCGGTGCCCCACACCGGCCAGTGGTGCTGGGCGAAGGCCACGTCGGCGCCGCGCCCGAACCGGTCGCGCGCCTCGTCGATGTACTTCGCCCACGCGTTGGCGTCCCGCACCTGCGCCCCGCGAATCGGGTAGAGGTTGTGCAAGTTGTGGGTGGCGTTCTCGGCCAGGTTCAGGGCCCGGAGCGCCGGGTAGAACATGTGCATCTCCGCGGGCGCCTCGGTCTCCGGGGTGAGCTGGAACACGATCTCGACCCCGTCGAGGCGATGCGTCTCGATCGGCTCCGCGATGGTGACCGTCGGCGGGATGAGGGTCACGGTGCCGCGGGAGGTGCCCTTGCCGAGGCCCGCGTCCACCTGGCCGCGCGGGCCCTTGGGCAGGGTGGGCCCGAACTGGAACTGACCGCGGCGGATCATGGCGGTGCCGGCCAGCACCGCCTCCGACACCACCTCTTCCATGAACCGCGCCGGAGCCACCACCGGGACCAGGCCCGCGGCCACCTCCGCCTCGTCCAGCACCCCGCGCACGCCGCCGTAGTGGTCGGTGTGGCTGTGGCTGTAGATCACCGCGGTCACCGGCCGGTCGCCGCGGTGGGCGCGGTAGAGGTCGAGGCCGGCGCGGGCCACCTCGGTGGAGATGAGCGGGTCGACGACGATCACCCCGCGCTCGCCCTCGATGAGGGTCATGTTGGAGAGGTCGAAGCCGCGCACCTGGTAGACGCGCTCGGTGACCTGGAAGAGGCCGTGGTGGAGGTTCAGGCGCGCCTGGCGCCAGAGGCTCGGGTTGACGGTGGGCGGCGCCTCCGCGCGGGCCAGGAATGCGTAGTCCCGCAGGCTCCACACCACGCGGCCCTGCGCGTTCTTGATCTCGACCTCGGGCAAGGTCGCCACGAAGCCGCGCGCGGCGTCCTCGAAGTCCCGCGTGTCGTCGAACGGCAGCGTCTCGAGCGCCGCCCGCTGGCGCGCGCGGGTGACCGGCGTCGCGTCCTGGGGGCCGTCCGCGCTCACGAGCGCTACCCGACGGGCTCGGGGGTGACGAGGTCCGGGACCACGGAGGCCCCCGGCAGGACCCGGAACACGTCGGGGGCGATCTTCACCTTGAGCGACCGGCTGCCCCCGCCCAGGATGATCCACGGCAGGTCCATGAGCCCGCCGTCCACGTAGATCGGCAGGTCGGCGGGCAGCGCGAACACGGTGACGCCGCCCAGCATCATGCCGGTGAGCGCGCGCGTCTCCTCCGGATCGGCGAAGGACAGGCGCGAGACCCCCAGCAGCTTCCGCACCGCGTGGTTGACGTCGAGCCGCCGGGTCGCGCGCACCACGCAGGCGCAGTAGCGCTTCGGCTCCTTCTTGGAGCCCACGATGATGGTGTTGGC
>Ga0134127_10003224_pt1 | contig 11729 bp, 13 predicted proteins | sample KB31753_FD_96459 | JGI IMG/M metagenome (GOLD analysis project Ga0134127, IMG submission 96459) | Terrestrial soil microbial communities with excess Nitrogen fertilizer from Kellogg Biological Station, Michigan, USA - KB3-175-3 | ecosystem: Environmental > Terrestrial > Soil > Unclassified ...
CAGGAAAAGAATGCCAATCATGGTGGCTTGAATAATGAAAAGCCAGGCCAGGAGACCACCCATGAGCGTAATTCCCATCTGCTGGCGATAGGCGTACACCTCGCGCATCAGCCAGTAACCGGCGAACGGCAAGGGAATCAAGAACGCCACGCCGAGCGCCATGGCGATATAGCCCATCCAGTCGTAGTGCGCACGATCCTCATCAGTCTTGGAGGCCAAAAACTTGTACGCCGCGTAAGCCGCCACTACACCGCCGCCGAACGCCATATTTCCCAAAATGCGATGCACGTTGAGCGGATTCCAGAGAGCGGTATGAATGACGTGCCAGATGTTCCCCAGGTACCGGCCCTGCTCATCGACGCCGGCCGGCGACATCATGAAGCCGATCCAGGAATTCGCCAGAAACATGAGCAATGTCCCGATCACGTTCAAGACCACGGACATGCTCACGTGAATCCACTTGAGGAACCCCTCCTTCATCTTATCCCAGCCGTAGTAATAGATATAAATGGTCCCGCTCTCCGCCACAAACATCAGCGCATAGATATGCATGACTGGGCGGAAGATACTGGAGAGATAGCCGAAGAATGCAGGATAGAGCGTCAGGAAGGTGAAGATCAGGATACCCCCCAGAATTGCGGTGATCGAATAGGCCGTCAGACTGATCTTGATGAAGTCATAGGCGAGCTGGTCGTACCGCTTCGCCATCGCCTTATCCTTCGTCACCATCCCCATGAACTCGATCACCATGCAGAAGATCGGAACTGCGAGTACGAAACTTCCGTAGTAGAGGTGCTGCTGGTTTGCAAACCAGAGCAACACACGGCTCTCGAAGTTGTACCGCGGATAATCCTTAGGGCCATCGACGGTCTTCGGAGCAGGGGCACCGACGACGATACCCTCCGTCTTATAATAGACATCTCGTCCCTTCTCGACTTTCGCCTCACCTTCTTTCTTCACCGCATCAGGCGCATCTGCGCCCATTGCCAGCGACGGAAGCGATACGGCGATGGGGAGCAGGAGAAGGCCAACCATCGCGAAAAGCGCCATGATTGAAAATAACTTCTTCCCGGCTACACGTCCCATGAGATACCTCCTTGATGCATTCTGAAAGAGATTCACGTTCAATTTATCTACAAGCCAGAATTGGAGCAGCAGAACTACCAGGTTCTACTTTCGGAAAAGGTACCAGTAGTCCAGCCCTTGCATTTCCATAAAGTAGTGGTCGACTGCTGTAAAATACGCGATACAGACGACTAGTGACACCAGCACATATACGATTGTCATGCCCATCGCACTCCCTCCCTCGCCCTATTCGGACATTCAAAAAACCCTAGCGTTGCCGTGGCCCTGCTTAGCAGGGGCACTGAATTCCAGCGAACCAATAAAAAAACCACAGACCCACTGCACACGTGATGTAAAAAATCATCTTGCCGACTCTGATCTTTATCTCACTATCCGGTGCTGCCGTAGCCATCGCGTCTCCTTCTCTCCAGGTACAACCAATACGATCCGAATCAGCTCACCGATATTCTTGACAGACAGAAACCTGTATGTTATTCCAAATTCCTTGCCGCACACGAAAACTCAAGGGAAACTCAATGAAAAAAAAATCAAAAGTGTTCGACATTATAGTTTTGGCGGGTATGGTTGTCAATATACTACTGGCCGTGTTTCTGATTCTCTACTACTTTGATTTTCTGTAAGTTTCGCATGGTCTGCCCTTCAATTTTTCCCTGGTTTTGCACCAGAATCCGCACAGCGAAACCCGATCGTCTCGTCACGAAAGTCTGGAACCATCTTGCTCCGGCTGGTGATGCGAATATCGGCCCCTGTGGTCGTATACCCTCCCCCGCGAAGCACCCGAAATACTCCGTTTTCTGGGCTCTGAGGGTTCTGCTCCGGGGCCTCTTCAAAATAGCGTTCCGCATACCAGTCGTCCACCCATTCCATCACATTGCCCGCCCCATCCATGACTCCGTAGGGGCTCTTATCGGTCTGAAACGTGCCGACAATCGCGGAGACCTCGTGGCCATCCTGCACCCTAGCCCAATTCGCTCCGTTGGGCTGTTCCACATTACCCCAGGGCCACAGACGTCCATCCGATCCTCGCATGGCTTTCTCCCACTCTGCCTCGGTCGGTAGCCGGTTCCCTTTCCAATGGCAATAGGCCTCCGCGTCCTCCCATGACACATAGACCACAGGCTGATTGATGCTCAGCATCTTGCTCATGTTCTTGGCGTAGCGAGCAGGAGGACCGGACTTGCGATGCCCTGTCGCATCGACAAATTGTTGATACTGAAAGTTGGTCACTTCATAACGATCAATGGCAAACGCACCCAATACCAGCGTACGCTGCGGCCGTTCATCGAACCCGCCATTATTTGTCCCACGGATGAAGGGTCCTGCTGGAATCAAAATCATTTCTTTCGGAACCGGCTCTTCACGAGAAACTCCATCAGGATTGAGCGGCCCTGATGGGGTTGAGTCTGTGGTATCGGCAGAAGGCGCTTCAAACGGGGTCAGCGTAGTGCCACGGAGGATTCCCATGATCGGAATCGCAGCAAATGCGAGGACGGCAAGAAGAAACAGTACCTTGAATTTTGTTTCGAGCATGTCGGTTATGACTTCGTGGGGCTCTCGCTCGCCTCCACATCGCTCGCACAGCGAAACCCAATCGTAATATCGGTCCGCCATGCTTTCGCGGCAAATCGCTTGGATAGCCGGGCATTATGCTCGGTTTCTCGCCACGACCCGCCACGCACGACTTTCAAATCCGCCCGGTCTGGCCCTTTCGGGTCGCGATAGGGCGATTTCTGGTAATAATGCTCATCGTAAGAGTCTGCGACCCATTCCGCGACATTCCCAGTCATATCGTAGATTCCATAGGGACTTCGTCCGGATTCGAAGGAACCGGGAGGTGCGAGATACCGATAGCCATCTTCACTCCCATCTAGATTGGCATTCGCGCGGCCGTTCCTCACGGTGTCGCCCCATGCGTATTTCCGCTTCCCCTCACCGCGGCCGGCCTTTTCCCACTCCGCTTCCGTGGGAAGGCGCTTCCCCGCCCATTTGCAATAGGCCGCCGCTTCATCCCATGAGATGCTCATTGCCGCAAACTGGGGCTGCAGCAGCTTGGACTGGTCGTCTTCAAACACTTCGATCTTGGGTAACGAACGCTTGGTCATTTTGGCGAACCGAGCATATTCATCTTGCGACACTTCCTTCCTGTCGATATAGAACGCGGTTAAAAACACTTGCCGCTCCGGCGTCTCATCCGGGTCGCCATCCTTGCTGCCCATGATGAACGGGCCTTCAGGAACCTGCACCATATCCCGCCCTTCATCGCCTATCTTTGTCTTATACATCGAATAATCCAGCGAGGGTGCGCTGGTCGGCACAGGTCGAGCCTCGGTCTTGATCGACGCTGCCAGCGCTTTCATCTGCTTCGCCTTGTAGGACTCATAGACCAGCAGGCTAATCATCAAGATGAACGCCCCAAAGACAAACACGATCCCGCCGACGAGCACTCCCTTATTTTCCATTGCGTTTTATACTCCTCCGGTTGCAGCCTTCTTCTTTGCCGCGCTCATTTTTTTTTTAATGATACGGTGCCCACCGAGAAACCCACCCATGGCAGCGCCGGCCCCCGCACCCACGGATATTCTCTCCAGGCCGCCGATGAACCAGGCAAGCGCCCCGCCCAACAGAGTCCCTACCAGTATACTAGCCAGAAAGCGCCGCCCGCCCATAAGCCCGATGAATCCACCGAGCACCAGTCCTGCCCCACTCGCTAGCGGCATAATGCCGCCGCCCGCGATCATCCCAATGAGTGTCCCGACAGTTCCCATGACGACTATGCCGAACAGAATATCCATCGCCTTGAGAAGCGTCGATCGTTCTGTGCCGGACTTGGCCATACTGACACCGGTCCATTGTTCTAGCGTCCTGCGCTTGCCACCATCGAACCAAAATCAATTTCTACGCCGGACGCGGCGATGATCGAGATGCCCCAGGCTTTGGCCGCCGGTTCATGCTTGTGAATCCGTTTGAAATCTTCATAGACGTTCACGCGCTCTTCGAACCACTGACCGACTTCTTTCGTACCGCTTTGCACCACAATCTCCGAACCGCTGAAGATGCCGCCTTCGGTCAGCGTGCCCTCGGGCTTGGTGGCACTCCAGATATACTTCGTAAATACAGGAATAAACATCAGGTCGGTATCCAGTGAGGCATAGATCGCTGCAATTGGCTCAGTGTCCGTCGTGGCTTTTTGCAGACGCCAACGCCAGGTAAGGACTGGGAAGGCCTTCGGGTCCCAATCGATCTTCTTTTTCTTGATCCTTTGCCCCGCATCCTTCGCCGCCAGAAAATTCACACCGTTTTCGGTCTGAACCTTATACGCATCCCGGCCCTTGGACTGGCTTCGTTGATTCTCATGTTCCCAATTCAATGGAAATCCGTCTGCGTCTTTCGTCTGAAAATCCTCTAGGACCAAGGATTGGTTTTGTGCCGTGACCGCGCCCTGCATTACGAAGCTTCCACACACCACCAGCCCAAGCACGAAACATCTCCGAACCATCGCCCCTCCCCTCATAATCATCCACCTCTTCTTCAGTTTTATGCCTCTTGCGACGACGACGGCGGTACCAATACCCTCTCGCTTCCCTCGACCGGCTCTTCTCCTATCAAAGGCGACTGGTCACGCTGGGACATCCAGAATAGAATGAACACTGCGCCCCAGAACACCATCATATTGAGCGTCACCATCTTCGCAGCAAAGGCGAAGTCCGGCGTGAAGGACCAGGGAGAGACATCGGCCATCAAATCACTCACGTGCCACGCCAACCGTCCGGAGGAACGGATGTAGCCCATGAGACCCATGACCCATGAAAACGCAGCAGCCAATCCAAATAGGCCCACCATGCCTCTGAGGGAAATCTTTCCCCACTGGATCGGCCCGCGGAGAAGCGCTCCCTTGAGCATCATACGATTGATCGTCACACCAACCACAAGGACCGTCAACGTGGTCGCGGCCTGCGGCGCCGACAGTCCGATGCGGAGCTTCGCCGGCAGATAATACCCATACACTGAAAGCCAAATAATATTGAGAGCCCCCAGGAGAAAGAGTGCGCCGATGAGGATGTTCCCTTTCCTGACCCAGGGCACGACTATCGTTCGATTGGCCCGACGGTAATACATAAAGCTCAAGGCGGTCACGAGAATCATAATGTTGACCGCGCCGTTCTTCGCCGACATCACTCCATAGTTGCCAACCACAGGGTGCGATGCTCCTCCCATGGCCTTCACTTCACCGGCCGACATGAAGACGGTGTGGGGCGTCAGCCAAATAAACAGTGCCAACATAAACACCGTGAGCAAGCCTTGGTAGTAGGGCTGATATCGTTCCCCCCCTTGAAGGCGAGCCATGCTCTGCCACAGATAGAAGTTGATTCCAAGAAAGAGGACACCGATCAGAAGGGCTTGCACGACGAACAGCCAGTTGAGCAATCCACCCATCATCGTCACACCCATACTCTGGCTGAATCCGTAGACCGATCGCATCAACCAGTAGCCGGCAAAGGGCATCGGTAACAGCGCGCAGACCATAACAAACAAAAAGACGTGCCCAACCCAATCGAAATAGGCGCGCGATTGTTCGGTCTTGCCTGTGAAAAATCGATAGCAGGCATAGGCCAACACCACTGCGCCCCCAGACATAATGTCTGCCAGGAAGCGATGGACATTCAATGGATTCCACAGGGCTGAATGGAGTAGATGCCATCCGTTTCCCAAAAACCGCCCTTGCGCATCGACACCGGCCGGAGCCATCATGAAGGCCGACCAGCCGTTCGCTAAAAACAGCAGTGCCGTCCCAAACACGTTGGCTAACAGGCCGATCGACGCGTGACCCCACTTCAAAGCCGGCTCAGCCATTCGGTCCCAGGTATAGTAATAGGTGATGAGCAAGAGCGATTCGCCGACAAACACGACCGCGTATACCGGCATAAAGGCCTTGAACGTCCCGCCCATGTACTTCATGAAACTCGGATAGAAATAGAGAAATATCCCCAGCATGATGCTACCAAGCACGGCCGTCACCGACAGGGCAAGGAGGGCGACTTTTGCCAAATCTCTCGCAAGGCCGTCATAGCGAAGTGCGAGGCCGGGCTTTCTACTACTGAGCCCCAAAAATTCCAGCAACACGCAAAAGATCGGCAGCGCGAGAACAAACCCTCCGAAGTACGTATGGAGTTGTGTGATGAACCACACGAGCAATCGACTGTCGAACGACCCGATGCGCGAGTAGACGGTCTCCTGGGGAGAAGGAGCCGGAGGTCCCTGAGGGGTCCCCGGTGTCTTGAAATAGAGATCGGTAGGTTCTTCGGCAAAGGATTGGCTTTGCAGACCCCAACCCATCCCCACGGCCGCTAGCAAAACCAACATCAAGACGGAAAATCCGATGACCCTGGTGGCGGACTTTTTCATCATCCTGCTTAAACCTTCGAGCCTGAACCAGCCGTCATTGAAGCACCAGCTCCCGCCGACTTGCCAAGGATCCCCATAACGAAGGGACATCGGAGTAGGGCACTCGACATCGTGTGTCCCTGCTGCTCTTCTATTTGCCGGCGAAAACCGAGATAGTAACAATATAAGGCCATCATGCCTGTCACGAATCCGCCTCCGGCCATGGCATAGGAAGTGGGAATTCCAGGCTGCCTCAAAAGGAAAATCACACATCCCGCAACTACAAGATAGTACGTTGCGGCAAAGGAGAGGCCGGGCCACCACCAATATTTGAGCAATTCGCCCGGCTTCGTCTTTAGCAACCCTTGGCTCCATGACGCCCGTGGGCGAAGTCCGCCAAAGTACGCACAGAGCGCAACGCCGCCGCCCAGCACCGCCACGGCGGACAACTGGACCAGTGCCGCGCCCTGATTCGCATCGACAAAATACCCCAGCGACGCGCCCAATGCGCCGACGACGAGGCCGACTGCGACCCAAGGACCAAGTTCCATCGCATGATTGCCTACCATCGTGCGGAGAGCCGCCCCATCGGGAAATGTCGGAAATGGACGGCCCATGAGGGCGACGTTCCGCACATGCCCAATTTCAAAGGCATCGCGCGCGACAGACGTACAGGCAATGATGATGGCCATCATGGCCGGTCCATCCGGATGTTTGAGATAGTCATACCCGACGAGCCAGAGCAGCGCCAAGACCAACAGAGACAACTGGATCCCATACACGAACCCGATCCACCCGCCAAGCCATATCAGTAAGCGACTCCCGTCCTCTCGCAGGATCTTTCCCCACGCAATGGCTCGACCGACACGATAGGCTAACAACGCCGTCACCAACGAGACAAGACCGCTGACCGCCAACAACACGATCGGTTCCGAAAGCGGCAACAACAGCTTGGCCACCCGATAAACAGCAAACGCCACCAACCCAGGCACAAACATGACGATCCGTTTTTTCTTGCGCACAGAGTGTTCTGTCACGGCCAGACTAAGGCTGGGTAACACTCGTAGCGCCATTCGATGCAACATAGTTATTCCGTTAGGCGTGAAACGTGAGGCGTAAGGTGACTGGGCCTCCGTTATTCTCGCCCTAGCCCTAACGCCTCACCCCTTACGTCTTCCGGGCGCCCATCCCGAAATAGCGCGCCTTCACTTCTTCCATCAACGCGACTGTAACCCGTCCCACGTCACGATCGGCTGCGGTCCGCTCTAATTCAATGCGTGCCATGGCACGCACAGGCGCCGGCACCTTGTCCAATCGACGCTCCGCGTCAGGTTCCCATTCAATGCGTTCACCTGTCCTTGGACGGAGCAATATGTCGTACGTGACAACCCGTTCCCCTCTCGCCCGCATATCTTGCTCGACTTCAGCACGCACGAGCGGGGAAAGATACGGGGGCATGCGGTCCAACCGATGGATCGCATCATCAGTCCACATCACCCGATCGACAAGCCCACCGGGTTGTCCTGCAGGGACATCAACCCCAACTTTTAACCCGCAACCGCGACACTCCGTCCGAATGAACCACTGGGGCGTTCCATCCCCATACACACGTTCCTCAATCCCCTCGGTATGCATCCAGCGACCGCAGCCACAGGTCAACATGGCAAGTCCCTAGTGCTGAGCGCTGAGTGCTGAGTTGCAACTTTGGGGTCTCTCATTTCATAGACTTCTGCCAATTCTCAGCACTCAGCACTTCTTCATCTCATCCAATCTTGCCTGGGTATAAGAGATAGAGCATCGTGTAGGTGGTAGTACCGGTCACAAAGAGCACGCAATATACGACCATCGTGAACCGCCCGAGCGCGCGATGGCGCCGCGCACCGTTCGGCCAGATCCGTTGGATCGCCATTTCAACCGAAAACACGATGGCGATCACGGACAACAAACCAAGATACACTTCGAATTTCCGCATCGAAAAATCGGCGGTCGCGATGCGCGAGAAGAACAACAGCATGACCAGCGCCGTGAGCGTGCCAAAGATTAGCCCAACCTTCCTCCACGTCGTGAGCAACAGGGTCTCGCTAAGCGAGCGGACACCATCGATCACTTGTTGTGCCCGAAAACCCAGGACAATCATGTAGATCGCCATGACCAATCCGAGAATGACCAGAATGATATGCACCGTCAGAATAGGAATGAAGACATAATCGTAGAGGACTTGTGATCCACCAAAGCCTTCCTTCCCTTCGAAGGCCAGTACGCCTAATTGACGAAATAAATAGTAGCTCATGAAGAACGCCAACATGGCGATCATCCCGCTCAACATCATCCAATGATGAGCATCCGTTCGATGTCTTTTCGCCTGAATCCAGCCGATCACGAAGAGTCCGGTAAAGAACGTCGCCATGAGCTGGCTCATATCAGCCCCCACCGTGGCGTGCGTTCCAAAAAATCCCGGCTCCCTCAGCCATTCAAGCATGCGCCCTCTTATCGTTCACGCGGGACTCGCGAGACTTGCGGGAAAAGCGGGACCTGTCAGCCGATTCATCTTCTTCGCGAGTCGCACCTGTCGCGCACGTCTGCTTGTCTCGCTCACAATTCACCAGCCTTTACACCCTGCACAACCGCTGACGGCTCCAGTTCCGTGACGGTTGGGAAGCCGGCTGCTTCCATCCACTGAATCGCATCTGCCGTCCTGTAGCAGTCGCCTTGTTCTGTGTTCACGAGAATGTGCACCGCAAACGCAGTGGTCCATGCCGGACCGGTTCCTGTTTCATTTAAGAATCGATCCTTGATGACCAACCGGCCGCCCGGTGCCAACTGGGCCCAGACCCTCTTCACCAATGCCGCGTTCGTCGAGAAGTCTTGATAGTGCAGAATGTCGGACATCAGGGCGACATCGTAGGGTCCGCCTAACTCATCCTTGTTAAAATCGCCGGAAAGCAACGCAATCCTCGATTCCAAGCCTGCCTCTTTCACCGTTCGTTCCGTGAGTCGGAGCGTCGCGGGCAAATCGAACACCGTGGCGGTCAGCTCTGGATAGGCCTGACAGAATGCGATCGCATTCGTCCCGACTCCACCTCCCAAATCCAGAAATCGCACTGGCCCGTTCAGCTGCAGACGTTTGGCAAGATCTGGCCCGCTCTGCTGCCCAATCCGGTGGAGTACCGCCAACACATTGCTGCCTAAATCCGGGTCAGTCTCAAAGACATGTCGGTCGACCGACCGCTGTCCCGTACGAATCGTCTCTTCCAGTTTTCCCCAGTTGTCCCATTCTGCATCGTGAAGAAGCAGGAGATGCCCGATATATTGGGCAGAATTGCGGACCAGATGAGTGGCCGCGGCAGCCGAATTCCCATAGTATTCCCCGTCCTTCTCCAACAGTCGCATCGCAACAAGGGCATTTAAGAGCAGTTCCAGCGTCTGCGCATGAGCGCCGATTCGATCGGCCACTTCGGAGAGTATTTTCTGCTTTCCGTCCAACGCGGAGAATACATCAAGCCTGACAGCCGTAAGCAGAATTTTCGTCTCCCAGTAGTACCCCAGCTGGAAGATTTCTGCGAGCGAGAGTTCTCGTGACACACCACGCCCCTCAAGCAAATCGCTTTGAAACTCGGCATCTTACCTAGATTGGAAACTGAAAGGCAAGGCAGGGGAACGCGCTGTGGTACCGCATAAAACACGAAGGGCAGCGGATGGCTCCGCTGCCCTTCGATTGCGGGTTACCCCGCTCACAAAAATGCTGGCTTACTTGATTTCAGCCTTGAGATTAGCAGTCCCGCCATCGGCCACATCTACCTCAAACTCCACTTTTTTGCCCTTCGCTGCGAAGGGATGCCAGGCGACTACTTTGTGCTTGCCGGCCGGCACATCCTTGAGTTCGAAGGAGCCGTCATCCTTCACAACCGCAAAGTGTGAATTCGACACCGGGAGAAAGAATCCCTGCATGAACTCATGCTGGTCGCACTGTAAACGATAGTAGCCTTCCTTCTCTGCTCCACCCCGGAACACCACCGGCTTGTCGAGCTTGTCACCCTTCTTGGCCAAACCGATGTTGAACCCGGTGGCCGAGCTGGTGCCCTTCACCACAAAGCTATGCGGATTGTGCAGCACACCTTGAACCGATTTGGGGTCATCCGGGTCGGCGTCATGGTTCTCAACCTTGAAGGACTTGTTATTCACCACGACACCGGCAAACGGCAGGAATTCGCAGAACTCCGCAACCACCTCAGTGCCCTGATACCCATCGACAAACGCCTGATCTTCGATGTCAACGACAGCGACCACCGCGTTCTTCAGACCACCATCCTTACCGACTTCGATGGTCTTCAAGAATCGCTTGTCCCCATCCATCAATTCCTTGTGTGGGTTCTTGGGACAGAACTTGGGATTGGGGAACTTCGTAAACAAAAATTCCTTTTGCTCAGACTTTCCGGCAAAGGTCACCTTGCCGGCAATCGTTCCGCCCGCAAACGAGGTGAGAGGCGCCGCGACAAACGCGACGGCTGCCACGCCAAATACTATGGATAACGCGCTCTTCATATAACTGCCTCCTTGTGATTAACGATATCCCCTGATTCCTGGCTCGCTGTTCCATTCTGGTTATCCACCGGCCTGATGAGAGAAAGGTAGGAACAGCCTCCTCTCTGGTGTGCTCGATCAACGACATGCTGGCGAGGCTGCTCTTGGACCGAGTATGTATATAAAATCCTACCGTATCCTGTCAATCTGAAACAAGAGGGTGAAAAGGCCCGTTCGGCGCCTACTTCCTCAATTGAACTCGAAGAACCAACACCCCTGGGAAGCGCGCACGACATCTTTCAGATCGTGAGCGGCTTTCTGCTCAGGAGAGGAATACCTTCTCGATCACACCTGAGACGACTCACCTTTCCTCTCATGCGGCGCCCCGCACCGCATAGACCAGCAAGGTTTTCGGCCGCTGACGTCTGAGGATCGCTTCTTCGATGTGCACGTCTTCGTTAATGTGAGATAATGCCGCTTATGGTTCTGAAGCGTTGGCTGGTTGGCGATCCGCTCAAGAGTACTCAGGCAGCACACGAACGGCTGTCGAAAACCCTCGCTCTCGCGGTCTTTTCATCAAACGCAATCTCCTCCGTGGCCTATGCCACAGAGGAGATCTTGCTGGTGCTGGTTCTTGCGGGAACCGCCGCCCTTGCCTGGTCCATACCCGTCAGCTTTGCAATTCTGTTTCTCATCGTCGTCCTAACCATATCCTATCGCCAAATCATCTACGAATACCC
>Ga0134127_10003225_pt1 | contig 11725 bp, 5 predicted proteins | sample KB31753_FD_96459 | JGI IMG/M metagenome (GOLD analysis project Ga0134127, IMG submission 96459) | Terrestrial soil microbial communities with excess Nitrogen fertilizer from Kellogg Biological Station, Michigan, USA - KB3-175-3 | ecosystem: Environmental > Terrestrial > Soil > Unclassified ...
GGCCTTCTGGACCGCCACCCAACATCATTCCTGCGCCACGCGATTTCACGCGCGGCTCCGGCGCCTTTCGAATCGCCGCCGATACGCCGGTGATCTTCTCGGGCGAGGGCGGTGAGCAGGCGGCGAACTTTTTCATCGAGCATCTCAAGGTCACTCCCGAAGTCGTGCTGCAGAAGCCACGCGAGGGCCAACCCGAATCCAAAGCCGTGTCCTTCGTGCAGGTCACCGATGCGGGATTCGAACCCGAAGGTTATGAGCTCGTGGTCGGCGACTCCGGCGCGACGGTGAAGGCACGCACGCCGGCGGGATTGCTGTATGGGGCGGTGACGCTCTGGGAGCTGCTGACCGTGACGCCGCCACAGGGCGGTGTGGCCATGATCCCGGCGGTGACGATCCGCGATGCGCCGCGTTTCGCGTGGCGCGGCCTGATGCTCGATTCCGCGCGCCACTACCAGTCGCCGGAGTACATCAGGCAGTTCATCGACTGGATGGCGCTGCACAAGCTCAACGTCCTGCACTGGCATCTGACCGACGACCAGGGCTGGCGCCTGGAGATAAAGAAGTATCCGAAGCTGACCTCCTTGGGCGCGTGGCGCGTGCCGGCCGGACAGGCGCCGCTCGCGGACATCGACGAGAAGACCGGCAAGCCGCGCCTGTACGGTGGGTTCTATACGCAGCAGCAGGCGCGCGACATCGTGGCGTACGCGGCTGCGCGCGGCATCCGCGTCGTGCCGGAAATCGAAATGCCCGGGCATGCCAGCGCCGCGATCGTCGCCTACCCCGAGCTCGGCGTGCCGGGCAATTCACTGCAGGCCGTGCCGTCCGATTGGGGCGTGTACGAGAATCTGTACAACGTCGAAGAGTCGACCTTCACCTTCCTCGAAAACGTCATGACCGAAGTCATGACCATCTTCCCGGACGAATACATCCACGTCGGTGGCGACGAAGCCGTGAAACCGCAATGGGAGAAGTCCCCGCGGGTGCAGGCGCGCATGAAGGAGCTGGGTGTGAAGGACGCACACGCCTTGCAGGGTTACTTCGTCCAGCGCATCGGGAAATTCCTGAACGCGCACGGCCGGCGGATCATTGGCTGGGATGAAATTCTCGACGGCGAACTGCCGCCCGGCGACACCGTGATGTCGTGGCAAGGTGTCAAGGGCGCCATTGCCGCGGCCGCTGCCGGGCACGACACGGTGCTCGCGCCGTCGCCGGATCAGTACCTCGATCACTGGCAGAGCCCGGGCGATCTGTCGCCCGGCCGCAGCAACACGCTGTCGCTGCAGATGGTCTATGGCTTCAAGCCCATGCCGGAAGTCATTCCGGACGATCAACGCAAGCACATCCTCGGCATCCAGGCGAATCTCTGGAGCGAGCTCATGCGCACGGACAATCGCGTCACGTACATGGCTTTTCCGCGCGCCGCCGCGCTCGCCGAGGTGGCATGGTCACCGCCCGAACGCATCAACTGGGCAGACTTCCAGCGAAGACTCGATCCGCAGCTCAAGCGCTACGACAAGCTGGGCATCGGCTGGGCGCGCGAGTACAACGTGGAGCCCCGGGCGCGCCGACGCGTGAGCCACGATCTCGAGCAGTGCGGTGACGGCTACGTGCTGTCGCTCGAAGACGATGCGCCGCTCGAAGGTGAGCGCGCGGTGTTTCTCGTGAACATCACCAACCCCTGCTGGATCTGGAGAGATGCGGACCTGACGTCCATACGCTCACTGCGCGCCACGGTCGGCCAGATCCCGTTCAATTTCCAGATCGGCGCGGATGCGAAGAAGATCCCGCTGCAAAAGCCGGAGGACGCGGCCGGCGATTTCGAAGTGCGTCTCGACGGCTGCGACAAACCGCCGATCGCCACGGCGTCGCTCGAGCCCGCGCAATCCAACTACGGCCTGACCGCATTGCCGCCGATTTCCCTGGGCGACGTCAGCGGCAAACACGACCTGTGTCTGAAGTTCGCGCGCGCCAGCGTCGATCCGATCTGGGTCATCGGCGGCCTCGAGCTGATCGGGAACTGAACCATGGGTATATCGATCCGGGCGCCGTTCGCCGGCTGGAGCAGCGCGCTCGGTGAGATACCCGACGAGGTGTTCGCGCGCGCCATGCTGGGTGAGGGCGCCGCGATCGATCCCACCGGCAACGAGCTGCGCGCGCCCTGCGACGGCGAGGTGATCTCCATCGCCGCGGCTCGCCATGCGGTGGCCTTGCGGGCAACTTGCGGCGCGGAAATCCTGGTGCACGTCGGCATCGACACGGTGGCACTGGGCGGCGAGGGTTTCACGCTGCACTCGCGCAAGGGCGATCGCGTGCACGCCGGCGACCTGCTGCTGAGCTTCGACCTCGACCTGCTGGCCGCCCGGGCGCGCAGCCTCGTCACGCCGGTGATCGTCACGAACTCGGAGCGTTTCCGGATCGTGCGCGCCAACCTGGATCGCGTGCTTGGGCCGGACGACGTTCTCTTCGAGCTCGAGGCCAGCGGCGAAGCCGCGGTGGCTGCTCCCGCCGGCGCGGCGACGGCCAATCTGACGACGACCAATCTGACGACGATAAGCGAGGCTGTGGTCGTCGAACATGCCCACGGCATTCACGCGCGACCGGCCGCGCTCATCGCGCGCATCGCCAAGGATCTGCCCTACGAACTCGAGATCCGTGCACGCGGCCGCGCGGCCAATGCACGCAGCGTGGTGGCGCTCATGTCGCTGGGTGTGCGCGGCGGCGACGAGCTGGTGATCTCCGGTTACGAACCAGCCGCGGCCGCGGGCGTCGCGCAGATCGCGCGCCTGGTGCGCACGCTGGACGAGGCCGCGCCGCCGGCGCGGGGCGCGCCGCAAGTGCTGCCGCAGATCCAGACCGACCCGGCGTTCCAGCAGAATCCACAACGACCCTGCGGCGTGATCGCCAGCCGCGGATTCGCCGTGGGTCCGGCCTATCCATTCGAGGTCGACGAGCCCGCGGTCACCGAGCAGGGCGCCGGCGTCGCCACCGAAGCCGCGGCGCTCGAGCGCGCCCGCAACGTAGTGCGTGCACACCTCGAAGAACGCGCGCGCAACGGCACGCGCGCGGTGCGCGACATCATGAACGCGCACCTGGAACTGCTCGACGATCCGCAATTGCTGGACGGCGCGCGCGGCGCGATCCAGGCCGGCAAGAGCGCGGCATTCGCCTGGGCGTCGAGCCTGGCAGCGAGCGCAGCCGCGCTCATGGCGACCGGCGATCAGAGACTCGGCGAACGCGCCGCGGATCTCGCGGATCTCAGCGGCCAGGTGTTGCGCGCGCTCGCGAACGAGGACAAGCGTCGCGCCAGCCTGCCGCCCCGCGCCATCCTGATCGCGCAGGACCTCACCCCGTCGCAGCTCATCGAGCTCGACACGGCGCGGCTCGGCGGCATCGCGCTGCTGGCGGGCGGGCCGACGTCGCATGTCGCGATCCTCGCCGCCACCTTCGGCGTGCCCATGCTCGTGAGCCTCGGGGCCGCGCCCCGCACGGTGCGCAGCGGCGCGGAGGTGATCCTCGATGCCGAGGCGGGCGTGCTGCTCACCGCGCCGGACGCCGCCGAGCTCGACGCCGCGCGCGCCCGCGTGGCGCAGACCGAGGCCCGGCGGGCGCAGGAAGTGGCCGAGGCGCAGGATGTCAGCCGGCTGGCGAGCGGCGAGCGCATCGAAGTGTTCGCCAACCTGGCGGGCAGCTCCGCCGACACGCGCTTCGCCGTGGCGCAGGGCGCGGAGGGCTGCGGCCTGCTGCGCACCGAGTTCCTGTTCCTGGACCGCGGCACCGCGCCCGACGAGGCCGAGCAGCTGCGCTGCTACCAGCAGGTGGCCGACGATCTCGGCGCGCGCCCGCTGGTGATCCGCACGCTCGACATCGGCGGCGACAAGCCCATTCCCTATCTACCGCTGCCCGCAGAGGAAAATCCCGCGCTCGGATTGCGCGGCATCCGCACCAGCCTGTGGCGCCCTGAAATGCTCGACGAGCAGCTGCGCGCGTTGCTGGCCGTGCGGCCGGTGGTACGCATCCTGCTGCCCATGATCACCGACGTGTCGGAGATAGCCGAGGTCGCCGCGCGGCTGGACGGATTGTGCCGCGCGCGGGGCATGGCACGGCCGCAGCTCGGCGCCATGATCGAAACTCCGGCGGCCGCCATGCTCGCCGACCAGATTTCCCGGGTCGTGGATTTCGTCTCGATCGGCAGCAATGACCTGGCGCAATACGGCCTCGCCATGGATCGCGGCCACGCCGAGCTGGCATCGCGTATCGACGGCGTGCACCCGGCGGTGTTGCGGTTGATCGCCACCACCACGCGTGGCGCGGCGGTGCATGGCACGCCGGTGGCGGTGTGCGGCGGACTGGCGTCGGATCCCGGCGCGGTGCCGTTGTTGTTAGGCCTGGGCGTCACCGAGCTGTCGGTGGTGCCGTCCTTCATCCCGCGGCTCAAGGCGCTGCTCCGCGGCCTGTCGCTCGAACCCTGCCGCGAACTCGCGCAGCGCGCGCTGCAGCTCGGCACCGCCGCCGAGGTGCGCGCGTTAGTGAGGTCAATGTCATGAAGCACATCATCGCGAAACTCCAGCCCATGGGCCGGGCGCTCATGCTGCCCATCGCGGTGCTGCCGCTGGCGGCGCTGCTGCTGCGGCTCGGGCAGGACGATCTGCTCAACATGCCGGCGGTCGCGGCCGCGGGTGCGGCGATCTTCGGCAACCTCGGTCTGCTGTTCGCCATCGGCGTGGCCGTCGGCCTGGCGCGCGAGAATCACGGCGCCGCCGGACTCGCCAGCGTCGTCGCCTTCCTGGTCGCGACGCAGGCCGCCAAGGTGTTCATCGATGTCCCGCCCGACAAGGTCGCCGGCCTCGCGAAGGAGCTGGCAAAGATCGCCACCACCGCGTTCCGCGACGACGAGATGAAGAAGTTCTCCGTGCCGCTCGGCCTGATCTGCGGACTGTTCTCCGGCTGGGCCTACAACCGTTTCAGCGACGTGCGCCTGCCTAGCTACCTGGCGTTCTTTGGCGGCCGGCGCTTCGTGCCGCTGGTGTGCGGCTTGTTCGCGCTGCTGCTGGGGATCACCACGGGCTTCGCCTGGCCCATGCTCGAGCAGGGCATGGAAGGACTCAGCCGCGCCGTGATCGCGTCCGGATCGTGGGGACTCTTCGTCTACGGCGTGCTCAATCGCATTCTCATCGTCACCGGACTGCACCACATCATCAACAACCTGGCGTGGTTCGTCATCGGTACGTACGACGGCGCCACCGGTGACTTGAACCGCTTCTTCGCCGGCGATCGGTCCGCCGGCGCATTCATGTCCGGATTCTTTCCGGTGATGATGTTCGGATTGCCGGGCGCCTGCCTGGCCATGTATCGCGCGGCGCGACCGGAGCGCCGCAAGGTCGTGGGCGGCATGTTGTTGTCGGTGGCGCTGACCTCGTTTCTCACCGGCGTCACCGAGCCCATCGAGTTCTCGTTCATGTTCCTCGCGCCACTGCTGTACGCCATTCACGCCGTGCTGACTGGAATCGCCATGGCGCTGATGCACGCACTCGATGTGCATCTCGGCTTCGGTTTCTCCGCAGGCCTGTTCGACTACGTGCTCAATTTCTCGCGCTCCACCCGGCCGTGGCTGCTGATACCCATCGGCCTTGGCTACTTTGCGCTGTATTACACCTTGTTCCGCTACGTGATCGCGCGCTTCGATCTCAAGACACCGGGCCGCGAGCCACAGGAAGACGAAGCCGCCGCAGTCAACGCCGCCGACGATGCCGCGCCGGCGCAGGGCTGGATTCGAGCGCTGGGCGGAGTCGCGAACCTGCGCGCGGTGGAAGCCTGCACGACTCGCCTGCGGCTGGTGCTCGAAGATCCGGTCCGCATCGACGAGCCCGCGCTCAAGCGTCTTGGTTCACGCGGCGTGCTGAAACTCGCGCAGGGCGCCGTGCAGGTGGTCGTCGGCCCGATTGCAGACCAGCTCGCATCGGAGATCCGGGCCGCACTGCGCGTCCGTGGCGCCGGTGCGACGGCGCCGGCAGCGGCCGACGTCATCGCCGCGCTCGGTGGGCGCGGCAACATTGCGGGCATGCAGCTGCGTGCCAGCCGCGTGTGCGTGACCGTGCGCGATCCCGGTGCGGTCGACGCGTCGGCACTGGCCAGCCAGGTGCGCACGCTGGCAAGGCCGTCGCCGCGGAGCATTCACCTGGTCATCGGACCCGCAGCCGATGCGTGGTTCGCCGAGCTGACGACTTAGCAAGCTGGAACGTTTTCGGCGCCCGAAACGGGACTTAACGGCGCTTCGCGCCTCAGCCGCGCGCCCAAATCGGGCGATCCGCCGGTCACTAGGGGCCTTTTGGGCGTGCGATCTGACAGTTGTCACGCCGCGCACGGAACATTCGCACTTTCAAACGAATCATAGCCTTACTAAACTGCCGCCCTCCTGAAACGCGTCCCGCAGTGTGATTCGGCATCACTGCCGGGACTCGCATGAAACAGCACATTTAGTTAGCGCGGCGTGCAACCCATTGGGTCGCTGAAACGTCGTATGTCGAGGTCTCTCGAAGGAATCGCGCGTGACGAACAGTATTCGCATAACCGGCCGGCTCGTACTGGCCGTGGTGGTCGTGAGTTCATTCATCTCGCTTGCCGGTTGCGGCAAGGGTGACGGCAAGGAAGCCGAGGCACCGCCTCCGGCCCTGCTCGTGTCGCGGGAAGACGTGTTCGTGGTGAGCAACTCCGCGCTCACTTCGGGCCCATCGATCACCGGCTCGGTGGAACCGGAACGTCGCGCGGACCTGCGTGCCGAAGTCCCCGCCGTGGTGCTCGCCGTACTCAAGGAGAACGGTGACTCGGTGAAGCGCGGCGATCTGCTGGTGCGGCTGGATCAGACCTCGATCCGCGACAGCCTGATGTCCGCGGAGGCGTCCATGAGCGCCGCATCCCAGGCCTACGAACAGGCGCAGCGCCAGTACGAGCGCATGGCGAAATTGCGCGAGACCGGCGTGGTGTCGACCCAGCAGGTGGAAGACGTGGAAGTGCGCCGCAACACCGCGCAGAGCGATCGCGAGGCTGCGCGCACGCGCGTCGTGACCGCACGCCAGCAATTGGCGCGCACCGAGGTGCGCGCTCCCTTCGACGGCATCATCAGCGACCGCAAGGTCTCGGCCGGCGACACGGCGCAGATCGGCAAGGAGCTGCTCAAGGTCATCGATCCGTCCAGCCTGCGCTTCGAGGGATTCGTGTCGGCCGACAACGTCGGTGAAGTGCGCACGGGTCAACACGTGTGGTTCAAGATCCACGGCTTCGACGAGCGCGATTTCCTGGGCACGGTCACGCGCGTGAATCCGTCGGCCAATTCCACGACCCGACAGGTGGAAGTGCTGGTGGGCTTCGACGACGCGAAACAGCAGCCGAACGTGGCCGGCCTGTATGCCGAAGGCCGCATCGAGACTCGCAGTGCCGCGAGTCTCACTCTTCCGGCCGCATCCGTGATCAAAGAGGGCGACAGCTCATTCGCCTGGAAGGTGAACGGCGATAAATTGCAGAAAGTGCCGCTGAAGCTGGGTGAGCGCGATGCGCGCACCGGCGCCTATGCGTTGGCCTCCGGCCTCGCCGAAGGCGACAAGGTGCTGCGTTTCCCGAGCGCCACGCTGAAGGACGGTCAGGACGTGCGCAGCCCCGAGTCGACGAAGCCTGCGGTGGTTGCCGAGAAATAGCGCGAGGTCTCCTCGATGTTCCTTTCCAATTTCAGCATCAAGCGGCCGGTCACCACCGTCGCCATCATCATCGTGCTCATGTGCCTGGGCCTGCTCGCGCTCACGCACCTGCGCGTCAACCAGATCCCGGACGTCGACATGCCGGTCATGGTGGTCACATTCCCGTACCCGGGTGCGTCGCCCGAGTCCGTGGAACGCGACATCATCAACCGCGTCGAGAAGTCGCTGCAGAGCATTCCGCAGATTTACGAGCTGCGGTCCACCGCCTCGGATGGCCAGGGCCAGTTCGTCATCCTGTTCGACTTCAAGAAGGACATGACGCAGTCGGGTGACGAGATCCGCAACGCGATTGCCGGGGTGCGCTACAAGCTGCCGGTCGAGATGCGCGAGCCGGTGCTGTTTCGCATCGATCCGTCGGCTGACCCGATCATGAACCTCGGCTTGTCGTCGACCCGGCAGTCGCACGCCGAGATCTCGCGGCTGGCAGAAGACGTCCTTGCCGACCAGCTGCGCAGCCTCGATGGCGTGGCCAGGGTCGATGTCGACGGTTCGCTGAACCGCGAGCTTTCCGTGCTGCTGCACGCGCAGAAGCTGCGCGAGTACAACGTGTCCGCCGGTGAAGTGGTGCAGGCGCTGCGCGCGCAGAACACCAACGCCCCGGTGGGGCGCGTCAAGGGCGATCTCGACGAGCAGAACATCCGGCTGGTGGGCCGTATCGAGTCGCCTCGTGAGTTCAACGACATCGTGATCAAGCGCCAGGGCAACGAGGTGATCCGCCTCGGCCAGGTCGCGACGGTGCAGGACGGCTTTGCCGAACCCGGCAGCTACAGTTTGCGTTCGGGCCGGCCGAACGTGGGCCTGTCGGTGATCCGCCAGCGCGAGGCCAGCACCGTCACGGTGGCCAAGCGGGTGCGCGACAAGGTCGAGGAGATCAACAAGACGCTTCCCGAGGGAACCAAGCTCGAAGTCACGCGCGATGGCGGCAAGGAAGCCTCGGACAATCTCGGCAACGTCATCCACGCGCTGATCTTCGGTGCCGGCCTCACCATCTTCGTGGTCTACGCGTTCCTGAACTCGTGGCGCTCGACGCTGATCACCGGTCTGTCGTTGCCCACCTCGGCCATTGCCGCATTCATCGCGGTGTGGCTGTGTGGATTCACGCTGAATTTCATGACGCTGCTCGGCCTGTCGCTCGCGATCGGCGTGCTCATCGATGACGCCATCGTGGTGCGCGAGAACATAGTCAGGCATATGGAACGCGGTGAAGACCGCGTGGCCGCGGCGCGCAACGGCACGGCCGAGATCGGCCTCGCGGTTTCCGCCACCACGTTCTCGATCGTCGCCGTCTTCGTGCCCGTGGCTTTCATGGGTGGCGGTGCCGGTGAGTGGTTCCGGCCGTTCGCGGTGACGGTGGTCGCATCGGTGCTGGTGAGTCTGTTCATCTCGTTCACGCTGGATCCGATGCTGTCGGCCTTCTGGGGCGATCCGCCCGGGCACTCGCAGCGGCAGCGCAAGGGCATCGAGAAGTACTTCGCAAAGTTCAACATCTGGTTCGATCACCAGGCGAATCGCTACGGCGACGTCATCGCGTGGTGCCTGCATCACCGCAAGATCATGGCGGTGGGCGCGTGGGCGTTGTTGTTCGGCGCGTTGTTCTACCAGTTCGGCGGCTTCGGTCGCAGCGAATTCCTGCCCAAGTCCGACTACGGCACGCTGGCCGTGGATGTGCGCACGCCCTCGAGCACCAGTCTCGAATACGCGCGCGACAAGGTGGAGAAGGCCGCGGAGCTGGCGCGCACCATGCCCGAGACCAAGAGCACCGACGCGCGTGTCAACGCCACCGGTGGCCGCGTCTGGATCGACGTGGGCGACAAGGGCGATCGTTCGCGCTCGCTCGAGGAACTCGCCACCGACATGCGCGAAAAACTCAAGCAGCTGGTCGGCGCCGAATACACGGTGTTCGACGACCTTGGACAGGGTGCGCGCAAGCCGGTGCAAATCCAGTTCTACGGCAGCGATTCGCGCAAGCTGATGGAGCTCACCAACGATTTCATGGAGAAGGTGCGGGGGATTCCGGGCGCCGTGGACGTGGGCCTCTCGGAGCAGGATCCCAAGGACGAGCTGCGCATCGAGCTCGATCGTGGAGTTGCCAGCCAGCTCGGCATCTCGGTGAACGACGCAGCCCAGACTCTGCGCGTGGCCTTCGCCGGAGTCGAGGTCGGCGACTGGGTGGATCCCATCGGTGAATCACGTGACGTCGCCGTGCGCCTGGCGCCCGAGGATCGCGTCAGCGCCGAGAATATCGAACACCTGCCCATCGCCGTCGGGGGTTCGGACATGATGGTGCCGTTGGACCAGATCGCGACCATCACCATGGGCAAGGGCCCGGCGCGCATCAATCACCTGAACGGCAAGCGCACGGTCACTGTCGCGGCCAACGTACAGGGTGTCGACGCCGGCACCGTCAGCAAAAAGGCCAAGGCCATGGCCGATGCGATGACATTCCCTCCCGGCTACGGTGTTGGACTTGGCGGCGCCTCGCGCGATCAGGCCGAGTTGTTCGCGGAAATGGGCATCGCGCTGGTCATGGGTATCTTCGTGATGTACCTGGTGCTGGTGATGCAGTTCGGTTCGTTCACCGCGCCGATCGCCATCATGCTGTCACTGCCGTTGTCGCTGATCGGCGTGGTGCTGGCGATGGTCCTGACGCGCGGCTCGTTGAACCTCATGAGCTTCATCGGCGTCATCATGCTGATGGGCCTGGTGGCGAAGAACGCCATCCTGCTGCTCGACTGCACGCGCGAGGAGGAGAGGCGCGGAGTGGATCGCGAAGAAGCGCTGATGCACGCCGGCCGGTTGCGTCTGCGCCCGATTCTCATGACCACGTTCGCGCTGATCGCGGGCATGATGCCCGTGGCCATCGGGCTCGGCGAAGGCGGCGAGTTCTACAGCCCCATGGCCGTTGCGATCATCGGGGGCACCATCGTGTCGACGCTGCTGACGCTGCTGGTGGTGCCGAGCTTCTACGACAGCATCCAGATCAATGTCGAGCGCATGGCGCTCAAGTTCCGCGCGCGATCCGCGCTGGTCAACGCGTTCTATGCGTTCTGGATCACGCTGATCGAATTCTGGCTGACGATGTGGCTGTGGCGCTTCTGGTTCCGGCTGGCGCGCTGGGTACTCAACCTGAACTCGCCCGTCGAGCATCCAGTGGAGCGCGCCGCGCGTCTCAAGGGCTTCGAAGTCCCGGCGGGCTGGGTGGCGCGGCCGCAATGGTGGCAGCGGCAGCGTCGCGTTACCTACGGCCCGAGCGGCGATCCGGTGCACACCGCGCGCCCGAATCCCTACGCCGCGCGGCCCACTCCGGCTGACTAGGCCGGCTGACTAGCTAGCCCGTCGACGCCAGCGGCAACACGCGCGGACCGAGCGAATCCAGGTCCGCGGTGTGATGCGTGGTGATCAGCACCACGCTGCGCTGCGCTGCGCCGCGTATCCGCTCGATGAAACAGGCGCTCGAGGCCGCATCGATGTCGTTGGTGGGCTCGTCGAACAGCATCACGGGCGGCGCGGCGATCAGCGCCGCGGCCAGCAGCAGCTTGCGCGCCGTGCCGGCCGACAGCGTGCCGAGCGGCGCGCCCAGGAAGGGCGTCACCCCCAGTTCATCGACGATGCTCTGCGCCGTCGCGGCATCGCGCCGGGTGGCCGGGTACAACGACGCGATGAATTCCAGCAGCAGGCCCGCGCGGATCCACGGAATGTCGGGCGGCACGTTCGGAGCCAGCACCACGCGCGCGGCGCGTTCCAGAATCTTTCCGCCGAAGTGGATCTCGCCGGAGACCAGCGGCAGCGATCCGGCGATGGCGTTCAGCAGGGAAGTCTTGCCGATGCCGTTGGGTCCGGTGAGCAGGTGCACACCGGGTACGAATTCGAGCGTGAGATTGCCGAGCGTGCCGCGCGGCAGTCGCAACGCATGCAGCTCGAGGCGTGAGTCGGTCATGTCATGGCCGCCAGGATGATCAGCGCGATCATGGAAGTGA
>Ga0134127_10003226_pt1 | contig 11724 bp, 15 predicted proteins | sample KB31753_FD_96459 | JGI IMG/M metagenome (GOLD analysis project Ga0134127, IMG submission 96459) | Terrestrial soil microbial communities with excess Nitrogen fertilizer from Kellogg Biological Station, Michigan, USA - KB3-175-3 | ecosystem: Environmental > Terrestrial > Soil > Unclassified ...
GGGGCGAACTTACCCCAGCCTTCCGGGAGTTGGCTAGGACTTCTTGTCGGCCTTCAGGCACTCGCTCATGAAAGTCTTGCGCTCGTCACCCTTCTTGTCCCCTGCCTTCGTGTTGCAGGCCTTCATCTTCTCTTGCTGGGTCATCGGCGCGGCGGGGGCCCCGGCCTTGAGGCACTGCGACATGAACGCCTTCCGTTCATCGCCTTTCTTGTCCGCCGCTTGCGTATTGCAGGCCTTCATCTTCTCCTGCTGCGGGGTTTGTTTCTTGTCGTCCGCAGCGGGAGCCGTTGACAACGTGCCCAACACGAGCGCGACGGCCGCGAGTGAAGCCAGTAGTGTCCGCACGGTAGTCCTCCTAAGAGAGAAGTAGAGAGCCGTAGCGCGATCCTAGAGACAGACCGCACTGATGGTCAAGCCTTGTAATGGTAACTGTAGGGCGGGCAAAGGCGTTCCCGACGACTATCACCGGGGGAGCGACCTGTTCAAGTACGCGCGCATGGGGCCTCACTGCCCCGTCATCCCCTCACCCTCCCAAAGTGGTCGCGTCCGATTCGGACGGTAAAACTTCGCGGCGCGGCGGCAAAAGGGACGTACGCGCTCACGCTGGGACTCGCCAGGTGCCGGTGGAGGCCTGACCATGCCGGGGCCTACTCACCAGTTCGAGGAGCCCCGCGCTTCCCTCCGCCGGCCGCCGGCCTCTGCATAGGCACGCCTGATGATCATTTGTCTCACCGGAGGGCCTTCTGAATGGCCTGCTGGATTCCCATCGGTCGGATGGGGAACGCGTCAAGCGCCTTGGTGTCGCGAACTACCGTGGAGTTCCTCAACCCTTCAACCAGGTGTCGCCCGACCTCAGATGTGGCAGGGGTGACGAGTGCCAGCCAAAGGCCCGACAGGTAGGGGGTCAGCAGCGGTACGGGGATCAACCACCGCCGCAGTCCTTTCTGGCGGGCGTATTCGCGGATCATGCCGCCGTAGGTAGTGACGTCCGCGCTCCCGATCTCGAAGATGCGGCTTTCGCCGGCAGGGAGTTCCATCGCCGCCAGCAGGTACGCCAGCGCATCATCAATCGAGATGGGCTGTGTGCGGGTGACAAGCCAGCGCGGACAGATCATGACCGGAAGCCGGTCGGTCAGGGCCCTCACCAGCTCGAACGACGCGCTCCCCGCGCCGATGACCGCGGACGCTCGGAACTCGATGGTCTCGACGCCTGACTTGCGCAGGATCTTCCCGACTTCGTGACGGCTGCGCAAGTGGGGAGAAAGCTCTGAGTCGCTGTCGTCGCCCAGGCCTCCAAGGTAGATGATCCGCCGCACCCCGGCCCTGGCTGCGGCCCCGGCAAAGTTCACCGCCGCGCTGCGATCGTCCTTCTCGAAGTCCTTCGAGCCGGACATGAGGTGGACAAGGTAGAAGGCGGTGTCCACCCCCTGAAGGGACCGGTCGAGTGACGGCGGATCCAGGACGTCCCCATGGACGATCTCCGTAGTGTGCTTCACCTGGCGACGCAGCGTATCAGGAGTGCGGGCCAGACATCGAAGTTGGACCGCCTTCTGCTCGAGCAGCGGAGTGAGTCGCGTACCGACGTACCCGGTCCCACCTGCTAGCAGCACAACACGTCGGTCTTTGACACTTGAGGGAAGCATCAGCTCTTTCGCCTTGAAAGTCGCAATCCCGATATCGACGGGGCTAACGCCCACCGCGCCAGCGCCGCGGAACGCAATCTATCCTGAACTGCGCTATTTGATATCAACGCCTTGGTCTCGGGAAGTCCGCTGAGTGTTCGGCGTGTTGTCGGCCAGGGTCCGGAGCGCCCGCCGTCCTATGCAGCGAGACCTATGGCTTATCACGTCAAGCTCTTGCTTGCCACGTGGGCGGTGGGTTCCCGGGTGACGATGGTATGCGGTATGGGCGCCCGCCTGACCCCATTCTGGCCCGCTTCTAGGACCGCGCTAGAGAGTTCCACACGCAGTGAGGATGAGCGCATGAGGACAGTACTGGTGAACATGACGGCCGTGGCGCTTGTAGCAGGCACACTTTCGATGGCCGACAAGAAGTCCTAGCGTACTCCCGCAGCGCGGGTGTAAGGTCGCCCCGCTTGGCCGTCCATTCGCCCAGTCCCTCCTAGACGGGCGGTCAGGCGGGGGTACCTTGTGCACCGACGTGCGTTCCTCGGGACAGTGGCGGGCGGCCTCCTCGCCGCGCCGCTCGCCGCCGAAGCGCAGCCAGCCACGCGAGCGTATCGGATAGGTGTACTCCTTGCGACCCCGGTGACAGCAGTCGCACCTCACGTCGACGCATTGCGAGCCCGACTACGAGAGCTCGGGTACCTGGAGGAAAAGAACCTCATTTTGGAACTGAAGTGGATCACCACCACCGAAGGTGAGTTAGACCGCCTTGCCGTTGCTCTCGTCCGCTCAAAGGTCGACCTCCTCGTCGCATGGACGACTCCGGCGACGCTCGCCGCAAAGCGGGCGACCAGCACCATTCCGATTGTCATGATCTCCGTTGGAGATCCAGTCGGGAGCGGGTTGGTAGCAAGCTTGTCGAGACCCGCTGGCAACGTCACCGGGGTCAGCAATGTCTCACGGGATATGAGTGGCAAACAGCTGCAGCTAATCAGGGATCTCCGACCAGAGGTGGCGCGAATTGCTGTATTGCGAAACCCCACCAACCCTGGGTCCGGGTTGATGTGGGACGAAACCAAGGCTGCCGCAGGCCCATTGAACATACAGCTTCAGCTTCTCGCTGTCCGTGAGCCAAGGGGCCTGGAATCCGCGTTCGCGGCATTGACCCGCGAGCGCGCAGGTGGCGTCGTCGTCCTGCCCGATCCCCTATTCCTGGATGAGCGTCGTCGGATTGCGGAGTTGGCTCATCAGGGCCGGGTGCTCACGGTGTTTCAGCGTAGCGAGAATGTGGAAGCAGGCGGACTCATGTCGTACGGGCCCAAGCTGACCGAGCAGTTCCGGCAGGCCTCTGAGTATATTGACAGGATACTAAAGGGCGCGAAGCCGGCCGACCTGCCCGTCGAGCAGCCCACGAAGTTCGAGCTGGTGATCAACCTCAAGACCGCCAAGGCCCTAGGCCTGACGATCCCGCCGTTGCTCCTGCAGCGGGCGGATCAGGTGATCGAGTGATGCGGCGGTTCCCGAGCCGGGTCCGCGATGATGACTCGCTGCCGGCCTAGGCGCAACGCGAGTTCCCAGAATGGGCGCCGCTCATCCGGTCGGCATTGGCTTGGCGGAAGGGTCGGGTGTCGGCCGGAGACAGTGGCGCGAGCGAGGTTCAGCGTTTCATGGCGGAAATCGCGCGTCGCGTGGATGAGGCGACAGGGCGCGCGCCTCGGCGGCCACGCGCTCGGCCTCGACGACCGCAGCGAGCCCTTCCGCGTGATGCCGGTCCCCGCCCGGGACGAAGTGCCCGTAGAGATCCACGTGATCTGCACCGAGAGTCGGCTTCGGCACCCGATGGCACCCTCGTGGCACCCGGACAGTCGCCGGCTGATCCTGCGGCTGGAAGCTTGCTCACTGACCGCGCCGCCCACTCAGACGAGCACTCCCGTTCCCGCGGGGCCTGGCCGGGGTGCGGGCGGGCCTCAGCAGCTCAGCCTGACGTAAGACAGTCCACACGCTGGCTAGTTGGTGTAAGTTCGACCCGCTTGGCCGCCCCGCCCAGTCCCTCCTACACGACGCGGCCAGCCGGAGGGTGACGCAGTGAATCGCCGGGCCTTCCTCAGCGCCATGACTAGCACACTCCTCGCCGCGCCGCTCGTCGCCGCCCGCATAGGGGTGCTAGCGAACGGCACGGCCCCGACTGAGGCCCACCGGCACGAGGCCTTCCGACAAGGACTGAACGAGCTCGGCTACGTCGAGGGCCGGAATATCGTGATCGAGTATCGCTACGCTGAGGGCAAGTCAGAACGGTTTCCTGCCCTGGCGGCCGAGCTTGTCCGTCTCAACGTTGACGTGGGGAGGCGTTCATGAGGACTATTCGAAGCACGGCACGGGCGTTCGGGATCGCGCTGCTCGCGGCGGTGATGTCAGTGTCTGGTTCGCGCGTGGCCGCGGACGCGGCGATCGACCCGGAGGTGCTGGTCGCGCGCGAAGCGGCATGGCGGGCGTTTTACGATGGGGACGTGAAGGCGCTCGGCGACGTGCTGCCAGAGGACTTCATCGGCATCAATATGAACGATGGGCCCTTCGCGAATCGGGCTCAGATACTTGATGCCGCGCGAGTGTTTCGTGAACGAGGCGGTCGACTGGTGCGCCTGACGTTTCCTGAAACGCAGGCGCAGCGGTATGGCGATGTCGTTGTGCTCTACGGGCGCTTCGAGGTGGTGTTCCAGTCAGGAGGTGCGGAGCGCACGCGGCGGGGTCGTCTAACTGAGATATTCGTCCGACGTGACGGGAAGTGGTTGCACCCGGGTTGGCATCTCGACGTGACGGCCGGACCGGCGCCCTCGCAGCCGTGACCCCACTGCGCCTCGATACGGGTGCCCGCCGGCCTGCCCATCGAGCAACCCACGAAGTTCGAGCTGGTCATCAACCTCAAGACCGCCAAGGCGCTCGGCCTGACGATCCCGCCGTCCATCCTGTCCGGCGCCGACCGAGTGATTGAGTGATGGATCGTCGGGCGTTCATAGGGGTGCTGAGCGGCGGCCTCCTCGCCGCGCCCCTCGCCGCCGGGGCGCAGCAGGCGACCAGGGTCGCGCGCATAGGTTACCTGGGAACCAACCGGGCCGCTAACCCACACTTGCACGAGGCCCTCCGTCAAGGACTGCGCGACCTCGGTTACGAAGAGGGGCGCAACCTCCTGATCGAATACCGAGATGCCGAGGGCAAGATCGACCGGCTCCCCGCTCTGGCCGCAGAACTGGTTGCGCTCAAGCTTGACATCATCGTGGCTCCGGGCACACCCCAAGCCCTGGCCGCCAAGCAAGCGACCACGACCATCCCCATCGTCTTCACGGCCGCCTCCGATCCAGTTCCGGACGGGCTCGTCGCCAGCCTTGCGCGGCCGGGCGGCAATGTCACGGGCTTGGCCACGATTTCCCCGGAGCTAGTCGGCAAGGGTCTGGAACAGATAAAGCGGGCCGTCCCGGAGGTCACCCGGCTTGCTGTCCTCTGGCAGCCCGGTGCCCTCGGCGAGCGCACGAACAAGGACATGCTCAAGGAAGCGGACACTGTGGCACGGTCGCTGAGGGTGCGGCTCCAATTCGTTGAGGCGCGAGCTCCTGCCGATTTCGACAAGGCCTTCTCGGACGCGACCAGGGTGGGCGCCGGGGCTCTGGCTGTGTTGCCGAGCAGCATGTTCCTTAGTGAGCGCAGACGCCTTGCGGACCTGGCCGCAAAGAACCGGCTGCCGGCTGCGTACCCTCAGAGAGAGTTTGTCCATGCCGGGGGCCTCATGTCCTATGGACCGAACGTTGCGGATCTGTTTCGACGCGCCGCTATTTACGTCGACAAGATCCTCAAGGGCGCCAAGCCGGCAGATCTTCCTATCGAGCAACCCACCAAGTTCGAGCTGGTCATCAACCTCAAGACGGCCAAGGCCCTCGGCCTGACGATCCCCCAGTCACTCCTGCAGCGGGCCGACCAGGTGATCGAGTGATGAACCGACGAGCGTTCATCGGTAGCTTGACGGGCGGCCTCCTCGCCGCGCCCCTCACCGCCGGGACGCAGCAGATAGGAAAGGCCCCCCGAATAGGCTTTCTGTCGCCAGGCTCCCCTTCTGACGCGGGTCGCAGCCCCAGTAACTTGGCCGTCTTGTTCGCGGCCTTCCGGGAAGGCCTGCGCGAACTGGGCTATGTGGAAGGTCAGAACATCGAGATTGAGTCCCGATGGGCGGAGGGGAACTACGACCGGCTTCCCGGCCTCGCGGCCGACCTGGTCCGTCTCAAGGTGGCCGTCATCTTGACGTATGGTACGCCAGCGAGCCAGGCTGCAAAGCGAGCGACCGCCACGATCCCAATCGTCATGGCGGCGATTATTGATCCGCTCGCGAGCGGGCTCGTCACGAGTCTTGCGCGGCCAGGCGAGAACCTCACCGGGCAGTCCATGATGTCGCCCGACCTGGTCGAGAAGCAGTTGGAGATCCTCAAGGAGGTCGTCCCTAAGGTTTCTCGGGTGGCCCTCCTCCATAATCCGGCCAACCCAGGCAATGCGCCACAGGTGCGACACGCGCAGAATGCGGCCCGGGCCTTGGGCGTGCGGCTTCAACTCCTGGGGGCGAGAGGTTCCAGCGAGATCGACAGCGCCTTTGCGGCGATGACCAACGAGCAGGCTGGCGCAGTCATCGTTCTTGTAGACGCGATGCTCCAAGATAACCGAACCCGAATTACAGATCTCGCGGCGCGGAACCGCCTGCCGGCCGTGTACGGCCTGAGTGAGTACGCGGAGGCGGGCGGCCTTTCGGCCTATGGGCCGAACCGTCTCGACATGTTCCGGCACGCCGCAACCTACGTGGACAAGATCCTCAAGGGTGTGAAGCCCGGCGATCTCCCCGTAGAACGGCCCAACAGGTTCGAGCTGATCATCAACCTCAAGACTGCCAAGGCCCTCCGTCTAACGATCCCGCCGGCGCTCCTCCAGCGGGCGGATCAGGTGATCGAGTGATGGAGGACACGAGGAGAGCATTCGTGTTGGGCAAGACCAACCACACAATGTCATGACGACTCGGGTCGTCGGCCCATTCACCTGCGATGTCACGTTGCAGGTTATTCGCGCTCCGAGATTTGACCGTGAGGAACGAGAAGGCGTCACTTACCTAGTAGGTCGAGACTACGAGCTCGCATACGCGTGGCCCAGCGCCCGGGCCGCCTGATCGTGAACACGCCCAAGAGCGGGAGGCTCCGCACGGTGGACATCCCTGCCTCAACGATGCTTGGTTCCGGGCCCGCGTATGGCGCAAGCTGCTGGAACTGGCGAAGGTCCGACATCTACGCGTCCACGACGCTCGCCACACCTACGCCTCGATCATGCTCCGGCGTGGCGTCCCCATGGCCTACGTCTCCCGCCAACTCGGTCACAGCTCGATCCAGATCACAGTGGATCTCTACGGTCACTTCGAGGCGGGGGCCGACCGACATCACGTCGAAGGGTTTGCGGCGGCCGTGGATGAGCAAGAGACACGGGCACCGGCCCCCTGGCGAGACCTACGAACATCCGAACTTTGACGAAACTTTGAGGTTAGGTCGGTTCTGATACGACGCGAATCGCTTGGACGAGCCAACCATCTGGATTAAATGGTGCCCCCGGGGTGACTCGAACACCCGGCACGCAGTTTAGGAAACTGCTGCTCTATCCACCTGAGCTACGGGGGCATCAGGGTTTACGCGACGTCCGGGCTCGATTTTAGCACCTTGGGCTGACCGTGTGCTAAACGCCTCGAGCGCGCGACTGCCTCGCGGAGGCGATCGGTGCCCGAGGATCTAAGTTCTCGACCTTGGCCTCGCCGCCTTCGGGCCCGCTCGCTGCTCTAGCGGGCGGAGATGGCGCCGATCATCAGTGGCCCTCCTTGAGACGCATGGGGACGCGGTGGACTAAGGTCCAATAGCGGGGCTTGGTGCGCCCGCTGCAGACTGTCTTGCCTGCACCCCGGCCTACGGGTTGGCGCTCCCGGCGCCGAGACCTCGGTGAATCTGGCGCGTCGAATCGGCACGACCCTGCGAGGTGTGCGCCATGGAAAAACCCGCCCTCCGGATCATGATTCAGGAAAGGCTCGCCGATGGACGGCTTCCCCACGACCACATCCCACGTATTTGGGGCGGCCCAGGCAACGGGGAGACCTGCGATGGGTGCGACGAGCCCGTGACAAGTACCCAGATGGTGATGGAGGGTCTGAGCACCACCAACGGGGGCGTGCAGTTCCACGTCGCATGCTTCTACGTCTGGGACGTCGAGCGCCAGGTCCTCGGGCACGAGCCGAGCGGCCCCGCCTAGTTCGTCTCGTCGAGCACGCCTCACTTCAGATACTCCGCTGGCCGCTCCCGTTCCTTCGTCGGCGGCGCCGCGGCTTCGAGGCCTGGAATCCCTCGGCGACCCACCGCAGGGCGTAGAACATCGCCCACACTCCCACCACACAAACGATGGTCACGGCGGCGTACTCCATCGCGGCCTGTCTGTGCAGGGTTGCGATTTCTGCCGCCTCGGCGCGGCTCTCGGAACTGCACCAGTTGACGAAGCGGTTGAAGAGGCAGCCCACTTCCGTCGACCACTGGTGATACGTCAGCGCTTCGAGGACTTCCCCTCCGCTGAACCAGGCGCCCAGGACCACGATCAGAACCGAGATCACGCGGAGCAGCCGGATGATCCTCCGCTCGATGGTCATGCTTCCACCTCACGTCTCCCACCCGAGAGCTGTTCATTCTAGGCTCGCGATCGTCCATACTGACTACTTCGGCGGGCCGTCGGTGAGTTGAAGGGTCAGCGTGCCGCGCTCCGGGTCGATGGTCATCGTGAAGCGCCCGAGGAAATCGGCGCCCAGGAAGCCGTCGACGGTCAACGGAGGCGTCGCGCGGTGGTCCAGGACGCCGAGCTCGTACATCGCGACCTGCAGGTTGTCGATGCGAGCCGAGCCGACCGTCAGGGACTGCACGCGGACCAGCGCCACCTCGACCTCCTGACCGTTCGCCATCCTGGCCGTGGACCTGGGCGCGCCGGGGCCGGTGGGCACCGCGAGACCCGCGCGACGCGCGAGCTGTGGGGTGACCACCGTGATGTTGGCGCCGGTGTCGAGCAGCAGGGTCGCCCGGTGCGTGTCGTTGAGCAACACCGGGACCAGGAATCGGTTGCCGATGGTCTGAATCGTGACCGAGGTGGTCCGGGGAGCCGGGCGGCCGCCGGGCGGATCGGCGGTTGGGCTCGCGCCGACGATCCGGGCAGGGCTCGTCGCGCGGCCAGCCGCGGCGAGTTTCGCGGGCGCCCGCTGGTTGAAGCACGCGGTGAACGCCGGAACCGCGGGCTGTCCGCCGGGAAGCACCGTGATATGAACCTGGCCGTCGTCGCCGACACGGTCGATCCTGAGGGAAGCCTGCTTGCCTTCCGCGCACTCCGTCGCCGCCGCCCAGAGCGCCGCGCGGCGCGAATCCGGTTCCGGGGTCGCGGGCGTCGTCGTGGTGGCCGAGGTCGAGCAGCCCCCGAGCAGACCGAGCAGCCCGAGTCCGGCGCCGAGCCCGAGGCAGCTTGCGCTTGGCGCGACGTTCACGATCGCGTGTCCCCTGCCGCCACCCTTCGAGGGTGGCGCAAAGAACCGACAATTGGCAACTACTTCTCGGCGGCCGTGACCAGGTCGCGCTCGAAGCCGTTCCGCTCGTATTGAGCGATGCAATCGTCCTGTTGCCGATAGCCGAGACCGCCGAAGAACGATCGGTAGGCCGCCGCACATTGCGCGATCTCGCCGGTCTGACGGTTTCGCATCATCACCGTGTCCGGGGTCGCGCAGCCGGCCGCGACAAGCCCCATGACGGCGAGCAGGGCGGTCCTCACGATCATTTGGTCCCCTTCGGGGGGGCCGTGGTGTCGGGCAGGCATTGATACTCGTCGACCGTCCCCCGCGCGGTGGCGGCCTTGCTGGCCTCGGGCGTGAACGCCTTGTTCACGGCGGTAGCCCGGGCGGCCCGGCACCACCGCTCGGCCTCGTACGTCTCCCGTCGTTGCCACTCCCCGTCGCAAACCTGGCTCTTGATATTGCAGGTCCGGGCCCAGAGAACCCACGTCCCCTCGGCCGAGGCCGGGGTGGCGGACACGAGCAACCAGCCGAGCAACGCGGCGGCGACCATCATCGAATAGTATGGCCTATTGGCCGTGTTCTCGGTCTGATACGATGGCCCGCGATGAGCCCGGTCGATCTCGGCCCCCACGTTTCGCTCGAGCGCATGAACCGATTCCAGGAGCCCGAAGCACGGCGGATCATCGGGGAGCTGGGATTGCCCTCCGGCTCGCGCGGGCTCGACGTGGGCTGCGGCGTCGGCCTCTACGCGCTCTGGCTGGCCGAGGCGGTGGGACAGGGCGGTCGGGTCGTGGGCATCGAGCCGGAGCCGGCCAAGGTGGAGGCGGCCCGCGCGCTGGTGGGCGGCGAAGCCGCCGGCGAGCGCCTCGAGTTCCAGCCGGGCGGCGGGACGGCCATTCCCCTGCCCGACCGGAGCGTGGACTGGGTGTGGTGCGGGGACGTGCTGCACCACATCGTCGACACCGAGAAGGCCCTGCGGGAGTGTCTCCGGGTGGTGCGACCCGGCGGTCGCGTGATCGTCAAGGAGTCGCAGGTCTTCTCCGCGATGTTCCTGCCCGGACATCCGGAGCTCGAGCGCCGCATCCAGCTCGCCGAGATCCGGCGCACGCTGGACGAGGGTGCGGGGCGCTCGTTCCAGGAGCGGCGGCAGACCACCCCCGCGTCCCTTCGCGCGGCCGGGCTCGCGAGCGTGGCGATGCGCACGTACACCCTCGAGCGGCGTGCGCCGCTGGGCCGGGCCGATCACGACTACATCCAGCACACCGTGTTCTCGCGCAACTGGGGCGATCGGCTGCGGGAGCTGCTGAGCGCCGACGATTGGCGGGAGCGGAGCCGGCTCTGCGACGAGAGCTCGCCGGCCAACGTGCTGCGGAGTCCCGACTACTACTGCCTCTACCCCATCACGGTCTTCTCGGCCCGCCGGCCCGCCTGACGTTTCAGGGCTTGCGCCAGACGCCCCGGGGCGGCGCGGCCGGCGGCGGGCCGCCCCCGAGGTTGGTCGCGTCCTCCACCAGCGCGCCCAGGACGGTCAGCTTGCCCGCGAGGGTATTGCGGATCTCGACCCAATCGGCGCTCTCGCTCGGCAGGGGGCCGGGCGCCGGCGGCGCGGCGCGGAAGCGATCGCGCGCGGCCTGATTCGTCGCGAGCGCGGCGTCCGTGGCGGTGAGCCACGCGCGCATCGCGAGGCGCCACCGCTCGACGATCTGCGGCTGGGTGCGGCCCCACGTGTCGTCGCGCCGCGCGTTTCGGTACTCGGCGTCGATGGCGCCCTGCAGGCGCCGTCCTTCCGCCTCTGCCTTGCCGAGCGCGTCCATCGCGGCGCCTACTTCGCGGCGTCGATCAGGACCTTGCTCGGCACCGCGAGGGCGCGGGCCAGCCGGCCGAGCGCCGAGGGCGAGAGGTTCACCTTCTGGCCCGATTCGGCCAGCGTGATGTAGCTGAGCGCGAGCTGGGCGCGCTCGGCGAGCTGCGCCTGGGTGAGGCCCTGCCGCTCGCGCAGCTCCCGCACCAGCTCGCCCAGGCTCTTCTCGCCCGGGCTCATTGCAGGTCCGACGGCTCGACGTCGCGCGCGGCCAGCAGGCGCCGCAGGTGCTGGAGCGCGATGCCCTCGATCTGCCGCACGCGCTCCCGCGTGAGCTGCAGGCGCTGGCCGATGCGCTCGAGCGTCATGGGCTCCTCGCCGCCGAGGCCGAAGCGCAGCGTCACCACCGTGCGCTCCCGGTCGGGCAAATCCTGGAGCACGCCGGCCAGATCGGCGCGGGCCCGGAGCATGGCGGCCAGCCCGCTCCCCGCCGTCGCGTTCGGATCCTCGACGGTCTCGCCCAGGTTCCCCTTGCCGTCCTCACCGGTCGGCTTGTCGAGCGACACCGGGTGCTGGCGCAGGCTCTCGAGCTGCTCCAGCTCGCCCGCGGACCGCTTCATCACCGCCGCCACCTCTTCGAGCGTGGGCGGGCGCCCGAGCTTCTGGGTCAGCACGTTGCGCTGCTTCAGGTACTGCGA
>Ga0134127_10003227_pt1 | contig 11723 bp, 6 predicted proteins | sample KB31753_FD_96459 | JGI IMG/M metagenome (GOLD analysis project Ga0134127, IMG submission 96459) | Terrestrial soil microbial communities with excess Nitrogen fertilizer from Kellogg Biological Station, Michigan, USA - KB3-175-3 | ecosystem: Environmental > Terrestrial > Soil > Unclassified ...
CCCGCGGCCTCGGCTCCCAAGCCCGTGACGCAGCCCAAGGTCGAACAACCCAAGCCCGTGGTGGAAGAGGCGAAGTTCACCGCACCCATCGAGATCCCGAAGGAGATCCCCAAGCCGGAACCCGCGACGGGTCTCGACTCCGGCCCCGGTGAGCCGGGCGGCGAGATCGGCGGCGTTCAAGGTGGAGTGAAGGGTGGAACCCAGGGCGGCGTGGTCGGCGGCACGATCGGCGGCGTCCCCGGCGGCGAGCTGGGCGGCCAGCTCGGTGGCGTCCCCGGCGGCATCGCGAAAGAAGAGCCTCCTCCCGCGCCGACCGGACCGGTTCGCGTGGGCGGCAAGATCAAGGCCCCCAGCAAGCTCAACAACGTGGCCCCGGTCTACCCGTCCATGGCGAAGCAGGCTCGCGTCGAGGGGACCGTCATCCTGGAGGCCACCATCAGCCCCGACGGCCGCGTGACCGAGGTGAAGGTGCTACGCGGCATTCCGCTGCTCGACAACTCGGCCATCGACGCCGTGAAGCAATGGCGCTACAGCCCCACGCTGCTCAACGGCACCCCCGTCCCCGTCGTCATGACCGTGACGGTGAACTTCCGGCTCAACGGTGACGGCCGGCCGAGCGCGCCCGCGGCCAAGACGGCCCCCGCGCCCGAAGCGGCGGCTCCGCCGGCGGAGGCGCCCGCACCGGAGACGGCGCCGACTCCTCCGCCGTCGCGCTAGCCTCTTTCGTTTTCCGGGCCGGCCTCCGCGTGGGGCTGGCCCGGAATCGTCCCGGTCAGCGGCAGGTGGCGTACGCGCGTATCTCGGCGATCGTCCAGGGTGCGGTGAACATCCCCTCCGAGGCGAGCGTCACGCGAAGGCCCACGGCCCGCCGCCGTGCGAAGCGGAACACGTAGGCCGCCTCCACCGGTCGCGTCATCAGCTCCTCCACCGTCCGCCACCGCTCCAACGCACGGTCCACGAGCGTCGGCTCACTCCACTCCCCGGCCTCGTCCTGCAGCTCCAGCACCGCGTTTCTCGGAAACTCCGCGAACGCCGGACCGGATTGCAAAGCGACCGCCGTCAGCTGCGCGGGCGCGCCGAAGGTGATGCGCAGCCGGTCCCCCGCCGCCTGCGATCGGCGCGTGGTCCAGGCCGTATCGAGGCGGCCGTCGAGCATCCGCCCCAGGCCGGAGGTGGCCGTCGACGCCGCCCGCCATCCGTCGCGTGACAGCTCACCCTCCAGCCGGCACGGCGCCGCCGCCGTCGCATCCCCGGGCGCGATGCGATAGACGCGGCTCTCCGCCAGCCAGGGAAGCACCTCGCCGTCCGTGAAGGTGCGGACGAGCGCGAGGCGCGGCGCGCGCTCGACCTGGGCGACCCAGTGCGGGCGCTCGTCCGCATCCCACAGGTCGGGATGGACGACGACCGTACGGACGCCCAGCCGGTCGAGCACCTCGATCGACATCTCGTCGGGAAAACGAGCGAGCGTCGCCGCCACCAGCTCGTGGGAGGGCGGGTAGAAGGACGTCCGCCCGATCGGCACCGGGCGCCAATGGTAGGTCGCGAAGTAGAGGTACATCGCCCAGAACCTCTTCTTCGCGAAGAGGGGAAGCTCCACGAGGGGACCCGTCCCTTCCGTGGCCAGCCAACGATGCACCGCGGGAACCTCGTGACCGACGGGCAGACGCGCGCCTTCGTACAAAGGCCGCTGCCAGTGCTCGAGGGGGAGGACGAGGGAGAGGACGGCGAGGGCGCCCATGCGCACGAAGCGCGGCAAGCGCGCCGACCAGGTGCCGGCCGCGATCCCGATCAGCAGCGCTCCGCCGAGCTTGCTCAGCGCGGCGAACCGCGGCGTCTGGCGCAGGCTGCTCACGGGCAGGACGTCGAGCACCAGCGCGAGAAGGCCCGGCCCCCGCGGGACCCTGCGGATGTGCATCACGGGACCGAGGGCGAGCAGGACCCCGATCAGGAACGTCGCCGCCGCCAGCGCGGTGAACGCGCGGAGAACGGTGCGGCCGCCCTCGTCACCCCGGCGCCACCCCGCCCACAGCCCGGCCAGGATGACCACGAAGGCCACGTGCCCGATGTACTCGCGAGCGTAGGAAGCTTCCGACGCGCCCCTCCCGTAGATCGGGTTCGCCTGCCCCGGGGTCACGAAGGCCATGAGATCCGCGCCGTTCGAGACCGTCCCTTCCGCTTCACCGAGGCGGCCGAAGTACGGCCAGAGCAGGGGCGCCGCGGCCAGGCCGGCCAGCACGAATCCCACGACCAGGGCGCGCCACTCCTCACGTGCCGGGGCACGGCGCAGGACCGCGAACACCACCAGCAGCCAGACGGGAAGGAGGAGGGCCGAGTAGACGAGGTAATACGTGCAGGAGAGCCCCTGCAGCGCGAGGAGCAGCGCGAAGAGGGCCGCATCGCGCGCGCGCCGCCCGCGCAGGAAGCGCGCGAGGAAAAGCAGGGAAAGGGGCCACCACTCCAGGTGCACCACCTGCACGCGCGCGATCTCGATGAACGTGAATCCGTTGAAGGCGTAGGCCAGCCCGCCCGCGAAGCCGCCCCACGCGCTGCCCGTCAGCTCGCGCACGAGCAGGAACATGGCCAGACCGGAGGTGGCGAGGGCGAGAAACGTGCTCACGTTGTAGGCGAGCACGGGATTGCCGGTGAGCCACGAAACGGGCGCGACCGCGATCGCTTCCGGCAGGAGGTGATCGCCGAAGGCGAGGCTGTGGCGCCAGGGGTAGAAGCTGTTGGACTCGAACAGGGCCCAGGGACGCCGCACCAGCTGATGCGCATCCCACGCCATCACGTAGGCGAGATGGACGGGGTCGCCCGCGTCCGGAAGCATCGTGGCCGCCGCGAACGACATGGGCCGCATCCACAGGAGGGCCAGGGCCGCGTAGGCGAGCAGCGCCAGCAGGAGCACGACGATGCGGCTTCGATCTCTCTCGATCAGTCCCGGGCCTCGAAGTCGCCGATGATATCCTGCCCGGGTTGATGTCCCGGCTGCGAACCGAGCGAGCCTTCCTCTGGGCGCTGTGGTCCGCGCTCCTCCTCGCCGGCATCGCCTTCCGCCTGATCCAGTTCTTCGCCGCGCGCTCCCTCTGGCTCGACGAGTCCATGCTGGCGCTCAACGTGGCTTCCCGCTCGCTGGACGACCTCCTCCGGCCCCTGGACTACAACCAGGTGGCGCCGCCCCTCTACCTCTGGCTCGCCCGCATCTCCATCCTCGTGGCGGGGACGAACGAGATGGCTTTGCGCGCGTGGCCGATGCTGGCCGGACTCCTCGTTCCACTACTGCTGTCCGTCGTCGCGTATCGGTGGCTGGGTTCGGCCGGAGCCTTGATCACGGTGGCGCTGGCCAGCCTTTCCCCCACGCTGGTCTTCTACGCCAACGAGGGGAAGCCCTACGGCAGCGATGCGCTGGTCACCGTGGCCGTGCTCGGGGCCGCGCTCCGCGTCCGGGATCGGCCTTCCTCGACCGGCCGGTGGGGCCTGTTCGTGGCCACCGGCATCCTCGGCCTCCTCCTTTCGATCCCGGCCGCGTTCGTGCTGCCGGCCGCGCTGGCGGCGCTGCTCCTCGATCCCGCCGTGCGGGCCGAGAGGCGGGCGTGGCTCGTCGCGACCACGATCGCCTGGGTGGCGACGCTGGCCGTGGTCTATCTCTTCATCTACGGCGTCGCCGCGCGCAACCCGCATCAGCAGCAGGGATACGACCAGGCCTTCCTCTTCCCGGGCCCGGGGTTCGAATCCCGCGCGCATCTCGCGATGCGCGGGTCGATCTGGCCGACGTTCGCCGGCATCGGGTCCCACATTCCGAGCCTGCCCGATTGGATGCTCGGAGCGACCGTCGTCGTGCTGGCGGCGGGCCTGGTCGTGCTCCTCCGTAGCCAGGGCCTGGCCGCGGGCATCCTGGTCGCGCTTCCCATCGTCCTGGCGACCGCGGCTTCCGTGCTCCGCCGCTATCCCCTGGGCGTGCCGCGGCTGATGGTCTTCGCGGCGCCCCTCTGGATCCTGATGGCGGCCGCCGCCCTGTCCGCCGTCGCGGCGCGGCTGGCCCCGTACGTGCGGCCGGGGTTCCTGGTGGCGGCGGGCCTCCTCGGCCTCCTACCCCTCGCCAAGGCCCGCGTCGCCGAGGCGCGGAATCCTCCGCAGGGCGAAGATGCGCGGACGCTGGTCGCGGCCTTCCGCGACCGGCCCGCCTCCGGGGAGGCGGTGTACGTCGGGGCACGCGGGATCCCGTCCTGGGTCTTCTACACCACGAACTGGGCGAAGCCCGACCGCGACCGACTGGCGTTCTACGCGCGCGCCGCCAGCGACGGACCGTCCTTCGAGAACGCGCCCAGCCGCGGCCGTCCCGTCGTGGACGAGGGATCCGATCTCGTCTACTACGTGCGCGGGCGCCGCCCGGAGATCCTCGGCGTCGCCACCGGTCGGCAGTGGAGGTGGCCCAGCTACGTGAGCCCCGGCCCGGACGAGGGATGGGCCGCGAACGAGGCGCGGCGGATCGCGGCCGTGGCCGATCCATGCACGTGGATGTACTTCACGCACCTGAGCGAGCGCGCGAACAAGCCCATCACCTGGCACCTCCGCGACGATTACCGCGGACAAGTTCACACGCTGGTGGAGGCACCCGGAGGGGTGTTGTACCGCTATTGCTTCCCGCGCACGCCCGAACAGATGGAGCGCATGGAGCGCTGGAAGAGGGAAACGGGCTACTGACCGCCGCCGGTCAGCCGGCGACCCGGAAGACGGCCATCCACTCGTCCTCGTAGACGGGGGCGCCGTAGCTCGCGCGGTAGCGCGCGATCCAGGGCTCGATGCCGAGGCCGGAGTCGGTGGCGGCGCCCGTCATCTCCTTCTCGATCCTCTTGTGCAGGACCACGAGGGTCGCGCCGCTGCGCCGTAGCCCATCCGCGTCGCCGAGGTGCAGGAAGGTGCGGAAGCGGTACCGATGCGGCTGGGCGAGGATCGGCAGCTCACCCGGGCGCGGCAGTCCCTGCTTCGCCGCCCCGTCGAACACTCCTCCCACGAAGCCGATGCGCACGTCCTGGCGGTGCCGAAGCTGGGCGCAATGGAAGCGATTGCCCGCAGCGGCGAAGAGCCACGGCGCCTCCACCAGCCGCTCGCTCCCCGGCGGCTCCCGGGCCAGGAGGGCGTAGAAGGGCAGGACCACGTAGCCGGGATCGCAGGGAGGGGCGACGTACGAATATTGGAATGCGGGATGGTTCGTCCAGGCGTTCGGCCGCCGGTCGATGTGCGGCAGCGGACCGAGGGCGACGAGCACGACTGCGATCAAGGGGCCGGCCACTGAAGCGGCCGCAAGATTCCGCCGGCCCGCCCGGGCCACGGCCCACTCGATCGCGCAGGCCGCGAGCAGCAGGGCGAGGGGCAGGACGATCAGCGCGTAGCGCACGAAGACGATGGGCAGCTCGATGAGGGCGGGATGCGTGGCCAAGGGCATCCCGATCGCAAGCGCGGCGACGGCCCCCAGCAAGGCCAGGAGACGCGGATGCCGGCGTCCCAGCGCCACGGCTCCTCCCACGACGGCGATTCCCGTCACGACGATCACGCTCGCCCGCGCGGATCCCGCCATCAGGGACGCGGCTCCGGCCAGCATCTCTGCATGGACCTCGCCCCGGCCCGCCTTGTAGGCCAGCGCCTGATGATCGACCAGCATTGGCGGGCCGAGCAGAACGCCCAGACCGGCGGCCACGGCCAGGGTGACGATCGACAAGGTGCGCGTGGACAGCCCCTCTTCCCGCCGCGGTGCACGCCACCGGACGACCCAGACGATGGCCAGGGGGAGGAGGACGACGGGCAGCGTCGTGAGGTGGAAATACGGCGCGAGGACGGCGGCGCCGGCGTAGACCCACCGCCAGCCGCGCCCGCCCGCGAGCGTCGCGCGGGGGAGCGCGAAGACGGCGAGGAACGCGAGGAGCAACGCGATGCTGTAGGGCCGTGCGTAGCGGGTGAAGTAGACGTGCAGCGGAGAGACGGCCAGGAGCCACGCGAACACGCTGGACGTCTCGCGGCCCACCCACGGCCGCACGACCAGGGGCATGAGGACGAGAGAAACCAGGCCGGCCACGACGACGGGCAGACGCAACCAGAGCTCGGAGAGGCCGACCGTGTCCGCGATCAGCTTGTCGAACAGCGTCAAGGGAATGCAGTAGTCCGTCCAGCCGAAGTGCGTCGCGACATGGGCATAGCCGAATCGCTCGACGGCATGGAGGGCGTGCCACTCGTCGTCGAGGGGAATCTGGATGCCGATCTGGTCCAGGCGCAGCGCCGTCCCGGCAAGGACGGCGAGGAGAAAGGACCACTCGTCGCGGAGCCTCATCGCCGGCACCTCGACGGCGGCGGCTTCAGAAGGCCAGCCCGGCCCGGAAGTAGCCGCGTGTCTCGCCGCGGTCGGCGAAGCCGCGGGCCACGCCCGCGGTCAGGGTGAGGGGCAAGCCGTGACCGACGAACACATCCGCGCCGACGGCCGCGCCCGCCGCGGTCTTGACGTCGCTCCAGCGGAAGTCCCCGCTCCAGGCGTGCCCCGCGTCCGCGAACACGGTGCCGTGGAGGTGGCGGACGAACACGGGCAGGAGCCGGTAACCGCGCTGCGGGTGCGCGAGCGGGAACCGGTACTCGACGTTCGCGTCCAGGAATCGCCGGCCTGAGAAGGCGTCGTCCGGGTATCCGCGCAGGACGGAGTGGTTCGTGCCCACCACGTCGAAGAGGGCGCCGTCCGCGAAGCCACCGATCGCGAACGACCTCACGAACGAGGGGCTGCCCAGGGTGAAGCCCCCGGCGAGGTGCAGGGCGAGGGCGTCGTCCGCACGCAACAGGCGCGTGTACGCGCGGCCATCCGCCACCACCTTGGCCAGGGAGACCTCGCTGCCCAGACCGGGCGCCTCCTTGACGACGGCGACGCGGAGCTGCTGGCCCTCCACGGGCGAGATCGAATACGGGAACGAGCGCGCGGTGGAGAGGGTCCAGGAGGCTTCCAGGCCGCCGAGGTCGAGACGGTCGGGCCTGTCCGTCTGCTCGACGGTCTCGCGGCGCCGCCGCCAGGCCAGGCCCAGGCTGTGCGCGGCGCGGAACGTCCGATGCAGGGGAATGGTCGCGCGCAGCGTCAGCTCCTGCGAGTGCACGAAGCCCACGCGCGCCTCGTCGCTGTCATCCTCCGCGCTGACGCTGAAGGTCGGCCAGAAGCGGTCGTATTGATAGAAGAGCCGGCCGCCGGCGCGGTCCGTGCCCGTGCCGTAGTGCGCGTCCGCGGCCCAGGCATGGCGGAAGAGCGCATCCGTGCCTCCGCTCACCACGCCGAACTTCGTCTCCCGCGACGACCGGCTGAAATAGGGCGTCCAGAAGCGCGGGAGCAGCAGCGTCCCCGGACGATAGGGACGGTCGGGCGCCTTCACCGGCTCCGGCTCCGTCACGGCCGGAGGATAGGGATCCACGAACGGCTCCGCCGGGACCAGGGAAGCCGGATCGAAGGACATCACGTGCACGTCGTAGCCGCGCGCGGTGTAGTTCGCGAACGCGATCTCGCGTCCGTCCGCGGAGACATCCGGGGTGAAGGCGCCGCCGAGCACGTTGGTCACGCGGAAGAGCGCGCCGTCCGCGACGCGCACCGCGTGGAGGTTCGAGACGCCGTCGCGGTCGGAACGGAAGACGACGTAGGCGCCGTCCGGTGTCCAGGCCGGCTCCACGTCCTTGGCGCGGTCCCGCGTGAGGAGGGTCGCCGCCCCCGAGGCCGGATCCACGCGCACGATGTCGAGCGCGCCGCCGGGCCGCCAGCGCGAGGCCACCAGCGCGTCTCCGGCCGGGCTCCAGCGCGGCCCGCTCCAGCGCGTGTCCACCTCCGACTGCGTGACGTCGCGAAGGCCCGTCCCGTCGAAGCCGACGAGCGCGAGGTCGCTGCGGTCACCCTTCTGGCGGACGAAGACGACCGTCCGCCCATCCGGGGAGACGTCCGGATCGCTCGCGCGCAGGCCGCGGGTGATCCACCGCGTCTTCCGCGTCCCCAGGTCGATCGTGCGCAGGTCCGCGCGCACGCGGAAGAGCCGGTAGTTCTCCGGCTCGTCGTAGACGAGGGCGTGCCCGTCCGGCGTCCAGGCCACGGACGAGCCGCCATTGCGCTTCACGACCCTCTCCTCGTCGCTGCCCTCGCGGCCCACGATGTGGAGCGAGCGGAAGTGGGTCAGGTCGCGGTCCGTGAAGGCGAGCCAGTGGCCGTCGGGACTGAACCGCGGCGAGGCCTGGCGGACTCCGCGCGTGGTGAGGGGGCGCGAGGGCGTGAGGCCGCGCGCGCGGATCGCTTCCGCCTCCTGCGCGAACTCCGCCGTCGCGTTGAGCCGCCACTGCGACCAGAGGGCGTGGAAGGTGGAGCCCGTGACCTTGCGCGCCGTGAATTCGTCGAGGAAAGGGAGCACGTGCCCGGAGTGCACACGGGCCAGGTCGGGCAGCACCGCGGGACCGCTGCGGGCGGCGAGGTCGGCCAGGAAGCTCTCGCCGAAGAAATAGGCGGCCTGTCCCGCCGGCCAGCGGTCGAGGCCAGCGACGGCCGCGTCTTCGCCCAGGAACTGCTCCTCCAGAGCCGACGCGCGCACGACCATGCGCACGTCGGGGTTCCTCCCGCGCCCGAACGCCGTGCCCTGCGTCTCCTCGTAGGTCGCGAGGCCCTCGATCATCCAGGTCGGGGTGAAGGCATTCGGAAAGAGGAAGGGGGCCCGTCCGAGCACGTGGCGCGCGACGCGCACCAGGCCCCGCGCCTCGTCGAGATGGACGATGTGCAGGAGCTCGTGCGTGAGCACGAGGCGCAGCCAGCCGTCGTAGTTGCCGAAGTCCTCGCTGCCGTCCGGAGCCACCGCGCGCACGTGCACCAGCGGATACGGCAAGGGAGTGGCGAAGCCGTTGGGATCGTCTTCAACGTCCGCCAGGACGAGGTTCACGCGGCCCACGTGCACCCCGTAGCGCGCTTCGTGCCGCTGCAGGATCTCGGTGGCGAGCGCGGCCGCGCGGCGCGCCATCTCCTCGAGGCCCTGGTGGAAGTGCACGGTGACGCGATCGGTGGAAACGCTGCGGAAGCGGAGATCGGGAGGGAACGACGCGGGGCGTGCCGCCGCGGCGCCGGCCAGGAGCAAGAAGGCTGTGAGGAGCAGCCGGCCGGCGCGGCGACCCATGAACGGACGAGGGTACCATAGCCGCCATGACGCTCTCCCGCCGTGAGCTCGTCCATCTCTCGCTCGCCTCCGCCGCCGGCGCGCTCGTCCCGCGCGCGTCCGCCGCGCAGTCGCCGGCGCCGGCGGGCGACACGCCGCCCGCCATCGACGCCCTCCGTCCCCTGACGGACGGCGTGACCCCGATCACGCTCGACGAGCACCGGAAACGCCTCGCGCGCGCGCAGGCGCTGATGCGCGGAGAGAACCTCGACGCGATCGTGCTCGCCTCCGGCTCCGGCCTCGATTACTTCACGGGCGCGGAGTGGGGCCTGAGCGAGCGCTTCTTCGGGGCGGTGATCACGCGCGAGGGCGACCCGGCCTGGGTCACGCCCGCCTTCGAGAAGGCGCGCGCGCTGGAGCAGATCCAGATCGGGACGGACGTGCGGGCCTGGGAGGAGCACGAGAGCCCGTCCGCCCTCGTGGCCTCCATCCTGCGCGAGCGCGGCGCCACCGGCCGGGTCGGGATCGAGGAGATGATGCCGTTCACGTTCGCGAACGAGATCGGGGCCGCCCTGCCCTCGGCGCGCCTCCTGAGCGCGACCCCCGTCACCGCGGGCTGCCGCGTCGTCAAGGACGCGCACGAGCTGGCCCTCATGCGCCGCGCCAACGAGATCACGATGGCCGCCCACCGCGCGGTCTTCCAGTCCCTGCGCGAGGGCATGACGCAGTCGCAGGTCTCCGCCCTGAGCGCGCAGGCGCACCGGAAGCTGGGCATGCCGGGCGGGGCCCTCGTCCTCTTCGGCCCCGACGCCGCCTTCCCGCATGGAACCACGCGGCCCCGGCCGCTCCGCCGCGGTGACGTCGTGCTCATCGACGGGGGCGGGCGGCTCCACGGCTACGCGAGCGACATCACGCGCACGGGCGTGTTCGGCGCCCCGCCCACGGAGAGGCAGCGCAAGGTGTGGGACATCGTGCGCCGCGCGCAGCAGGCCGCCTTCGACACGGCGAAGCCGGGGGTCGAGGCCCAGGCCGTGGACGCGGCCGCGCGGCGCGTGGTCGAGGAGGCCGGCTTCGGCCCCGACTACAAGTACTTCACCCACCGCGTGGGGCACGGCATCGGCATGGACGGCCACGAGTGGACCTACTTCGTGCGCGGCAACACCACGAAGCTGCGCCCGGGCATGTGCTTCAGCGACGAGCCCGGCATCTACATCCCGGGCGAGATGGGCATCCGCCACGAGGACTGCATCTTCATCACCGAGACGGGCGCGGAGAACTTCACGAAGTGGACGGGCTCGCCGGAGGAGCCCGCGATCGTGTGAAAAGGGCCGCCTGCTGAGCCGCTGACCCTTGCGATTCGCTTGGAAATTCCTCGGCCCCGTCTAGGGGATCACGGACGGGCGTGTGGGCGATCGTCTCCGCCACGGAGGGCCCGTCTTCGGGCCTCCGAAGGAGGCGAGGCATGTGGAGCGCAGTGCTGGTCCTGGCCGCGTTGGCGGCGCCGAGCGCCGGGCCGTTCCGCTGCGAAGCGGCGGAGGTCTCGGGGCTGCCCGCGGCCGACGCCGCTACCGCGGCGGCCATCGTTTGCGACGCGCTCGCGTCCGTGTCCGGGCGCTCCGGCGCCTACAGCGTCTCGATGCGCTCTCTGGGCGAGTCCGTGATCATGAGCGTCCGCAAGGCCGGCGCGGACGACGGCCCCACGCTGGTGCTGGACGGCTTGAAGGAGGTGCCGACGGCCGCACACCGCCTGGCCGAGGCGGTCGTTCTGGGCAAGCCGATCGAGGACACGCGGCTCGTCGACAACCTCGTGGAGAGCGAGGGCAGGAAGCTGGTGACGCGCTCCGGGAGCCGCAAGTTCGAGCTGGGGGTGCTGGCCCTGTCCGGCAGTCAGGGTACGGGAAGCGGAGGCGGCTTCTCCCTGGCCTTCTCCTACGACAGCCCGACCTTCGCCATACCCGCGGAGATCCGCTTCGCCCACTCGTCGAGCGGCGATCGCGACATGTCTCTCTTCTCGATCGACACGGGCGCGCGCCTCTACCTTTCGCACCACGACGTCGGCCCCTTCGTGGGCGGCGGCTTCTCGTACCTCTACCAATCGCTTTCGGACGTCCGAGACCGCGAGCGGTACGTCTACGTCGAGGACAGCCACTGGGGTCCGGGGCTCTACGCGGAGGCGGGCGTCCAGCTCTTCCGCCTGCACCGCGGCCGCTTGACCGCGAAGGTGCGAGCGGACTTCCCCCTCTATTCGCTGCATCCCGTGGGCGTGGACTACCCGCCGCGAGGGCGACCCGTACAGATCGACGACGGCAAGCGCTACCTGGTGCCGATCACCTTCGGGCTGGCCATGAGCTTCTAGGCGGAGCCGGACAGCTTCTGGCGGGCGGCGCGCTTCCAGGGCGCGACCTCGCGGCGGCGGAAGGCGGGCATGGTGTCCACCGCCTCCACGCAGGCGCGGAACTGCTCGGCCGCCCCCGCCTCGTCCCCCGCCGCGCGCAGGACCTCGCCATAGCGGAAGAGGCCCTCGGGATCGTGAGGGCGGCGCTCGACGTATTTCGACAGGGCCCAGCGCGCGAGATCGGTGGAGCC
>Ga0134127_10003228_pt1 | contig 11722 bp, 9 predicted proteins | sample KB31753_FD_96459 | JGI IMG/M metagenome (GOLD analysis project Ga0134127, IMG submission 96459) | Terrestrial soil microbial communities with excess Nitrogen fertilizer from Kellogg Biological Station, Michigan, USA - KB3-175-3 | ecosystem: Environmental > Terrestrial > Soil > Unclassified ...
GCAGAACAAGCGGCGCGGACAATTCGCTCGCGCACAAGTCTCGAGCCGCAGGTTGCGCTTGTGCTTGGTAGCGGGTTGGGTGGTTTTGCAGATGAGTTTCAGGAGTCTATAGCCATTCCGTATGCCGAGATTCCTGGGTTCGCCACATCCACGGCCCAGGGTCATGCCGGGCAACTGGTAATCGGTAAGGTTGGCGACGTGCCAGTAATGGCTATGCAAGGGCGGGTACACTTCTACGAGGGCTATACGCTGGAAGAGGTGACATTCCCGATCCGTGTTTTCAAACTGCTTGGAATCAAACGACTGATACTTACAAACGCTGCCGGCGGCATTGATATTGAGTTGAATCAGGGATCCTTAATGGTGATCAGCGATCATCTGAACCTGATGGGTGTGAACCCTCTACGCGGCCCTAACGATGAGCGCTTTGGTCCACGCTTCCCTGATATGTCTGATGCCTACTCTCGCGAACTGCAGGAACAAGCGGTCGCCGAAGCGCGGAACATTGGTGTCGACATTCGGCGTGGCGTGTATGCCGCCCTCGCTGGCCCAAGCTACGAAACTCCCGCCGAGATTCATATGCTGCGCGGGCTTGGCGCGGACGCCGTCGGAATGAGTACGGTCCCTGAGACGATTGTTGCGCGGCAGATGGGAATTGAGGTGCTGGGAATCTCCTGCATTACCAATATGGCTGCGGGAATCAGCGACGAACCAATTAACCATGCGGAAGTGATGGAGACCGGGCAGCGTGTGCGCCTAATATTCACAAAACTACTTCGCGGCATTATTTCCAACATGACAACTTGACCCTCCGCGCTTATCCAACCACTCAGTTTGTGCGATAGTAATCTCCGCGACTCTCTTTAAGGACGACGAGCTAGTGAGCATGATAATTGGTATCTCGGGAGGAACTGGCTCCGGAAAAACAACAGTAGCCAACCGGATCCTCGAATCAGTCAGTGCCAGCGAAGTTGTTTTCATTCAACAGGACTCCTATTACCGCAATCTTGAAGACCTGCCGCTCGACTATCGCCAGATCGCGAACTTTGATCATCCTGACGCGCTCGACAACGATCTCCTTATTGACCATATTCGCAAACTGAGAGCCGGCGAGGCGATCGATTTGCCTCTTTACGACTTTCGAACGAATTCGCGGTTGAATGAAACGAGGCGTGTAGAGCCAAAGCCGATCGTGATCGTTGAAGGAATCTTGATATTCGCGGACGCGCGGTTGCTCGAACAAATGGACATCAAGGTGTTTGTGGATACGCCCGACGACATTCGCTTCATTCGCCGGTTAAGACGCGACGTTGCAGAGCGAGGACGCACGGTTGAGTCAGTCATTGAGCAGTATCTGGTGACTGTTCGACCGATGCACATGCAGTTTGTCGAACCATCCAAGCGCCAGGCAGATGTGATAATCCCGGAAGGTGGACACAACTTAGTGAGCATTGATTTGCTTAGTGGAAAAATAAGAGAGAGGTTAGCTTCAACTCTGGCCTCAGTCGGAGGTCAGCATTGAACGAACACGATTTTGCACCGCTTATCGAAGCGGCCACGGCGGCGCGTCTGCGGTCAGTCGCGCCATTTTCAAATTTCCTTGTCGGCGCGGCAGTAAGAACAAAAGGCGGCAAGGTCTACATCGGTTGTAACGTGGAAAGCGCGAGCTATGGATTGACCGTGTGCGCCGAACGCGTGGCAATCTGGAAAGCTTTGTCTGAAGGCGAACGTGATTTTACAGAGCTCGCGGTCGTTGCAGACACCGAGACGTTGACGCCGCCTTGTGGTACTTGTCGTCAAATCATCTGGGAGTTTTGCAAACACGCCACGATCGTCCTCTCAAACCTGAGCGGTGAGCAGGAAGTGGTCTCAATCAAAGAACTCCTTCCGCGCGCTTTTGACGCGAGGTTCCTGAGCGAAGGCAATGCCCACGATTAGAGCCCTTGGTTTAAATGTTAAGAGGCCCATGTCAAAACACCTGCTCACCTTCGTCACTCTTTGCGCAATGATCCTGAACTGCTCAATGCCGGATGCCGCAGCGCAGAACGTGCAACGCCGCGCTGCGCAGGTTGATCTGCTCGTTCTCGGCGGCACGATAGTGACAATGAACAAGAGCCGCGACGTGATTGAGAATGGTGGTGTCGCGGTGAAAGGCGGGCGGATCGTTGCGGTAGGAACTGCGGGGGATTTGCGAAAGAAGTATGCAGCCCGGCAGACCATCAACGCTGCAGGCCGTATGGTTGTTCCAGGACTAATCAATGGCCACACACATGTCCCCATGGTTTTGTTTCGCGGCCTAGCTGACGACCTGGATCTGCAGGAGTGGCTGACGAAATACATTTTTCCTGCCGAAGCGAAGAACGTAACCGAGGAGTTTGTACGCGCCGGAACGAGGTTGGGCCTGGCGGAAATGATTCGCGGGGGCACCACGACCTACTGCGACATGTACTACTTCGAAGACGCGATCGCAGAAGAAACGGCAAAGGCTGGTGTGCGTGGAGTATTAGGCGAAACTGTCATCGACTTTCCAGTTGCCGATAACAAGACGAATGCCGAGGCCATGGCTTACGTCGAGAAGTTTGTTAAGCGATGGCAGGGACACGAGCTGATAGTCGCGGCGATTGCTCCACATGCCCCCTACACAGTTTCGGAAGAACACCTGAAGGCGGCGCGCGCATTCTCCGATCGCACGGGCGCGCCAATCGTTACGCACATCTCCGAAACGAAACGCGAAGTCGAGGATAGTGTGAAGGCCCATGGAGCGAGTCCCGTTGCCTACCTTGATCGCATCGGTTTTCTTGGTGAACGAGTGATAGCGGCGCACGTGGTCTGGCCCCAGGGAACCGATTCCAGCATCCTGAAACAGCGCGGCGTAGGCATTGTTCATAATCCGCAATCGAACATGAAACTGGCTGCCGGTGTGTCACCGGTCCCACAGATGATGAAGGAAGGTTTGCGCATTGGGCTGGGAACGGATGGGGCGGCTTCGAATAACGACCTAAGCATGTGGGAAGAAATGGATTCAGCCGCCAAACTCCACAAGGTTTTTAGTGGAGATCCCAAGGTGATGTCCGCTCAGGAAGCGTTTGAGCTGGCCACAATCCGTGGCGCCGAAGCTTTGCACCTGGACAAGGAGATCGGTTCGCTGGAAGTAGGCAAGCGTGGCGATATTGTGATTGTCGAAAGCGACGCGCTCAATCAGATCCCTTCTTACAATCTTTACTCCGACCTTGTTTACGCCACCAAAGCCTCTGACGTGGAAACAGTCGTCATCAACGGGCGAGTCGTGATGCGCGACCGGCGTTTGTTAACACTTGATGAGGCGGCTATAAAAGCAAGCGCGAGAGTTTTTCGTCAACGAATTCTGAAGAGTCTTATGCCTCCGCCGGCGACCAATCAGTAGTCGTTGATCTTGGACAGCGGCGATTAGCTTCTCCACGAGCAGCCCAAACTTAGGCTTGTTTGGTTCACCACCAGCTGGCGCGGATGTCCGGATGCGGTGTATCGCGACCCGCAACGCTTTAACTGTTTTGTGAATCGTCATCTTTTTATGCTTTAACTCTCGTCGTGCCTCTGCTATCTTTTGCCCACCCCGGCGCTTGCGCCTTCATTTTTAGTCAACAGTACCGACACTGTTCGACAGTTTCCAGCGACATTAACGAAAAGGACTTTCAGGGAGACCCGAATGCGCGATTTCATGCGAATTTCCTCAGCGCTGCTTACGGCGCTTGTGTGTTGTCTACTTTCTGCCGCACCGCAACAGGCTCAGGTCAGGGGGCAAGCGCGAAGCGAATCCGGCCTCAAACGCGTGGCGCGTCAACCGAAGCCGATTCAAATCGATGGTGGAATCACTGCTTCGAACTATCAGGTAACACAGACGACTGGAGTGATCACGCCCGGCTCAACTCAGGTTACCGGTTTCGCGTGCGGCCAATCTCTTCCCGGGGACGATTGCATGGCGACCGTGGCGTTGCCTTTTCCCTTCGCCCTCTACGATCAGAATTTCAATTCGGTGAATGTCAGCACAAACGGCAACCTCCAATTCGTGAGTAACAACGCCGACTATGGCCAAGCTGAAGTATGTCTTCCACTCTCGCAGTTTAACTACACGATTCTCGCGCACTGGGGAGATTTGAGAGTCGGCGGCGCTAATGAAGGAATATTTACTTCCGTGACTGGGAGTGTTGGCAGTCGGATATTCAATATTGAGTGGCGAGGCTCGGTTATTGGAAATGCCGAGGGCAGCCTCAACTTTGAAGTACGGCTTTATGAGGATCAGGCGCGCTTTGACGTGATCTATGGTACGGCGCCAGGCGGTGGTAGGGAGGTAACGGTCGGTGTCCAACGAGGTACCGGTGCGTCGTACACAGAGTTTTCATGTCACCAGGATTCACTTCGCAACGGTCTGGCACTCATCTTCACTGGACCTGGAGATGCAGCGTTGTTTATCGCGGGCAAAGTTATAGACTCTGATGGCAACCCAATCGCAGGCGCGACAGTTAGTCTAACAGGCAATGCCACAGGTTCTGTCGTGACTGATGGTACGGGCGAATACATTTTTGGAGGTCTCGCCTCGGGTGGAACCTACTCTGTCGCCGCCTCGCAGTCTGGGTTCAGTTTCTTCCCGGCAGTGAGGAATTTTGGTTCAGGTGCCAGGCCTTTCACAGGAAATTTCATCGTCAACTTCATTCGGACCACACCGCCGAATCCTGGGGACATCCTGATCAGCGAGTTTCGCTTCCGCGGGCAGATGTTCACGGCGAACGATGAGTTCATTGAAATAGTAAACAATACCAATCAGGGAATTACAGTAAACGTTACGGATGGTTCGTCTGGTTGGTTGGTAAGGGCTTCGGATCCGGCAATTAATTTCATCATTCCGAACGGAATCACCATTCCGGCGCGCGGCCATTTCCTTGGAGGCAATGCGAGCGGTTACAACCTCTTCTCTTATGGAGCAGCCGATCAGTTCTACAGTGGAGATATTCCTGACAGTGGCGGCATCGCGATCTTCTCAACCGCAGCTACCCCATCTCTCGATTTGGCTCATCGTCTGGACGCTGCTGGCTTCACCGGCGAACCGGATACGCTCTATAGGGAAGGCGCTGGACTCATCTCTCCCGGAGCCAACAATGGCAACTATAGTTTTGTGCGAAAGTTGACCAGCGGGCTTGCGCAAGACACAAACAATAACGCGGCCGATTTCATATTCGTTTCAACCGACGGCGGCAACTATGGTGGGGTGCAATCCAGCCTCGGCGCTCCCGGTCCGGAGAACACAGCGAGTCCGATTCAGCGGAATGCGCAAGTCAAGACAGCGCTTATTGATCCGGTTGCGGGAGTGGCAGGCGCTCCAAATCGCGTCCGAAACAGCACTCCGAACTCGTGCGGTGGACCTAACTGCGCACTGGGAACGCTAGTGATACGGCGCAAATTCACCAACAACACGGGACAACGGCTTACACGCCTTCGTTTCCGCATAGTAGATGTCACAACCCTCGGAAATATTGTGGCTGGGCAGGCAGATCTGCGAGCGCTCGATTCTGCTGATGGAGTAGTGACGATAACTGGGGGTGGAACCGTAGTGGTCAAGGGTGTGATCGTCGAACAAGGCACTCCTACGATCACGATCGCCCAGCCAAACGGAGGCGGAATGAATACTTCTCTGGCCACCGGAGCAGTATCGGTAGCTCAACCTCTGGCCCCGGGTGCAAACGTCAATGTGGAATTCAGACTCGGGGTTCAGCTCGGCGGAACTTTCCGGTTCTTCGTTAATATCGAAGCACTTCCGTAAGTTAATTGTTGACATACCAAAGGCAGCCGGTTGAGAGGGATTCCTCTTGCCGGCTGTTTTTGGATCTGCCGACTGCAGCAGTGATCAGGTGATCCTGGTAGCAGATTGAGAAAGTGTTAAACCTAATCAATTGTTATGATTTCGGTGTGCACTTGCCTGAAACCTGATAACGAACCATAATAAAGCGTCAAAATTGAGTTAACCGAAGCGAGCGTTCATGCTCGCGTTTTATTTTTTAGGAGTTGGTTTAGTGAAGAAAGCTGTTATCCCTGTCAGATCCCCACTGTTAGTCAAAGCCTTATTCCCGTTATTTCTAGTTCTTGGTGCTGCGCTGCTGTCTCCCTCTGCTTTTGGGCAGGGAGGTTCAGATGCTCCCACTCCAGATCCCACTGCGACGGTGCAAGCGCGCATTGAACGCGCCCGTGCGCTTGCCGCGGCTCATCAACTAAGTGCTGCTGCAATGGAACTCGAGTCGTTGCGCAGTACGAGTCAGGACGAGATGATTCGCAACGTTACCTCAGTCATGTTGATGAGCATCTGTCTTGAAGAAGGGAACTATGCGCGTGCCGCCTCGCTGCTGGAAGAGACGTTTGCCGCACGTAAGGTAAGAAAGGACGAGTCGATTCGCACTTATTTCGCTCTCGCAGGTCAGGCCGTAAACGGTGCGCGGGCACACTTGGCGCGCTATCGAAATTTCGGCATCAACGTCGGAGACCCTTTGCTGCCTGCCGAGGCGTTGAATGACCTTGAACGCCTGAGATCACTAATGGAACGGATGAGCGTTCAAGCAAAGGAGATCACCAGGGACCAACCTCGTGCGTATGAGTCGCTGGCGCTCCTGGAGGACATCCTCGGCATTCGGCTCTCCCTTGCTCGCAACGACGAGGATCGTGAAAAGTGGGAGATGGAGCGGGCTGGCGTTCGCCTCGGACTCACGTCCTCGCAGACACAGATTGCTTCTCTAAATACAACCTCTCCGAGCCAACCTTCAGTCGAGAACAAGGGCGTGCCCGGAGGGGTAACGCCGCTTGTCGCGAAGACAACTGCACCCGCGTCAACCTCTGCCGCGCCGAGTCAAACGCAAGCTTCAACGGACGGCGGCCCGGTTAATACTGGTTCACTTAACCTACGGGCGAGCCGCCGCGTAGTCCCGGTCTACCCCACGATTGCCAAAAATGCTGCGGCTCAAGGCGTTGTTCGCGTCTACGTGACCGTTGATGAGAAAGGCAACGTCAGCGGCGTTTTCCGGTCCGAGGGCCCGCCCTTGCTAAAGGGAGCAGCGGAGGACGCCGCTCGACGTTGGAAGTTTCCTCCCTCCGAGGTGGACGGTAAACCCGTGCGTCTGATCGGGTATATCGAATTCACCTTTACCCTCTAAATCCACCACTTTGGAAATAGCTATCTATCTAAGTTTCAGCACCTTAGTAATGTTGACATTAAAGTAAGGATTCGCTAACCTGAGTCCGCAATGAAGATTTCTGCCCAGGAAGAATATGGATTGAGGTGCTTGCTCCAGCTGGCGCGGGCTGATGGGGCTGGCGAGTCGCTAACGCTCGCAGAGATCTCCAGACGAGAGGGAATTTCGGTTGCCAACGCCGGAAAGCTGATGTGGATCCTGACCAAGGCTGGACTTGTGCAGTCCCAGCGCGGAATGAAGGGTGGCTATCACCTGGCCCGGCCGGCATCGGACATTCACCTGAACGAAGTGATTCGTGTTCTGGATGGTAAGCCGGCTGATTCGCATTGCAAGAGTTATTCGGGAGTCCTGGCCGCGTGCGTGCACACGGGCGACTGCGGCATTCGTCCAGTGATACTTGAGTTGCACCAGATTGTCGCCGACGCGCTATCTGGAATTACCCTATCGCAATTGTTGGGTACTGAAGCCAACGTCGACGCCACCCTGCATCAGATTCACATTGCGAAAAGGCCAGGAACGAATCGGCTGGAAGCGTGAGCTAGAGAAGGAAAACGTAGCGAAGGATCGATTGGTTAACAAATGAGCACAGCTGGAATATTAGGAAGTCAGGAATACAAATACGGTTTCGTCACCGACATCGAGTCGGACGTGATCCCCCGCGGACTCTCGGAAGACACAATCCGCCTGATTTCGGAAAAGAAGAATGAGCCGGAATGGATGTTGGAATTCCGTCTGAAGGCTTATCGTCACTGGTTAACCATGACCGAGCCGAAGCATTGGCCCAACCTTACCTATCCTGACATCAACTATCAGGACATGATTTATTACAGCGCGCCCAAACAAAAACCTACGAAGGCGAGTCTGGATGAGGTCGATCCCGAGCTCTTGAAGACTTTCGAAAAGTTGGGGATTCCGCTTCAGGAACAGAAGCAACTCGCCGGTGTAGCGGTTGACGCCGTCTTTGATTCGGTGTCCGTCGCCACCACCTACAAGGAAAAACTCAAGAAGCACGGTGTCATTTTCTGTTCGTTCACAGAAGCAATTCGGGAACATTCGGATCTTGTAAAGAAATATCTTGGGTCGGTCGTGCCGACTAACGACAACTTCTTTGCGGCATTGAACAGCGCAGTCTTCTCCGACGGTTCGTTCTGTTTTATTCCCAAGGGCGTTCGTTGTCCGATGGAGCTGTCCACCTATTTCCGAATCAACAACGCCGAGTCAGGACAGTTTGAGAGAACACTGATTGTTGCCGAAGAGGGCTCGTACGTTTCCTATCTCGAGGGATGCACCGCGCCTAAGTTTGATCGCAATCAACTGCATGCCGCGGTGGTGGAATTGATTGCCCTCGACGACGCACAGATCAAGTATTCAACTGTTCAGAACTGGTATGCGGGAGACGAAGAGGGTCGTGGCGGGATTTACAACTTCGTTACCAAGCGCGGGAAGTGCGCGGGACGAAACTCGAAAATTTCCTGGACGCAGGTGGAAACAGGTTCGGCAATAACGTGGAAATACCCGTCGTGCATCCTGCAGGGTGATAACTCGATCGGCGAGTTTTACTCGGTGGCGCTGACTAATCATGCGCAGCAGGCTGACACTGGGACGAAAATGATTCACCTGGGCAAGAACACACGTTCAACGATTATTTCGAAGGGAATCGCCGCAGGTAAATCGAACAACAGTTATCGCGGTCTTGTGAAGGTGATGCCGAAAGCTGACGGGGCACGAAACTACACGCAGTGCGACTCGATGCTTATTGGCTCTGACTGCGGCGCCAATACATTCCCCTATATCGAAGTGATGAACAACAGTTCGGCGGTTGAGCATGAAGCGTCAACTTCCAAAATCAGCGAAGAGCAGTTGTTCTACTTGCAGCAACGTGGCATTTCACAGGAAGACGCGGTTTCATTGATCATCAATGGATTCTGCAAGGATGTGTTTTTACAGTTACCGATGGAATTTGCAGTTGAGGCGCAGCGTCTGCTCGGGATGAAGCTCGAGGGAAGCGTCGGTTAAGGATGTGACAAGTAACAGGTGACAAGTGACAAGTAGATCCAAGCGGATCCTACTTGTTAGTCGTTACTTGTTACTTGCTTTCGTTAAAGGAGCAAAGAATACGTGTTAGAGATTCGAAATCTGCATGCGGCTGTTGATGGCAATCCCATTCTTAAGGGGATCAATCTCACCATCAAGAAGGGCGAGATCCACGCCATCATGGGTCCTAATGGTTCAGGCAAGTCTACCCTCGCTAAAGTTCTCGCGGGCCATCCGGCGTACGAGGTAACCGAGGGCGAGGTTCTCTATGAAAGGAAGAACCTTCTGGAGATGTCTACCGATGAACGGGCGCGCGAAGGTGTGTTCATGGCCTTTCAGTATCCGATCGAAGTGCCTGGCGTATCGAACGCCCAATTCCTTCGTCTCGCTTATAACGAGAAACGAAAGCATCTCGGTGAGGAAGAACTCGATCCCTTGGAGTTCAAGGATCTATTGAAAGAACGCGCGAAGATCGTAGAGATGGACGCAAGTTTCATGACTCGTTCCGTTAATGAAGGCTTTTCGGGCGGCGAGAAAAAACGAAACGAGATTCTGCAAATGGCCGTGCTCGAGCCGAAGCTCGCGATTCTCGATGAAACAGATTCTGGTCTCGACATCGATGCCTTGAGAATCGTGGCAGGTGGCGTGAACCATTTGCATAACTCCGAGAACGCCGTTGTTCTCGTCACTCACTATCAGCGTCTACTCAATTACATTGTTCCGCATTACGTACATGTTCTGGCCAATGGGCGCATTGCTCGCGAAGGCGGCAAAGAGCTGGCTCTGGAACTGGAAGAGAAGGGTTATGACTGGATCACCTCCGCGGCAGCGGCGTGAGCGTGGCAGGTGAGCTAATCGTTATGTCAACTGAAATTGTCAAACAGGAAAATAGTTATATTGAAGCGTTGCGTGTGCGGCATAGTGAGATCGTCGCCGATGGACCCTCATGGGTTGCCCGTTTGCGCGAAAGCGCCATGGAGCGATTTGCAGAGCTGGGATTTCCTTCGGTTAAGGAAGAAGAGTGGAAGTACACCAACATTGCGCCGATCAGCAAACTGGATTTTGCTAAGACGCAATTTGTTTCCAGCAAGGTAACCGTTGCTGAAGTCGCGCGTCTCGGTTGTCCTGAAGCTGCCAACAGCCAGTTAGTTTTTGTTAACGGAGTGTTGCGCGAGGATCTCAGCTCAACATCTGAAATCCCTGCAGGCGTGGTGGCAATGAATCTCTCTCAGGCGTTGTTAGAAGAAGAACATCGGGAGTTGATCCGAGAACACCTCGCCCGCACCGTTGACTACAACACTAACGGCTTCATTGCCTTGAATACGGCGATGATCTCCGGAGGTGCTTTTGTCCACATACCGCGCAATGTGGAACTCGAGCAGCCGCTCTCTCTGCTCTTCATTGCCGAAGCTGATAGCGATGAAGTTGCTGCATTTCCGCGTGTTCTCCTAATCGCAGAAGAGCACAGCAGGGCCACAATAATCGAGAGTTACGCAGGCACCGGTGAAGGTACGAGTTTTACTGACGCGGTGGTGGAGATTGACCTCAAGGCTGGAGCACACTTGGAGCACTACAAAGTTCAGCGCGAAAGCGGGGCGGCATTTCACGTCGTTACGACTGGAGCGAATTTGGGGCCCAACAGCAGTTACGATTCAACCACCATCAACTTCGGTGCACGGCTGTCCCGCCACGACATCGGCATCAAGATGGATCACGAAGGCGCTGAGTGCTGGGTCGATGGTTTGTATGTAGTCAGTTCCGGACAGCATACAGACACCCATTCGGTGATCGACCATCGGCAACCCCATTGCACCAGTCACCAGTTGTACAAAGGCATTCTTGACGGGAAGTCACGTGCGGTTTTCAACGGTAAGATTTTTGTTCGTCACGGCGCTCAAAAAACTGACGCGATGCAGACAAACAAGAACCTGCTCTTATCAAACGAAGCGCGGGTTGATACCAAACCGCAACTTGAAATTCTTGCGGACGACGTTAAGTGTGCCCACGGCGCCGCGGTCGGTCAGATCGATGAGGACGAGCTGTTTTACCTCGAGACGCGGGGAATTCATACAGAACTGGCTCGCAATCTTTTGACTTATGGCTTTGCCGAAGAAGTGATCGGCAAGATCAAGCTTGAGTCGATCAGGGAACAGCTTGATGCCGCAGTTCTAAACCGACTCAATGCGCGTCTGGAAGCGTAGTTCAGAGGACTATGTCGAAGCGATACCGGTGCTGGTTATGGACTGCCGTGGTTCTGCTTTTCCTAACAGCACTGATACATACTTCGAGTTTCTTTGTGCCGCCTCCAGCTCCGCAGAACGATAGCGAGCGGCAACTGTTGGACCTGCTCGCGGACTACAAGCAGGACTTTGGCGTGGGCTTTCAACGAACGATGAAGGACATCTTTGCGGCGTTGAGCGCGTGTTTCTCGTTGGTTTGCTTTCTCGGAGGCCTAACGCTCTGTTATCTCGCGCGCA
>Ga0134127_10003230_pt1 | contig 11719 bp, 9 predicted proteins | sample KB31753_FD_96459 | JGI IMG/M metagenome (GOLD analysis project Ga0134127, IMG submission 96459) | Terrestrial soil microbial communities with excess Nitrogen fertilizer from Kellogg Biological Station, Michigan, USA - KB3-175-3 | ecosystem: Environmental > Terrestrial > Soil > Unclassified ...
AGGCGGTGCCGTTGGTCGTCTTCGGCGGGGGCGTCCTCTTCGGTCTGCTGACCCGGCGCTATCGGCTCGTTCTGGGAGTTGTCGTCCTCGCACTCACCGACGCCGCCCTCGTCAACTTCGGCGGCCGTGAGGTCACCGTCGCCGTGGCCGTGCTGCTGCCGCTGAACCTCGCCGTCATCGCGTGGCTCGGCCGCGAAATTCCCCTCGCCGGACGCGGCGCCGCGCTCTTCGGCTTTGCGTTTCTGCAGGCGGGATTGGTGGCGCTGCTCCATCAGCCCGCGCTGGCGTCGCTCGCCGCGTCGCTCGAGCAGCCGCTGGTCGAGGCCGATCTGAAGACGTGGACCGCGCTCTCCCAGATCGCCGTCGTCGTGTTCGTGCTGGCGCTGGGCCTGGCACTGGTACGGCTTCTCGCGGGGGGCCGGCCGCCAATCGCGGTCGGAGCGGTCTGGGCGCTGGTCGCGTCGTTTCTCGCGCTCGACGAGCTTGGCTCAGGCGGTCCGGCGCGCATCCACTTCGCCGCCGCCGGGCTCATGCTCATCGTGGGCGCGTCGCGGGAGCGCCGGCGCGGCGCCCACGTCGACGACGTGACCGGCCTGCCGGCGCGCCTCGAGCTCAACAAGGCGCTCCAGCAGCTGCGCGGGCGCTACACGCTCGCGCGGATCGAAATCGACGACTTCTCCGGTTTCCGGGAGACCCACGGCGCCGACGCGGCCCGCCGCATGCTGCGGCTCGTCGCCACGGCGCTCACGAAGGTGGGAGGACGCGGTCTGGCCTTCTATCTCGGAGACCAGACGTTCGCGGTGGTGTTCCGGCGCATGGCGCAGCCGGCGGCCGCCCAGCATCTCGACGCGGTCCGGCGCGCTGTCGAAGCCTCGACCCTCGAGGTAGCGACACCCGAGCCCAAGCGCCCCGGGAAACCGGCGCGCCCCGCCTCGGCCAAGCAGGCTGTATCGGTCACGATCAGTGTCGGGGTCGCCGAGTCCGAGGGAAATGACGCCGATCCCCACAAGGTTCTGCGCGCCGCCGAGCACGCGCTGGACCGCGCCCAGCAGGCCGCCCCGCAGGCCATCCCCGCGTAACCGAACGCCTCACGGCGACGCCCGGGGGCGGCGCCTTCAGCTACCAGACGCGAAACGACCTAAGCGCGGCGGGCAAGTACGTCCGTGGCGCGAAGCGGATCAGCTGCAGGGTGATGTTGTCCGGACCTCCGCGCTCGTTCGCCAGCGAGATCAGCTCCTCGCAGGCCAGGCGCGGCTGCCGGTTCACGGCCAGCTTGCGGATCTCCCGGGGCGTCACCTGGCGCGTGAGACCGTCGGTGCTGAGGACCAGCGTGTCTCCACGACGGAGCCCCAGCGGTCCCTGCACCTCGACCTCGACGTCCGCGCTGACTCCCAGGGCCCGCGTGACGACGTGGGCGCTCGGGTGGTGCTCGGCCTCCGACGCCTTGATCACGCCGTCGCGCACCAGCTCGGCCACCAGCGAATGATCCTCGGTCAGCTGGCGAATCCGCCGGCCCCTGACGAGGAACGCTCGACTGTCGCCGACGTGGGCCAGGAACGCATCGTGACCGCGAATGACCAGTGCGGTGAGCGTCGTCCCCATCGGCTCGTCGCCCCCGGTAAGCTGGCTCTCGCGGTAGACGGCCGCGTTGGCGATCTCGACGGACACGCGGAGCGACTCGGGCAGCGGCTCCAGGCGCTCGGGCGCGTAGTAGGCGCCGCGCAGCGTCTCGACCGCCACGCGGCTGGCCACGTCACCGCGCGCCAGCCCGCCCATACCATCGGCCACAACGAAGAGACGCCCGCGTGAGGGAAGCAGTGCCGGATCGTCCGGCTCGAACGCGCCGAGGGAATCCTCGTTTCGCGCGCGGACCCGGCCGATGTCCGTGAGATTGGCAAACGTGACGGTCGCTGCCCGACCGGCCCCGCGCATCAGTCCCGCCGGGACCGCGCCTCGCTCGTCTCGACGGAGCGGATGAGCGTGCGGACTGGAGGCGGCGCCTGACGGGCGCACAGTGCCGTCGCGCCGTCCATCGCGGCCAGTCGGCGAACTTCCTCGACGGCGCGCTCCGACCGACCCAGCGCGAAGTAAGCGAGCATCAGATGACACCGGGCGTCCGCGAGCGACCGCAGCCGCGCCGGCGTGGGGGATACACCTTCGAGCTCGACCAGGGCCCGACCGAACGCGGTCACCGCCTCGCGAAACTGAGCGGCCTGGTAGGCGGCCCTGGCCTTGGCGACCGCGGCCTCCGACGATGCGGGGTCGCTCTGGCGCCGGCCGTACTCGCCCAGGGCCTTGGCCTGTGCTCGCATCTCTCCGCTCCACTGACTTTTCTTGAGGCCGTCATAGGCGTCGGCGAGTGCCTGGTGGACGTCGACGAGCTCCTCCACGCGGAGCCAATCGCCCTCGATCTGCTCGACGTCCCAGATGGCCTGGTGCAGCGAGCGCACGGCGCCATCGTAGTCACCGGCCCGAATCTGGGTCCGCCCGTGAGCGAGATTCGCGCGCTGCTCGAGATCGGCGCCCGCCATCGTGTACTTCACCCACTTGACGCCGGGCAGATCTCGCGTGATTTCCTGCGTGGTGGCGCACCCGCCGCTCAGCACACCGGCGAGAACGAGAGGGGCCAGATAGCGGGGTTTCATTGCTCGATGAACCTTCCGCTGTTGAAATCGTAGCTGAGCCGCAGCGGGGCATCGGGCGTGTGGCGAGCGCTGATCTTCAGCACTCGGTCGGGACTCCGCTGCCCATCCATCTCGAAGCGAACGCGATGGTCGCCGATCGCGACACGCACGCACGCCATGGGCGTATATCCGGCCGATCGGTCGTCGATGTAGACCTCGGCGAACGGCAGCGCGTTCACGCTGAGGCATCTCGACTCCTGCGGCGTCGCGGCGACGGGGCGAGCCGTCGGGGTCAATGCGACCGGAGAGACCGGTCGAGCGGCGGGTGCCGGCACCGTCGCAGGGGCCGGTCGGGCCGTGGCGGGCGTCACGCTCGTCGTTGCCGGACGCGCCGCCGGCCTCGGCTCACGCTTCTCGACCGGCGCCGGCATCGCGGTTCGCGGCGTCTCGCTCGATTCCTGGGGCACGGCGACGACCGGACTGGGCGCGGCCGGCGCCGTCACAGCCGCCGCTCGCGGCGCCGGTCGAGCCGACGGCTCCGTTTCACGCTTGACGGCTGGCGCCGGCGACGAGGCTCTGGGAACGTCCGGTGTACCCCGAAGGGCCGCCAGCGTTACCGCCCCGAGTCCGACCAGAATCATCGCGCCGACGGCAAAGCGAACCGGACGCGAGAGGGCCCATGTGCGCCGCACGTCGCGCACCGCATCGCGGACGTTGCGAACGCTCCACGCGCGCTGTTGGCCTGTCGCGGCGGTGCGCAAGGCGCTCGCGAAGTCCGTCGCCGTCGCAAACCGCGACTCCGGCTCCTTGGCCAGCGCGCGGCGCAGGACGCGGTCGAGCGCCGGGGGAAGCTCGGCGCTGTGCTGGCGCACCGACGGCACGTCGATGTTGACGATGCGGTAGAGCACGGCGGCGAGGTCGGCGGCATTGAAGGGATTGACGCCGGTGATCGCCTCGTAGAGCACGACGCCGAGGGAGAAGAGATCGCTCCGCGGATCTGCGGCCTGGCCTCGGACCATCTCGGGAGACATGTACGCGGGCGTCCCCAGCATCGTGCCGGTCATCGTGTGGCTCGTGCCCAGGATGCGGGCCGTGCCGAAATCGGTGACCTTCGTGACGCCGGGGCCGACGAGGATGTTCCGGGGCTTGATGTCGCGATGGACCACGCCATGCCGATGCGCATAGTCGAGCGCCGCGCACACCTGAAGCACGATCTCCACCGCTTCGGCCAGCGGAAGCGGCTGTCCGCCGAGCAGCAGATCGGCGAGCGTACCGCCCTCGATGTATTCCATGACCATGAACGGGCGGTTCTCGGCCTCGCCGACGTCGTGCACGGCGACGATCGCGGGATGCGTGAGCCGGCCCGCCGCCACCGCCTCCTGATGGAAGCGCTGCTTGAAGCCGACGCCCGCCTCCTCGAGCGAAACCAGCTCGGGGCGAAGGATCTTCAGGGCGACCAGACGATCGAGCTTGGGATCGTGGGCCTTGTACACGACGCCGCTCGTGCCGCGGCCGAGCTCCGAGCGAAGCTCGTAGCGCCCGTAGTAGCGCGGCGCCTCGGCGGATCGACGGGAGCTCTCTTCCATCATCGCAGATCGTCCTTGAAGGTGAGGCGCAGTCCGCCGATCGTGATCTCGTCCCCATCGCGGAGCGTGGCGTGTCTGGTCGGCTCGTTGTTCACGCGCATGCGATACCACCAGGACGTGTTGCGGACCTCGTACTGCGGTCCGACGCGGCTGATGTGCAGGTGGTGTTTGGGACCGCGGCCGGTGACGCGCAGATCGCAGCCCTCGCCTCGCCCGATGACGACCGCGCCGTCCGCGAGCCCGTAGGTGCCTTCCTTGCCGTCGGCCTGCCAGCGCAGGTGCGCTCGGCGCTTCTCGACGACCGTGGCGCGAAGCCTGGCAAGCTCCTCCGGTCTCATCACCAGCGTGCGGCCGGGCTCGGCGTAGCCGGTCCGGGGCACGTAGAGAAGCGGCGCCGGCTCGGTCGGGACGTGGTCGAAGAAGAGCGAGATCTTGCCGACGGAGATCTCGTCGCCGCGCTTGATGGGCGCCATGCCCGAGAGCCGACGGCCATTCAGAAAGGTGCCGTTTCCCGATCCGAGATCGCGGACGAACCACTGGTCGTCCTGGAGACGAAGCTCGGCCTGGTGACGGGACACCGCGACGTTGTCGATGACGACTTCCAGCCCCATCTCGCGACCGACCCGGATGATCGGGTGCTCGACGGGGTCGATGTCGTACACCTTCAGCGCGGTTCGTTCGACCATGAGCGTCAGCTTTGGCATCGGCATGCCACCCCACCTGAGATGCAGCAACAGACGGGCCAGACCCGCGCCCCTAGAAAATCGTTACGAATCCGAAGGTTACGGATGGCGCTACGAGCGCGGCGGACCAGCGTGGCCACCATTCGGTCCGGCTAAACCGGAATTGACACAACCGCCACCACCGACGAAACGGGTGGGGCTCAGACCGGGCACTGCCGATTTGTGGGCGCCGGGCAGGAGTCGAACGGGCGACTCGACAGACCTCGGCTCCCGTCGATCGGGACGATCGCAGAGTCATGCAGACGCCCACGCTCGGGTCCGGCGCCAGTCGGTCGCCGGCGCATGCTGGCCTGGCAGCGCGAAGAATGTGCTCTCAACGCAATCCTTACTTGATCGCAGCGCCATCCGGCTGAAAGGCGCCGTACCGCTTCTCCGGACATCCGCACGAAAAGGCTCGCTCTCCAAAATCGCATTCGACGAGGCACGAGGCTTGCCTAGTGCGATGACTTGGTCGAGTCATTCTCAAGGAGGTCCACGTTGAAGGACGAACAAGTCACCGAGCTGCTGTACCAGGCTCTCGAAACCGAAATGGGCGGCGTGAAGATCTATGAGACCGCGCTCAAATGCGCTGTCAACCCTGACCTCAAGGAGGAGTGGGAGGAGTATCACGAGCAAACGCAGAACCATGTACAGATCGTGCTCGAGCTGATGGAGAAGCTCGGGATCGACCCGAAGAAGGAAACACCGGGCCGTGAAGTGGTGCGGCTGATCGGTGAATCGCTCGTCGAGGCGATGGAGATGGCGCTCCAGAGCGCTCCGCAGCCGGAGGCCGCAGAGATCGTGGCCTGCGAGTGCGTGGTGCTAGCTGAGACGAAGGACCACCTGAACTGGGAGCTGATCCACGAGGTGGCCGAGAAGGCGAAGGGGCCGTCCCGCGAAGCGCTCAAGGCCGCCTACGAAGAGGTGGAAGAACAGGAAGACGAGCACCTCTACCACACGACCGGCTGGGGCCGGGAGCTGTGGATCCAGGCGCTCGGCATGCCGGCGGTGCTGCCCCCGCCCGAGGAGCAGAAGGATGTCAAGACGGCGATCGGCGCCGCCCGGGCGAAGATGGCCCGCAAGGAACAGATGTAGGCGCTTTTCTCCGCGTGATCTGGGGCGCCCGCGGCCCCAGATCGTCAACCCACCCTGGCGAGATGGCGCTCGGTATCGGACGCGGCGCCGCGAAACTGTTCTCTGACCGCTTCCTCGGCGAGGATCTGAACGGCCAGCCCGAACACGACATGCGTCGCGATGTTGGTGAGATTTTCGGCCGTCGACGACTTCCACGCCGGGCGAGCGATGCGCAAGAGCGGAAAGATACCGAGCGCCCCCACCGCCCAGGTGGCGAGACCGAAGGTCGACCCGAGCCACAGCGGGCGACGCTGCCGGCCCGCGAACAGCGCCGGCGACGCGGCCGCGCCCAACAGCATCCCGTACAGGACATGCAGAAGCTGATCGACCGCGAAATGGCGCGGTCCATCACCCGAGGCCGGCACGTCGAGCTCATGCAGCGCCCACTCCTCGATCGTCTGGGGCACGGTCTTGTCGAGGTGTCCCGCCCGGCGCATGACGAGACGACCGAGCGTCATGGCGCCCGAGCCGTACAGGGCTCCCAGGGCACCGAACAGGGCCACGCGGGCGCGCGGTGGCCTCATCAGAATTTCGGTCAGCGCGAGCGCGGCGCTCTTGAGGTTTCCCACGGCACACCTGCAGGACGACCATCGCAAAGGCTGTGCCGGTCGAGCTCCCGCCTGGGTCACACCGGTGAACAGCCGCCTATCTCGGCGCTGCGAAAGGTCACTGCACGGCTCCGCGGATGCATAGCTGGAGGACGCCGCCGTGTAGCCGTTACATGAAGGCGCCGACAAACTACCCGGGAAGAACTACACGCGTCACGCGCGGGTTGCGTGACTCTCCAGTCTCGCCGAGCGAATATCGAACAAGACAGCGATCTCCTCGGTCCTGAATTCGCCGGACGGCGAGACGAATTCGCTGGTACGTGGAATGCACCAATTGGCGTCGTCGGCAACGAGGCGTCTGGTCTGAAACCCGGCCGGCACCGAGGCCGGGCGGCGAGGACCGGACGGAGCAAGGAGCACGCACATGGGTCAACACGAGATCGGGACGGCCGGCGCGGGACCGCCCGCGGTCCCCGGCCGGACCAGCGTCATGCTCAAGCTCAACGGTGTTGCCAGGCAACTCGACGTCGCGCCCTGGACGACTTTGCTCGACGCGCTGCGAGAAGCCCTCGATCTCACCGGGACGAAGAAGGGATGCGATCACGGCCAGTGCGGAGCGTGCACGGTCCTGGTCGACGGCCACCGGATCCTTTCTTGTCTCACCCTGGCCGTCATGAAGGACGGTGCGGAGGTGACGACCATCGAGGGGCTGGCGCAGGACGGCGCGCTCCATGCACTGCAGCAGGCCTTCGTCGATCACGACGCCTTCCAGTGCGGGTATTGCACGCCCGGCCAGATCTGCTCCGCGCTCGGGCTGATCCACGAGGGCCGCGCGCGGACGGCGGACGACATCCGCGAGCTGATGAGCGGCAATCTCTGCCGGTGCGGAGCCTATCCAAACATCCTGGCCGCGATCGAGTCGGTCATGCACGCATCCGGCGGCGTGCGGACGCGATGAACGCCTTCACCTACACGCGCGTCGACGACGTCGCCAGCGCTGTCCGTTCGATCGCGGGCGACGGCGCGGCCCGGTTCATTGCCGGCGGGACAAACCTCCTCGACCTGATGAAGGAGAACGTCGAGCGGCCGAGCCGGCTGATCGATATCACCCATTTGCCGTTGCGCGCGATCGAGCCGACGAGCGACGGCGGATTGCGGATCGGCGCCCTGGTGACCAACACCGACGTGGCCTATCACCCGGAGATCGAACGGCGCTATCCGTTGCTGTCGCGCGCGATCCTGGCGGGCGCGTCGGCGCAGCTGCGCAACATGGCCTCGGTCGGCGGCAACCTGATGCAACGCACGCGTTGCGCCTACTTCTACGACAACGCCACGCCCTGCAACAAGCGCACACCGGGAGCCGGGTGCTCCGCCATCGGCGGCTTCACGCGCTATCACGCGATTCTGGGCGCCAGCGAGCACTGCATCGCCGTGCACCCCTCCGACATGTGCGTCGCCCTGGCGGCGCTCGACGCGGTCGTCCACGTGACCGGGCCGGGCGGCGAGCGCGCGATCGCGTTCGAAGACTTTCATCGCGAGCCCGGTAACACGCCCCATATCGACACGAACAAGCGATCCGACGAGATCATCACGGCGGTCGAGCTGCCCGCGCGCGGCTTTTCCGAGCTCTACGCGTATGTAAAGGTCCGCGATCGCGCCTCCTATGCGTTTGCGCTGGTGTCGGTCGCGGCGTCCCTGCGCATGAACGCGGGGACGATCGAAGAAGGCCGGGTGGCACTCGGCGGCGTGGCGCACAAGCCGTGGCGAAATCGGACGGCAGAATCAGCGCTGGCCGGCCAGCCCGCCTCGCGGCAGATCTTCGAGCGGGTCGCGGACGACCTGGTCCGCGGCGCGCGCGACTGCGGGCTCAACGCGTTCAAGATCCCGCTCGCGAAGCGGGCCATCGTCAGAAGCCTTGAACAGGCTGTCGCCACGAATAGGGGCGGACGTCCATGAGCACGCATCACGTCGGCCAGCCGATCAGTCGCGTCGACGGCCGCCTCAAGGTCTCGGGTGAGGCGAAGTACGCCGCCGACTACAACGTGCCCAACCTGGCGCACGGCTGCGTGATCTCGAGCGAGATCGCGCGGGGCACGATCGCGTCGATCGACGCTGGAGCGGCGCTCGCTTTGCCCGGGGTCCTCCGCGTATTCACTCACGAGAACACCCGGGGACTTCCGTGGTTCGACGGCAGCTACCACGACGAGTCGGCGCCCGAGGGTTCGCCCTTCCGGCCGCTGTACGACGAGGAGATCGAGTTCAGCGGCCAGCCCATCGCGCTCGTCGTGGCCGAAACGTTCGAGCTGGCCCGATATGCCGCCTCGCTCGTCCGCATCCAGTCTGCGCGCGCGACCCACCAGACGAACCTCCAGGCGGAGCGCCACGCCGCCTACGAGCCGAAGCACCGGACGCCGCCGCCTGACCCCCGCGGCGATGCAGCCCGCGCGTTCGAGGCGGCGCCCGTGCGGATCGAGGCCGATTTCCTGGTCCCGGTCGAGCATCACAATCCGATCGAGCTGTTCGGCGCCACCGTGGTGTGGCACGGCGACGGAACGCTGACCGTGTACGACAAGACGCAGGGCGTGCTGAACACCCAGCAGTATCTGGCGAACGTGTTTGGCTTCGGCACGCGCGACCTGCGCGTCATCTCGCCGTTCGTGGGCGGAGCGTTCGGCTCGGCGCTGCGCCCGCATTACCACGTGTTCCTGGCCGTGCTCGCTGCGCGCGAGCTCAAGCGCTCCGTCCGCGTGTCGATGACGCGCCAGCAGATGTTCACCTTTGGCCATCGGCCCACGACATGGCAGCGCGTGAAGCTAGGCGCCTCCCGCGACGGGACCATGCAAGCGCTCACCCATGACGCGGTCGCCGAGACTTCGCAGTTCGAGGATTTCAGCGAGGCAGTCGTCAACTGGTCGGGGCTGCTCTACCGCTGCGACAACGCGTCGTTCTCCCACAAGCTCGCGCGGCTCGACCTCTTCACGCCAATGGACATGCGGGCGCCCGGCGCCACCTGGGGCGTCTACGCGCTCGAGTGCGCGATGGACGAGCTGGCGGTCGAGCTTCGTATCGACCCGCTGGAGCTGCGCCTGAAGAACTACGCCGAGACCGACCAGAACGAGGAATTGCCGTTCTCGAGCAAGGAGCTGCGGGCCTGCTACCGGCAGGCCGCCGAGCGGTTCGGCTGGTCGCGGCGCAACCCCGAGCCGCGCTCGATGCGCGACGGCCACGCGCTGATCGGCTGGGGCATGGCGACCGGCGTCTGGGAGGCGATGCAAGTGCCGGCGACCGCGAGGGCCGTGCTGACTGCCGACGGCACGCTGACCGTCAGCAGCGCGACGGCTGACATCGGCACCGGGACCGGCACGATCATGACGCAGATCGCCGCCGAAGCGCTGGGCCTACCGATCTCCAACGTGAAGTTCGTGCTCGGAGACTCCACGTTGCCCACGGCGCCGATCGAGGGCGGCTCGTGGACGGCGGGTTCCGTGGGCTCGGCCGTGAAGGCCGCCTGCGACAAGGTCCGCGCCCGCCTCTTCGAGCTCGAAGGTCCTGGCGAGAAGCATGCGATGTCCCTCACCGAGATCATGCGCCGCTCCGGGCTCAGCTCGATCGAGGAGCTAGCGACCACCGAGCCGTCGAAGGCTCACGAGAAGTACTCGCTGTACACGCATTCGGCCGTGTTCGCCGAAGTGAGGGTCGATGAAGACCTCGGCTCGGTGACCGTCCCCCGGGTCGTCAGCGCGGTAGCCGGCGGCCGCGTGCTGAATCCCAAGACCGCCCGCAGCCAGATCATGGGATCGATCGTCTGGGGCATCGGCATGGCGCTCCAGGAAGAAAGCGTGCTCGACCATGTCGTCGGCCGCTTCATGACTCACAATCTCGCCGACTACCATTTCCCCGTGCACGCCGACGTGCACGACATCGACGTGATCTTCGTCGACGAGCGCGATGACATCGTCAATCCGCTCGGCGCCAAGGGTCTCGGCGAGATCGGCGTGGTCGGTGTCGGCGCCGCCATCGCGAACGCGGTCTACCACGCCACCGGCAAGCGCGTGCGCGACCTCCCGATCACACTCGACAAGCTCCTGTAGCCGGCCGCTCTTTCTCCGGTTCCGTTACGCCGACTTTAGCGAGGGCGCGCCGGGCCGCCGAGGCAAGAACGCTGTCAGGAGCCCTAGAAGTAGAAGGAATGGGCACACGCGATACACCGTGGTGATGCTGGTGAGGTCGGCCAGCTTTCCGAGGGCCGCGGCGCCGAGCCCGCCGAGACCGAACGAGAAGCCGTAGAACATCCCTGCCGCGAGACCCACTCGGCCCGGCAGGAGCTCTTGCGCATAGACGAGGATCGCGGAGAAGGCCGAGGCCATGATCATAGCGATGAGCACGGCCAAGACGCCGGTCCACAACAGGTTGGCGTACGGCAAGAGCAGCGCGAACGGCAGGGCCCCGAGGATCGAGAACCACATGACGGGCTTGCGTCCCACGCGATCACCGACGGCTCCTCCGGCAATCGTGCCCACCACGATGCCGACGAGGAAGGCAACCAGATAGAGCTGCGCCGTCTGGATCGACAGGTGGAATCTTTCGATCAGATAGAAGGTGTAGTACGAGCTCAGGCTCGCGCTGTAGACGTTCTTGGAGAAGAGCAGGGCCACGAGGATGGTCACCGCCTGGATGACCTTCCGGCGTGGCAGCGTGCTCTGGCGCGGCGCCGTGGCGGACACCACGGCGGCGGCCGGGGCGCGCGGGCCCGATCGCGCGGGCGTGCGGTTGCGCGTGTACCAGCCCCCGACCTGCAGCAGCACGACGATGGCGATCAGCGCCGCACCCGAGAACCACGCGATGCTCGACTGCCCGTGTGGGATGACGACCAGCGCGGCGAGCAAGGGGCCCGAGGCCGAACCTATGTTCCCGCCGACCTGGAACAGAGACTGGGCGAGCCCATAGCGACCGCCGGCCGCCATGCGCGCCACGCGGGAGGCTTCGGGGTGGAAGATCGCCGAGCCCATCCCGATCAACGTGGCCGCAACCAGGATCGCGGGGTATGCCGCAGCTCGGGACATGAACAGGAGGCCGACGAGGGTGAGGCCGATGCCGACCGTCAG
>Ga0134127_10003231_pt1 | contig 11715 bp, 12 predicted proteins | sample KB31753_FD_96459 | JGI IMG/M metagenome (GOLD analysis project Ga0134127, IMG submission 96459) | Terrestrial soil microbial communities with excess Nitrogen fertilizer from Kellogg Biological Station, Michigan, USA - KB3-175-3 | ecosystem: Environmental > Terrestrial > Soil > Unclassified ...
CTCGCGGGCCGCTGGGTCGGCCGGCCGCGCATCGCGACGATCGACGTCGACATCGAGCTCGAGTTCACGAAGAACGCCGACGGCACCGTCAACGGCAAGCTGATCGGCACGAACTTGGGCCGCATAGACCGCACGCTGCGTGGTTTCACGGTCGTGGACAACACCGTGTTCTTCACGCTGCCGAACGTCGATCCGTGGCGCTTCTCGGGCGCGCTCGGCGACGGCACGATCACCGGCGTCGTCGCGAGCGCGCAGGGCGGCGTCCCCGTGACGTTCCGCAAGCAACAGAATCGGCGATAGGGGGGGGTTACATGACGATTCAAGCGACGGATGTCGTAGGAGGACTATTGCTCGCTGCAGTCGCGTTGCCGGCGATGGCGTGCGACCTGCCGAAGCTGCCCGTGATACCGGCGGCCGACCAGATCGGCGATCAAGCGCCCGCAGTCACTGCGGCCACGAGCGGCTACTTCGAAGGCATGAGGGCTTACGCGACCTGCATCCAGAGCGCGCTCGCGGCCGCGGGCGGCGATGCCGCGCCGGCGTCCTTTAAAGCCGTGTTGTCGGCGCGGAGCAATGCGGCCGTCGCCGAGGCGGAGGCGGTGGATAAGCTGTATCAGGAGCGCGTCGGCGCGGCACAAACGGCAACGCGGGGGACCGAGCCCGCGCTGCGCAAGCTCGTCGAAGGGCTCGCCACTGGCACGCCCGACTACGATCTGTTGACAGAGCAGATGCAGCGACTCACGCGCCAACAGCTTGGGAATCTGAAGCGCGACATTGCCGCTTTGGGCGCAATCCAGAGTATCGAATTCCGCGGCGTCGGTGCCACGGGCTGGGACGTGTTCGACGTCCAGGGCGAAAACGCGACGATGAACGCGCGCATACACCTCGACGACCAAGGCAAGATAGACGGCGCGCTCTTGCAGCCGCCCCTGAAGCCCGGCGAGAAGCGACCGGCGGTAACCATACCGCGGCGCCACTAGCCTCGTGCCCGACCGATCGGGGGCGCGCGCGCATCAGCGCGCGGTATGCCGTAAGGGACGCGAACCTCGCCCGAGGCGCGGCTCATGACCGCCAGATCCAGAGGCGAAAATATCAGTTGATCTGATAGATACGCACTTTTTCGTTTGTAGTTTCGATCTCGGTGACGTTGGCCGTTTCCTTGTTCACCATGACCATGAGCTCGGCGGGTTGCGACGTGCGGCCGAGCAAGCGGTCGAGCTCGGGAGCGTTATAGATATCGACGGCGGGCGGTGTGTCCGCGACGCGTACCGACGTGTCGTCGCTCGTCGGGCGCAACGACAGCACAGCCGTGACGAGCGCGACGGACGCGACTGCGGCCGCCATCGCGATCACGCGCGCGCGCCGCGAAGGCCGCTCGGCGGCGATCTCGTCGAGCCGCTGCGCGAACCGCTCGGAGCCGCCGGGCGGCGGCTCCAGTTGCTTGAAAATCTCCTCAGTATTCATGGGAGGTCACTCCTTGCACGTCGAGCCGCTCGCGCAGCAGCGCGAGCGCGCGCGTCCTGCGCGAGCCGACGGTGCCTTCGGCGATGCCGAGCGCCGCGGCGATCTCAGGATACGTCATGCCGGCGAGCTCCGTGAGCACCAGCACGTCGCGCAACATCGAAGGCAGATTGTCGAAGGCTTCGCGCACGGGCCTCGAAAACACGTCCGTCGCGTTGCTGTCGTTGGCGACGTCGTCGAGCGCCTCGACGCCGACGATTCGCCAGACGCGCGTGCGGCGGCGCCGATTGCTCGCGAGATTCAGCGCCGTGCGAAACAGCAACGCCTTGAACCCGTCGGCGCGAATGTCGTCTTTGCGGCGCCAGCAGCGCAGGAACGTCTCCTGCACGACGTCCTGGCTTTCGGTCCGGTCCCAGATCACGCGATAGACGACGTTAAAGAGAGGCTTCTCCAAGCGCCGATACACGTCGATCCACTGCGCCTTATCAACGCTCGTCATGACGAGCCGTTTCGACGACTAGCGAGTCGGACCTTCGGGCCAATGCACGATGAAGAACACGGGACCGTCGAGTCCGCCGCCGACGAGCTCGCTCTGGCCGAGCACGACGAACTCGCCGCGACGCAGCGTCGTTTGGACGTCGACCTTACCGCGCAAATTGGCCTCAGGACCGAGCTGCACCGCTCCCCTCAGCAACTCCATGACGATTCTTGCGTTCAGCGATTCCCCTTGCGCATACGTCGTTTGTTCGACCTGGAGAGTCGTTCCATCGACCTCTCCGAACTGACCCGACTCGGTCGTGAGGGTGGCTGCGCCGATCACGCGAAACGTGAGATCGCCGTGAAGCCGTTCGAGCTCAGCGAGGACTGAGCCTAGCGCACTCGGCGGCGCCGCGCCGGGAGGATTCGCGACCGCCGTGCGGCTGCCGAGCACGACCCAATAGCGCAGCTCGACGCGCGGCGCCGCGGCGACAGGCCTCGCACGGATCGCTTTCAGTACCTGCTCTACTTGATCGAGTGTTTCCGTCGAGGCGTTCACGACGATCTGGCCGGACGAGAGAATCTGTACCTGCCCCTGGGTGGCGCCCGTGTTGCCCACTGGACTGAGGATGTTCTGTAAAGCCTTGAAGATTTCCTGCCCGTACTGCGGATCGACGTCGAAGGTCCTGAGATCCGCCCAAGCGTTGCTCGAGAGCAGCACGAAAAGGCCGATGGCCAACAGTCGAATGCGTGTCATGTGAGCGTCTCCTCGTCAGCGATTACCCCTATATACACGCGAACCCGTCGTTCCCTTCCCAATCGGACCGAACGGCAAAGAGCGGTATTCCGCGGCAGCCCAACAAACTCAACACTTTGCCGCTTGAGCGGATCGCCGCTCCACGCGAACGTCATTCCCTGGGCCACCACAACGAGGGAGACGTTCGATGGCGAAGCGTAAACGGTACGGTCTTTCGGTTCTTCTAGGGGGAATCTGTGCAGGCGTGGTAATCAGTGCCGCGGTCGCGGACGATCGGGACCCGCTGCCCGATCGGCTCGGCGGTCTGCTCAACGACTACACGCCGGGCACCGTGACCAAAGGTCCCTACGAGATGCGCGGCGAGTGGTCGCTCGACCTGCACCGCAGGTCCGGAAAGGCCAGCCTCTCGGCCGTCATGAACATGGAGACGTCCGACTGGGGCGTGTCGAAAGGCATCGTGAATCCCGACGATCCGACGACTCGCGGCGCGCACACGCACCACATCACCATGGACGACGCCGAAGTCACGCTCGACACGAGCGTTTGCCCGACGTTCAGCCCCGCCACGACCGGCGGCTTCGTCGTGACCGGCCCGGCCCACGTGACGGGCAACGGCAGCCCGGCGCCGTTCGAGTCGAACGGCAATCCGCTCTCGACCATCCAGATTTGCATCACGGGCGGATCCGCCGTCGAGCTCTCGAATTTCACGCTGAGGTTCACCGGTCCGGCGACAGGGCACTTCGGCACCTTCGCCATCCGTGGCGTCGTCACTTGCACCTGGCCCAATCGCGATGATTCGGATGGGCTCTGCGACGACGACAAGTTCCCTTGGTCACACTTCGACGGCGGCGGGCACTCTCACTGACGCCGCTCGATGAGCGCGAGCGCCGAGTTCTCCTCTACGCGGTGGAGGAGGATTTCGGCGCCGTCCGCCGAAACGTCGAAATCGCCGATGACGAAGTCCTGCGGCAACTGCGCAAGCTCTCGCTGCTCTCCGGATTGCAAGTCCATGAGCCAGAGGTCCTTGTGAGCGAGCTCGCCGCGCAGATACATCAACGTCGGGCGGTTGTCGAGGAACGCGACGCGGCGCGCGCCGCGCGTCAGCATCAACCCCGGAATGGGGTGGGGCCGGCCGTCGGCCTCGGCCGCTCGCAGAGGAAACGTCGTGCCGACGTCCGCGCCCGAATAGACGAGAAACCGGCCGCCCGGCGACCAGACGGGATCGACGGCGTACTCGGAGACCAAGACGACCGGCGACTCGCCGTTCAAGAAGATCCGCATCAAGTGCGGCTCGCCGTCGCGCACGGCGGCGGAGACGATCGACTCGCCGTCGGGCCACCAGATGGGGCTGCCGCGGAGCGCCAGCGTATCGGTGAGGGCTCGGCCGTTGGAGCCGTCGCTGTCCATCACATAGAGCCGCGTCGTGCCGCCGTCGGCGGCCGTGAAGGCGATGTTGCGGCTATCGGGCGCGATCGCCGGCGCGCCCACGATCCGGGATTGCGCGCCGCTCCAGAGCTCGCGTGGGATCCCGTTCTCGAGAGCCCAGACGCCCTGTCTGTCGCCGCGCGAGGTAGTGAACAGCACGAAGTCGCGGCCGATCCGAGGGTTGCTGCCGTCGGCGAGAACGAGCGTCGGCTCGCCCGCCTGCGTCGCCGTGGCGCCGGCGACGAGCGGGATGCGCCAGAGGCTCGTGCGCCGACGCGCAACCGTCGCGACGAGCCGCTCTCCGCTCTGGCTTGCGCCGAGCGACGTATAGGTCTCGAGCCCCGAGCTGATGCGGTGCGGGATTCGCCGCTCGACATCCGTGGCATAGATCCACGGCCCGGAGCCATCTACGTCGGTCGCGAGATACAGCAGTGTGCGTCGATCGAGCATCACGGGATAGGCGACTTGCGTGTCGTGCTGCGTGACGCGCTCGAGCCCCGCTCCGGACGGCCGAATCCGCCAGATGTCCCAATGATCGGGAGGCACGCCGCGCACGAAATAGATGAACGCGCCGTCCGGGGACCATGTCGGGAAGTGATCGTGAACGCCGGCGGGGGCGACATAGATTTCGCGGTCGGTCGCTTCGGCTCCGACGCCAGGCTCGCGCACGAACAGCGGATCGCCCGGTGCGGTCGTGTGATAGGCCATGCGTTCCCCATCCGGCGACCAATCGAGCTCGGCGACGTTGCGCAGATAGGGCTGGAGAGCGCCTCCACGGGTTGGAGCGGCCCATACGCTGACATCGTCGGGCCGGGACCCGTCCGGCAGACGCGTCCAGATGGAGACGAGCGACGAATCCACGGAGAAGCCGAGCGTGCGAACCGACGGGTTCACGAGATCGTGTAGCGCTCCACCGGTCACGTTGCTGTAACTGTCGCTGCCGAACTCGCTGACCCACGCATCGGTTCTTCCATCGCGCTCGGCTAGCACTGCTACGAATTTACCGTCGCGCGAAATGGCCGCGGCTTGCGCAGTCTCCGCGAACGCCGCCGAGGGAATGAACTTCGCGTCGGCGAGTGGGTTACGCCAGAAGAGGTCTGCTCGCGCGGCTAGCCAAGCCGCACCGCCGGCGGCCGCGCACGCGACCAGAACGACCGCGACCGCGAGCCAGCGTGGACGCTGCTGCGCATACGTCGGCGCCGCCGGCTCGACGCTCGGCGGCTCGGTCCCGTGCGCTTGCGCGACGCTCGTCGCGCTCTGCACCGGAGCCTCGCTCTCGGGGGCATCCGTGGGTTCGCCGCGGGCGCTTCGACTCTCCCACCATTCGTCGAGCTCGGAGCGAAACGCGAAAACCGAGCCCAGCTTGTCGTGCACGTGACGGTGCACGGGCATGCCTTCGCGTCGCTCCCACCGCTGGACCGTGCTCACGTCGCGCTTCAGATAGGCTGCGATCCTCTTCCATGAATCGAGTCGATCTGCCGGCGCTCCGCGAGCCGTGTCGTTGCCTTCGCTCATTGGGGCACCGCACGCAGCGCGTTTTCAGAGTGGAGGAAGGCGAGGGCATCCGCGCAGCGCGCGGCGATCTTCAGCGTCAGAAAGTCGTCGGCGCGCGTTCGGCCGAGATTCACGGCTGCGATGGGCTTGCCGGCCTGCGCCGCCGCTTGGGCGAAGCGGAAGCCGGAGTAGACCGTCAGCGACGAGCCGACGACGAGCATGGCGTCGGCTGCCTCGAGCGCGGCGAACGCGCGCTGCACGCGTTCCGGCGGCACGCGCTCGCCGAAGAACACGACGTCGGGCTTCAGCAATCCGCCGCAGGCGGCACAGGCGGGCACGTCGAAGGCCGCGAAATCGATGTCGTCGAGCGCCGCGTCGCCGTCGGGCGCTTCGAGCGCATCGAGCGACGCGAAGTCCGGGTTGCGCTCGACGAGCTCGGTTTGCACTTGCTCGCGCGCACGACGACGATCGCACGATAGGCAGCGCACGACGTCGACGCGGCCGTGCAAGTCGATGACGCCGCGGCTGCCCGCGGCCTGGTGTAGGCCGTCGACCTTCTGCGTGACGAGCTGCGTCACTCGGCTCCGCGCTTCGAGCGACGCGAGCGCGCGATGCGCGTCGTTCGGCCTAGCCGCGCGCAGGCGCCGGAAGCCGACGAGGCTGCGCGCCCAGTAGCGTTTGCGCGAATGCTCGTGCGCGACGAAGTCCTGGAGCATGATCGGCCGGCCGCGTTTCCACTCGCCGTCGGCGTCGCGGTAATCGGGAATGCCGGAGGCCGTGCTGCAGCCCGCGCCCGTCAGCACGAACAGTCTTTCGTGCCCCTCGACAAACTCGCGAAGCGCGGCGCCGCTCACCGGGTTACTTGATGCTGAGCTGGTGCTCGGCGCCGAAAGTGCCCCGCGCGAACACGTTGAACGCGAGGCACCAGCGCTCGTGGTCGGAGTCGTTCGCATCCGCGGAGTGCATCACCGGCGAGGGAAACAGACAGATATCGTTGACCTTCGGTTTGTAGCTCCAGCTCTTGCAGTTGTAGATGTTGAACGTGTCGACGTCGAAGTCGAGCGCGGGCGGAAACGGAATCAGGCTGTAGATGTCGCGATGGAACACGAGGTCGCCGCTCGTCTCGTTGACCTCGAGATACAGGACGCCGGAGATCAGCGAGTTGCCGTGGATGTGCTGACCGGCCGCTTGCCCCCGCGAGTGAACGTTGATCCACGAGTTCGTGACGTAGAACTCGACGTTGCGGCTGACGCCGCACACGCCGTGCGCGTAGACGCCGACTTCTTTCATGACGACGTCGTGCACGCCCTTGAATTCCGGCCGGTGCAGCACGTTCTTGTCGACAGAGGTCCGGAAGTTGTAGGCGCCGCCGGTTTCGGCGGACGATGTGTACTCGAGCGAGCGCAGATCGGGCCGCGCAAAGTCGCCGACATTGTTGACGTAGAGCGGCGTCGAGAACAGCGCGAAGATTCGCGGCTCGCTCATGCGGCGGACGCCGGCGGCGTCGGACGCGCGAAGAAGAACCGGTGACGCGCGCTCTCCGCGAACGCCATGTCGACGCAGCTGAATAGATAGTGTGTCGGGATTATGTCGAGTGGTGCGGCGCGCTCGACTTTGTCCGGATGATCGAGATTGTCGAGCTGGCTCATTGCCGTCAGTCCCCTTGCTCCTGCCGTCATCGTAGCGCGATTGGACTCGCGCAACCTCAGAGCTCCAATAGATCCTTGCCGAGCACGACCTCGCCGTCGAAATTGGCTCTCACCGCTGCGTTCCACATCTCGTCGGTGATCGCAGCGTCCTCCGCCGGCACGAAGTGCGAAAGCACGAGCGTCTGCACACCCGCTTCGCGCGCAACGCGTCCCGCGTCCGCTGCGGACGTGTGATGCGACAGGATGCTTTCTTTGAGCCGCGCAGCGTTTCCGACGCCTGCGACGAGCCGATCGACGGCGTTCTCATCGAAGTACACCTCATGGACGAGGACGTCGGCGCCGCGCGCGAGCGCGATCAAGCTCTGCGACGCTCGCGTGTCGCCGGAAATGACGATGGATCGGTCGGACGAGTCGAAACGATAGGCGAACGCCGGCACGACGGGCGGATGATCGACGAGCGCGGCCGTGACCCGCACATTGGCATCCTCGAACAGGAGTCCTCCGTGGTTGAGCTCGTGCTCGCGTGCGCAGGCCGGCCGTCCAGGCGAGCAGCAAAAGGTTGCCGTGGTCTGCGTTATGGTCCGAGTGCTGGTGCGTCAGGAAGACGTGCCGCAGCGTCGGGAGAGGCACGCCGGCGAGCACGAGCTGTCGTGCCACGCCGTCCCCGCAGTCGACGACGTAGGCCATGCCGTTGACGACGACGACTTGGGCCGGCGCCGAGCGCGTCCTTCGCGGCCGAGGACCGCCGCTCGCGCCGAGCAGGATCAGCCGCGTCGAGCTGTCTTGCGCGCTCAGCGTCGCCGGCAGCAACGCGCTGCAACCGGCCGCTGCCGTGGCCGCGAGAGCTCGTCTCCGATCGATTCGCATGGCACCGCTACGTTAATCCCTCGAACCGTGATGTCGCTAGTCTCGCGGCGGCGGCGTGGTTATCCTTGTCTGCACGCGACAGAGCTCTTATCGCGGGGGCGCTCAAAATGACGATGAAACGGCGAGACTTTCTGGCGACCAGCGCCGCAACGGCCGCGCTCGCAGGTTTCCCTCTAGGGCGCGCCCGCGCGCAGGCGAAGGTGCCGGTGCTCGGTCTGATCTTCCCACCGTTGAATCGCGGCGTGCCCGAGGAGGGCATCGCGATGTACGGCGACCGCTTGAAATACGTCGTGACGGGGCTCGGCGTCGAGCAGATGACGCCCGAGGGATTCAACGCAGTGATCGAGCGAGTGCCGGCCGCGGCCGAGAAGCTCGCGGCCGCGGGCGCCGAGGCGATCGAGCTCACGGGCACGTCGCTGACGTTCTACCAGGGCGAGGCGTTCAACCAGAAGCTGCGTCAGATCGTCGTCGACGCGTCGGGCTTGCCGGCGACGACGATGAGCAACGGCGTCATCGAGGGGCTGAAAGAAGTCGGCGCGGAGCGCGTCGCCGTCGCGACGGCCTACAACGACGTCGTCAACGAGCGCCTGCGCGCGTTCTTGATCGAGCACGGCTTGACACCCGTCGTCGTCACGGGAATGGGCATCGAAGCGATCGTCGACGTCGACAAGGTCACGCAGAACGACTTGCTCGAGTTCGGCGCGCGCGTGCGCGCGTCGGCACCCGACGCCGATTCGTTGCTCCTGTCGTGCGGCGGCTTCAGAACGCTCGAGCTCATTGCGCCGCTCGAGGCCAAGACCGGCGTCCCCGTGATCTCGAGCATGCCGCATGGGCTTTGGGCTGGAGCGCGGCTCGTCGGCATGAGCGGTGCGGCGCCCGGCTACGGCACGCTGCTGACGCGCCGCGCGTAGGGCCTTAGCAGCATAGACGTTCGCTCCGCGCGCGGGCAGCATTGCCGCTCGTGGATAGCGCGCTTCGCTCGCAGGCATTTCGTACCGTTCGCGGCCGGCTGCTCTTTTGGATTCTCGCGGTGGCCGTGCCGATCTACGCGGCCGCGATGTACATGTCCTATCGTTCCGCCGCCGAGCGCCTCGAGGAGGGCGCCGAGCGCGACGCGGACGAGCTCGCGACGCGGCTCGCAGCCGAGCTCGATGCGGTGATCCGCCCGATCGAGGGCGGCATTCGCACGGTGGCGGCGCAGCTCGAGGAGATCGATCCGCCGCGCGAGCAATATGACGCGCGCATCCGCGGAATTCTCGCCGCTTGGCCCGACGTCTACGGCTCGACGATCGCCGTCGAGACGAGCGGCCCGCACGCGAGCTCCGGTCCATTCGCGCCGTACTTGTTCCGCCGCAACGGCGGCATCGCGTTCTCGGATCTTGCGCTCGAGAGCTATTCGTATCCAACGCTGCCGTGGTACCGCCGCGCCGCCGACGATCGGAAGCCCGTGTGGTCGTCGCCGTACTTCGACGCCGGTGGCGGCGAGAGCTGGATGGTGACGTACTCGGTGCCGTTCTTTCGCCGGCCCGCCGCAGACGAGCGCGTGCTCGCCGGGGTCGTCACCGCGGATCTCGACCTGGCCTGGGTTCGCGCGGCCGCCGGTAAAGCGGCGCTGGGGCCGATCGGCATGGGTTGGCTCGCATCGCCCGGTCCCGAGCCGTACGTGGCGCCGATCGGCCTCACGAGCGAGCGCATTGCCGCGTTCGACGCGTCGCTCGACGAGCAGAGGTTTCGCGACGCCGGCGAGCGAATGCTCGCGAATGGCGCCACGTTCGAGCTCCTCGAAGGTCGTGCCGCCGAGCCGGTCTATCTTGCGGCGCGCGCGTTGAAGACGCTCGATTGGCGATTGCTGCTCGTGATCCCGCGCGCGCAGCTGCTCGCCGACGCGCGCGCTCTGCTCGAGCGGCAGTTGCTGCTCGGCGTTGCCGGGCTCGCTCTGCTGATTGCCGCAATATCGATCGTTGCAGCCGGCATCTCGCGTCCCATTCACGCGTTGGCAGAGGCGGTCGACGGAGCGCGCGACGGCGACTTCGGCTTTCGCTTGCCGGAAAGCCGGCGGAACGACGAAGTCGGCGTGCTGACGCAAGCGCTGCGAAGGATGCGCGATTCGCTGCAGCGCCACATCGAGCTGCGCGCGGAAGACCTCGCGGCGCGCGCGCGGCTCGAGCACGAGCTTTCCATCGCGGCGAGCATCCAGCAGTCGCTGCTGCCGCACCGCGCGGCGGATACGCATCCAGTCGGCGCGCGCGTCGCGGCCGCTCTCGTTCCGGCCAAGCAGGTCGGCGGCGATCTCTACGATTATTTCGAGCGCGACGGCGGCTTGCTGTTCGCGATCGGCGACGTCTCGGACAAAGGGATTCCCGCGGCGCTGTTCATGGCTAACGTGTCGGGCCTGTTCAAGGTGTTGGGCTCCGCCGGGGAGCTCCCGGAGCGCTTGCTCGCGCGCGTCAACGAGCGTCTCGCCGCGAGCAACGACGCGTGCATGTTCGCGACGATGGGCTGCGGCTTCTTGGAAGTCGACACGGGGTTGGTGCGCTACGCGAGCGCCGGCCACGAGCCGCCGCTGCTGCTCGAGGTGGCCGGCAATGTCGAGCCGCTCCGCGCCGAGAACGGGCCCGCGCTCGCCATAGAAGCCGCGGCCGCGTACCCGCTCACGGAGCGGCGCATCGCGCCCGGCGACACGCTGCTGCTGTTCACCGACGGCGTCACCGAAGCCGCCGCGGCCGACGGCTCGCTGTTCGGGCTCGACCGCCTCTGCGCTCTGTTGCGCGAGAGCGTGGGGAACGGCGAGCCGGAAGCGCTCGTGCGGAGCATCGTCGAGGCGGTCACCGCGCACGCGGCCGACTTCCATGCCACCGACGATCTGACCGTGCTCGCCGTGACGTTCGCGCCGCCAGGCGTCACGCCGCGCCGGCGCGCCGGCGGCGAGCAATGGCTCATCGAGCCGGAGCGCTCGCCCGACGGAAGCCGTACGGCGCGCCGGTGGCTGCGCCAGATTCTCGCGGCCCGAGAGGTCGCCGACGGTCGTATCGCCGACGCCGAGCTGATCGCCGAGGAAGTGCTGACGAACGTCGTTCGGGCCTCGAGCTTAGGCGACGGCGCGTCGTGGATGTCGCTCGAGCTCGCGCTGACGCCGTCCAGGATCGCCATGACTATCTGCGACAACGGTCCCGAGTTCGATCCGCTCTCGCGCGAGTCGCCCAACCTCGACGCCCACATCTCGGAGCGCGACGTCGGCGGGCTCGGCATTCACCTCGTTCGCGAGCTCGCCGACGACTGCCGTTACGAGCGCATCGACGACCACAACGTCCTGAGCATCCGTCTGAATCGAATGGTCACCTAGCAGGGAGTACTCCGCATGTCGCTGAAGATCACCGTGGACAAGTCTCCGACGCCGACATTGAAGCTCGTGGGCCGTCTCGACACGGACACTGCGCCGCAGCTCGACGGCGAGCTCAACAAAGTCCTAGCGCGCAAGGAGATCAAGCGCCTCGTCTTCGACTTGAGCGGCCTCGACTACTTGAGCAGCGCGGGAATTCGGTGCTTCGTGCGCGCGCGCAAGGCCGTCGAGCCCGGCGGCGGCAC
>Ga0134127_10003232_pt1 | contig 11715 bp, 13 predicted proteins | sample KB31753_FD_96459 | JGI IMG/M metagenome (GOLD analysis project Ga0134127, IMG submission 96459) | Terrestrial soil microbial communities with excess Nitrogen fertilizer from Kellogg Biological Station, Michigan, USA - KB3-175-3 | ecosystem: Environmental > Terrestrial > Soil > Unclassified ...
CCCCCTCGCCCCGTCGCCCCCTCTCCCCCTCTCCCCTCGCCCTCGAAACCTAGGCGGAAAATGAGGATCTTTTCGGAGGGATAACAGCATGCGCAGCCGCGGCTGACTTGCTTGCGAACCCATTCAAATCGCCGGCCAGCAGGCGAGCGAGAGGCCGTGTGGCGCTCGTCTTCTCAAAGACGATCCTGATTACCACCATCATCGGCGTTGCCAGGAATGCTCCGGGGATGTCCCATATCATGCCGAAGAAAATCAGCCCTGCGAGGACGGCTACCGGGTGCAAGGTGAGTGAATTAGCAAGGAGCTTTGCCTGCACTAGCTTGCCCATCACAAACTCGATCGCGGTCGGAATCACCAGCGCCAGCACTTTTGCAGTGGGAGACATCTCGGTGCTCAACAGCACAACCGGCATCGGTAGCAATGTCGCAATCACCGATCCGATCTCGGGGATGAAGTTCAAAAAGAAGATCAAAAGCCCGAACACCAATGCGTATTTGACCCCAAGCGCCGCCAGGGTGATTGTGATCAGCACTGCCGTTGTAGCCGAGAGAAAGACCGTCAGGTTTATGTATCGTTTCACCTGCCGTTCGATCTCCGCGATTACGCTGCCTGGTCGAAGACTGGTTCTGGCGTGCCCTGCCAGGATGAACATCATAAAAATGACGACCATCACCCCGTTTGAGATCACCGATCGCAATTGACCGAGCGCGCTCGCAACAAGCGGGCCCATCAACTCATCCGACAGGAGCTCCAGTCTGCCGGTCTCCGGATCTGTCTTTATTCCAAGTCTCTTCAGTGGCAGGACCTGTGAGACGCGCTCGGCGAGCTGGTTGAGCTGTTGCTGATAGGCTGCAAAATCCGCGGTGACCCGCTCCAAAACGCTCGCAAGCATCAGGCCCAACAGGATGAGCACAATCACTCCGGCCAGGCCTGTTGTGACGAGCGCGAGCTTTCGGTTAATTCGCAGATAGCAGACTTGAAGATCGATGATTGGGGCGAGGCATAGGGTGAAAAATACTGCGAGCAGAAGAGGGATCAGCACCGGCTTGAGGAAGTACATTGCGGCGCCGAGTGCGGTCAGCGCAAGGATCAGCAGACAAGCTGCTTCCGTTTCTCGAGACGATCCCGCTTGTCCTTGCTCTGTCATAGTATCGCGAGGTGTCGTTCGAACCCTTCTTCATAATCAGATCTCGTACTGATCGACGAGCTTGCACGATTCATCCGGTTTCAATACTACGCCGATCGATGCCGCAAGCGTGACAGGGACGCAGCGGTTAATCGGCCGCCTGATGGTAGCAATATTTTTGCCAACTCGAGGGTCCATAAATTCCTCCCTTTCCTGGTTTCATGATGCACCTCCGGCCCGCTGTTCTTGTTTTTCCAAACCAACAGAGGAGTTTCTTCCGAAAGTACCGACCAATTCGTCCTCATCGCCACGATCCGGATCGCTGCAATCGGCGAGCATCTGCTCGATGAACCCCAGGAACTCGTCCAAAGACCGGAATCGTCTGGCGTGACCGCTATCGATGTGCTCGACTCGGCCCTCAAAACTCGTCTGCCCGCGTCCTGCCATTTGGAGCACAAATGCTCGTCTCATGGTTCGAGAGTAAGATAAAGGGCCGGGGAGTGCGTAAAGGAAAGGTAAATTTTTGGTTGGATTTAGTGAACAGGCGGGTCGTCCCAGAGAACCTGGTAGCCGCCGCCGTCATCGACGAACACGATGGCCCCGCGTCCGCCAATTGTTCCTCGGGCAACGCCCTCGACCTTCATTTTTCTGTGGAACTTGACGCTGGCGATTCGATTAACCTCGCCGCTGGAGTTACCGTCCCACGTGTAAAGCCGAAACGGCGCTTTCGATGAACTAGTCGAGTTGCCCACAACAAGAAGGGACGCTTTGCGCGACGGGTCGTACTCGATCGTGCGTATGCCTTGTTCCCCGAGAGCGTCGTCAATCTGAAGCTCAATCGAAGGCAACATTTCGAAATTGTCGAGGTCCCAGGGCCCATCGACCTGTTTTACGCGCACGCGCAGAACAAACGGTCGGCCGTTCCTGACTGGCGTACGCACTCCAAGCAATAGAGCCTCTTCGGATGGGTCCCACCCGACCCCTTCAACATTCAACCCGCCGTCATCCGGCAGGTATCTCGGTGACTTTCCAAGCTCAGGCGCATGTTCGATCAACCAATCGCGGAAATCCGAGCAAAGTTCGGCGGAGAGAGAATCACCGCCGCTGTCTCTGATGCGAATCAACCCATTTCTCGGGCCGAAGGCTATGCCCCGTTTGCTCTTTTTCCGATGCGCGCCCTTTCTCTTTTTCAAGCTCAGGGATGGGAGAGCAAAAATGAATCTGCGATCACCGGTTTCCGCCATCGCCATACATTCAAGGTCATCAATTGCACCGTCGGCTACCCCTTCTATCGGGCGGCGGATCAGCGGACACGCCATTTGTGCGTCGGGAGCGAGACGCAACTCGAACAGCGCATTTCCGATATTGTTATCGCAAAACAGGAACCTGGAGTCGGCGATGGGAACGATTTCCGAAGCATTGTAGGGTTCGCTTCCCGGACGCTCCCCAAAAGCGATCGGTTTTACTAGCTGCTTGGTCATTTCTGTGGTCCGCGGCCGCCTTCCTTCAAAGGCCGATCGTCCCGATGCCACCACCAGTCTCCGCGAAGCATGTTGGCGAAGGCGCGGCTGGGATTGAGCCAGCTTCGGAACAACGACCGTATCAAACGGTTCGTCGTTCGGCCTTCTATCCTTTTGATAAGGAATCTGTCAAGCATATCCTCGCCGATCAGCCATCCCGTTCCCGCCAGAGGCGTGATAACCAGATCGACGTACGCCGCCGGGTGTTTCGAATTCTCGCCTGGATACAGCCCAACATTTCCGAGCGTAGCTTCCCCGAAGGGTCCCAACTCGAACTGGGTGCTGACTGCCGCGGCCCAGCCGAGCGCCTTCAAGCGGCTTTTCCAATACTGTTTGCTCCGTCCGAATTGAAGCGGTGCGCTCGCCCGGTCATTTTGAATCAGGATATTGCCTCCGATCGCTCCCTCCATCGGATGTCCTACATAGTTGACCAGAAACGGGTCTCCATCTCTCCAACCTCGTACGTTCTTCACTGAATTGAAATAGTCCTTCCAGAAAGGCCCCTTGAGATCCTTGCGAGTAGAAGGTTCGGTCACAAATCGAAACGTGTTCATCACCGCCGTGAACGAGAGCGTCTGCAAGAGCGTTTCCTTCCAATGGATGTCGCTTATGGGCTCACCGCTCGCCTTTCGATTTGCCCGATTGGCTTTGAAGTTAGGAAAACTCAAGCCGTCCTTTGTTTGTATCTCAAATGGAAACAGCGGGGGTGTTCGCTCGTGTAGAGGTAATCGCTGCTCTGTGGACGTATTGAGCGGGCTCGATGGAAGGCTCCCTTCCATAGGTTCAGTAACGCGCTCATCACACGGGCCGCTCGCTTCCGTGGCGATCGGGAAAAGTGCATTGCTTTCGGACCGATACTCGGGCTTCGTCGCCCTGGCGACTTCTCGGCAACCTTGCAACGGATCGGATTCGTGACGCGTGGTCTGCGCGACCGCGGTTCCGGCCATAACAAACACGATCGACGGGACGAGTTCAGCTAAAGAGAATCGATGAAACATGATTAGTCTCCCACTTACGCTTAAGCTCCCGTGCGAACTAAGGACAAGCGTCTTTTGGTTTTATGTCTGTGATGGCGTCGAATTTCAGCTTGCGGCCTGGTGCGGCCGCCGCGTTCGCGCAAGGGAGGGAAGTCAGGTTTTCGAAGCTCTTTCCACGTCCAGACTAAAGGCGACCCACATTTGACCCGTCTGACCGGGCTTGCATTCACACTGGGAGCGCAGGCATCCTGCCTGCTCTTAATACTCGACGTAATTCGACGCAGCAGGCAGGATGCCTGCGCTCCCAGCAACCTGGTGCGTGACATCTGAGCCGACGCTTGAAGCACTGGTCAAGGCTTCAACAGCGCGTCCCATCCGGTTGTGCAGCCGCCGCTTCATGGCAAGACCGCACCTGCGATAGAAGACTTCGCGATAAAACGAATGCTTGAATCGATAGGACGACGATCGGCAGGTTTCGTCAGCCAGTCTCGAGAGCGAGTCGCGTTCAACGAATACTTGTCGCTGCACGAGAGAATCAATACGACTTTCTACTTCAGATGAGTCGCCATCAATCATTGCAGCGACTGTCCAGGCGTCGAATCTCAATCCAGCTGCGCTTGCGACGGTGAGAATTCCAGCCTCTTCGGCGGTAAGCTGGTCTATATAATTCTCGATTATCTGGTGGAGGCTTTCTGGCACCAGCGACCTGACCACCGATTGAGGTGCGGTCAATTCCAACGAGCCGCCGGTCACGCGCAGGAACTGTCGGGCTTCAAGATAGTCCAGAGACATTTCCAAAAACAGGGGGTTGCCATCCGTTTGATTGTGCATCAATTCAGCAATCGGTTCGGCAACACAAGCTCCGGAATGCCGCTCGGTGAGGATCTGGCCGACGGCTTTTTCGTCGAGCATATCAAGCGCGAGTTCCGTGCATAGCCGGTGCGCTTGCAATTCCATTTTCAAGGATCTTACCGGGTGGCGGGTAAGAATTGCGTCAACGGGGCGATAGGTGACCAGCAGCATCAGACGCGCCGGCTCGCGTCTTCTTGCGAGCGCGGCGATGAAGGCCACTGAATAAGGATCGGCCCAGTGGACGTCCTCGAGGCTGATTATCAGAGGACCGTCCTGAGTGAGAGCCTCTATTAACTCGCAGACTTCCCTCAGCATTCGCTGGCGGGCCCCATACGCGGCGCCAGGCTGCAGGTGTTGTCTTTCCGGAACGTCGATCAGTGAAGGGAACTGCAGCAGCCAACTGGGGGCGTACTGGTATAGGGTCTCGACCACTTTTGAGTCGCGGGTCAATCGCCCCAGAGCTTCGAGAACCGGATAATAGGCCTCCTGCTCCTGGGGGCCCTCGACGCACTGACCGCCCGCGGCCCGCAAGGCCGGCTGCGCAATCTGTCTTAGAAACGCGTCAGCAAGGGTCGTCTTGCCGATGCCCGGCTCGCCCGTTATGAACACAACTTGCCGCTCGCCCTTCAACGCATTTTCGAAGCAGACATGCAGCTTCTTCAGTTCTGAAACGCGGCCGAATATTGGTGTCGGACGAGCGCTTCGAATAGGCGCCGGCGATCTCGCGGATTCGTCGGACACAGGCGCGATAAAGCAATATCCTTTGCCACGGCGCGTTTCGATAAACAACGGCTTTGTAGCGTGATCGCTCAGTGCAAGTCGCAATTCGCGGATGTAGACCTTGAGGTTGGCCTCTTGTACATAAATGTCGGGCCAGATTTGATCCATTAACTCGGCTTTGGTTACCAGCCGGCCCGCGTTGTCGATCAAGTACCGAGCGATGAAGAATGCTTTGCGCGTGAGTGCGAGACGCGAGCCGTCACGCAGAATACACTCGTTGACCGGGTCTAGTTGAAATTGGTCGAAGCGCTTCATCGAATTGTTAAGATTTGGGCAATCGCCGAGCCAGATGGAGGGCAATACCAGTTCGGCGACTTAATTAGCTGAGCGTGTGTTCTTTGTAAGATGGATGCGGTATCAGCATTAGCAGAATTATCTTCCACGAGAAGGCATTAGAAACCCCTAAATTTGGTAGTTCCATATGTTCGTTGGTTCGTGGAATATGGCGTCTCGAAGAGAAGAGCTATGTCCTGAGCTACTTAGCCGGACAGCGGGTCAATTTGCGGCGTTCAGTTCGGACGACAACGGTATCCCCTCCAAAAACGTCTCCAGCACTTTTATTTTAGCCACCTCGTCTGGAGCGACGGCGCAGGGATTGTGGTCGAGCACGACCAGATCCGCGAGCTTTCCAACCTTGAGGCTCCCGACTTTATCGTCGAGGAAGCACTGATACGCTGGATTGATGGTTACGGTCTTCAAAGCCATCTCGGTGGTTATGCGCTGGGAGGGTGCCAGCACGTCGTTGGTTCCTCGAATCGTTCGAGTGACGGCGGTCTGAATGTAGCGCAACGGCTCGACGGGTGTCGCCGGCGAGTCGCTGTGAACCGAGACGTTTATTCCGGACTCAAAGTCAGACGCAAGCGGGACGATTGATTGTTTCACGCCCGCGTAACGATCTTTGAGAATATTGCCCCAATAAACGTGCCCGATGAGGTGACTGACACTAATGCCGAGATGCCTGGCCTTCGATAGCTGTGCTTCATCGATCAACGCGCAATGCTCAATTCGGTGCCGATGGTCTGGTCGCTCTGTTTTTGCAAGCAGGTGCTCATACACGCGCAGGGTCTGTTCAATTGCTTCGGAGCTGTTGGCGTGAACCAGAAGCTGCCAGCCGGCGTCATGCCACGCCTGCATCAGGTCCTCTATATCGGCGTCTGCATAGTTGAGCTGATAGTTCTCGATTCCCGACATGAACGGCTGATCAAATGCTCCGATAACGCCGGGAGCGATTCCGTCCGACCAAAACTTGATGCCCGCAAAATACAGTCGATCGTTGCCTTGCATCGGTTTGATCCCGGCGGTGCAGGGCAGACCATCCGTAGGTATAAGAGCGGCCCGAAAGCGCATCGGCGTCGCCGGGTCGCTGGCCATTTCCAGAAACAGCCGAACCTCTTCCTGCCCCCATAACGAGCCAAGCGCGGCATCGTACACAGTTGTGCAGCCCTGTTGCGCCCAGCTCCGCACCACTTCCTTGCAGTCGCGCAGCTTCTGTTCAAAGGTGACTGCTGGAAAGCTCTTCGCCAGCGCCGCGAATGCTGTCGCACCGCGTATCTCGCCGGTCAGGTTGCCGCTTGCGTCACGGACGTAATTTGTTCCGGTTGCTTCAGCATCGTTATTGGTTATCCCCGCCACTTCGAGGGCTCGGTGATTTACATAGGCGACATCCCACGACTGCTCCAACACGAAGATTGGTTGAGTGGTTGATATCTCGTCCAATTCCACAGCGCTGAGTGGTCGATCGCCTGGTTGCTGCGACGAATCGTAGCCGCATGCAATCACCCACTCGGAAGCACGTTTTCGCTGGGCGGCCGCCCGCACCACCGAAATCATTTCGCGGCGATCGCCGACGATCGGCGGAGCGACGTTAACCCAGCGGTAGGTTGTGAACGCCGACCACGCAAGGTGCACGTGCGGGTCGATGAAACCGGGCATCAGCGCGCACCCCTGTAGATCAACCATGTGGGTGCGCGCGGTGTGATACTGAAGAATGCTCTTGCGATCCCCGAGGGCGATGATTTTGCCGTCGCGAACCGCCATTGCCTCGACGACCGGGTGTTCGTCATCGATAGTGAGGATGGGACCACCGAAGAAGATCGTGGCCCTGGCTTGTAAGCCGCTGGCCGCGTAACTGTTGAGGGGGCGAGTAGCGAAGGACTCTTCACCGGGTAGTTGATTCCCACTGCTTGCGAGCTGGTCGGATATTCCGCCCTGTGCCGCGTCAGGTTGTCCCCGAGTCGCTGCAACAGACATCACCGATACCTCCTTCAGTTTGACGTGCCTTGGGGGTGACTCAACCGGATGTAAGTGGAGCTAAGCACCGGCTTGTGATTCTCGCGCGGGTGCGGCTACAGGCTGGAGTATCTAAACCGGAGGTTGTCTGTCCATGATCAATAGGCTTTAGCTCAGTCCCACTGAGTTGCTCGGTACCGAGTTCGTCGCAAGGCCCCCTTTAGGAACTGAGCAACTCTCACACAATACTGTCAACGGCGAGAGAGGTGATAAGCCCCTCGAGCTTAACTAAAACAGTTGAGACATACGTCATCGTTATTAAGCAATTTGCTTTAATTCCGTAGAGGAGCATTCGACCGGAGTCTGCGTCCTGTAAACCGTGTGCTCTCTTTGCGTAGCCGGCCGCCATTGTGGCGAGCTGCGGCGACGTATTTTGCGTGCTCGATGATCAGCGTTGTGATAAAAGTCTCCCACTGTCCGCCAACTTTCGGCTATGAACTGCCGTCGCGCTCCGCATTGTAAACAAACGCGATACGTCTCGCCTTCGATCGTGAACGGCCGGCTCAACTCGCGGTGCCAGCACTCGAAGAACCGTCGCAGCCATCCCCTTAACACGAGAAACCAGCCGCTTTCTCCGCTTGCTCCAAAGTAAGGTTCCAACGCGTGATTCCGATCCGTCACGTGCTCTGCCATGGTAGTCCCTCATCCGCAAACGAGGGATCAGACAGAACGTCCGCTCTTCCTCGTTCACTTAGGCCGGCCGTGCAGCCCTCCACAACGCCTGCTTCCAATCGCGGCGAAATAACAAGTCGTTGCGAACTCACCGGACCCAGCCAACCGAGGTGTGTCGAATGGCTGTGCGCGGAGCGAGTGCCCGCGATGACCCTTGAACCCCCTGCCGTTTCTTTTCATTCATGAGAAGGCTACCAATCTCAATCAGAACGGCATCCAGCGCGGGCTTGTGTAGATATGCGGTAGCACCCGCACGCAGGGCTTCCTCGCCTGCCGACTCAAGTGTCCAGGCTGAGAAAAACACGATCGGAACCGTTTGATCCAGCTTTCGGATTTGCGAGCATAACTCAAGGCCAGTTCCGTCTTTGTACCAGGTGTCCAAAATGTAGAGGTCAAAGAGCCCCGACCTGGCCAGAGCCAGGCCCTCGTTCATCGTCGGCACCGCGAGACAGTCGTAACCCAGGCTGTCAAGCAAGTAGATCATCAACAGACGATTGTCTTCGTAGCCGTCAACGTACAGTATCTTCGCTTTGTCTAAAGACTTTTGCATGTCGTCCACCTCACCTGAGTCGCGCTCAGTTTTGAACTAACCGGCTTCCACCCCAAGCACTGGTTGTTGTGCAAAGGTCAGGAGGGCGAACACATAACCCGCCAGCGGCCTCCCACGAACAGCCTCAAGAAAACACGAGACACCCGTCTCGATAATGGAGCCTCGTTAATCAGGCGAGGGTCAATAAGGCAAGCCAGGAACCAATCAGCTCCGTGCCCATTTTTTGACCCGCTAAATCGGCAAAACCGGAGCATTTGAGACAGTTGTGCCCCTTCGATCTTCGATGACTCAGGGGCCTGGGACAGTTCCGGCACCCACGACATTTGGCGGTTCCCGTAGCCAATCGTGGAAGAGGAATGAAGTGCTTCACCCCGGCTAAGCAGCATGAGATCGTATTTAGTAATACGCCCATTCTAAAGCAGTTGGCTGATCTGACCGCACTGTCCCGGTTTATTCGCGAACCGAGTGCCCCGCCGTTGAGCCTTCGGTCGCCAACTTGCAGGATTCTAGAGAACGGTCAGCGGACTCGAACGGCTTTTGCGCCCTCTCAACTGGTGGCGGAGTGCGAAGTTCGATGTTCGATGCCGACATTCGGGGCAGTGGGTGGCGACTTCGAAATACCGTGGGTTCCACGGTATTTCACTCTTCCCGACGTAGTACCTGTCTCCCCAAAAGGTTTCGCGCTTTATTCGGGCGGTAAAAAAGGATGGTTTTGCTGGCGCGTTACTTGCCGAGTGGGGGTTTTTCGTGGTTCCTCTCCAGCGAGAAGTTACCGGTGGAGAATAGATCGAGCAGTCTTTTGGTGAAGGGGCTCGACTGGGTTGTGGTGCTGTCCACATCATTCGAGAGAGCCGCCAACGAAAAGTGGCCCATTTTTACGCAGGGAGACGTGGGTCATGCCAACGAGGAATGTGCTCAGTTTTATTGAGTGTTTACGGATTGCGCTGGCCCCGTGCGCGAAGTCACTGATCGAAGGACAACTTCAAGTTGATGCCAAACCTGACGTTGGAGCTTGGACTGCGTTACGAATGGAATATGACGCCGCGGTCAAATTCACGCGTGACGCAACGGACCCGCGCATTGAAATCGGCGGAGAGTCGAACAATAACGTTCTTCGCATCTGGGTGCGCGACAACGGAGCTGGATTTGATTCGGAACGTCAGGATCAGATATTCGACATGTTTCAACGTCTTCACCAGGCAGACGACTTTCCGAGTCAGGAATTGGCCTGGCGATTGTGCGGAGAGCGATCGAGCGCATGAATGGCCGCGTCTGGGCTGAAAGCGAGCCGGGCCGCGGCGCCACTTTTTACATCGAGATCCCCACCTCCCCTCTCGAGGTTGCGAGTTGTTGACGAAGATGATGAGCGTATCAGTAAGTTCAATTCTCATTGTCGAGGACAACTGTGTCGATCTCGACCTGGCCCTTCGAGCATTTCGCAAATGCCAGATGTTCAATCCGATTCAGGTCGCAAGGGATGCAGAAGAAGTCTCGGTGTTAATGAGGCGCTGGGAGTCAGGCGATCTCGTGCCAACGGTGATTCTGCTGGACCTGCATCTGCCCAGAGTCGATGGGCTGGAAATTTTGCGGCGGCTCAAGTCGCATCATCGATTCAGATCTATTCCGGTAATCATGCTAACAAGCTCTGACGATGACCGGGACATCCGCGAGGCTTACCATCTGGGAGTCAACTCATACATCCAAAAACCGGTCGACTTCGGAAGATACATGGAGTTGGCCGCTCAAATTGAAGCTTACTGGTGCAGAGTGAATATGTCCCCGAGGTAGGGCCTGGGAGCGACCCCGGGAGCGCAGGCATCCTGCCTGCTCTTCTTCGATGGCTCATACTTCGCAGTGCACGGAGCAGGCAGGATGCCTGCGCTCCCAGGGTCAGGACGTACTCTGTTCTTTGAATTTCGGTTTGGCGATGCCGAGCTTTTTCATCCGCGAACGCAAGGTGTTGGGGTGCACGCCCAGGAGTGCGGCTGCGCCAACCGGACCTTCAACGCGCCAGTAAGTCTTCTCCAACGTTCGGATGATCAGCTGGCGCTGGCTCTCGTCGAGGGTCTCAGTATTTGCCGGCGCCGCAACCGGGGTTGTTGATTGTGGCTGTTCCTGAGTGGGCGGAAGATATTCGAGGCTGTCGAGCAATCTCAGCTGCGTCCCCTGGGTAACGATCGCCGCTCGCTCGATGACGTTGCGAAGCTCGCGTATGTTTCCAGGCCAGGGATAGTTCTGGAGCGCTTCCATGGTTTCCTGTGGGATGGATTCGATCCGCTTGCCGAGCTTCATACCGAGCTGCTTCAGAAAATGTATTACCAGCGTTGGAATATCTTCCTTTCGTTCGCGCAGCGACGGAACCTTGATTGGGAAGATATTAAGCCGGTAATACAAATCCGAACGAAACAGTCCTTTTCGAACGGCTTCCTCCAGATCGCGATTCGTCGCGGCAATCACACGGACATCTACCTTAATAGTGCTGCTGCTGCCGAGGCGTTCAAACTCGCCCTCCTGCAGCACTCGTAGTAACTTGGCTTGTAGATCGAGCGGCAATTCGCCGATCTCATCAAGAAAAATCGTGCCGCCGTTGGCGATCTCAAAACGTCCCACTCGCCTCGCAAGCGCTCCGGTGAACGCCCCCCTCTCGTGACCGAACAATTCGCTCTCGATCAAGTGGGCGGGCAGTGTCGCGCAATTGACTTTTACCAGGGGACGGTGTTTTCGCGGGTTGAGGCTGTGGATTGCGTGAGCGAGCAGTTCCTTGCCGGTTCCGGTTTCGCCCAGCAGCAATACCGTCGTATCGAGCGGAGCTACCTGCTCAGCCTGTCTGAGGGATTTTTGAAGCGACTCACTCCGGCCAATGATCTCGCCGAAATTATGGGCGACGAGGATCTCTTCCTGCAGATAGATATTCTCCACGTGCAGTTGTTCTCTGAGTTGTTCGACCTC
>Ga0134127_10003233_pt1 | contig 11715 bp, 11 predicted proteins | sample KB31753_FD_96459 | JGI IMG/M metagenome (GOLD analysis project Ga0134127, IMG submission 96459) | Terrestrial soil microbial communities with excess Nitrogen fertilizer from Kellogg Biological Station, Michigan, USA - KB3-175-3 | ecosystem: Environmental > Terrestrial > Soil > Unclassified ...
GGGCCACAGAGACGCAGAGACACAGAGAATAGATTGCATTTGAAACTTGCAATCATTTGTCGGGAAGCGCCGCAACACCAGGCAACGTTTGGCCGCCCAAAAATTCGAGTGAGGCGCCGCCGCCGGTGGAGATGTGCGTGATGCGGTCGGCCACCCCTGCTTTCTTGACGGCGGCGATCGAATCTCCTCCGCCGACAATCGTCGTCCCCGTTACATCCGCAACCGCCTTCGCGACCGCGATCGTTCCGCCCGCGAACGCATCGATCTCGAACACGCCCATCGGGCCGTTCCACACGACGGTGCGCGCGTCGCGCAGCGCGTCGGCGTACGCCTTGGCGGTCTGTGGACCAATGTCCAGACCCATCCGGTCGCCGATCTTCACATCATCGACGGCGAGCGTTTCCGTCGGAACGCCGGCTTCGACCTTCGGCGCCACGACATGATCAACGGGAAGCAACAGCGCGAGCCCGCGCGCTTTGGCTCGCTCGAGGATGTCGCGCGCGACGTCCAGCTTATCGTCCTCGACGAGCGACAGGCCGACAGGTTTCCCCTGGCTCTTGAGGAAGGTGTACGCCATGGCGCCGCCAATCAGCAGGCGATCGACGCGCGGGATCAGGTTTTCAATCACCTCGATCTTGTCCGATACCTTGGCGCCGCCGAGTATCGCGACGTACGGCCGCGCGGGATTGCCGACGGCCTCGCCGAGATAGCGAAGTTCCTTTTCCATCAGCAGGCCGGCGCCTGCCTCGGGAAGAAACCGGACAATTGCGTCCACCGATGCATGCGCGCGATGCGCAGCGCCGAACGCGTCGTTGACGTAGACGTCGGCAAGCGAGGCGAGCTGGCGGGCAAAGCTCTCGTCGTTTTTTTCCTCCTCCGGATGGAAGCGGAGGTTTTCCAGCAAGACGACGCCACCGTCGGGCGCTGACGACACCGCCTCCGATGCTGCGCGGCCGATGCAATCCCCGGCAAATGCAACGCTCCTGCCGAGCAGCTCGCCTGTTCGCTCGGCGACGGGTCGTAGGCTCATCTCGGGATTCGGTTTGCCCTTCGGACGACCGAGATGCGATGCGAGCACAACTTTCGACGCACGTGCCTCGAGCGCGTACTCGATCGTCGGCAGCGATTCCCTGATGCGTGTGTCGTCGCCGATGACGCCGCCCTTGAGCGGCACGTTGAAGTCAACGCGGATGAAGACTCGGCGGCCCTTCAGATTGAGATCGCGGATAGTCTTCTTGGCCATCGGTTCCGAGTCGGGCAATCATCTACAAGGTGGTCGCGATCCGCCGGACGAGATCGACGCAGCGGCTCGAGTAGCCCCATTCGTTGTCGTACCACGACAGGACTTTGATGAAGTCGCCGTCCATGACGCTCGTGTACGCGCTGTCGACGATCGACGAATGCGGATTGCGGCGGAAATCGATCGAGACCAGCGGCTCGTCGGTAACGGCGAGGATCCCTTTCAATCTGCCGCACGCCTCTTCCTTCAGCGCGGCGTTCACCTCGTCGCGGCTTGTCTTCTTTTCCACCAGCGCGTTGAGATCCACGACCGAGACATTCGGCGTCGGAACGCGCATCGCGATGCCGTCGAACTTGCCCTTCAGCTCTGGCATCACTTCGCCGACGGCGATCGCCGCACCGGTGGTCGTCGGAATGATTGAAACCGCCGCCGCGCGCGCCCGACGCAAATCCTTGTGCGGCAAGTCGAGCAGGTTCTGATCGTTCGTATATGAGTGCACCGTCGTCATCCACGCCTTCTTGATCGTGAACCGTTCGTGAATCACCTTTGCCAGCGGCGCAAGACAGTTCGTGGTGCACGAAGCGTTCGAAATGATCTGATGCTTGGCCGGATCGTATTTGTCGTCGTTGACGCCAAGTACGACGGTGATATCCGGCTTCTTCGCGGGGGCGGTAATGATCACTTTCTTCGCCCCTGCCGCGAGGTGCTTCGCCGCGCCGTCTCGGTCCGTGAAGATGCCCGTCGATTCGACGACGATCTCGACGCCGAGATCTTTCCACGGCAGCTGCGCCGGATCCTTGACGGAAAGAACCTTGAAGTCATCGCCGGCAACCGTGATCCCGTCAGCAGTGGCACGCACGTCGGCGTCGAGATTGCCGAGCACCGAGTCGTACTTGAGGAGGTGCGCGAGTGTGGCAGCGTTGGTGAGATCGTTGACGGCGACGAAATCAATGTCGTGGTGCCCCATCGCCGCCCGCATGATGTTGCGCCCGATCCGACCGAAACCATTGATACCAACCTTGACGGCCATCGAACCTCTCCAATGCGCGCCTATCGACACGCCCGAAACATCGATTCTAGTAACGCGCGTTGAACGGGGTCAAACGGCGCGCTATACTGCCTTCACCGTAAGGGCTTCCTCTCCCGCAAGTTAGCGTGTATCTCCTCTATAGCTTTCTCACCGCGGTCGTCTTCGTGATGGCCTCGCCGTACTTTCTGTATCAGGCGCTGCGCCACAACAAGTACGTCGGCAGCATCGCGCAGCGGCTCGGGTACCTTCCGGTCTCGTTCAACCTCGACGGCGACGAATCCATCTGGGTGCATGCGGTGTCGGTCGGCGAGGTGCTGAGCGCGCGGCCGCTGATTTCCGAATTGCGCGCATCCTATCCGAAGCTGCGTGTGTTTCTCTCGACGACAACGTTGACGGGACAGCAACTGGCGCGGCGCAGCGTGCCGGACGTGGATGCCGTGTTCTATTTCCCATTCGACTGGGCGATCACCGCTCGGCGGACGCTCAACGTCGTGCGCCCGCGCTTGTTCGTCATGACCGAAACCGAGATCTGGCCGAACCTGCTGCGCGAGTGCAAGCGGCGCGGCGTGAGGACGCTGATGGTGAACGGCCGGATCTCCTACCGCTCGTTTCCGCGCTATCGCCTTGTCCGGCCGTTCATGAAGCGGGTGCTGGCTGACATCGATCGATTCTGCGTTCAGGGTGAGGAGACGTCGCGCCGGCTGATTGAGCTTGGCGCCGATCCAGCGCGCATCATCGTCACCGGCAGTCTGAAATTCGATTCGCTCGAGTCGTCGCCGACCCCAGGCCGTGGTCGCGAGCGCGTGCTCCGCTTCTTCCGGGTGCCGCCAGGGCGGCCCGTGATCATCGCCGGCAGCACGTTGAAGGGCGAAGAGGAGCCGGTCATTCGCGCCTTCAATCGTGTGCGGGCCTCCGGTGTGAACGCACTGCTCGTCATCGCCGCCAGGCATCCCGAACGCTTCGACGAGGTGGAGCGGCTGTGCAAGCACGAAGGGCTCGCCGTGGTCCGTCGGTCCGAGCTGCCTATCGATGCCGAGCCGCGCGCGGATGCAGTGGTGCTCGACACGATTGGCGAACTCGCCCAGCTCTATCAGATTGCGACCGTCGTTTTCGTTGGCGGCAGCCTGGTGCCCGCGGGCGGTCACAACATCCTCGAGCCCGCGTTGTACGGAAAGCCGGTGGTCTTCGGTCCGCACATGCAGAACTTCGGCGAGATTGCGGACACGTTCCTCACCAATGGCGCGGCGATCCAGCTCCGAACCGCCGGCGAACTCGAAGAGACGATGCTCAGCCTGATCGGCGATCCGGTGCGCCGCGCGCGCGTCGGCGCGGCCGCGCGTGCGCTCGTCGAATCGAACCGCGGTGCACGCGATCGCACGCTGGCGGTCATCCGCGCTCTGCTGCCTCCGGATCGCGATCCGGTGGTCCGCCCCTTCCGCGTCGTCCATTGACACGAACCTCACGAAGTTCTGCGAAGAACACGAAATACGTGTTCGCAGATCAATTGAGCGCCGGCTACGCACGCATCGCGAGGCTGCGGCGTGCGTGGTATGCGCGTCCGGGACGCAGCAGACGTCTCCCTCATCCAGTGATCAGCGTGGGCAACCTTTCGATGGGTGGCAGCGGCAAGACGCCGCTCGTTGCGGCGCTCGCTCGCCTCTTGCGGCGACGTGGTGAGCGGCCGGTCATTCTCACCCGCGGATATGGACGCCGACATGCGACGGAAGGCGTCCTCGTGGTCAGTGATGGACAGCGCGTCCTGGAATCCGTCGAACGATCGGGCGACGAGCCGCAGATGCTGGCGCGCGCGCTGCCAGGTGTGCCCGTGCTGGTGGGGGCGGATCGTTACCTCGCCGGTGTGTTGGCGGGACGGCATTTCGCGGCGACGGTCAGCATCCTCGATGACGGCTTTCAACACGTGCAGTTGGAACGGGATGTCGACCTGCTGCTCGTGTCCGTTGACGACCTGAACGATCGCGTGGTGCCGGCTGGCCATCTCCGCGAACCGCTGGCCGCAGCACAACTGGCGGACGCGGTTCTGATGAGCGCCACCGACGAGGATGGCGTGGCGGTTGGGAAGGCGCTGGAACACCCGGCGATGTTCCGGGTGAGGACGACCTACGACGCGGGCCGGATCAACAGCCAGCGCGTCGTGGCGTTTGCCGGCATCGCGCGCCCTGAGCGCTTCTTCAACGCGCTGCGATCGCTTGGATATGAGGTCGCGCGCGAGCTGACGTTTCCGGATCATCACTGGTACCGCGCCGGCGACATCGCGCGCATTCAGGCCGCGGCACGCGACGCGAACGCGCCGCTCGTGGTCACGACCGAGAAGGATGCGGTTCGCTGCGACCTCGAGTGCGCCGTGCTGCCGATGACGGTTGAAGTGGAGCCGGCGGCGGAATTCGAAGCGTGGTTGATGTCGAAGCTGCGGAGCAGCGACGGCGGATGACACGTGCCCTCGAGTTCGCGGCGGTGCGGCTTGTTGCAGCGATTGTGTCTCTGCTGCCGATGAACGTCGTTCGCCGAATAGGGGCGGGACTCGGACGGATTGCGTATCGTCTGGATCGTTCCCGCCGGCGAACGGCGCTCGAGAACCTGGCTGCCGCATTCCCGTCGAAGCTCGAGCGCGAACGCCGGGCACTGGCCCGTGCGATGTTCGCGCATTTTGGAAGTCTCCTCCTCGAGCTCCTGAAGTTCGCCAACTACACCACCGATCAGATGCGTGCCGCCGTGAATGTCGAAGGTGAGGAACGCGCACGTCAGGCGTATGCGCAGAACCGCGGCGTGTTGTTTTTCACCGGGCATTTTGGCTACTGGGAAATCCAGGCGATTGTGGAACCGCTGCACGGTCCGCCCATTTCGGTGCTCGCTCGGCCGCTCGACAACACGCGGCTGAACGAAATGCTCGAACGCATCCGGACGCGGACCGGCAACTCCGTGATCTACCGTCAGGGCGCGGTGCGGAAGGTGCTTCGCGAGCTCGCCGCCAATCATGGGGTGGCGCTCCTCATCGATCAGCATCTGCACACGCCCGACGCGGTCTATGTCGATTTCTTTCGTCGGCCAGCGGCCACCACATCGGCGCTCGCGGCGCTTGCGCTGCGAACCGGGGCACCTGTCATTCCGGTATTCGCGCTGCCGCTGCCGCGCGGTCGGTACCGCCTCGTCTACGAGCATCCTGTCGATCCGCCGCGTGCGGACACTCCCGATGCGGTTCGCGACTTCACGCAGCGCTGCACTGACGTGCTCGAGATGTACGTGCGCCGTCATCCGGCCCTGTGGCTGTGGATGCACCGCCGCTGGCGCGACCAGGAAGTGCTGACCGGTGAAGACTTCCTGCTGCGCGACGAATCCGAAGATGGCGGCAATGTCTGACTCGGGCGCCGTCGTCGTACTCGCGCCGAACTGGCTGGGCGACGCGGTCATGGCGCTCCCTGCAGTTGCGGATCTACGGCGGCATTTTTCGGACAACCGTCTGATCGTCGCGGCGCGCCCGAGCGTCAGCAGCCTCTTCACGCTCGCCGCCGGCGTCGATTCGATCGTCAGCGCCGACGTATCGTCCATTCGCGGCGCAGGGGCGTCGGTGGCGGTGCTGCTTCCGAATTCATTTGCCAGCGCCTGGCTGGTGAAACGGTCCGGAGTGCCGGAACGGTGGGGCTATGCGGCGGACCTGCGCGGTCTGATGCTGACAAAGGCGATTCGTCGACCCGCCAAACCGATGCATCAGAGTGAGTATTACCAGCACTTGTGCCGGGAGCTCGGCGTCGAGATCGGTCCGCGGGAGATCGCGCTGGCGATTCCACCGGAGGCACTTCACGACGCCCGTACGCTGTTGACCGGACATGGTTGGCAGGGACAGACCGCGCTCGTGGTGCTGGCGCCGGGCGCTGCCTACGGCAAGGCCAAACAGTGGATTCCGACGCACGTGGTGCGGTTGGTAACTGAGCTTGTGCGCGAGCGACGCATGACATGTGCGCTCGTCGGCAGCCGCGGCGATGCGGCGACGATTCGCGCCGTGCGGTCAGCGGCACCGGCTGATTGCCAGCCGCGGATTCTCGATCTCGCCGGCTCGACCACGCTGCCCGTGCTCGCGGCCGTCATGAGCCTTGCGCGCGCGTGCGTTTCCAACGATTCGGGTGCGATGCACCTGGCGGCCGCGGCGGGCGTGCCGACGGTCGCGATTTTTGGACCGACCAACGAGCGCGCCACCGCGCCGCTGGCGCGCCATGATGTGTCGATCGAGGTTCTCACCCATCCGGTATGGTGCCGTCCCTGTATGCTTCGTGAGTGTCCAATCGATCACCGCTGCATGACCGGCATTGAGCCCGCGCACGTCATCGCCGCAATCGACCGCATCGCCAGAGCCATCGCCTGATGCGTCCGGCCGTCTTTCTCGATCGCGATGGCACAATCATCGAAGAACGCGGCTACCTGGATCGTCTCGACCTCCTCGAGTTGTATTCCTTCACGGCAGATGCGATTCGGCTGCTCAATCGCGCCGGCTACGCGACCGTGGTCGTCACCAACCAGGGCGGGATCGGCCGCGGCATCATCGACGAGCCGTTTCTGCAACTTGTTCATTCGACACTCGACGCCAGACTCGCGGCAGGGCACGCGCGGATCGATCGCTACTACTACTGTCCGCATCATCCCGACGCGATCATTGCCGAATTGCGTCAGAAGTGCGGCTGCCGCAAACCCGCCGCCGGGATGATCGAGCAGGCATGCCGTGAGCTTTCGCTCGATCCGAAGCGCTCGGTGACCATCGGCGATCGCCGCCTCGACGTCATTGCCGGCGGCACCGCGGGCACCCGTACGATCCTCGTGCGCACCGGCCACGGCGCCCATGAGGAGGCAATGCCGGCGGGGAACGCGCGGCCCGATGCTATCCTCAACAATTTGATGGAGGCGGTTGGGTGGATTCTGCGGACGTCCTCGCGCTGATCGACGAGCTGCCCGGTCACCGCGTGGCGGTGATCGGCGACGCGATCGCGGACGAGTTCGTCTACGGCCGCGTCGCACGCGTGTCGCGCGAAGCGCCCGTTCTCATTCTCGAATACGACTCCACCGAAGTCGTCCCCGGCGGCGCCGGCAACGCCGCCAACAACGTCGCGGCGATGGGCGGCTCGGCGCTGCTGGCCGCGGTGATCGGCCGTGACGAACCGGCTCGCCGGCTGCTCAAGTCGCTCCATAAGCGGGTCAATCCGCGCACGGTCATTCGAACACCGCGGCGCGGCACGACCATCAAGACGCGCATCCTGGCTGGCGGCATCCACTCGGCCAAACAGCAGGTGGTTCGCATCGATCGTGTCGCCAATGGCGGGATCGACAAAGCGACGCGTGAGGCGTTCTTCCGCGCGGCGATTTCCGCCGCCCTGCGGTCCGACGCGGTGCTGGTATCGGACTACGGCGGCGGCCTCGTCTCGCCTGCGGTTGTGTCGAGGCTTCGCCGCGAGCTGAAAGGCGCCGGATACGTCATCCCGATCCTCGTCGACTCGCGATACCGTCTCCTCAATTACAACGGCTTGACCGCATGCACGCCGAACGAATCCGAAGTGGAGCAGGCGCTCGGGGTTCGGATCAACGACGATGCGCGGGTGCTGGAGAAGGCGGGACGGCAAATTCTCGAGCGGACGAAGATGCAGGCGGTGCTCATTACGCGTGGAAGCCGCGGAATGGCGCTGTTCGTTCCCGGGGAGCCGACGGTGCACATTCCGATCTTCGGGTCGGACGAAATTGCCGACGTCACTGGAGCAGGCGACACGGTAATGGCGACGATGACGCTCGCGCTCGCCGCGGGCGCGACATTCGAGCTCGCGGCGCGCCTGGCCAATTACGCCGGCGGTCTCGTCGTCATGAAACGGGGAACGGCGACGGTCAGCGCCGCCGAGCTGCGCACCGCGGTGAAACGTGGAGCGTAACCAGAGCGCAGAGCGAGACACCAGCGCCAAGCGAGGCAAGATTGTGTCGCGCGAAGAGCTCGCCGAGCGTGTGCGTGAGGAACGGGCGGCGGGGCGGACGATCGCCTTCGCCAACGGCTGCTTCGACATCCTTCACGTCGGTCACATCCGGTATCTCGAGTCCGCCGCTCGCGAAGGCGACGTCCTCGTCGTGGCACTCAACGACGATGCCTCGGTGCGTCAATTGAAGGGGGAGGGACGTCCGATCCTGTCTGCCGGCGATCGCGCGGAGCTTGTCGCCGCGCTCCGCTGGGTCGACTACGTCGTCATTTTTTCCGAACCGACCGTTGGACCACTCCTCATGGGGCTGCGCCCCGACGTGCACTGCAAAGGCACGGACTACACCGTCGACTCGGTGCCCGAGCGCGACATCGTGCTCGGCTATGGCGGGCGGACGGCGATTGTGGGGGATCCCAAGGATCATTCGACGCGCGAGTTGCTCGCACGCATCGGCCGCGGCACGTGAACCGCTTCTTGATCGTTCGCCTCGGGTCGCTCGGCGACGTCGTGCATGGGATTCCGGTCGCGGCGGCGCTGCGGCATGAATATCCCGCCTCCCGCATCGACTGGATGGTAGATCCACGATACGTGGAATTGCTCAATCTGGTGGTCGGTCTCGACCGGCGCATCGGCGTCGATCCGCGCGCGATCAAGCGCGGGGAAGGGCGCCGGCGCTTTCGCGAGACGCTGCGCGGGCTGCGCGCCACGGAGTACGACGCCGCGATCGATTTGCAGGGGCTGCTGAAATCCGCGATGCTCGCGCGCAGCATCCGAGCCCACCAGACGATCGGATTCCCACGCAAACATTTACGCGAACCGCTCGCGCGTCTGTTCTACACCGACGCACCGGATCCGGGGCTCGCCACGCACGTCATCTACAAGAATCTGGCGCTGCTCGCGCCGCTGCACGTGACCGATCTCCGTGTACGGTTTCCGCTCGAGATCCCTCGTACCCCCACCACCGAGCAGATCGTCAACCGCTTCGAGGGGCGCGAGTATGCGCTCATCAATCCCGGCGCGGCCTGGCCGAACAAGCGCTGGCCACCGGCCAGGTTCGGCGCCGTTGCCGCCGCCATTGAACGCGAGTTCGGATGGCGGTCGCTGGTGCTCTGGGGTCCCGGTGAGCAGGAGATGGCGCATGAAGTTGTCGCGCACGCGGGCGGTGCCGCCGAAATCTCGCCGCCGACGACGATCACTGATCTCGTCGGCCTGGCAAGGGACGCGCGCCTGATGATTTCCGGCGACACCGGGCCGCTGCACATCGCAGGGGCGGTCGATACGCCGATCGTCGCACTGTACGGTCCGACGAGGCCGGATCGGAATGGACCCTGGGGTCTTGCTGACGTCTCAATCTCCCGCGCCCAGCAGTGTTCGTGTGTCTACGAGCGGCGGTGCAGGAAGACCGAACGCTGCATCGACGACATCAGCGTCGCCGAAGTGATGACCGCCGTCCAACGGCGCGTCGCGGCGTGAGGCTCACCCGTGAGTCTGACCAAGACCTTGGCGCGAAGGCGGGTCGCACTCGGTTTCCTCGCCGCGTTCGCCGCGCTGGTGCTTGCGCATCCGACGCCGCGGACCTGGTGGATCGGTCTGATCATCGCGGCCGTTGGCGAAGCGGTCCGCATCTGGGCGGCCGGTCATCTGGAAAAGGGAAGCGAGATCACGCGCTCGGGTCCCTACCGGTGGTCGCGGCACCCGCTCTACGTCGGTTCATCGATCATCGCTGCCGGCATCGTCATCGCGTCGCACAGTGTTCCGGTCGGGGTGGTGACGGCGTTCTATATGGGCGCCACTATCACTGCGGCGATTCGCACGGAAGAGACGCTCCTCACCGAGCGCTTCGGTGACGGCTACGATCGCTACCGTGAATCTCGCGCGGAGCCGATGCCGCGGCGATTCAGCGCCGCGCGTGCGATGCGCAACCGCGAATATCGCGCGGTGGCGGGGCTTGTGGCCGGCTTCGCGTTGCTTGCGCTGAGGATGATCGGCTACCTATAATTCAGTGTTTGGGTTACGCTCGCCGAAGCGCTTCGTGGGACAGCACGAGCGACTCGAGCGGGCGGTTAGCTCAGTTGGTAGAGCATCGGCTTTACACGCCGGGTGTCACAGGTTCGAGTCCTGTACCGCCCAGTACCTCTCAGAGGTATCAGGTTTCAGCTTCGGGGGCGTAGTTCAGTTGGTTAGAACGCCGGCCTGTCACGCCGGAGGCCGCGGGTTCGAGTCCCGTCGCTCCCGCCAATTCCTGCCTTCCTTCGGTAATTCCTCAGCCTTTCTTCAAGGTCGATCTCTGGGCCGTGGCGTCTGCTCGCACCCGGCACCGAGCACCGATGTCCTCCGTTGTCTGTCACGACATACCGTGAGGAGTTGGTACGCTTCTTATCGCCCCGAATAACAGAATTGACATTTTCCGGATGCGGTTCACCAACTGCGAAAGGACGCGCCGGGATTTCTGAACGGGAGGCGACCTTTTCTACCCTCCGCGGTTCTTATGTTGTCGACAATGTCGACGATCCGCTGGTTGAGCTCGTGGCACTCGACTTGCTCACGCGAGGCGTGAATTGGGCAGCACGCTGGAACGCTCGGCGTTCAGACGACTGCGGCCAGAACGTTCACCCTCGATCTGTACAGGGCGGAACTTTTTGACATCCTGCCGGCCGCGGGGCGTCACCCTCCGGCTGGCCGCGTGCGCCTCCGGCCTGGCGGTTTCCCTCGCCTCCGCGCCTCCCGCCGAAGCGCAATCGGGTGAAAACGTCGCCGTCGTCATCAACGACGCCAGCAACGCGTCGCGCATGATCGGCGAATACTACGCGGCGAAACGCGGCCTACCCTCATCGAACGTCATTCGCATCAACACGTCTCAGGACGAGGAAATCGACCGCCGAACCTATTCGACGGCGATTGAGTGGCCGATTCGAGTGCGGCTTGCCCAGCAGAAGCTCCAGGACCGCATTCTGTACCTCGTTCTGACCAAGGACGTGCCGCTGCGCATTGCGGGCACCGGCGGCGAAAATGGGACGTTCGCCACCGTCGATGGCGAGTTGACCTTCCTCTACCGGCGCATGACCGGTGTGCAGGTATCACCGATCGGCGCCGTCGATAATCCATATTTTCTTGGTACCAAACAGGTGTCCGAGGCGCGTCCGTTCACCCATCGCGACCAGGACCTTCTGCTCGTCACACGTCTGGACGGCTACTCGGTCGATGATGCGCTTGCGCTGATCGAGCGCGCGGCGGTTCCGGCGCAGAACGGCCGCATTGTGTTCGCCTCGCAGACGGCACCCCGCAGTCCGTTCGTCAACGACTGGATTTCAAGCGCGTCGTCGCGATTGACGGCCCAGGGTTATCGCGAACACATGGTCATCGATGCCGGTGCGGCGGAGCCGGACGAACGACCATTGCTTGGCCTGTTCAGCGCCGCTGACCTCTCCGCTGAGCGACTGCGTACCACGCGTTTCCTCCCGGGCTCGATCGTCGCGCGCGTCGAC